>Ga0164318_10002734_pt1 | contig 16467 bp, 11 predicted proteins | sample GuaBasSedimGuay9_FD_113734 | JGI IMG/M metagenome (GOLD analysis project Ga0164318, IMG submission 113734) | Subseafloor sediment microbial communities from Guaymas Basin, Gulf of California, Mexico - Guay9, Core 4571-4, 0-3 cm | ecosystem: Environmental > Aquatic > Marine > Hydrothermal vents...
GGCAAACCACGAAAGCCGTTTGTTAAAATGCTGATTGAAAATCATTAAGCCAAGGCTGCGATCAAAATCGAACTGGTTTGTCAGGGAGCGTTCCATAAAGGTTATGAAATTGGAACTTGTCAGCATCTCCATCCCAAATGGTTCTTTCATATGACCAATCCTGATGTTGCCAACAACCGGTATTTTTATTAACTGGATATAAACATCTTTTAGCACGACTTTCCCCGGGGCAAAATCAACTTGGAATTTAAACTTGATGTTGTTATAAACTGTACCGGAAGTGTATAATCGGGCTCTTCTGAACTCGCTACCGTTTTCTGCATCAAAATACGCGTTTAAGGAATCATCCTGTGAAATAAACATCACATCATACTGTATTCTCCCACCCATCTTGATTTTAAAATCCTTGTTGGCACTTTCAATCCGGAGCCCATCTTTCCAATAAGTCGTAAAACTATTTTTATTTTGTGCCGAGGTGAAAAGGAATGAAAACAGCAATGCAATTAAAAAAAGTCTTTTCATTTTAACCTGGGGTTTCTTTGAATTACCAATATGCTTGAAAACTTCTGAAAACGAGCGCATAAAAATAATGATTATTAATCAGGAAACCGTTTAAATAACGCTAACTTTACTGCCAGAAACGAACCTATTCTTTCCATTTATATCCTTGTGAAGTTTAACGTTTACAAAGTTTTTCGATTTCGCCAATTCGACAATTTCGTTTCCTTTTTCTTCATTAATTTCAAAATAAATCTTGCCATTCTGCCGTAGGTGATTTTCAGAAAAATGAAAGATCGCTTTGTAAAAAACCAAGGCATCATTATCGGCAACAAACAAGGCCTGATGGGGTTCGTAATTCAATACATTATTATCCATCCTGTTTTTTTCGGCATTTGTTACATAAGGTGGATTGCTTACAATAATATCGAACTGCCCAAGTAAATTCCACTGCCTTTGGTCAAGAATATTTAACTCCGCAAAAGCAATATTCAACTTATTATTTTCAGCATTTTCGGAAGCAAGTTCTATAGCGGCATCTGAAATGTCAATACCGGTTAATTGTGCAAATGGTATATTTTTCTTTAAAGCAATGGCAATACACCCGCTTCCCGTTCCAATATCCAAAATATTTAAATCTCTTTGTTTCTCATTGTTAATAATCAATTGAACCAATTCTTCGGTTTCGGGACGGGGAATTAAAACAGCTTTATTCACTTTTATTTTCAGGTCGAAGAATTCTGTCTCACCAATAATGTATTGTACAGGCCGGTATTTTTTTAAGTCTTTCACCGCAAAATGTAGTTGCAACATTTCCGATTCAGACAAACGAAAGTCGGCATTTGTAATAAGTCCCGACTGGGACAAACCAAAGAAATACTGCACCAAAATAGTCAACAACGATTCGGCTTCACGCTGATCATAATAAGCAAGCAATTCCTGCATATACTGTTTTCTCAAGTCAAACAACTTGTTTGTTTTCCATTGCATAATGCAAAGAAAAGGAAAAATGAGTTTTAGGGAATCCACGATATTAAATTTGTGTTATGTTTTCGATTTTATTAAACAGATAAAAGGTCTTTTTATCTTAATAATTTGACAAAGAATTAAACGTCAAATTTCAGACAGCTTCCTTTGCTTTGCTTGCATGTCTTATCTTTGCCCAATGGCGAGTCAAAAAGTATTTATTATTTCAGGCGCACAAGGTGAGGGAAAAACCACACGCTTAAAAGAGGTCGTGCGTTTACTACAACAAAAAAGAAAAAGCATCGCAGGCTTTGTTGCCGAAGGAAGTTGGGAGAACAATAAACGCAGCGCCTTCACCCTAGTCAACATTGAGTCTGGTGAATCAATCCCCCTTTGCGGCAGTACTGCCAAAAATAATTGGCTGAAATCAGGCCGCTTTTACTTCAATCGGGATGCCATTGCCAAGGGCGAAAAGTGGCTTAGGGAAAGCAGTACTTCTCAACCCGGTTTTATTGTCATTGATGAAATCGGGATTTTTGAATTAGATAATAAAATCTGGCACGCTGCATTTCAGAAATTGCTGAAACAAAGCAATTGTAATCTTATAATAACTGTCAGAAATAGTATTATTGAAAGGATTGTTCAAAAATACAATTTAGAAAATATTGAGGTCTTTTCTTTAAAAATTGCAGCTAACGAGATTGCTGAAAAGATTTATAATTGAAAAAAAAGAGGTATTTAAGACAGCGAGTTGCGAAGAATAACAAATTCATTATTCTCTTCTGCTTGACTACAGGCGTTTTTTAGTGTAATTTTGTAGCATCAAATAGATTAGGATGCTGAACTGTTCTAACAGCGGATTAATTATAAAAACCAACCGGCCATGAAAAATATTTTACTTTTTACCATACTACTCACAACTACTGCCTTATGGGCGCAAATACCCACTGATCAAGATTGTTTGGGAGCCATTCCTGTTTGTCAGGATATTTATGTTCAGGCCAATTCATATTCAGGTACCGGAAATTATACCAACGAAATTCCAACATCTGGATCTTGTCCTGGAAACTGCCTAAGCAGTGGAGAGAAAAATGATGTATGGTATATTTTTACTGTACAAACTGGTGGAGACTTAGGCTTTGATATTACACCGAACAACCTAAATGACGATTACGATTGGGCTGTTTATAGTTTAAACCAATACAAATGTCAGGATATTTACGGGCACGTTAGTCAAATGCAGGTAAGCTGCAACTATTCTGGAACGAAAGGTGTTACAGGCCCAAATGGCAATTCAACTTACAGTTGCCAAGGTGCTAGTGGAAGCCCTTATTGTGCCAAGATACCCGTTTTACAGGGAGAAACTTATGTAATCAACATTAGTAATTTCTCAAGTTCACAATCAGGTTATACCCTTGATTTTTCAGGCTCAACTGCGCAAATTTATGATGATGTAGCACCCGAAATTGCAGAAGTTTATAATGATGATATTATTTGTGGAACAACTCAGATTACTTTCGATTTTACAGAAAAAGTAAAATGTAGTACGGTGACACCAGGGAAATTCAAATTCACGGGACCCGGTGGCCCATACGAAATTACGAATGTATATGGCGATGACTGTGAAGTTGGTGGCGAAATGGAAGTAACTTATCACCTGAGCTTTTTACCTGCCATTTATGAAGATGGCGAATATGCCTTGGAAGTAAGGCCGCTAAGTTTTATTCAGGATGCTTGTGGAAATAATGCCCCGTCCCAGTCCTTTCCATTTGATGTAGAACTTGATTCACCCATTGCCAGTGCCGGTGACGATATCGACATAGCTTATTCCGGTGCTGCAACTCTGGATGGTTCAGCAACCGGTGGGACCGGCGATTACAGCTACGAATGGACGCCCGTCGATAAACTGGAAGACCCAAATATGGAAGACCCTACAACCATTAACCTTACAGAAAGTACAGGATTTATGGTTACGGTAATCGATGACAATTCTACTTGCAGAAGTACAGACGACATGATGGTCAATATTGTTGGTGGCCCAATGAGTGTTGATGCCATCGCCAGCCCAGCATCAGTTTGTGCCGGCGACCAGGCTGACCTGAATGCCAATGTTACCGGTGGAAGTGGTGACTTTATCTATGTTTGGACTTCTGATCCTGTAGGTTTCACTTCCGACATTCAAAATCCTTCGGTAAATCCTTTGATCACTACCACCTATTTTGTGAAAGTAGACGATGGATTTACAATAATTAATGCACAGGTAACCGTCAATGTTTTTGCTAAACCAATTCCAAATGCAGGTACCGACCAGGTAATTAATGTAGGAACTGTAGCAACACTGTCAGGCTCTGCTACCAGTGGCCAACAACCCTATGATTATTTATGGGAACCTTCGTATATGATTGATGGGGCAAACGATATTGCGGGGCCAAAAACAATTATTTTAACAGAACCTGAGAATTACACCTTGTTTATTACCGATGCAAATGGCTGTCCGGGCGAACCAGACATTGTTCTTATTAATACTGCAGGTGACGGGCTTTCCGCCTTCCCTCAATCCGACCCCATGGAGATCTGTTTTGGAGGTAATGCAACCCTGTATTCGAATGCTGTAGGCGGTGGTGGAAATTACACCTACAATTGGACAAGTTCAGAGTCTGGTTGGTCTGCCACTGGTGATAGTGTTGCGATTAGCCCCGAAACACAGACCACCTATTACCTTGAAGTGTTTGATGGTTTTACAAAAGTCAATTCGCATGTGATTGTTCCTGTGCATCCTTTGCCTGTTATTAATCTTGTTCCCTCTGGAATACCCGAGAGTGGTCAAGACAGCATTACTGTTTGTGTTCGCGATACAGTTATACTGGATGCAGGAAACGCCGACAACCCTCCCGAAATGCAATATATGTGGTCGAATGGTTTTTCGGGCCGCCACCTTATTGCCAGAACAAATGGGAACTGGATTGATTTTCAAAGCTATTCGGTTGATGTTACAAATGCCCTCACTTCGTGTTCAAACAGCTCTGAAATAACCATCGTTTTCGATTTTAATCAATGTCAGATCGGCGTAGATGAAAACATCACTGAAGAAGTTCCGATAAAGATACATCCCAATCCAAATTCAGGCATCTTTACTATTGAAACTGAAAGTGCAATCACAAGTTTAGAAGTTCAAATGACAAACCTGTATGGCTTGACGATATTCGAAAAAATCTATCATCATATTCCTGAGATTGGCTGGGATGACACCATCGATCTAAGCAACCAGCCAAAAGGTGTTTACCTCCTGCATATTAAAGTTGATGGACGTTTATCCACCCAAAAAGTTGTCATAAAATAAAGCTTGTATTTTCTTTGAATTAATATAAATTTGCGGGATGAAAGGAATTAACGAATTCACCATTGCCATATCTCTGGCGTTTTTATTCATATTTTCTAATATTTTCCAAGTCAGTGCACAGAACGAATGTAGTTATGTAAGACCGCATCAGGCTGATCAATGGGTTTTTGGAAAGAATGCGAGTATTGATTTTCTGTCAGCCCCACCAATCGCAAGCTACAAATCCAGCCTGCCTGAAATGCCCTGGAGTCTTGCAGCAATTTCAGACAACAATGGCGAGTTAAAGCTGTTCTCAGATGGAATGGTTGTTTATAGTGGCCTTTACTACAAAATAATTAATGGAGATGGTTTGCTGGGGCATCCTGCTTCTACACCTTCGGCACTTTTTATTCCCATGCCTGGAAATATAAATAAGTACTATTTATTTACAGTGGATATTTTTATCCCCGGATATCGTGAAAATGGAATAAATGTTTCAATCATTGAAAAAGGAAATGGACCTACGCAAGTGACTAACAAAAATATTCCTATACTGAAAGAAAATGCACAGAAAATTTGTGGTGTTCAACATGCCAATGGCCGCGACTTTTGGGTAGTTACACATGGATTGGGGAATAATAAAGGAAAAAAAATCTATGCATATTTGGTCAGCGATACCATTACAAAAACAGTAATCAGTACAGACCCATTTGATCATACGCTGGATTTGGACACCTATTACAATGGCGTTGGCGGCATGAAAGTTTCTCCCGATGGTAGTAAAATCGCACTTGTTTCTTACGGACTTGGTTTGGTAGAATTGTTTGATTTCAACAACGAAACTGGAACCTTGACTTTTAAAAGTGCAACGACATTAGGACAGGTTTCCTTTCCCATGTCGCTCGAATTTTCAACCGATAACAGCAAGCTTTATGTGTCAACAGCTCCTCCTCCACAAGTAAGCGAAGATTGTCAACTTATTCAATATGACCTGAACAATAGCGACCCCTTCTCTCCTACCGAAACTTTCGTTCTTGAAACTTTTTCGGCTGCATCGGATAGCTTAATGGGTACATTGCAATTGGCAGTAGATGGAAAAATATATATGTCGAAATATTTAAGTTCTGCTACTGTTGGAAAAGATTATTTGAGCGTTATTTACAATCCAAACAGGCCAAAAGTAGCCTGTAATTATAACCACCTCAACCATCCAAACAACGGATTTTACCTCAATGGAGGACAAGGGTTGATCGGTTTACCAGCTTTCGTTTCTTCTTTTCTCGACATTCCTCATTTCACTTATTTTGACCAATGCCACCACGACACAACACAGTTTAGCATTACAAATACCGCAAATATTGACGATGCAACGTGGGCGTTTAACGATGCCGGCGGAAAGGCTTTTCTATCCGATCCTTTACATCCTGGTTTTGTTTTTACTGAACCTGGCGACTACCAGGTGGAATTGACAGAAACATACAATGGCGTTGATTATGGCAATTATGTTGAGAATATACGGATTCATGCTCTTCCTTTTGTCGATTTGGGACAAGGGGCCGATACCATTTTTATCCTGCCCAATTCATCAGTAAGGCTCGATGCCGGTGATTACGATTTTTATGAGTGGTTTCCGGGAGGCGAAACTACACGTTATTTAGATGTTACCGAATCAGGACTTTACGGTGTAATGGTAACCGACTCGAATTGCTGTAAAAACGGAGATGAGGTTTACATAGTATTTGCTGACTTGTCTTATCCTTCGGCTTTCAATCCCAATAGCTCAATAACTGTAAACAAAGTATTTAAGCCATTGGGAACAACCAGCACGCTTGCCGACTACAGCTTATATGTTTACAACAGATGGGGACAATTAATTTTTGAGAGTGATAATCCTGATGACGGTTGGGATGGCACTTATAAAGGAGAGCCCGCCCCAATGGGAACCTACGTTTACACTGCTGTTTTTACAAGTTTTGAAAGCGGAGCGCAAGAAGCGCAGAAGTTTAAGAAAAGTGGAAGTGTGACACTTGTTCGATAAAGACTTTACTGAACGTAGTACCTTGTTAATTTCTTTTCATTGAATTATTTTATAAAAAATATTGCCGCAACTCTTGGTGTGCTTAACTGGCAGATTGAGCATACGGTTTCCCTGTTTGATGAAGGGGCCACAATTCCATTTATCGCCCGTTACCGCAAAGAACGCACTGGAGGTTTAACAGACATCCAATTACTGGAAATTGATAAAGAATACCATCTTTATAAACAACTTCAGGAAAGGAAGAAAACAGTCCTTAAAGCCTTAAAAGATCAAGAAAATTTAACGACTGAACTTGAAAAGCAAATAAACGAACTCACAACGATCATTGCGCTTGAAGATTTATACTTACCCTTTAAACCCAAGCGGAAAACAAGAGCTTCGATTGCAAGGGAAAAGGGTCTGTTGCCCCTTGCCAAAATGATTCAGTCGGAAAATATTACAGATTTACATGCGGCTTGTAAGCGATTTATCAATCCAAAAAAAGGAATTGAATCCTGTGAAGATGCCCTGAAATCTGCACGCGATATTCTAGCAGAATGGTATGCTGAGGATGCCTGGACAAGGCGTAGATTGCGTAAATTATTCGAATGGGAAGCAAGCATTCGGTCCAAAATAGTAAAAGGAAAAGAAAGTGAAGGAGAGAAATTCCGCAACTATTTTGACTGGGAAGAGAAAGCAGAAAAAGCACCGGCCCATCGTGTTTTGGCAATGCTTAGGGGAGAATCAGAGGGGTTTTTGCGATTAAAAATTGAACCGGAAAAATCAAAGGCAATTGCCCTGCTAAAAGATAAAATTGTAAAGGGATTAGGAGAAGTTGCTGAACAAAAGTCATTGGCCATCGAGGATGCTGTGAAACGTTTGATTTTCCCATCCTTAGAAACAGAAATGAAGGCCCGCATCCGTCAGCAGGCTGATGAGGCCTCTGTAAAAGTCTTTTCTGAAAACCTCAAACAATTGTTGTTGGCACCTCCATTGGGACAAAAAAATGTGCTGGCCATCGACCCGGGATTTCGTTCAGGTTGCAAACTGGTTTGTCTCGACAGAAACGGTAAATTGCTGAACAACGAAAACATCTATCCTCACCCACCGCAGCGCGATACAAAAACAGCATTCAAGAAAATTAAGAGCCTTGTTAACGCATATAAAATTGAGGCAATCGCTATTGGTAACGGAACCGCAGGGCGTGAAACTGAGGAAATGATCAAGCGGATTCATTTTGATCGCGATTTAACTGCCGTTATGGTTAACGAGGACGGGGCTTCAGTTTATTCTGCCTCGGCAACAGCACGCGAGGAGTTTCCTGATTACGATATTACAGTACGGGGTGCAGTCTCAATTGGCCGGCGCTTGATGGATCCACTGGCTGAGTTGGTAAAGATTGACCCTAAAGCCATCGGTGTCGGACAATACCAACACGATGTGAATCAAAAGTTGCTGTACGACAGTTTAGAAACAACCGTCGCACTTTGCGTAAATTCGGTTGGTGTCGACCTCAATACCTCCAGTAAGGAATTATTATCGCATGTCTCTGGAATAGGTCCAGGCCTTGCGGAACGCATTGTTGTTTACCGAAATAATAATGGCGATTTCAAATTGCGCAAAGCGCTGAAAAATGTAAAAGGCTTGGGCGAAAAAGCTTTTGAACAATCAGCAGGATTCCTGCGTATTAAAAATGGCGAAAACCCATTGGATGCCAGTGGGGTACATCCGGAGCAATATGCTTTGGTTGCCAAAATGGCCAAATCAATTGGCGAACCACTTGAAAATCTCGTGGGCAATAAGCAAATTAAATCAATGATAGAAGCATCCGAATTTATATCAGAACAAGCCGGACTTCCAACCATTAACGATATTTTAACTGAGCTGGAAAAACCAGGTCTTGATCCCAGGAAAACCTTTAGTGTTTTTGAATTCGATAAAAATATCCGAAGTATAAATCAGTTAGCAGCCGGAATGATTATGCCGGGAATTGTTACCAACATTACAGATTTTGGTGCTTTTGTGGACATTGGCCTGCACGAAAACGGATTACTGCACAAAAGCCAGATTGCGAATGAATTCGTTCGCAAGCCTTCTGATTACCTGGTATTGAACCAACAGTTAAAAGTAAAAATCATTGATATTGATGCGGAAAGAAAACGAATAAGTCTGAGTTTAAGATTCTAAGCGCTTTTAAAATCAACTTTAAATCGCTAAAACTTGATCTGAACGCTTGCAATTAAACACTTACTTTTGCGTTTTCGCTAAAACCATTTTTAAGCAATGTCGAAAAACTTCATCTTACTTTTACTAATCTTTCTGATTGGTTCTGCCGCTGTAAAGGTGAATGCGCAAGTAATAAAAGGCGAAGCTATTTTGGGCATGAACCTGAGCCAGGTGGATGGTGATGAAGTTTTTGGCTTCAAAAAGATAGGACTAAATATTGGTGCCGGTGTCTTGATCCCTTTTGCAAAAAACTGGGATGTTTCACTGGAAGCAATCTTCTCACAAAAAGGTGCCAATCAAAAACCACAATTCAATGATCCGGATTCTAATTATGCTTATCGTGTTGAATTAAACTATGCAGAAATTCCGGTATTGGTTATGTACACTGATAAACAGTTTATTTCTGCCGGCGCTGGTTTTGCATGGGGAAGACTGGTTAGCGTGAAAGAATGGGAACACGAAAGGCTGGTGGAAACCACTACTTTGAATAGTGGCGTGTATAGCAAAAATGATTTTAGCATTTTAGTTGAAGCCCGCATTCGGATTTACAAACAATTGAAATTCAATTTACGGTATCAATACAGCCTGGTAAAAATCCGTAGCCGGGAATTTGAAAATCTGGCTGGAGAAAAATGGACACGCGACCAGTTTAACAACCTTTTCAGTTTCAGACTGATTTGGGTATTTAACGAGCAACAAAGTCAACGCACTTTCGATGAAAACAAATAATCCTGACGACTGGATCAAGCACCTTGGCTTAATCAAACATCCTGAAGGTGGCTATTTTAAAGAAGCTTATCGGTCGGATGAAACAATTTCAAGCTTGGCTTTGCCAGAAAGGTTTGCTGGTGACAGGGCTTTCTCAACTTCCATATTCTATCTTTTAAAGCAAGGCGAATACTCAAAATTCCACAAAATAAAATCGGACGAAACCTGGCATTTCTACGATGGCTCTCCTCTCGAGCTACTCATCATCGATTTTAATGGAACCCTAAAGAAAGTACAAATCGGCCTTGACCCAGCATCTGGATTAATCCCCCAATTTACTGTCCCGGCAGGACATTGGTTTGCGGCACATTCACTTGGTGAATATACACTACTCGGATGCACTGTTTCTCCCGGATTTGATTTCACAGACTTTGAAATGGCCAATCAAAAAACACTGATTGCAGCATTCCCTCAATGCAAAAAAGTAATTAAACAATTTACTTAGATATTACATTCTGGTAGAAAAAATATTGGATCGATTAATTCTGAAGCACTATCTGTGAGGCGTTTACGATAACCTACCACGAGAATCCTGAAAAATAAGTTCTATTTCAATTAGCTACCTTTTTTCAGTAAATTCTATCGCTTCCAATAAAAACTTTTTGGCAATAGATGCCGAAAGTGGATGCAGTGTATCCATACGTTCTGGATGCCATTGTACTGCTATTAAAAAACTTTTACCATCTGGCTCTGCCCATTCAATAGCTTCGGGGAGACCATCATCTGATAATGCTGAAATACGAAGCCCTTTCCCAAGTATCTCAATGCCCTGGTGGTGGTTACTGGTTACATCAGCAGTTTCCACACCACTTAAACTGTATAAGGATGAATTTGATTTTAAGTGTACAGCATGAAAACAATTTTTCCAATCTTTTTGGCGATGAATAACGGTGGTATCGAAATCTACAGGAATGTCAATATGTAAAGTCCCGCCAAAACTCACATTAAGAATTTGCTCACCGCGACAAATTCCTATGATAGGTTTATTGTCGACCAAAGCTGCTTCAATCAGTGCCAGTTCAAGGCTGTCACGATAACGATCAATTGCGCCACAACGCGGTGTATCTTTAAGTTTACCGTACACTCCCGGGTAAACGTCCTCGCCTCCGCTTATTAATAATCCGTCACAGGTCTCCAAGAATTGAAGCGCTGAATCAATCCCCATGGGATACAAATTAAACAACTGAACTCCATCGCTATACCGTTTCAACCATCCTGTATAATATTGACCTTTGTATTCTTTTGAAATACCAATTCTCACTTTCTTTTCCCGGATAGAATCGCCACAACCTTGAAAAATAAATGCACTTAAAACAAGTACCAGAATGAAATGTTTGTAAAAATGTTTCATTGTTTTTACTTTAAAACTGTCAGAATATCTGATTAAAATATTTTAGTCAAAACCAATATAGTAATCCTTCAGAAAATTGATGAATTGATTTGTAAAAGTAAGGTCATTTTCCCGAATGCTAAAGTACTCATTTTGTATCTCTTTCCTTTTATTGAATCCCAATTGCAGATTGACCCTGTTAGCCGACTGCTTTGTTTTTGGGGAAATAAACATTTGTTTTTGAAGATGAAGCTGAGATTGTAAAGCTATTCTCAGGAATTTTTCTTTTTCGGTCTTTGGAAGCACAAGGCAGAATTTACCATCCGGATTTAGTGTTTTCGAAACCCCTTCGCAGAGCTGTTCAAAATCAAGCGTATCGGAATGCCTGGCATTTTTACGCGACACTTCTTTTGGCTTGAAAGAAAAATCCACAAAAAAAGGTGGATTGGAAACAACTAAATCATAGCGCTTTTTGCAAGTGTTTGCGTAGGCTGTATAATCGCTATGAATTATGCGCAGTTGCTTACTGAAGCTTGAATTATTAAAGTTTTCGGAAGCTTCTTTAACCGATGCCGGATCAATTTCCACGGCGTCAATATTTGCACTACTTCGTGAAGCAAGCAAAAGGGAAATAATTCCGGAACCTGATCCCACATCAAGGATCGATTTAACCGCATCAACATCAGACCAAGCACCGAGAATTATAGCATCTATGCCAACTTTCATCGACGATTTGTGATGAAACAGGCTAAACTGTTTGAAGTGAAAAGGCCGCGTGTTGTTTGGGTGTTTTGACATTTTAAATGTTCAGGTAGAGATCGATCAATCCTTCAGGTGCATCAATTTGAATTTCTTTTTTTTTGCGATTCACCTCAAGAATAACCTGTGGATTAATAGGAATCAGAATCTCTTTTTCCTTAAAAAAAACCTGCATTACTGCCTGACTCGGAAAATCAAGTATTTGACGAATATCACCAATCTCACCTCTTGTTTTATCAACAACTGAAAACCCGGGAACTTCATGGAAGTAAAATTCAGTTCCACTTAGTTCGGGTAATTCTGACAGTGGCAGATACATCCCCGAATTGTTAATTTGTTCTGCTTTCTCAATACTGTCAAAACCCTGAAATTCTATTACGGCTTTGTTATTCAAAATATGAATTGATTCTATAAAATAGGGAATCAGGCTACCGTTCATATTGAGGAACACCATTTGCAATGACGCGTATTCTGAAGGAGAATCTACATCTAACCAGGCATTTACTTTTCCCTTATAGCCATGGGGTTTGAAAATTTTTCCCAAATAATAATAGTCATCGAACTCTTTCATTGGCATTGCTTTCTTATTGCAAAGTTAACAAAGATTCCTTCATTCTTCGTTCAATTCCCAGGGGAGCCCAGTGGCTACTGATGGACTGACGGAATCCACCTAGAAAAGCAAGCCGGCGGGTCAATTTCCAATACTTGAGACAGGAACAAGTTAAAGTACATAAAAAAAGCCCGGCTAATCAACCAGGCTTTTGTTTGTGTTAAAAGGATAAATTATTCTTTGGTTTCCTTTTTTTCTTCAGCTTTCGGCTCTTCTTTCTCTTCCTTCTTAGGTTCTTCTTTTGCTTCTGCCTTTGGCTCTTCTTTCTCTTCCTTCTTAGGTTCTTCTTTTGCTTCTGCCTTTGGCTCTTCTTTCTCTTCCTTTTTAGACTCTTCTTTTACTTCTGCCTTTGGCTCTTCTTTCTCTTCCTTTTTAGGTTCTTCTTTTACTTCTGCCTTTGGCTCTTCTTCTACTACAGGTGCAGCTTCTTCTTTAGGCTCTTCCTTTACTTCAGCTTTTTCTTCCTTTTTCTCCTCAACTACAGTTTCAGCTACTTTTGCAGCAACAGCTTCTTTGGTTACTACTTCTTCTTCAACAACTTCTTCTTCGACAGCAGCTTCTACTTCGGCAAGTGCTTCCTTAGCAGCAGCAGCTTTGGCATCTATCTCATCAGCCTTTCTCTTGGCTAGTTCTGCAGCACGCTCTTCATTGATCTTTGTTTCAGCTTCAAATGTAGCTTTCTTTTCGTTACGCTCTTTTTCAGCCAGTCCACTAAGCTTTGCCTCAACTTTAGCTTCTTTATCTTTTAACCAGCTTTGGAATTTAACTTCAACTTCAGCTTCTGTTAATGCACCTTTTTTCAATCCTTTAATCAAGTGATGCTTATAAAGCACGCCTTTGAAGGAAAGGATAGCACGCATGGTTTCAGTAGGTTGTGCACCTTTTTGTAACCAGTCCAGTGCCTTGTCGAAGTTTAATTTAATTTCTGCCGGATTCGGGATGGGATTGTAACTACCAATATTCTCAATAAACTTTCCATCTCGTGGTGCACGACCATCCGCAATTACGATATGGTAAAAAGGGCTTCTCTTCTTACCGAATCGTTGCAATCTCATCATTGTTGCCATAACTAATTCGTTTTTAAATGAATAAATGATTTTTTAAAATCGGGCTGCAAATATCCGATTATTTTTTTGAATAGCGAAAGAAAAAAGACCAAAAAGGAACAATTATGTTGAAGCATGTTTATTTTTGCTACATTCGCAACGAAAACAAAGCAACTTTAAGAACAAACAAGCCCATTAGTGTCGTTGTAATTGGTTTACAATTGGCATTGTGGTATCTGGAACTATGTTTAATAATAGTTTTTCACCATTGCGGTTTTGTGCAAAAATCATCAATTATTTTCCCTTGTTAAAAGGGCTGGTCATTGGATTTCTTTTGCTTGGGACACTTTCTGTGCATGCACAGGATTTCTACTGGCGTGGAGGAAGCGGTAAATGGTCCGAGCCTGCAAATTGGTCCTCATCTTCGGGTGGAATCCCAACAGCATTGGATAACGTTATTTTTGATATCAATTCCTTTTCTGCGAATGGGCAGAATGTAACAATTGACAAGGATGCAGTATGTAAAAGTATAGACTGGTCAGATGTTGATAAAGCCCCCCGTTTGGTCGGTCAAAGTTCCCTTACAGTATATGGATCAATGACATTGAGCGAAACTATGACGGTTCTTTTTACCGGAGACATTTATTTCAAAGCCAAAAAAAATGAAAATGTAATTGACCTGGCTGGTCAACAATTGAAGTCAAATTTAAACTTTGATGGAAAGGGCAAATGGATTTTTACAAATGACATTGACATTGGCCAAAAAGATGTTACGCTTATAAAAGGTGTAATCGATACCAAAGGAAAAAATCTAAGCTGTGGATCATTTTATTCCACAGGCCATGAAACCAGGGAAATTAAGCTCAATGCTTCAACTCTGAAAATTACCGGATATAATGGACGATGGATCGTTACAAATAGCCTTATCCTACAAAAAGGAAATGCTAAAATTGAATTTAACAATCCCAGCCCTTTATCCAATGCAGTATTTAAGGGAGGCTTACTCAATTATTATCGCGTCGAAACCCACAACAATATTGTTGTTTTAGGAAACAACAACTTCGATTACCTGAAGTTGAACGCCGGCATAAGTTGTGCCTTCGAAAGTGGAAAAACACAAACCATTAATCAGAATTTTGCAGCAAGGGGATGTGCAGGTTTAATTCGTATAAAATCAACTGGTGACGATTTTGCCGTTATCAAAAAAGGAAGTGGGAATATTGAAGTATCCTTTGTTAGCTTACAAAACATCAAAGCTAATATGGGTTCAGGTGGACAGTTTAACGCCTATAATTCTTTAGATGATGGCAACAATCAGGCCTGCAGTATTACAGCAAACCCAAGAAATATGCGCTGGGAAAACGGCACAGGAAATTGGTCGGATACAACCCATTGGAATGCTGTTAATAAAGTAAACAATTCGAAATGTGTTCCGATGCCCTACGACAATATTGTATTTGATGGAAACTCATTTTCAGGAACAGACACAGTTAAAGTCGACCTGATTGATGCAAATTGTAATGATTTGTTTTGGAACGCAAGCGAAAATGCAGTTCTTGTGAATTTATACGACAGCAGTCAAATAACTGTTTATGGTTCACTTCAGTTTGCACAACAAATGCAGAATAATTACAAGGGCGAGTTCTCATTTCGCGACACCATAGGTAATTCCTTTATCCAATCCAATGGTGTTGCCTTTGCCGGTGATATTGATTTTTCTGGAGAAAACGGAAGTTGGGAATTAAAGGATGGCTTAGAAACCGATGGTATAATCAACTTTCAAAAAGGGACGCTTAACAGCAACAGTTACCCTATTTCCTGCAACAGTTTTATTTCTGATTCTGCCTTTTCAAGAACATTAAACCTGGGGGAATCCACCCTTAAAATAAATAATTCATCAAGGTCAAAGCTTAAACCTGGACTTAGTCTGAATAATGAAAACCTGCAATTCAACCAAAGCAAGCTAAAGATAGAAATGACAGGTGAATGGGCAAAATTTAAAGTCTATGGTGGCGACACCATCCATTTCCATCAACTGTCTTTTACCAACACCAATGGATCTACATGGTTATGGAACCTTTCAAGCTATTCAATATTTCAAAAGGTTGTTTTTGCAGGTAATGCAAGTATTTACGGAAACAATATGTTCGACATAATGTCCCTGTCAAAAGCTTGTGTTTACAGTCTTCAATCGGGCAGAACGCAAACAATTAACGATAAAATAATTGCGCCGGTAAGTTGCGAGGGAACATTAATTTTAAAGTCCATTAGCAATGGTAGTGCGGCAAATTTAAAAAAGCAGGGTGACACTTTATTGTTAGAGCATATTTCCCTTCGGGATATCCGGGTAGTTTCACCAGCTGTTTACATTGCCAAAAATGCTGTCGATTTGGGAAATAATATTGGATGGACAGAAATATCCGGTACAGAAAAAAGAGAGCTGTTTTGGGTAGGGGGTCCCGGTGACTGGAACGACGAGCAACATTGGTCATTGTCTAGCAATGGAGCAGGGGGAGAATGTGTGCCCACAACACAGGATATCGTCAGCTTCGATCAAAACTCTTTTTCAGGAAGGGGCGACCGAATAACAGTAGACAAGAGAAACGCGTTTGCCTACGATCTAAAATGGTCTGATGCTGTTGATTTTCCGGTTTTCAGCGCAGATCAATACACTGCATTGTGGATATTTGGATCCCTCGCCCTGCCACCAAATATGGCCTTTAGATTTCAGGGGGCAATTCATTTCGAATCGTCGGAACCGGGAAAAACAATAAAAACAAATGGCAATAAGCTACACAATATAAAAAACTCCGTCTTCTTTAATGGTTTCGGTGGAGAATGGACTTTACTGGACGGACTGGACCTGGATGATGCAGATACCTTAAGAAACTACATTCATTTAATTCGGGGTACGCTCAATACAAATAA
>Ga0164318_10002736_pt1 | contig 16460 bp, 10 predicted proteins | sample GuaBasSedimGuay9_FD_113734 | JGI IMG/M metagenome (GOLD analysis project Ga0164318, IMG submission 113734) | Subseafloor sediment microbial communities from Guaymas Basin, Gulf of California, Mexico - Guay9, Core 4571-4, 0-3 cm | ecosystem: Environmental > Aquatic > Marine > Hydrothermal vents...
CCCTACATAGAAGAATGGTGGGCAACAAAAACACGTCGGGAGCCCTACATAGAAGAATGGTGGGCAACAAAAACACGTCGGGAGCCCTACATAGAAGAATGGTGGGCAACACGTTACCCACCCTACATAGAAGAATGGTGGGCAACAAAAACACGTTACCCACCCTACAAGAGATCTAAGGGGAATGGTGGGCAACAAAAACACGTTTCGCGCCAAAAGTTTTGCGCGCAAAACTTTTGGCGCGAACCCACCCTACATAGAAGAGGCCAAAATTTATTGATTTTGATTGACGTTAGCTCGGCAAACACCGTTTTGATAACGGCCTACTGTGCGTACTATATCAGCAGACTTCGGTTCAACACGCTTGCCCGCTAATTCACTGGCTATCACTCGGCTTATGAGCTGATCTAAGCGTGTTACCAGGTAACAGGCTATTTTTGGCTCGCTATGTGAGGAGCCGACACCGGAATCATCTGTCAAAAACAAATAACGGGCCTGGGTTAACACGGCCGCTGAACGCATCATGTATTCGGCTGTATCGGCTACGCCACTGGCGGCCAGTGAATAAACACGTAATCCTTTGTCGCGTGCTAGGCGAACTTGATCTAACATCGGGGCTAAATGCTCATCGTGCGGTGGCGCATCGGCTATCAAAAACACTAACCGTGCGGTGTTGTTATCGTGCCATTGCGCTTCGACTGCGGCCGCTAATGCTTGTTCCATCGCTTCTGGATAGTCTCCACCACCATTCGCTCGCTGTTGGTTTAATTGAATTTGCATCTCATTTAACGATTCTGTGAAGTCGAGATCTCTCACCACGTAAGCGTCGCCTTCATCGCGGTAAAGAATGAGCCCAAAACGCATAAAGACTTGGGGATGATAGTCATTTACGGCACTGATAATATCTCGCAACTCTGTGGTGATATAACGCAGTTCGTCAGACATGCTGCCTGTGGTGTCGATGACAAACATGATATCTAACGCTTTCGGGCGCTTAGAAACAACATGGGGGAGTGTGATCGTTACGGTGCGATCTTGATCCATCTGTTGCAAGTCTAAGCTGGTTTTAAAAGCGGTGCTGGGTGAACTCAATTCATCGTCGGGCGGTGTGATTTCCAGATCAAGCTTTTTGGAAAGGTTCACCTTATCAAACTGAGGATAGAGGTAAAATCGGCCATCGGTGCCAGCAAAAGTATCGATCAGCGGCCGAGTTGTTCCTGCGGAACTGATACGCACACGAGCGTTGCTGATGCCTTGATCTTGTGCATCATTGAGCTGTAACGTCACCCGATCTGAGACATCAATTGTGGGGAGTATTTGATAACGATCTGCTTGAACGGCCCTATCAAGATAGCGTTGAAAAGCGGCCAAATTGAGATTGTCGTCAATATCGCCGGCTGTCAAAATACCCGATTGCACTGGAATATCTTTTCTCTCTTCAGGCGGTGGAGGCCAGATACCTACGCTGTCATCATAATCGCCACCATCAGCGGTTACAAAGCCGGATTCGTCGTCATCATAACCGCCATCAGCCTCTGCAGCCGGGCCACCGTAAACATCACCAGCGGCTCCGCCTCCCGCAAAACCGGCAGATGCTCCCGTACTGGTTGGAGCACTCGGTGGCGGTGGTGCACTCGGTGGCGGTGGTGCGCTCGCTGTGGTAGGCGATGAGGGTTTTGGTTTTGCGCCCGCCGGCCTTTCGGCAAAAGCGGCTCCCTCGCCGGTATCGGAGTATGCCGCATCGCCAGACGATGACTCTTCATACCGATCTGAAGGCGAATAATCATCACCCCCTGCAACAAGTACGACTTCTGCCTTGGCGTTGGCTATCCAATTGCCTGGTTGAGCGACATTTTGACCCACTTTGCATAAGGTCAAATACCATTTGTAAGGCCCTAGGTACAGATCGCGAGGCACGGGGAGGGTGAGTAATGTGACTGGGGAGGAGACGGTTGTGATAGTCCAAGCGGTTAGCATGGGCACAATTTTGTTTTTGTCACCAAAATTGTTTTTACCACTAACAACATCTGGAGCGTAGTAACGCAGTGAGCCGTCTGGAAATTGTACAGCTAAGTAAATATCAGCTGCCGCTTCGGTGATTTTGATTTCATCGCGGTTAACGATTACCGAGATTTCAAGTAATTCTCCGCGAGTCACCGTGCTTGGGTTTAAAGACAGAGAGAGGCCTTTGGCTTGTCCTGTGCTAGAAAAGACTAGCAGACTGAGGCAAAGGAATTGGGTGATTATCTTATTGTGGATCATGGGAAAAGCTCCTGATATAAAAAGTTTACATTATTAAGTATAGTCTAAATTTTTTTAGAAAAGTATACGAAATTTGAAAAGGGTAAAAATTAATTGTGATCAGTGATCAGGTGGGCAACAAAAACACGTTACCCATCCTACATTGATCAAAATGGAGCCGGCAACAAAAACCCAAAACCCACCCTACAAAACGTCGTTTATCCGAGTAATTAGTACTGATTATTTGTTCATTTTTCATTTTTATATTCTTAATAGCATCACCCAAGATTGAATTTATTGCCTTATTAAGTATAATCACTCAAGTCAAATGGCTGATAATTGCAAATTGCAAATTGCCTATCCACTGACATATTAACAATTTGAGGATAGTGCTCATTTAAAATCGTCTTGAGATGACTTTTGGATTATGTCATAATCTCAAACAGGTTGAGCCTCTTGCAAAACTCTGGGCATAAACGAGAAATCAATGACTTACATGCCATTAGGTACTTGTTAGTTATTGATTTATGGTTGGGCGTTGGAGTTTTGCAAGAGCCTCATGTTGAGAAACAAAATAAATCATTTCTCCCCAAAGCGTGTGATTTCGTTTATCAACTGACTTAAATTTTTCATCCTAACTTAGAAGGAGCGATAGATGTATCAAGTTAAATTTTACACAGGTGAATACTCCGTGCGGCAAAGAGCGGCTAATCGTGATAAGTGTGTCGCTTATGTGGAACAGCATTTTAATGCCGCAACAACGACTGCCAATTATGTTGTGGTTGTGACGGGTGCTAATGCTTCCGAAACCAGTAAAACCTGGGGACGTTCGTATGCCCAACGCATCAGCGATGTATTTAAGATTCCTATGGCTGGAACTGGTCGCAGTGGTATCTTAGTTGGGGGATGGAATGGTCGTGGCAATGCCAATCTTAAATACACTGACATGCCAGCTATCTTATTAGAACCCCTGTTTGTCAGTAATCCAACCCAAGCCGAATGGGTACGCAGCGAAGAGGGGCAAAACAAGCTGGCAAAAGTGCTTGCCGATAGTATTATCGATTTTTTTCCAGGCGGTGGTTTGATTGCTTTTAGCGTGGGGCATAAGTACAAGACGCGCCGCCCGCATGATCGAGGGGCAGCCGTTTATGGCGGAGGCACTGAAGCTGACTATGCTGAAATCGTGCTAGAGAAGGCAAAAAATATCCTAGAAACTTATGATCCTGCCCTGCACTATGATGAACCTGAGAATGGGGATGAAGAGATATACGCGCATCACATTATGGTAGTCAAGGATAATAAAGAAATCTGGGTGCATACCGATGTGGATGAGGATGATGAGGTGATGTGGGATGCGGAAAACCGCATATTGTACATCACTACGCTGTAAACGATGTGGGATGTGCTGTCTATGGATTCCATACAAGCATGGAATCCGTTAGAATCCGCTTTGCTCGTACTCGTCTTTGTCTCACGTCATTAACAAACTGTTTGGATGACGATTTGAATGACGTTTAGGCGGAACACTTTTTTGATTTTTTATTGATTGTTTTGTTAAAGTACCTGGGTTAATTGCTCAGGTACGCATTTTGGGCATCTCGGATGCCCAAAATAAGTTCACTTCTTGATTTCCTCTCCATTCACCGAAAGCAGCTCAATATCAAAAATTAAGGTTGAATTAGGCGCTATGCCTCGCGTACCATTTTTCCCATACGCTAAATCAGCAGGAATAAACAATTGCCACTTCGCCCCTTCCTTCATTAACTGCAAGGCTTCTGTCCAACCTGCAATCACACCCTTAACGGGGAAGGTAGCGGGTTCGCCACCTTTGTAGGAGCTATCAAACTCTTTTCCATCAATGAAAGTGCCTCGATAATGAGTCGTCACGCTATCGGTGTCTTTCGGGGTTTTGCCCGTACCCTTCCGAATCACTTTGTACTGCAAACCACTGGGTAAAGTGACAACGCCTTCCTCTTCCTTCTTTTTCGCGAGGAAAGCTTCGCCTTCTTTGAGATTTTTGGCTGCCAGATGCTTGACATATTGCTCTTGCTGAAGCCTCATTAAAACAGACTTGATTTCATCTTCAGTCAGTAAAGAGGGATTGCGAAGCAGGGCATCTTCTACGCCCTTAGCCAGTTGTTCTTGATTCAGATCAAGCTGTTTTTGCGTGACGTAGTCGTCAATGTTTTTTCTAAACGCTTGCCCAAACCAGTAACTCAGTTTGTCTTTGTAAGTGGTGAGGGTTTGTGATTCTTGTGCGGGCACTTGAGTGCCTAAACACAACATCAGTGGGAAAATGAGATAACGTCGTTTCATATTGTTTCCTTGAGAGTGATTATTGGTGATCCTGCAATACTGATTTGATGCTAGTGTCGTTGAAAGCGGGATATCATACACAATAGTTGAGCCAATGTGAAGATTATACTGCACGCGGTCATAAATTAAACTTTTATGTAGGGTGGGTAACGGGTTTTTGTTGCCCACCAATAGTATCAATGTCGGGTGGGTAACGTGTTTTTGTTGCCTGCCCCATTTTGATCAATGTAGGGTGGGTAACGTGTTTTTGTTGCCCACCATTTATCTTAAAAAAAGTTCAGTTTGTTTCCGCGCTAAGTATAAATGGGAATATTTCTTAGCACCTATTTTGGCCTGACACTTTTTTTTTAATACCAGTAAAACTCAAAACTTTTGTTCACAGTGACTGTTCATTTTTATCATTTTGTTCAAAATTTCAAGAGTTCATTTATAGATTTCTGGCCTTGGGCAACTTGGGCAACTCGGGGCAACTTAAACTGCTAGTGCAGGAGAGCAGAAATATCGAGACCAACCAGCCAACCAGCCAACAGCTAAAGCAGTTGTCTAAAAGCTCAAGTCACCTAAAGGTGACTAACCTGTATTTTGAACGAAAAAACGGGTTTGGACTTCCAAAAAAGCGCAAATGTATCAATTATAATATATAAAATTTTTACAAAAAATACACTATAGAATATTGTGTGAATGTAGTCACCTTTAGGTGACTTAAGTGTGTCCCCGCACTTTTAATCGCACCCCTTTTGACCCTGAAAAAATAGGGTTAGTCACCTTTAGGTGACTTGAGCTTTTAGACAACTGCTTTAGCTTCGCTGACCTCCGGTTCACGCTTTCACGCTAAAGTTTCGCTCCGCGAAACTTTAGCGTGAAAAAGATTTTGCGCGCAAAATCTTTGGCGTGAAAAGCTGTTGGCTCCTCATCATTTATCTGGAAAATATTCCATCCAATAGGCCCTCAAATCAAAATGTTTCAATTGGAATTTAATACGAAATTTGTCTTCTTTGCGATTATTAACGTTAGTAATACCATCAGTTTGCGGATCAGATACATGGGGATTATTCCATAACATTTCTACCAATTCAGTCGGATTAGGGCTCAAACCTTCAAGTTTAACAGCCCCGCCTTCAATGTAAAAACGGGTAATCCAACTGTTTTTTGGAATCATTTGATCTAATGCCTCAAGTATTGCCACCACTTTTTGGCGGGGAAAGTGTTTAACTGGCCCAATCATAGCCTCTATCTCATTTACTTGGGCCCGTAATTGACTCACATTGTCAGTACGATGTTTTAAATCAGCCAACTGTTGTTTGAGGCCGCGTTCATAATCTAGCGCAAAATAGATACCGCCGATAATGCTTCCAATAAACAATAAAGCTAGAATACTCCAGTTACGTTGCCGTTTTCGCTTAGCCGCTTGTTCCATACGGGCAGTGGTACTGGGAGGAATAAAAGCATAATCATAAGCGGTTGCTGAGGGCATAGGCAGTTCTTCCCAATTACTAACCGTCGTTTTTTTCTCTTGTGTCAACTCATGATTAAAACCTGATTGTGCTTCATCAAATTGTTCTTGAAATTCAGGTAGATCACATTCAACTTTAGAAGTATGTAACCAATGTTGAATCACATTGCCTGACCATTCGATACAGGTAATCGTACTCTCATCTTCGTCATAAATTTGATGAGGGGTTATCGTGTCAGGTAATAATATGACGGGACGCGGTAAAATACAAGCTAAAAATAAACTCACTTGTTCAAAGGCTTGAAATAATTCATCTGCCCGTTTAGCTGGCATCCACAATGCACAAGTTTGTTCCCCCTCTACCGGTTTTTGTACAGCAAGCAGTAATGGCTCTGTTATGCCTGGCAATAAGGTGGGCAATTGTAGCTTGACAACTTCCTTGATATCTTCTTTGAGATTAGTCGGTAAGTTCAAAGTCGTGGCGACAAATTCAGAACTGGGTAAAGCCAGTGCAATGCGTTGCTTGTTGGTTGTGCGGGGTAATAAGCGTTTAGCGGCCGCAGCCAATTCCGTCGGTGTCAGTTTGAGCAAGGATTCATCAGGTTGTGCAATCAGGTTATGATGTTTAGTATGCAACAATATTGTACCATGCACAATCAAACACAAATCGCTAAGTGGTTTATTACGTCGTTTTTTTAATCGTTTAGGTGCTTTTAGTTTCATGAGTATATAAATGTAGGGTGGGTAAGTTCGTTTCGACGCCCCGCGTCGAAATGAACTTGCCCACCATATTGTAACTTCAAGAATGGTGGGCAACCAAAACACGTTACCCACCCTACAGTTGATCATTGTTTAATCCCATATCAACTAATTCTAGCGTTAAATAGGGATTGTAATAAGGATCGCCTTGTTTTAACCAGGTTATCCATTGTTCAATAAAGCGTTGTTGATCCGTTTCATCCCAAGTTTCTGGCCTTTGCCAATCGTTTGCCGTAAAACGGGCAAAAGGCGTATAAACAATACGTGTGCCAATCGTTAAGGCGCGGAGGGCAAAATCTAATAAGGCATGGGGGCCTCTATAATCATTGTTTAAACCTTCCAAACGTTGCCACAAATGACGTTTCAATACACAGCACGCTGGGTGTGGCGTACTGACATTACGCACTATCGCTGTCACGGCCATATAACCCGGTGTATTTTCTGGATATCCCGCATACACTGCCAGTGGCACGCCTTCAGGCCGTTGCACTAATCCGGCATGTAATAAATTCCCTTTAGTATCAAGCACTTTGCCCGTCACCATACCGACTTCTGGAATCTGTAACCAAGACACTAATTCTGTCAGCGCATCATCGTCTACAGTTTGCACACTCGGCCCTAAAATGACTAAATAATCATTCTCCATATCGCGCTCAAAAGCTTGATTAATTTGTATTGCATAATCTTGTAAGGTACTTAACTGTAAAACGTGATACGTGTCAGGTGGGGGCGGTTTGAGGCGTATCCGGTAATGACCGCGCCATAAGGCCTTGTTTTCACTCACATTACCCGGTAAACCGCGCCGTTCTAAAGCATCAATCAATGCTTGGATGCCTGCAATATAAGCATATTCTTTGACATTGTGTTCCAGCGCCACTGATTGCTCATGCTGTCGCCAATGATATAAGACTTTGGGAATATGTTGCACTTGTGGTTTTTTTTCAGCGGCCCGCAAGATCAAATCGTAATCTTGTGAACCTTCTCGACTGACACGCACACCCCCCAGTTGTTCTAATAATGCACGCCGATACACCATCAGATGAAATAAATAATTGCCTGATAGTAAGGTTTCCGGTGCCCAATCTGGTTTAAATAAGTGCATAAAACGAAAACCCGTCGGCGATAAGGTATCCCGATCAGAATAAATAATATCAGTATCGGGATAATTTCGCACCGTTTTCACAACCTGATACAAGGCATCGGGTGCAAGACGATCATCATGATCTAAAAAGGCGATGTATTCGCCACGCGCCATCGCTAATGCTTGATTCGTCGCATGACAAATACCTTGATTATTAGGAAAACGGTGCAAATGCAAACGCGCATCCTGTGCAACGAGTGTTTGCAAACAGTCTATTGTGTCTGCATTATCGCTGCCATCATCGACTAAACACATTTCCCAATCAGGATAAGCTTGAGTTTGCACCGAATAAATACACTCTTGTAAATAGATAGGCTGTGTATTGAAAACTGGCGTAATAATGCTGATCAATGGACGTTTTTGCCACGACAGCGCGTTATCGCGCAATTGTTGCCAGTCATGCAGCGTCAAAAAACCATGATGAAACAACCATGCTTGATATTCAATCCATTCACTGCAAGCCCAGCGTTTGAGATTAGCCTCTGTGGGCTTATCAATAGGCAGATTGTCTTTTGATTTCCCAAAATACTTCTGCCAAAGTGTCAATAAATGTTTTAACATGCGGTGAATTTGCAAAACGGCGATGGCGAATGATTTGTGTTGAAGGGTAAAAATCCTCATTGCTTAAGACAGCGTTTACAGAGCAACACAGAGGATTTATTGATACTCGATCTTCAAGTTTATTGTAAACTATTGATTTCTAAAGAAATATCATTTTAGGCCCTAAAATCTAAATAACATTAAAAATCAATGAGTTGCTATATTTAAACACTCAAATATAGACGTTCAGAAAAATAACTTTTCACGCAAAAGTTTTGCGCGCAAAACTGTATTTCACGCAAAAGTTTCGCTTCGCGAAGCGAAACTTTTGCGTGAAATGTGAAATTGAAAACCTGACAGGTTTGGCAAAACCTGTCAGGTTTGGCTCGTGAAATTATTTTTATGAAAAACTATAGAGATCGTCGTAAAGCGCGGCCGTTCATCAAAAACTTGAAGATCGAGTGATAAAAATGGAATCATTGTTCAGTGTTTACGAAACACTTTCTTTGTTTTATCATCCCTTTTCGGAAGCGGATGGGTACTGGGTTAGTCCAGTTTTTATTGACATATTCTCGACACTCCGCCTTACTGCCTCTTTTAATCTTGAGCCAACCTGACGGGAGGGTATATATACATTCTTCACGCCAGATCGCATATTGTCCTTCGTTATTGATCACAACAAAGTGGACAAGTGTCTCTGAATAATCCCTCATTTTTGTGATGGTTAATTTTTTCTTCATATCATATTGATGTGTTCTTGGGTGGTACCGACTTCATTCAGTCTGTTGGTGCTAAGAATAAGGTTGTTCTGCAATCGGAGTACTCATGTTGTTCTATCAATATCATCCACATTGCAGCACTACCCCAAATAAATCAATAGCTTACATTTGAACTTTATCGTCGCGTTTTTAAAGGTTTGATTTTGCGATCCTGCCATATCGTTATTGATGAATACTAATCATTATACTTCACGTTTTTTGAATAATGGGTATAATTTGAGCGCATTCCCACAAAACGGTTAAGTCAATACAACAATACTTCGTCGTGAAACGCTTCATGCATTTTTCTTTTGCGTGAAAGACATTCTTCAATGGGCCTGGCTTTTGTGCTTCGCGTCTATACTTTTAGAGACGCGAGGCATCGCGTCTCTACGATCCTTAATAAACACAAGTCAATTTAATAACATTAATGACTTCGCTGTGATGCGACATAGTCTATAGCATTTTCCTATTGAGTCAACTACACTTATATCATTTAACTATTTGATAATCAAAATATAATTTTGTACTTTATTCAATCTAAAAGCACTATAGTTTATAGGAATTACCCGCTAATTTTTTTTATCAATTTATTTTAATCAGTGTTAATCATGATAATCATGACAATCAGCGTTCTATCTAATCTAGCACCTTTGCGTCACAGCGAAAAACGTGAGATTAGATTCAAAGAAAATTCGTCCAATTTGAAAATCCTACCCATTCTAAAATCCAGCCCATTTTAAAATTCGATCTATTTTGATTCAGAGAAATAAACTTTTCACTATTGACTATTGACTATTGACTATTTATTTGAAAAATACCTTGATTTTATTAATAGTCAACCTTAGTAATGAGCAAATCTTATGTAGAATGAACCCGTCATAAAGCCTATTTTTTATGTAAAATCAATAGCTTACTTTTTGAAGATGAAGCTTCGATATTCGCAGGATATTCAATTTCAAGGGCAACCACAAGAGATTGCCCCTACAGAGTGTAACAGATTAATCCCGATATATCAGGCCAATAAATCATCACACAAATAACATGAGGAAAACATCAAATGAACATGGAAAAACTGACCAGCAAATTTCAACAAGCCATTGCGGAGGCGCAAAGTCTTGCTGTTGGACGCGATCACCGTTTTATTGAACCCGCCCATCTGCTATTAGCCATGCTTAATCAACAAGATGGTAGTCTCACCGCTTTGTTATCGCGTATTGGCGCGAATGTCAATCAAATCCGTTCAGGCTTAGTTGACATTTTGGAGCGTATTGACAAAGTCAGTGGTCGTGAAGGTGAACTCCACTTATCTAATGACTTAATACGTCTTTTAAATGTCACTGACAAATTCGCACAACAACGGAAAGACAGCTACATTTCTAGTGAATTATTTATACTGGCCGCACTAGAAGATAAAGGGGCTATCGGTCATTTGCTGCGTCAAGCGGGTGCTGAAAAAGCCTTGTTGGAACAGGCTATTGAACAACTACGTGGAGGACAAAAAGTGGATGCGCCAAACGCGGAAGAACAACGTCAATCTCTTGAAAAATATACCATTGATTTAACACAACAGGCACTACAAGGCAAACTTGATCCCGTGATTGGGCGTGATGATGAAATTCGCCGAGTTGTGCAAGTGTTGCAACGCCGTACCAAAAACAATCCCGTTTTAATTGGGTATGCCGGTGTTGGAAAAACGGCCATTGTTGAAGGCCTCGCTCAACGTATCATCAACGCTGAAGTGCCTGAAGGCTTAAAAAACAAACGTTTACTTTCACTGGATATGGGATCATTGATTGCCGGTGCGAAGTATCGCGGTGAATTTGAAGAACGCTTAAAGGGCGTACTCAAGGATTTAGCAAAACAAGAAGGGCAAATTATTCTTTTTATAGATGAATTGCACACCATGGTTGGCGCGGGTAAAGCGGAAGGCGCGATGGATGCGGGCAATATGCTTAAACCCGCCCTCGCACGCGGCGAATTGCATTGTGTCGGCGCGACAACGCTGGACGAATACCGCAAATACATTGAAAAAGACGGGGCCCTTGAACGGCGTTTTCAAAAAGTCTTAGTGGAGGAGCCGAATGTCGAAGACACTATCGCCATTTTACGTGGGCTTAAAGAACGCTATGAAATTCATCATGGCGTAGACATCACCGATCCGGCTATTGTCGCAGCCGCAACGCTTTCACACCGCTACATTACGGATCGGCAATTGCCAGATAAAGCCATTGATTTAATTGACGAAGCGGGCAGCCGCATTCGTATGGAGATTGATTCTAAACCAGAACACATTGATCGACTAGATCGTCGTCTGATTCAACTGAAAATCGAACGCGAGGCGATGAAAAAAGAAAAGGATCCTGCCTCAAAACAGCGTCTTGAAAAATTGAATATTGAAATCAATGACTTAGAAAAAGAACTGGCTGATTTAAATGAACTTTGGCGAACCGAAAAAGCCAGTGTTCAAGATGCCAGTAAGATCAAAGAAGAACTGGAACAAGCGCGTTTAGCACTGGAAACAGCTCACCGTGCAGTGGATTTAGAACGTATGGCAAAGCTGCAATACGAGCATATTCCCACATTGGAAAAACAACTCGTAGCAGCGAGCCAAGTTGAACAAAAAAACTGGCAATTGTTACGCAATGCTGTCACCGATGAAGAAGTAGCCGATGTCGTTTCAAAATGGACAGGTATTCCCGTCAGTAAAATGCTGGAAGGGGAACGCGATAAATTGCTACGCATGGAAGAAGCGATACATCAGCGTCTTATTGGACAAGATGAAGTCGTACAAACGGTTGCCAATGCCATCCGTCGTTCCCGCGCCGGCTTAGCGGATCCCAATCGCCCCAATGGCTCATTTTTATTCTTAGGCCCAACAGGTGTTGGAAAAACGGAATTATGCAAAGCCTTAGCCGGCTTTTTATTTGACACAGACGAGGCTATAGTACGTCTTGATATGTCCGAATTTATGGAAAAACATTCCGTTGCCCGTTTAATTGGTGCCCCCCCAGGCTATGTTGGCTATGAAGAAGGCGGTTATTTAACAGAAGCCGTGCGACGACGGCCTTATGCCGTCATCTTGCTAGATGAAATCGAAAAAGCGCACTCTGATGTTTTCGGTGTACTATTGCAAGTACTCGATGATGGCCGTTTAACGGATGGACAAGGACACACTGTTGATTTTCGCAACAGCGTGATTGTGATGACATCCAATCTGGGTTCGCAATTAATCCAAGAAATGACAGAATCACAAATGCCTGAAATGTCGGCTGATGAAAACTACTATGCCATCAAACACGCCATTCTTGAAATTGTTGGGCAACACTTTCGCCCAGAATTTATCAACCGTATTGATGACATCGTCGTATTTCATCCCTTGAGTGAAACCCATATTCGTGCCATCGCAAACTTGCAAATAGATTATTTGCGTCAACGTTTGCAATTGCAAAATCTTGGACTGTGTGTGACTGAAGCGGCTTTAGACAAGATTGGAGAAGCCGGTTATGATCCCGTTTATGGCGCACGGCCGCTAAAACGCGCCATTCAACAGGGAATAGAAAATCCATTAGCACAAGAAATCTTAGCCGGCCAATTTATATCAGGGGATACCATTGAAGTCGATTGGCGACAAGGTGCTATGCAGTTTAGCAAGTTAATTGTCTAAATGATTATTGTTAGTTTATGAATTGTTTGTAGCAACTTTAGCTCAAGTCAGGTGGTGGTGACTAACCTTTTACGCAAAAGTTTTTGCGCGCAAAAACTTGTTAAGTGAACCGAAGATCAGCGAAGCTAAATACAAAACAGGGCATGGCGTTGCAAATTTTAATTTAAAAGAATGGTGGGCAACATAAACCCGTTACCCACCCTACAAAACAGTATATTTGGCGGCTAATAGTATGGCTTCTGTCATACCGGATTCACTGGCAATCCCTTTTCCGGCAATATCGAAGGCGGTGCCGTGATCCACTGAGGTTCTTAAAAAGGGGAGGCCATTGGTTATCGAGATCGTTTTTTCAAAATCTAGGGTTTTAGCCGCAATATGCCCTTGATCGTGGTAGAGTGATAAAACAGCATTGTATTTTCTTTGTAACGTTTGATGAAATACGGAATCGGCTCCGATGGGGCCGACAACGTTATAGCCTTGTGCTTGGGCCTCTTTTACGGCGGGCTCAACTTGATTCACTTCTTCGTCGCCAAATAATCCATGTTCACCGCTATGCGGATTGAGGCCGGCGACGGCCATAGTGCCTTCTGTTATACCTAATTTTTTGAGGGCTTGTGTGCAGCGAATGATATATTCCAAAACACGTTCTTTGGTGACGAGTGAGCAGGCTTGCCGTAGCGAAACATGACGTGATAAAAAAAAGATTCGCATGCCACGTACTTCAAACATAGTGAGCGGATCGCGGGTTTGGCTTAATTCGGCTAAGATTTCTGTATGCCCAATTTGTTCAATCTGGGCAGCGCGAAGTGATTCTTTATTAATCGGGGTAGTGGCCAGTGCTTGAACTTCTGAAGCCATCGCCAATTTGACTGCTTTTTCAATATAGTCATAAGCGGCTTGTCCACACATCGCTTGGACAGTGCCTATTTGCAATTTGGATAGTTCAATATTTTCGAGATCAATTAAATCAAGCGTGCCGAGTTCATATTTTCCATCTTGTGGTTTTTGAACAATATGAATCTTGGCTGTTTTGTGACAGAAGCTTAATGCGTTAGCAATAACGTGTTTATCTCCAATCACCACAGGTTGAGAGACTTCATACACTTTGGGATTAGATAGCGATTTAACCACAATTTCAGGGCCAATGCCCGCTGGATCACCTTGTGTAATAGCGATAAATGGTTTTTTCATATTTGAATCAATTCTTGTCGATCACTTGGTATATATATTGCATGTTAGTAAGCAAGTATATTCCTCCTTATGTTTTTAGCCTCTCTATTTATAATAGAGGGGTTTTTTTTTGGAAGCAGACAAAAAAATAGCCCTATTGCTAACGCAATAGGGCATATTCAAATTAACCTACAATTTGCGTGTAGAGACGCACTGCGTGCGTCTCTGCGCGCGTCTCTGCGCGCGTTTCTGCGCGCGTTTCCACGGCAGTTATAGACGCACGGCAGTTATAGACGCACGGCAAGAGACGCACGCAGTGCGTCAATGCCACCTTCGTTAAGCCTGGGCGAACACGCAGGTTCGCCCCTACAACCCCTGAATACGTGGGGTTTGGTAGGGGCATACCTGCGTGTCTGCCCTTAACGAAGGTGGCATTGACGCAGTGCGTCTCTACTAGCCTCGATTCTTTATCATCATCACTTCGATAATTTTACCGCCAACCTCTTCAGACACTTCTAAAACTTGTTGAAGTTCTTCCAGCAAAGCTTTTTCTTCGTCTGTGATAACGCCATCAGCCATCGCAATGTCAACGGCGCAAGAAAAAGCGGTTTCCCGCAATTCATCAGGTAGGCTACTTTTCGCAATGGCGACTAAACCACCGATACCTTCATTCTGTAGCACAGTCACCAATTTCTCGAAGATATCAGACATTTGTTTTTCTGTGTAGCCCTCAAACATTTTCATTTGCAGTAAGTAAGCAAACATGCCCTTGGCTTCTGACTCATCAATATTGCCGTCTGCTGCTGAGGTTGCGAGCGCAATGCCTAAAAAAGCTTCTTGCTTGCTAAAAGTATCTGAGGAATCCGGTGTTTTGTTAGAGCTAAACCAACCCATTGTTTTAAATCTCCTGAGTTAAGGAATGAGAATTAATACTGTTTTTGCGCGCAAAAACATTTAGCGTGAAATATTAAACCTGACAGGTTTTTAAAACCTGTCAGGTTTGGTTGACATTAAAACGATTTACCCCTAGTTGAGATGCAATAATATCTTGAGTGTTCCCTGTTGTGTTGCATACTCAAAGGCTTGTAACCCTTTTTGAAGGGGAAAATCTGCTTCAATCAACGAAGTGGGATCGATTAAGCGATTTTCAAGTAGGCGCAAAGCGGGGGCAAATGGGCCGCAACGCGATCCCATTAATGTGATTTCATCAATGACAAGGGCTGCAAAATTGACAGACATCAGGCCTTTATAAGTGCTTTTTAATATTATCGTACCACGCGGTTGCACCGCTTGACGCGCCTGTGTAAAACCGCCACTTGATCCTGTCGCTTCAATGACAATATTAAAAGTATGCCTCGGTACTGTATTTTCATCAAGCCATGCGATTTGACGTGCGGCGAGTAATTGTCGTTGTTTATCGTGACGAGCGACAACTTGCAGATGGCATCCCGTCAGCGCAAGCGTTTGTGCAATCAATTGCCCTAAGCGCCCTGCCCCTACAATTAAAACGTGATCGCTTGGATGGATCGTGAGTTGTTCTTGAATTTCCAAAGCGGCCGCTAAAGGTTCTGTGAAAACGGCCATTTCATCTGATATAGAGGCGGCCACTGGGAGAAGATTTTTTAAGGGTAAACAGAGATATTCAGCAAAAGCACCGTCCCGATTGAGAATACCTAATACTGTGCGCTGCTCACAATGCGTAGGCTGCCCTGCCAAACATCTGTCACATGCGCCACAAGTGGCATTGATTTCTCCTACCACGCGCTGTCCAATGCGCTCTGGCGCGTCTTGCGCTTGCACGATTTCCCCTACAAATTCATGGCCTAAAATGCCTGTGTAGGGATAATATCCTTTTATTAATTCTAAATCTGTTGCACAAATCCCGGCTAAGCGAACACGTACTAAGGCTTCACCTGGAAGCGGTTGTGGAATAGAGGCATTATTTCGATAACTTAATTCGTTATTTTCTAGCCAAAGTGCTTCCATATTTATTTGACTCATTGGATGCGGTTGTGGAATTTATAAATTATAAATTAGCTTTTTTATCTTTTTCCGTTGAAGTGATCCTAAAACCGCTTTTCTATTTTTCTATTAAATATAAATAAATCATAAGAAGCTAATATTCTAATATATCAAAAAAGGTTAGTCACCACCACCTGACTTGAACTGTTATAAGTACTGAACCATAAATTTTCAGGTATTTAAAAAAACAGAAAGGGGGCAACCACAAGGGAATGCCCCTACACAATAATGTCATGTAGGGGCAATCCCTTGTGGTTGCCTTTGGTTGTTAAATACCTGTTTATTTGTGCTTCAGTACTTAATAGCGACTTTATGACGATGCTTAGTATAAATTAGCTTTTTATCTCTCTTTTTCCGTTGAAGTGATCCTAAAACAGTTTTTCTATTTTTCTA
>Ga0164318_10002739_pt1 | contig 16454 bp, 11 predicted proteins | sample GuaBasSedimGuay9_FD_113734 | JGI IMG/M metagenome (GOLD analysis project Ga0164318, IMG submission 113734) | Subseafloor sediment microbial communities from Guaymas Basin, Gulf of California, Mexico - Guay9, Core 4571-4, 0-3 cm | ecosystem: Environmental > Aquatic > Marine > Hydrothermal vents...
ATAGCGCAGATTGATCGTCAGTTTGGTAAAGGCTCGATCATGCGTCTGGGTGCCGATAAGATTGAAGTTGAAGTTAACGCTATTCCTACGGGGTCCTTAGCCCTGGATGCAGCATTGGGCATAGGTGGTGTACCACGGGGACGGGTTGTTGAGATTTTTGGTCCCGAATCTTCAGGAAAAACAACCCTTGCCCTGCACATCATTGCTGAAGCTCAGAAGCTCGGTGGAATGGCGGCGTTTGTTGATGCTGAGCACGCTCTTGATGCTTACTATGCCAAAAATTTGGGAGTCAATACTGACGATTTGCTAATCTCACAGCCAGATACGGGAGAGCAGGCACTGGAGATTACGGAAACTCTGGTGCGCAGCGGCGCGATTGATGTGATTGTAATTGACTCGGTAGCAGCATTAGTACCACGAGCAGAAATTGAAGGAGAAATGGGCGATGCGCAGATGGGGCTACAAGCACGTCTGATGTCTCAAGCTATGCGCAAGCTGTCTGGGGCAATCTCCAAATCAAAAACTTGTGTGATATTCATCAATCAAATTCGCGAAAAAATTGGGGTAATGTTTGGAAATCCAGAGACTACTACTGGTGGCCGGGCACTAAAATTTTATGCTTCGATACGGATGGATATTCGCCGTGTCGCTTCTATTAAAGATGGTGAAGCAGTAATCGGCAATCGAACAAAAGTGAAAGTGGTCAAAAACAAAGTTGCCCCACCCTTCAGAGAAGCCCAATTTGATATTCTCTACGGCACTGGCATCTCCAAAGAAGGCGAACTTATTGATCTGGCAGTAGAACAAAAAGTTATTCAGAAAAGCGGAACCTGGTTTTCGTATGGTGAAGAACGATTAGGGCAAGGAAGAGAAAACGTAAAGAAATTTCTTCTCAGCAGTCCCGAGCTACTGCGAGAAATTGAGATCAAAGTAAGACAGAAATTAGGTTTACCTGAAAGAGAATCGAAAGAAGCTAAAAAAGCTTCACCTTCAACAAAAGAATAGATTTAGGCTGTGATGACGGGTTCTCCAAACTCGATGCTAAAAAAAGTGATTACTAAACTGGAGGTACAGAAAGGACACAAGAGTCGAGTTTCTGTTTTCTTGGAGGGCGAATTTGCCTTTGGTGTCGATCGATCTGTCGCTTTAGGATGGCATTTGCAAGAGGGCAAGGAGCTTTCGAGCGAGGAAATAGAGCAAATTCAGGTTGCAGAGGAAAGACGAAAAGCGAAAGAGCGAGCATTTCGCTGGTTGGCTTATCGCAATCGTAGCCGTAAAGAGCTGGAAGATAAATTAAAACGTGCAGGGTTTACGCCAGCAACTTGTGTGTGGGTGCTGGAAGAGTTGGAGCGATTGCGACTAATCGACGACCAGGCTTTTGCCGAAAGTTTTGCTCGTGATCGAATCCTTCGGCATCCGGTAGGCAAGCGTCAATTGGGCTATGAACTGAGCCAGAAGGGGATAAACGCCGATCTTATTACTGCAACGCTGGAAAAAGTTTATTCAGAAGAAGATGAAATTAGTTTGGCGCGCAAATTGGCAAAAAAGAAATTTGATGCTCAGAGGAATCAACCACCAGAGAAAGCCAAAAAAAGGGTAGCTGATTTCCTCTTACGGCGGGGATTTGATTGGGATACAATCTCTACTGTGTTGCAGGAATGTGGAAATTGGTGAAGATTTCACTAATTGAGTTAAGCGACATTTCAGGATGGAGAAGATATTTTGAAATTACTGGATTTGATAAATGAAAGACACTGAATGTGCGTTATGAAATCTAATGAGATTCGAAATTCATTTTTAGATTTTTTCCGCAGTAAAGGCCACAAGATTGTACCCAGTGCCTCGGTGGTGCCCTTTGACGATCCGAGTTTACTTTTTACCAATGCTGGGATGAATCAATTTAAAAATATTTTCTTAGGAGTGGAAAAACCCCAATTCCCTCGCGTAGCTAATTGTCAAAAGTGCATTCGGGTCAGTGGAAAACATAACGATTTGGAAGAAGTTGGCAAGGATACCTATCACCACACTTTTTTTGAAATGTTGGGCAATTGGTCATTTGGTGATTATTACAAGAGGGAAGCTATCGAGTTTGCCTGGGAACTGCTAACAGAGGTATGGAAGCTGCCCAAAGAACGGTTGTGGGCTACAGTTTTTTACCAGGACATTGAGGCTGAAAAACTTTGGAAAGAAATTACCGATATTAACCCCAAACAAGTATTACGTTTCGACGAGGAAGACAACTTTTGGGAAATGGGGGAAGTTGGCCCCTGCGGCCCATGCTCCGAAATCCATATTGATTTAGGAGAAGACTTCTGCGACATGAAACAAGTACCTGGCCATGTCTGTCAGGTTAATGGTGGGTGTTCACGTTTCATCGAACTCTGGAATTTGGTATTTATTCAATTCAACCGTACTGAGGATGGTAGTTTTAAAGAGCTTCCTGCCAGGCACGTTGACACTGGGATGGGGTTCGAGCGTATTGTGGCTGTGTTACAGGGAGTAAAATCAAATTATGATACTGATCTATTCAGACCATTGTTTGATGCTATTTCCGAAATTAGTGGAGTGGAATATTCTGGCACAGATGAAGCTGTGGCAGTAGCACATCGGGTAATTGCCGATCATGTCCGGGCGCTTAGCTTTGCTATTGCTGATGGGGCACTACCTTCAAATGAAGGGCGGGGCTATGTTTTGCGCCGAATCTTGCGACGTGCTGCACGTTATGGTCGAACACTGGGTATGCATGAACCATTTATCTACAAACTGGTGCCGGTTCTGGCAGATGTAATGGGTGCTACTTATCCTGAACTTCTGGAAAAACATCAGTACATTGCTACGGTCATCAAGTCTGAAGAAGAGGGATTTAGCAATACTTTGGATCGGGGCATTGAGCTGTTTGAGAATGTTGCTGCTAAGTTAATAGCCCGAAAAGAGCGGGTGTTTCCAGGCAACGAAGTGTTCCGTCTGTACGACACTTATGGATTTCCGGTGGATCTGACCCGTTTAATGGCTGAGGAAAGAGGATTAGAGGTCGACCTGGAAGGATTCGAAAAAGCAATGTCCGAACAGCGTCGACGTGCTCAGCAAGCACAACAATTTCAGTTTGAGGTAAGAGATTTCTTCGGTGATGCTGAGGAAATTCCTAACTCGAGGTTTGTTGGATATGATACGTTAGAAACCGAGGTGCGTATTGTGTCCTTTAAGGGCAATGAATTCTTGTTGGATCAAACTCCCTTCTATGGTGAAGCTGGGGGGCAAGTAGGTGATACCGGGGTAATTTTTTCCCCTGATCACAGTTTTGAAGTGAAAGTAGTAAATACCATCAGGGCGGGAACTCGTATTGTTCACATTGGCGAAGTGCAGAGTGGACGTTTCGAGGATGTTTTGCAGAAGCCTTTAGTTGCTCGTGTTGATGCTGAACGCCGTAAGGCTATTGCCCGCAATCATACCTGTACTCATTTGCTGCACAAGGCGTTGCGGGAAGTGTTAGGGAAGCATGTGAATCAGGCAGGGTCATTAGTAGCTCCGGATCGCCTGCGGTTTGATTTTACTCACTTTGAGAAAATTTCTGAAAGCCAGTTAGATGAAGTTGAGCGGCGGGTAAATGAAATAATTCGGGCGAACTTCGCGGTAGAAGTTTTGCACAAGACCTTCGACGAAGCTAAGCTTATGGGTGCCACAGCTTTATTTGGTGAAAAATATGCCGATGTTGTCCGTGTGGTGAAAATAGATGATTACAGCTTGGAACTATGTGGAGGGACGCATTTAGATTTTACCGGAGAAATAGGTTATTTTCGGATTACTACAGAGTCCAGTGTGGCTGCTGGAATCAGAAGAATTGAAGCTGTTACTGGTGAGGCTGCGGATAAAATATTGCGTCAGGAAAAAAGAGAGTTGGCAAAACTTCGACAAATGTTGAATGTTAGTTCAGGAGAACTTTTGGAGAAAGTGAAAACTCTGCTGGAGGATAACAAACGATTACTTAAAACTGTCTCTGAACTAAACTTAAAGATAGTTCGCTATCAAATTAATGAGGTGGTAAATCAAGCGCATACTTTTGATGGGGTTAAAATAATTGCCACTCAAGTTAGTTCGCATAATGTAGAGGAGCTAAAGCAGATTGGTGACATACTACGGACTAAATTAGGTTCGGGGGTTGGAGTATTGGGTTCAGTGATTAACCAGAAAGCTTTTTTACTTTGTGTGGTTACTGACGACTTGATCAAGCAGAAGAATATTAAAGCAGGGGAAATTGTCAGCCGTTTGGCCAGGATTATTGGCGGTGGTGGTGGCGGCCATGCTCATATGGCACAGGCAGGAGGAAAAGATGTGGGAAAATTGGACCTTGCATTAGCAAAAACCAAGGATGTAGTAGCGGAAATGATAGCTAATTAATTAAGCATTTGATAATTAGAAAGGGCATTGATTGGGCAAAATTTACCAGAAACTATTGCGAGTTCGCGAAGAGAAAGGGGCAGGATTTCTTGTCCTATTGGATCCAGACGAAATCCCTTTAGCCGAGATTGAACACCATGCCGAAATGGCCGAAGATGGTGGAGTGGATGGTTTATTGGTGGGTGGGAGTCTTCTTTTCTCTAACAATTTTGATGATTTTATTGCAGGATTAAAGAAACGGACAAAGCTGCCAGTTATTATTTTCCCCGGTAGTAGTCGTCAGGTTTCACCAATGGCCGATGCTATTCTTTTCCTTTCCCTAATCAGTAGTCGCAATCCTAATTTCATTATTGGCGAACAGGTGTTAGCGGCACCTATTATTCGGTCGATGGGTCTGGAAACTATTTCTACCGGTTATGTGCTTATTGAATCTGGGAAAATCACTACAGTAGAATATCTTAGCGATTCGCGTCCTATCCCTCGGGATAAACTGGATATCGCGGCAGCTCATGCTTTGGCGGGCGAGTATCTGGGTATGAAATTGATCTATTTGGAGGGAGGTAGTGGGGCTAAGTATTCTATCCCTGATGAGATGATACAATATGTTTCTAATTTAATTTCGGTGCCATTAGTGGTCGGAGGTGGTATCAAAACTCCGGAAGATGCTCATCGCAAGGTAAAAGCTGGGGCGTCGTTTGTGGTCATTGGTAATATTCTCGAGGAACACAAAGACCTGACACTTATCCGTGATTTCTCGCAAGCTATCCACACCGCGTGACCAGTGTTCGGAAATTATTATGGTTGATATTCACACGCATGTACTGCCAGATTATGATGATGGTCCACCCAATGTGGATAGTACTCGTGAAATGCTGCAAATGGCAGTGCGCAGCGGTACCACAGAGCTGGTTGCCACTCCACATATTTTGAACAATGGTGACTACCGCCGCGAAAAAGAGATTCGGCAGAAATTCCAGTTGGTTAAAAAACTGATTGAGGAACAGGGATATGATCTTAAGCTCTATTTGGGTTCAGAAGTTTATCTTTATCCCGATACTACGCTTGATCACTCTATTTCTACCCTGAACAATAATAAAAAATATGCTCTTGTCGAATTCAGTCTGCGTACTATCCCTGAATTTGTTCCCCAAAAAATTTTCAACTGGATTTTAGATGGTTATTCTATTATCATTGCTCATCCGGAACGCAACCTGCTGTTAGGAAAAAATCCTTTTTATCTATTCCGATTTGCCCAAATGGGGGCTTTACTACAACTCAATTCTGGTAGTCTTACAGGGGTATTTGGGCGCAAAGTAAAAGAACTATCCATTAGGATGATTGATCATAATTTGGTACACTTTATTGCTAGTGATGGACACGGTGTTGAAGGACGTTCTATTTCTATGTTGCCAGCCTATGAAATAGTAGAAAAACGTTGGGGCATAGAAAAAGCACGTCTTCTTTTTGAGGTTAATCCACGGAAAGCAATTTTAGGGCAGGAAATCAAAAAGGCTGAACCGATTCCTATTGAAGAAAAATCTGTCTTTGCTCGGTTCGGCCAGTGGATCAAAAGGCTACGATCAGCAGATTGAGCTATCAACTGAAAGAAAGGTAAATTGCTAAATCTCCGAAATCAGAATCACATCCAGAATATTCTTGATAGAGTAATTATTTTTTTCATCTTTTGTTTAGCTGCCTTTATTCCCTTTTCCATTGCCGGGAGTGAGATCAGTTACGGGGGAGCGTTACTCTGCTGGTTGTTGAAGGGAATACTAACTAAAAAGTGGAATTTTCAACGTACCGGTTTTGATCTCCCCTTTGCTACGTTGATTGTTGTGGGGCTGTTAGCTTCTGCATTCTCCGAAAAATCAGCAGAAAGCTTCTACAACCTCCGCAAGTTCTTATTGATTCCAATACTTTACTTGATTCCAGCCCAAGTGTCTTCTCAAAAACAACTGCATCAATTGGTTCATGTACTCATTTTCTTTGCCTTGGGAACGGCTGTTTTTGGCATTGGTAAATTTCTATTAACAAGCTGGCAAAAAGTTATTGCTACTCAGTCTACTACCATGACCTGGGGAGCACTGTCAGTTTTTTTTGTGTTGTTTTGGATTGGTTTATTTTTGTTTGGAGGCAAAAATAAGCAGCGATGGCTGTATGCTATAGGTTTTGTCCCCCAATTTGTAGCTTTGCTTTTTTCGTATGTACGAGGAGCATATCTTGGTACCCTGGGAGGATTCATAGTTTTTGCCTGGCTGAAGAGTAAAAGAATTTTTCTTTATGTATTGGTGGCTCTGGTAATTGTTTTTGTTTTTTCGCCTGCCTCACTTACTCAGCGGATTAAGAGCATCGCCGATCTTAACGTGGGAAGCACCCAACTGCGTCTGAAACAGTGGCAGGATTCTTTGCGAATTATTCCTCATTACCCCATTTTAGGTGTAGGTTGGATTGATCTTCATGATGTGCATGTTCGTTATGCACCACCTGGAGCAGACCTTTCGGAGGATAGATTTCACATAGGGCATTTTCACAATAATTTTGTCCAGATCACTATGATTTTTGGGATTCTTGGACTGGTGGTTTTTGTCTGGCTTTTTATCCAAATTCTGAGGACGGAATACAGAATTTTTAAAGATATCTCGTCACGGCAACCATTTTTGCAAGCACTTGCTTTAATTGGTTTAGCAACTACCATAGCCTTCCTCATCAATGGTCTTTTCGATTGGACTTTCGGCGACGAAGAAGTAGTAATCATACTGTATTTTACCATTGCGATAAGTCTAACAGCTAAGCGTTTAGCCATTAAGGAGCTAATGTCTAATTCTGAAGTTTAAATATTATGTTTACTTTTCTAAATGCATCTTTCTTGGTTGGATTACTGGCAGTGAGTTTGCCATTTTTGATTCATCTTTTTAATCGACAACGGGCGCGCACAATACCGTTTAGTACATTAGTTTTTCTCAAACAATTGCAACATAAGAAAATGCGGCGGTTGAAATTGCGCCAACTTCTGTTACTGATCTTGCGAGCTCTTGTGTTAGGGATGGTAATACTGGCATTTGCTCGTCCCAGCATAAAATCTGGTTCTACCGTAGTCCCCGGTTCTCAGACGCAAACCGCTGCTGTGCTAATTCTGGACAACTCGCTGAGCATGGGCTTAGAAACAGATCAGGGCTTGCTCTATCAGAAAGCTCAACTCGTAGCCCATAAGATTTTAAATAACTTTAGCAATGGTGATGAACTGCATTTGCTTTTCACTACCGATTTGACCGACGTGCAAATTCAAAAAACCATCTATTCTGAAGCGCGATTAATTCAATTGATAGATTCATCAGCGGTTTCCTACAAATATGGTGACATTTGGCAAGCCATTGAAAAGGGAGTGGAATTAGTAGAAAAATCTATTTATCCCAATAAAGAAGTTTACATTATCTCCGATTTCCAGAAAACAGGGTTTCCTTCAGAGGAATGGCCTCGGCAAATAGGGGCTTCTTCTGCAATACGATTTTATCTGATCCCTTGTTCAGATGCTGAACACGATAATGTCGGCATTACCCAGGTGAACTTATTGGATCAAATTCTGGATAAAAACAAACCAGTGCGTCTTAAGGTGGAAATTCAAAACTTTGGCAATCGGAAGGCGTCAGAATTATTAGTCCATTGCTCATTGATGGGCAAGCGGGTGGCACAGGAGATAATTACTTTTCCAAAACGTAGTTCAAAGTTAGTTGAATTTCGTCTAATTCCAACTCAAAGAGGGCTTTTGAATGGTACTGTTGAAATCGAAGAAGACGATTTGGTTTTGGACGATAAGGCCTATTTTACTTTAATGATTCCAGAAAAAACCAAAGTTTTGTGTGTTGGTACTGGGCAAAGTGTACGATATTTCAAGTTGGCCCTAATGCCTACTCCAGAGCAAGAAAGCCGTTTTGAGATTGAAACGATCACTAATGTTAGAACATTGCCTCGCTCGTTGGACGAATATCAGGTAGTGGCGCTGGTAAACGTCCCTCCGTTGGAAGGTAGCTGGTTAGATCAACTGCGCCAATTTGTTGAATCCGGTGGTGGGCTTGTCATTATTCCCGGAGCGCAGGCTGATTTAAAATTTTACAATGGACATCTACTTTCCCGTTTCGGTTTGCCAGTTTTTCAACAAACTATTGGCCAGTTAGGGAATACAAAAGCTTTTGTTAGTTTGGGTTCAATTAATTGGAATCATCCAATTTTTCAGGGAATGTTCAAAAAGAAAGTACGTAATCTGGATTCACCACAGTTCAATTTAATATTAAAAACTGCTCCCAGTGCCCAGGTTGAAGAGATTATTCAATTCCAAAACGGGATTCCTTTTTTACTTTCAAAATCATTAGACCAGGGGAAAGTTTTGCTTTTCACTAGTGCTCTGGATCCCGGATGGTCAGATTTACCGTTTAAAGCAATCTTTGCCCCACTGGTCTATTGTAGTGTGAGCTACGTTTCTTCATCAGTGAATAAGGCAAATGTGCAAATAAAGGTTGGTCAAACATTGGAAACTCATCTACAGATGGTCACAAAAGACCTTTTTGTCGTCAAGCCCAATGGGCAACGAGTTCGTATTAATCCTAAAGCTATGGGAACAGAATTTGTTGTTCGTTTTTCTGATACTGATCTGCCAGGAGTTTATTCGCTCTATTCAGGCGAAAAATTATTGCAAAAATGGGTTGTTAACATTGATCCTCGTGAATCCGATTTGAGATTAATCAAGTTTAATGATTTAGAGAAATCGTTGGGGAATGGGGTTTGGAAACTTGACCCTGAGGCTGACTTTGTTCAAGCGATCCAAAAGTCACGCCGTGGCCGCGAATTGACCATGATGTTTTTAGGCCTGGCGTTGGTGTTAATGTTAGCTGAAATTTTGTTAGCCAGGGGGGTAAAATTTTCTTCAACCAGTAAAGAAGTACAGACATGAAACACAGCAATACTCCATGTTTATTGGAAGCACAAGAAAAAGCAATTTTAGTGGGTATTCACAGGCCCTTTCAACCGCGATGGGAAACTGAAGGGTATCTGGACGAATTAGCGTTGCTTGCTGATACTGCCGGCGCTGAAGTAGTGGGGCGCATTATCCAGGAACGTCGACGGATTGAGCCTACCACTTTTATTGGTAAAGGTAAGGCTAATTTTCTTGCTAACCTGGTTGCCCAACTTGGAGCTGATTTGGTTATTTTTGATGAAGACCTTTCGCCGGTACAAGTGCGCAACTTGGAAAATATTACCCAGGTGAAGGTGATTGATCGCAGTGGTCTGATTCTGGATATTTTTGCCCGACGAGCAAAAAGTAAAGAAGCCAAAACCCAGGTCGAACTGGCGCAGTTGCGTTACTTGTTGCCACGGTTAACCCGTCGTTGGGGACATCTTTCCCGACAATATGGTGGCATAGGGACTCGCGGACCAGGGGAAACCCAATTAGAAGTAGATCGTCGGTTAGTTAAAAAACGAATTAGCATTTTAGTGCAAGACTTACAGAAAATTGAAAAACAACGATGCCTTCGTCGACGGGGCCGACATGATGTATTCAAAGTGGCTTTGGTCGGTTACACTAATTCTGGCAAATCTACTCTTCTTAATGCGTTGGCAAATACTCATGTGGCGGTGGAAAATCGTCTCTTCGTTACCCTTGATCCCACTGTTCGCGCTGTTAAGTTAAATGCTCATCAAAAAATCTTACTTATTGATACAGTAGGATTTATTCGCAAACTACCACACCATTTAGTAGCCTCTTTTCATAGTACCCTCGAAGAAGCAATCTTTGCCGACATGTTATTGATGGTAGTAGATATTAGCGATCATGATTTTCGCGACCATATCGCTGTAGTACGTGATGTCTTAAGCGAATTAGGTATCCTGGATAAACCGACATTAATAGTGTTCAACAAAGTCGACCGGCTAACTGATCCCAGAATTATTGTTCAGGTGAAATCGCAATACCAGCCTTGTATGATAGTTTCGGCACAGCGAGGTATCTTCTTGGAAGATCTGAAACAAGAAATCTTGCGTTTCTTGGAGGAGAGAACTGTGAAGAATGAAATGGAATGTGACCTGAAAGAAGCCCAATTATAATGTTCCACATAGAAAATTTTTCTTATTGCGTTAATCTTAGTACTCCCAAAAAGGAGTTTGATTGTGATAAGTGACGTTGTTTCTAAAATCAAAGCTCTAAGTCAAGAAATTCAGCCAGAGTTAGTCAAAATCCGCCGTCACCTACATAGGCATCCAGAGTTGTCTTTTCAAGAGTCTAATACCACCGCCTACGTGGTTGAATACTTGCAACAAGCGGGAATTTTGGTGGAAAGAAAATACGCTGAAACCGGAGTCGTGGGGTTAATTAATCTCAAAGAAAGAGCCGATGCTTCCTCACTTGCAGGCATTGAAGCTCCGGGCAAGGTTGTGGCATTGCGTGCTGATATTGACGCTTTACCTATTCAGGAGCTTAACGAAGTACCCTATAAATCTCAGGTAAAAGGGGTGATGCATGCTTGTGGCCATGATTTACATACTGCAGTTTTGTTAGGAGCAACATTCATTCTCCAACGTATCAAAAACGAACTACCCGGAGTAGTAAAGTGCATTTTTCAGCCAGGAGAAGAAAAAAATCCTGGCGGGGCTTCTATTTTAGTTGCCAATGGAGTACTGGAAAATCCCCAGGTAGATATCATCTTTGGGCTGCACAGCGATCCTGGTTTAGAAGTAGGACAAATTGGATATCGATATGGAGCCATGATGGCTCAGGCGGACGAGTTTTACATTACTATCAAAGGGAAAAGTGGGCATGGGGCAGCACCAAATTTAGCAATTGATCCGATACCTATTACCGCCGAAATTGTATTGGCTCTACAGAAGATTCCCAGCAGGCTAACAGATCCTCTTGAACCAGTAGTAGTGACAGTAGGCAAGATTGAGGGTGGCAAAACCGTCAACGTAATCCCTGACACAGTACTATTAGCAGGTACTGTTCGTACCCTTTGTTCTGATTTGGCGAAAAAGGTCCATCGGGCAATCGAACAAATTGTGAAGGGGATTACCCAGGCCTACAATGCTAATTATGAACTGGAATACAAATATGGCTACCCGGTTTTAGTAAATGATGAGTCTGCCACCGATTTTTTAGTAAACTGTGGGCAGGCGTATCTGGGAAAGAGAAATGTCAAGGAAATTACCCGCCCTAGTATGGGAAGTGAGGATTTTTCCTACTATCTGCAAAAAGTGAAGGGAAGCTTTTTCCGATTAGGCACTGGCAAATCTGAAAAGGGAGCGGCTGAGTATTGGCACAGCTCCCGCTATGATGTAGATGAAAGTGCCCTGTCCGTGGGAGCTGGATTTATGGCGTATTTAGCTTATTGCTATTTAAATCTGGCAGACTCTTCTAATTGAGTTGCAATATGCTTGTGTTCAATCATAAAGAATTTTTCTGGAAGCGAACAATTTTAATGTTGCTGATAGCTTTTCTTCTAATCCCAGCAGGACAGGCTCAAAGACGAGTTTCTGGTACTAATATTCATTATGAAGAAGGAGATTGGATTAGTTACAGTAACACGCGTTATGTGAACTCTCTGGCTATTGGAATGCAGTATGTTTACTTTGCCACTACCGGTGGCATTACTCGCTACGATATCTTTCAATCCCGTTGGAACTTCCCCTTTACTACCAGTAACGGATTACCCAGTAATAACATTTTGACAGTTGCGTTTGATGTTGGTACAAGCCATTTGTGGTGTGCTACAACCGAAGCGGTATGCTACTATAACCCCGGGTCTAGGCGTTGGCGTACTCTTTACTACGATGAGCTGGGTATGTCCGGCGGTCCTGTCACTTCTATTGGATTTTCTGAGCATCAAATTTGGTTGGTTACTGCGGAGGGTCAAACTTTCGTTGCTTCTAAGTCCGATATGGAATTTATCAAAGAAACCCTGCGTATCCCAGAGGATAATAAGGATTCGATTATTTGGTTCGGAGAAAAGGGATTTGTGCCACTAACCTTGCCACAGTTTTTCTTGCCCGATGGGATTATTTTTTTCCCTGGGCCTGATCGAACTTATCTCCAGGACTTTAAACTCCGACAATTTGATTTCTCATATTACGCAGTTGACCCCTGGCAAACATTGTGGTTCGGTACCAGGGGATGGGGAGCTGGCAATGCTAATATGCGGACTCAAAATATGAGATTGCTCCCATTTGGCTTAATCGGGCAGGATGTCCATGCACTTGCCTCAGATGGTTCAGGATTGTGGATTGGAGGTGTACAGCATAGTGATCCCATTAAGGGAATTACTTATTGGGATCAAAAACACAATACTTGGAAATATTTCGAGGCGCGCTACCTCACCCGAATGCGTAGCGATGATGTCACCTCAATTGCCCCCGATGGTCGCTATGTTTGGTTTGGTACCTTGGATGGGCTGGTATGCTATATCCGGTCAAAGAATCAATGGTATTCTTACACCGTTTTCGATGGTCTCTCGGATAATTATATTTATGACGTTATCGTGGATAGCCAATCAGTTTGGATAGCCACTGAGGATGGTCTGGATCGTATTGATAAACACTCGGTTGACAAGGGGGCTCCGATAATTGAACATATTACTAACCCTGCTGATAAGGTAACAGTTTTCGATATCGAACTGGATAGGCAGCAGCTATGGGCTGGTACTAATTACGGGATTTATTTTTATGATACCGTAAAGCGTATTGGTGGGTACTATCGCGGACCCAATGGTCCAGGTGCAAGGATAGTAACTGCCGTTTCTGCTAACAATGATCAAGTTTGGTTTGGTACTCTTACTGGAGTAGAAGTGTACGATAGGGTTCACCGCGTATGGAAAGGTCCCCCAGAACGACGATTTGCAACTAACTTACCTGTAATTACCATCAAAGCCACTGATAAAGCAGTTTGGGTCGGAACAGAACAAGCTGTTTACAAATACGATAAACAACGTAGAACTTGGCGATTGTTTACTACTGAAGATGGTCTATTGGACAATACTGTACAGGCGATTTTACCCGCGGGAGATTATGTCTGGTTCGGTACTCCTAAGGGATTAACTCGCTTTTACTGGAATGCACCATATCGAATTGATTAAGTTTATCATATATTTGTGTTGCATGTCTCAGTAATTTTTTGTATCTTGTATGTGTAAAGTTAAAGTACATCAAAATTTTAAGGAGTCTACCATGAAAATTCTTTTAGTTTATCCAGAATATCCAGACACGTTCTGGAGTTTTAAGTGGGCTTTGAAATTTGTCTCCCCAAAAGCCAGCTTTCCACCTTTAGGGCTGTTGACTGTAGCAGCAATGCTTCCCCATGAATGGGAGAAGAAACTTGTAGATATGAACATAGAAACATTGCGAGACAAAGACCTTGAGTGGGCTGATTACGTGTTTATTAGTGCCATGTCCGTTCAAAGAGAGTCTGTTAAAAAAGTGATTGAGAGCTGCAAAAAAGTGGGGGTTAAGATTGTCGCTGGAGGGCCACTTTTTACCACCGGGTATGAAGATTTTGAGGGCGTTGACCATTTTGTGCTTAATGAGGCTGAAATTACACTCAAATATTTCTTAGAAGATCTGAAAAATGGATGTGCCAAACATGTTTACTCCGCTGACCAAAATCCTGATATGCTAAATAATGGCTGTCCAAATCAAGAAGCTTATGTGCATGAAAAATTTGCGGATTTAAAGGAAACACCTATTCCGCTTTGGGAACTGGTTAACATGAAAAAATATGCTAGTATGTGTATTCAATACTCGCGGGGGTGTCCATTCAATTGTGAATTTTGCGACGTTACTTTGCTTTTCGGGCACAAAATGCGAACGAAAACCAGAGAACAGGTAGTAAATGAACTAGAAAAATTATATTCTATGGGCTGGAGAGGAGGAGTATTTTTTGTTGATGATAACTTAATAGGGAATAAAAGAAAATTGAAAAGGGAAATTCTACCTGCTGTTATTGATTGGATGAAAAAGAGAAAATATCCTTTTACGTTTCAGACACAGGTTTCTGTAAATTTGGCAGATGATGATGAACTAATGGAACTGATGGTTGAGGCTGGTTTCGAATCGGTGTTTGTGGGCATTGAAACTCCTGATGAAGAAAGTTTGGCTGAATGTGGTAAACTCCAAAACAAAAATCGGGATTTAATAGCTTGTGTTAAAAAAGCTCAAAGGTTTGGCTTGCAGGTACAAGGCGGATTTATTGTCGGGTTTGATAATGATACACCGTCAATTTTTGAAAGACAGATTAAGTTTATTCAGGAAAGTGGAATTGTTACTGCCATGGTCGGATTGCTAAATGCTCCCCGCGGTACTAAACTGTACCAGCGGCTGGTAAAAGAAAATAGATTGTTAAAGGATATAACCGGTGACAATACCGATTTCTCAATCAATTTTATTCCTAAAATGGACTACCAGACACTTATTGAAGGCTACAAAAAAATTGTTAACACAATTTATTCTCCTAAACAGTACTATGAACGCGTTAAACGATTTTTAAAAGAATATAAGTTGATGCAGAAAAGAACATTTCACTTTCATATTAGCGACCTTGAACCGCTTTTTAAATCCATATTATTTCTAGGGATAATGGGAAAAGAGAGGTTTCACTACTGGAAACTTTTCTTTTGGTCATTGTTCAGACGTCCACGACTTTTCCCGTTGGCGATTACTTTCGCAATTTACGGATTCCATTTTCGGAAGGTTTTTGAAAATTATCAAGTTTTTTAGTTTTTCTTACCGCTTTCGCCAATCAGTCTTCCAGGTGTTGCTTCAGCTTAAAAGAGATTTATTGCGAGAATTACCTTTAGAGTTACTTTATGTCGAACTTGTTTGTAATCGCTACTCCTATCGGAAACCTTGAGGATATGACCTACCGGGCGGTGCGCATTTTAGGAGAGGTACAAGTTCTGGCTTGTGAAGACACGCGGAGAACACGTGTTCTTTTGCGACATTTTAAAATCCCGTTCCCGTCGTCAATTATTTCCTACCGTCAGCATAATGAAGAGCGGGTTGGCAAACATATCCTTCAATTGTTGTCAGAAGGCAAGGATGTGGCGCTTTGTTCGGATAGCGGATATCCAGGAATAAGTGACCCGGGCTATCGCATTATCACCGACGCTATTGAACAAGGATTCTCTGTGCAAGTAATCCCAGGAGCCAGTGCAGTTACCACGGCTCTTCTGGTTTCAGGACTTCCGTCTTCCAGTTACACCTTCAAGGGATTTCCGCCCCGGAAACAAGGTCCAGCAAAACGATTCTTGGAGATGGAAAAAAATTCACCCCACACATTAATACTCTTTGAATCTCCTTTGCGGGTAGCAAAGCTGCTCGAAACGGCGTTATCTGTGCTTGGTAATCGTAAGGCAGCCGTCTGCATCGAGCTTACCAAAATGTATGAGCAGGTGCGGCGAGGATTTCTTCATGATTTAGCAGGGGAGTTCAAAGAAAAGAAAACTCGTGGTGAAGTAACTGTCGTAATTGCTGGTAACCATCCTAAATTTATTGCTCCATTGCCAAATTCTGCCGAACACCCCCCGGTAAATTCAGCGTAAGAACGTCGGAATTGTCTTTTGCTAATTGTGTAACATCACGTGAGGTGTTTTGATGAGTAAATCTAAACGAGATTTGGTCAAAGAGTTGTCTATTAATCCCGAAGTGGTGACAGGATTAATTACCCAGTTCATGAGGCAACAATTCCATCAAACCGGATTGCAGAAAGGAATTCTGGGATTGTCGGGTGGTGTGGATTCTTCTGTGGTGGCTGCATTAGCAGTACGAGCGCTGGGGTGTCAAAATGTTATTGCCTTCCTTTTATCTTCAGATACCACCGCAGCCGAAGATTTAAACGATGCAGAAGAATTGGCTAATATGCTCAATATTCAGGTGCAGAAGTTTGAGATTACCCCCTTGCTGAAATTATTGGAAGAGAAATTAGTGGGGCATCCAGACCGTCTGCGTCGAGGTAACCTTATGGCTCGGTTGCGCATGACAATTCTTTATGATCAGGCAAAGTACCATTCTGCCCTGGTTCTGGGTAC
>Ga0164318_10002740_pt1 | contig 16453 bp, 16 predicted proteins | sample GuaBasSedimGuay9_FD_113734 | JGI IMG/M metagenome (GOLD analysis project Ga0164318, IMG submission 113734) | Subseafloor sediment microbial communities from Guaymas Basin, Gulf of California, Mexico - Guay9, Core 4571-4, 0-3 cm | ecosystem: Environmental > Aquatic > Marine > Hydrothermal vents...
CGCGACTGGGATGAGCTGGATAAAGTTAATACGATTCTTTCAGACGAGCTTAAAACTCCTTACAAATACCATAGAGAGCTTATCGAGATAAGGAACAATGTTAAGGAAGTTAGGAACTATGTCTCCTCACTGCAGGGAGTGGAAAGCAAGTATGTGGAGTCAAGGTTTAGAATTATTTTGAGGGATCTTGAAATAACTAAGGATCGTGTTCTTGCACTCCTGAAGGAATGCAGCGATGAGAGGGTTCAGAGACTCGGGGACGAAACCCTTACACTCATAGATGAAACCATTGAAATCCTTAAGAGGAGGCTCTTCTAGTGGGGGGTAACCTCAAAGGAGTTAATTACGGTGACCCTATCTCCCTCTACCGTGGGGAGAAGGTTGTTTATTTAGCTAAGCGTCTCTGGCCGAAACTTTCTGAGAAGCTTAGACTGGAGTTCGCGATAGACCTCTTCTACACCCTATACCTTCCTTACCCATTGCTTAGGCCGGCTTCTGAGGTGGAGCCTGAGAGGGCCCGCGAGTACTACATTCTCAGAACACTGATTGATTCCGAGGACTTCCATGCCCTCAAGATATACACCATAGGTAACACTACTTCAGCAACCCTTCTCTCGGCATCCCTAATAGACCACATAGGTAAAGAGCTGGAGAGAGAAGGCCTATCTGAGGGCGGGGAGGGTGAGGAAGGATCTGAAGCCCATGGAAATGTTGCCCGGGCGGTAAGGAGAGCCCTCAAGAAAGTGATGAAGGAGTCATCCACTCTGAGAAAGATAGAGAGGCTAATGTCCACAGGTCTTGAGGCAGGTAAGGGAAGCACCCTTGACCTAGAGGAAAGCGGGGAGGATGTGATTAAGCTTGCAAGAAACACCGACCTAGAAAAACTTCTGGAAATACTTTCCATAATGCCTGACATAAACAGAAAGATCAAGAGAAGATACGACCCCTTCAGCAGAGGGGAGTTCAGGGGATACGACATAGGTAAAGACCTAGAAAGAATTGTTCCTACCGAACTAATGCTGCCGAAGATATACTTCAAGATAAAGTATCTGGAATCGAAGCTCCTCCTCTATGAGAAGGTGCTTTCAAGGAGTTCAGGGCCTGTCTACCTCCTAACGGATAAGTCTGGGAGTATGGAGGGGGAGAAGATGCTTTGGGCTAAGGCCACATCAATAGCCCTCTTCATGAGGAGCCGTAGGGAGAGAAGGGATTTCTATATGAGGTTTTTCGACGGCCTCCCTCACGAATTAATAAAGGTCAGTAGGAGGTCGAAGCCCCGTGAAGTGGTAAGGTTCCTTGAGTACCTCTCTAAAGTTAAGGGCGGCGGAGGTACAGACATCACTAAGGCCATAGTGAGGGCCTGTGATGATATTAAGGGGGGACATGTCGGCAAAACCTCTGACATAATAATAATCACGGACGGGGAGGATAACATAGCGGACGGGATTATAAGAAGGAAGCTACGTCTCTCCAACGCAAGGCTAGTGGCTGTAATGATTCTGGGGGAGAATAGGGATTTGAGGTCTGTAAGCGAGAATTACCTCAGGGCCTTAAGACTAAGTAAAGAGGAAATCATTAGGGTCGTGGAGGCATAACATAGAACGGTATTCTGCCGTCTAGGTAGTCCCTTATAACTGCCTTAGCTGATTCCTGAAGGATGGGTTCCTTATCCTTTCTATAAATCCATCCTCTCTTTAATGCAAGCTCCCTAAGCACTCTGTCAGGCTCTGTTGAATCTATCCCGTATGCCTCAAGGAAAGCCATAGGATTCTCAGCAGCTATTCTCTTGATAAGCTTGATCGCTGTAGCTACGGGATTCTTAAGCTCGTCAACAGGAACTGATCTTATCTCAGCTTCAATACCGACAGCTTCAGGAGGTATGAGGCCCGGGGTGTCTATGAGGTATATGTCTCCCCCTATACGGAAGAGTTGCGCCTTCCTAGTATATCCTGGGTGGCCGGGGTATGGGGATGTTGATGCTGAATGCCTCCCTTTAAGCACATTAATCAGGCTGGACTTGCCGACTTTAGGCACTCCGAAAATTCCGGCTGTTAAGGGGGTGTAATGAATCACATCCTTAATTGCTTTCCTAAGTATGCGGGTACCTAACCTCTCCCTAGCAGAGATATATACTGCTCTCACACCTTCCCTCTGGAAATACTTTTTCCATGCCTCAGCCACCCTACGAGGCACAAGATCCGCCTTATTCATTATGATTATTACTGGGACACCTTTACGTTCGGCAAGCCTCTCAAACCTTAAGGACCTAGTTGATAGGGGATCCCTAATATCCACTAGCTCGAGGGCTACATCCACAGTACCCAACAACTCGTTAATCAGCCTCCAGTTAGCTAACTGCATCCTATCTCCACCTACATACACCAACGAAACTTATAGGCTTACCTAGCTAAGTATAGTTTTTGGGAAGCCTTAATTGATGATGAGAGCGCTCTTCGATGATGGGTGATTAAGGTCCCATTACTGAGCACTACTTCCTTATAGGTGCCTGGAGAGGTCTGGCAACCTCTTCCTCCGGTACCTCAATAACCCTCCTCTTCCATGACCCCATACGGACCCACCCGTAGGCCACGACCCCTGCCACAATATTGCTTAGTGACATAGCTATCCAGACACCGTTAGGTCCGAACCCTAAAAGCAACGCTAAAATGTAGGAGAACCCTACACGAAGCACCCACAGCCGGAAAATACTTATGATTGTGAAGGGCAGCGTATGACCCGACCCCCTAGCAACTGCATTACCTATGAAGAATATACCGAAGAAAGGTATTGATGGGGCGAATATGAGGATCAGTCTCGAAGCCTCCTCAATAACTGCAGGGTCATTAATGAATACACTTACCAGCGGAGCTCTAAACACAATGATGAGCAGGGTTGCGATAGCTAAGGAACCGAATAGGAAAAGCATGTTCTTATTAACTATGTCTTCAGTCCTTTCGTATTTCTCGGCACCTATATTCTGACCCACCATAATTGAGGTGGCTCTCATAACTCCCCAAGTGAAAGCCTGGGTTATGTCGATAATCCTTATTGCGAACCCATAGGCTGCAATAACTAGTGCCCCGAACCTGCTCACGATAGAGGTCATTGCAACGAAACCTAAAGAATTGGCCGACTGCTGAATAGCCAGCGGGCCACCGACCTTAAAGATTTTCTTAACCCACCACCACTCAATCTTGAGGTCAGAAAGACCTATCTTAATTCCTCTGAACCCTCTTGCAAGAAGGTAGAGACCTGAAATACCTATTATCGATCTGGAGAGAATTGTGGCTAGTGCGGCACCCATAACCCCTAACTCTGGAAAACCGCCAAGACCGAAAATGAGTACTGGGTCTAGGATAAGGTTAACTGTTGACGAAACTATACCCAACCAGGTAGGGGTTTTAGTGTCCCCCAAACCATTAACTATTGCCTGGAAAACGAAACCCAAATAGACTACGGGTTCCCCCGCAAAAATGGTTGTGATGTAGGCTACTGCTTCAGGAAGCACATCCGGAGGGACACCTATCCATTCAAGGACTAGGGGGGATAGAGAAAGCCCTGTAGCCATTATGATGAGGGATAGGAGAAAGGAGAAACCAACGAGCATACCGGCCGCTTTCCTAGCCATTTTAGCGCTGCCGGATCCAACATACTGTGAGACAAAAGTCACTCCAGCGAAGCTGAAGCCCATACCTATGGAGTGAAAGAACATTATGAGAGGCCAGCTTACTGTGGGGGCTGAGAAGGCTTCGGCCCCTAACTTACCTAACCAAAACGCATCAATCAAGTTATAGGAAATATTCACTATATTGCCTAGAATTATGGGCCACGCTAGCCATAACGTAACCTTTATTGGATCGCCTGTAAGGATCCTCTCCCTGTAAGCAAGCACCTCGCCCTGCGAGCCACTCACATCCCATCACTCAATACTCACTGAATCAATAATATTCTTTTATTGTTCAAGAATATTCACATATAAACGAAAAATTTTGGGTTCAGAACTTCCCGAACCTCACTCTTAATCCTGAGTGTATCTTCCTGAAACTCTTCCCGAACTCCTCAAGGAACTTGGCTTCAGCCTTCAGGCCGGTGCAATGACCTAGATAAGCAGATACAATACCTTCACTCTTCAGATCCCTAATTGTCGCGTCTATTCTTGCGTCATCAGCCTCAACTAAATGAAGCCCACCCATAACTACTCTTGGGCTCTCCTTAGTCACTTTAGAAGCTTTCCTAACAATATTCACTATTCCTGAATGTGAGCACCCACCTATAACTACCGTGCCGAAACCCTCAACATCTATAGCAATTCCTGTATCATCCTTTAATGCATCCTTAACAAGCTCTCCATCCCTTACTGTATAGGCCCACTTAGGCGGGGACTCATACTCCGTCAATCTAGGTATCTCACCAAGCCACCAGACACCTGGAATCAACTGAATCTCATTCCTTAACAGAATGATTCTCCCGCCAGCGTCCTCCAGCTCCTTCCGAGTAAAGGGAAGACCTACATCAAGCCACACATTCCTCTCACCAATCTCCATAGAAGGCAGGAAGAGGTCAGGATGAGAAACTATTGGAATGGACTTCCCCGCGAGCTCAAGAGCCTTAATCAAACCCCCCGAGTGGTCGTAATGCCTATGAGATAAAGCTATAACCTCCACGTCCTTAAGGCTGATTCCTAAAGCCTGAGTATTTCGCTCCAACGCATATCCCGTAGCGCCGGTATCGTAAAGGACCTCCCTAACCAAGCCGTCCCCATAAAACCCCCTGATAAGTACAGACAGTCCATGCTCCCCAACAACACCAAGGGTTCCGTAGCCAGCATAATCCTCAACCAGAAAAACTATTTCTACGCCAACAGGCCTCATAATAAAATCACCAATTTAACTATACAGAGAGGAAGAATAAAATGGTTGAGGGATGGCGCCGGGGGCGGGATTTGAACCCGCGTGGGGGTGACCCCACCGGCTTAGCAGGCCGGCGCCCTACCGGGCTAGGCGACCCCGGCTCCATAGGTGATTTAATTTTCTGGGTTATAAGTCTTGTTAACTACCTCTATTAAGAGAGAGTCCCTTTCAAGGGTGAGACTTAAAGCATTCTCTGGGCATATGACCTCGCATGCTTTACAGTAAATACATCTCTCCTCATTAACTATGAGCTTCCCTTCCCTGATGCTGTAGACGTCGGTTGGGCAGTACTTGACGCAGTCCCCGCATAAGGTGCAGGAATCAGCTACTTTGATCCTCACCCGCACTCTTCGCGCCCTCAATAACTGCGCGGAGCTCCTGATACCTCCGCATCTTCTCCTTAACTAAGAGTGCAAGCTTCTTCGGATCAACTCCATGTATACCGTCGGAAGCTATTGCGTAGGGTATCCAGTAGGAATTCGTTGGCAGGCCCCGCATCTTCTTCACCATTAATTGCTTAAGAGGTATACCTATCTCCATTAGGTTGGGCTCGATCTCTGTGAGAATAATCCCGTCAACGAGGTACTCTAGATGTGCCAGCAGTTCCTGAAGAGCGTCTGTGCTTATGTGGAGCGTCAGTATAACAGTAACGCCTTCCCCCTTCGAGATAACTGCCCTAACAGTCTTCACGAACTCCAGAACTTGGGGGATATCGTACCTGAACATTAACTCATTTATTGAGTCAATTATCAGGACCTTGGGGTCTCCTTTCAGCTGAGCCAGAGCCTCGCTGATGTCGTGAAGTATTGCTTCCAAATTTTCTAGACTTACCTCCCTAACAACCCCCTTCAAAGACTTCTTCATTTTGCCTAGACGGAAGCTGAAGCAGTCAACAATACCGAACCTACCTTCATTTATGTAGGGAGTTAGATCCCATCCAAAATTACTGAAGAGCTCCATGACGGCGTGGGGGGAGTCATCAAGGTTGACGTATATAACACCTCCCCCCTGCTTAAGAATTTCCCAAGCTATCTGGGTGACGAGGACAGTTTTGCCTGTGCCTGGACTGCCGCCTATTGCCACTGTGGAGCCTACTGGGAAGCCTTCCGGCAGGGCAGCATCAAGAGGGTATATACGTGTCCTAAATGTTTTCACTTGATACACCACTTTAATTATATGTTTAGACAAAATAATGGTTCCACCGAGAATCATTAAGTTCTTTAGCCCTTCATAATCAACATTACGGGGATTTAATGAAAGCGATTAAGATTCCTGAAGGATCAGACCCGATAGAATACCTGAGGAAGGTGATTAAGGAGTCAGGATATCGCGGAGGACTTATTGTCGGAATAGGCGGCATGAAGTGGGCTAAAGTAGGGATATTTAACGGTAGAACCTACCATGTCGAGCTTATCGTGGCCAAAGAGGACAGGATTCTTGAAGTAGCGCCGCTTGTAGGTAACTTCCTCATCAGGCCTGACGGAGATGTCGATATTCATGTCCACATCAATCTGGGAAGGGATCATGGGGAAGTGTATGCTGGGCACTTAGTTAAGGCAGAAGTTTTCCCGTTCCTGGAGGTATTCCTGCTAGAGTCGGAGAATGAGGTTTCAGAGGTATTCAGCCATCGCCTTAAGAAGTGATGAAGTAAGGGATGTGTGCATAGTAGGAGGGGGGCTTGCAGGCCTAAGTACGGCCCACCTCCTTATGACCTCAGGTACCGGAAACATAGTGGTTATTGAGAAGAATAACTTGCTTGGAGGGCTGCTGAGATCTGAAAAGATTGATGGGTACACATTCGATAGTGGAGGATCTCACATAATCTTCAGTAAGAATAAGGAATTACTGGCTATGCTATTAAGATTCCTAGAAGGAAACTACTTTACACACAGGAGAAACACGAAGATTTTCTATAAAGGGATCTTCGTTAAGTACCCCTTTGAAAACGGGCTTCACGACCTCCCTCCCGAAGAAAGATATGAATGCCTCAGGGACATGATTCTTACCTATATTAGGAGAGTTAAGGGAGAGCTAAGCCCTCCAACTAACTTCGAGGAGTGGATTAGATATGTTTTCGGTGACGCGATAGCGGAAAAATACCTCATTCCCTACAACAGAAAGATATGGAAGACAGATCTTAAGGAAATCACGCTGGAGTGGGTTGGGGGGAGGGTCCCGAATCCTCCAGTAGAGGACGTTATGAAGGCTGCTGTGGGGTTAAGTGTTGAGGGGTACACACATCAATTAGTTTTCCACTACCCGCAGAAGGGAGGCATCTACTCCCTCATTGAAGGTATTTTAAACAGAACAGAGGGTCTTGCCGAGAGAGTAGTTCTCGGAGAAGAAGTTCTTCAGATAGTCAAGAAAGGGGAGATTCTGGAAGTGAGTACTGACGCCCGTACCTACCGTTGCAGGGCAGTCGTTTTTACCGCACCTCTAAAGAAGTCGGGGAGAGCTTTAAGGGGGATACTTGGCGATAATGCTGTCCTGCTAAACGAGCTTAAATCAATACCTGTAGCTGTGGTCGGATTAGGCATTAAAGGAAAATGCCTCCCCTACCACTGGGTGTACTTCCCTGATAATGCCCATATTTTTCACAGAGCAGCCATCATAAGTAACTTCTCCCCTCTTAATGCGCCTCAAGGCTCCTCCTCAGTTATTGCTGAGATATCATTTCCGAACGAAGAATTACTGGACGCAACCAGCGATAATTACCTAATCGAGAAGACTGTTGAAGGTATCAGAACAATATGTCCCTCAATGAGGGATGTTGAGGTTGCTAAAGTGTGGAGATGGAGGGATGCATATATAGTTTATGATGAGAAGAGGAGAAAAGTTCTGGATTCTGTAATGCCGGAATTGAGGGATTCAGGGGTATTCCCCCACGGAAGATTCGGGGGTTGGGACTACCTGAACATGGATATGGTTTTTGAGAGGTCACTTAAGCTGGTTAAGGAGGTCCTCACCTACCTCAATGAATCTGCCGTTTAAGAAAACTGCCTGAGGCTTTAGGGCGGAAATATCGTAGGGATTAATGGATTCTATACTTTCTCCTAGAACAAGGAATGAGGCGTTAGATCCTTCCCTGATGAGGGAGTCTCCAAAACACGGGTCCCTTAAGTACATCCTCACAGCTTCATCTATACCCAGTTCTTCCTCCCCGTTAACGCATCTAAGGAGGCCTCTAGTTACAGCAGCTGATATTCCTAGGTAGGGATTGAGGGGCTCAACAGGGTAGTCAGAGCTTCCGTAAAGTATGAGACCGTTTTCAACCATTGTTCTGAATGGATAAACCCATCTCAGAAGATGTTTTGGAAGAGCATTTGTGAGCCACCAGTCACTCACCAGGAAGTGAGGCTGCACCACTATATGGGGCCCATAGCTCGAAAGCTCCTTCATTACATCTGGCGTCACTAGTGAGGCATGTTCTATCCTCACATCGTTTCCGGGAATTCCCTTCTTCCTGAATATCTCCACAACCCTCCTGACTGCCTCATCACCTATTGCGTGAATAGCTATTTGATGCCCTTCCTTAGCGGCTTGAGTTAGGAATGCCACCCTCTCATCTGTAAGGAGGAATACTCCGCTCGTATTCTTATCCCTATATCTTTCAGAGATCTTCGCCGTCCTGCCTCCGAAAGACCCGTCCGCGAAATCCTTATACCCACATATCCTCACATCCCCCAAGAATCCAGGGCGATGGAGGCCCACACCCGGGTCAAGATATATACCTATCCTCATCCCTAATGCATTAGTCATTCCACCCAGAGCCTCCAGAAGCTCCGGGCCGACACTCATTATGTTCAGATACTGAACTCCGAACGACACATACTTCTTGAGATATCCTTGGATGAGCGCCTTAAGCTCATCCATGCACGGCCTAGGCAGAAGTTTCTTAACATCAGCTATTTCATTCTCATAAATCATGCCATCGAAGTCGCCTTTACTGATTTCCCTAGCCTGAAGAATCTTCTCAAGAATTCCTGCTTTCTCCATCAGCTTAATCAAGGCAGTGTTCACTACAGCTACATGCCCGCACACACGTATAATCATTGTAGGAATATCCTTAGTCACTTCATCTAAGTCCCATCTGGTAGGTGTCTCCTTCCCATCAAACATGTTTTCATCCCATCCTCTCCCCACAATAAATGGAGGGCCCTCCCTAACCTTATGGCTCAACCTCGATTGAAGCTCTTGAACAGATCTCACACCCCTTAGATCCACACTCCAGACCTCCAAGGAATGTATGTGGGTGTGGGAGTCGTGGAGGGGAGGAAGCACCGATCTCCCAGCTAAGTCAACCACTTTATATCCCGGAAAATTCTCCGCTATTTGCGTGTAGAAACCAATCTTCTCAACTTTATCTCCCCTAATCACCAGAGTGTCTCCCTCAACACCCCATATCTGTGCGTTAGTGAGGATTATTCTCAAGAGTTATCACCTAACGCGGAAGCTATATCCTTAACTAGTAGTGATTCAGGCATGTTAAGTATAATTTCTTGGAAACGTTTTATTCTTGATAGGTGTAGGTCTTGAAGCTGAAGTTTTACCTGCTTGACTCCAGTTACGAGGTTGTGGATAAGAAACCCGTGATTCTGCTTTGGGGTTTGAAGGAGAATTCCGAGCCTGTCCTGCTGCTAGATAAGTCTTTCAGACCTTACTTCTATGCGGTCCTTGATGAGGAGGCTGACCCCAAAAGCGTGGCAAGTAGAGTTAAAGCACTAAGTAAGGGTGCTTCACCCATCATTGAGGTCGAGGAAGTCGAGAAGAAGTACTATGGAAGACCTGTTAAGGCGCTGAGAATCACTACTGTAGTTCCAGAGTATGTGAGGACATATCGGGAAGAGGTTAGGAAGCTGAATGGGGTTAAGGAGATTCTCGAAGCTGACATAAGGTTCTCCATGAGATATCTGATTGATAAGGACATAACTCCATGTTCATGGTTCTCTGTAGAGGTGGATGGCCCCTTAAAGGAAACGAAGTACTTTGTTAAGGAAGTGTATGAAGTTAGGGGAGAGTACGAACCGCTTGAAGACCCATTCCCTCCAGAGATGAAGATACTGGCCTTCGATATTGAGGTATATAACCCTGCTGGGACGCCGAGACCGAACAAGGATCCAGTAATCATAATATCTTTAGCTGAAAGTATGGAGAAAGTCAAGCTCCTAATATCTAAGGAGGGCCCTAGAGGGGACTATGAAACAATTCAGGGCTTCATTAACTACATCAAGGAGAAGGATCCGGACATTATTGTGGGTTATAATACACGTGGTTTTGACTGGCCTTACCTGCTGGAGAGAAGCAAACTATTAGGCGTAAAGCTGGAGGTTGGGAGAGTTAAGGGAGGTATACCTAGAACCTCTGTCCATGGACATATCTCCGTCCCTGGCAGACTTAACGTGGATCTCTATGATTTTGCAGAGGAGATTTACGAGGTTAAGGTGAAGTCCCTTGAGGAGGTTTCCGACTATTTAGGGGTGTTGAAGAAGAGTGAAAGGACTCTGGTCCCTTGGTACGAGATATATAGGTACTGGGATGATGAGGAGAAGAGGAAGATACTGCTCGAGTACGCCAAGGATGATGCCAAGGCCACTATAGGGCTTGCGGATAAATTCATTCCCTTCGCCATACAGCTCTCAAGCCTTACAGGGGTGCCCCTAGATCAGGTGGGGGCTGCCTCCGTGGGTTTCCGGCTGGAATGGTACCTTATGAGGGCCGCATTCAAACAAAATGAGCTCGCTCCAAATAGGGTTGAGAGACCATACCAGACCTATAAAGGGGCCATGGTTCTTGAGCCTTTAAGGGGTGTACATGAGAACGTTGCCGTCCTAGACTTCTCCTCCATGTACCCTAACCTAATGATTAAGTACAACATAGGTCCCGATACCTTCGTCGAGGGGGAGTGCGGAGAGGATGAATGCCACATAGTTCCGGGCCTGAACTATAAGTTCAGGAAGGATCCGCCCGGATTCTATAAGAGTGTGCTTGAGACTCTGCTCAAGCTCCGTAAGAAGGTTAAGGAGGAGATGAAGAAGTACAAGCCGGACACCCCCCAGTACCGTCTTCTGAACGAGAGGCAGAAAGCGCTTAAGGTTCTTGCAAACGCCTCCTACGGATATATGGGGTGGGTTGGTGCGAGATGGTACTTTAAGGAAGGTGCTGAGGCTGTCACGGCCCTTGGAAGGGAAACTATAAGGAAGGCGATATCTCTGGCAAAGGAGCTCGGCCTTAAGGTCATATATGGCGACACCGACTCCTTATTCGTCACTTACGATGAGGAGAAAATTAATGATTTCATTCAGAAAGTGATGGATACTCTCGGCCTCGAAATAAAGATTGATAAGATCTACACCCGCGTATTCTTCACCGAAGCGAAGAAGAGGTATGTAGGGATTCTCCAAGACGGCAGGGTCGATATTGTGGGTTTCGAGGCTGTTAGAGGTGACTGGACAGAGATCGCTAAAGACGTTCAGGAACGGGTGGCTTATCTCGTGCTCTCCACAGGGAAGGTCGATGAAGCAATAAAGCATGTTCGAGAAACTATTCAGGATCTGAGGGCAGGTAAAATACCTTTGGAGAAGCTCATCATATGGAAGACCCTTACAAGGAAGATTGAGGAGTATGCTGTTGAAGCACCCCATGTAGCGGCTGCTCGAAGGCTTGAGAAGGCTGGGATTAAGGTTGATGTAGGCAGCAAAATAGGTTACGTTATAGTGAAGGGAGGAGGTAAACTATCCTCGAGGGCCGTACCCTTCATGATGGTTAAGCCGGAAGACATCGACTCGGAATACTATGTGAAGCATCAGGTGGTTCCAGCAGCATTAAGGATTCTATCATACTTCGGGGTTACTGAGAAGCAGCTTATCGGTCCAGGAGGTTCTGGTAAAACTCTGTTCTCGTTTATGAAGAAAAAAGGAACATAATTCTTATTGAACTAGGTCATCGAACGTGAGGATAACGACATCCGCAGGTTTTCTAGTTAGAGTGGCCACTCTAGCACCCACTATTATTTTCACGCCCTTAGCTGAGGCCGCGTCAGCAACTCTCTGAGTGATTATTCCATCCATAACCACTGCGTAAACATCCTTATCTGTCTCAAGCAGATAGTTAACTATGTCCTTAACCGGTATCTGATCCAGCTTCTTCCAGTCCTTATCATATATGTTGGCTTCCAGTGTACCTCTCAGTGACTGTATGCTTTCCAGAACTGACACAGGTATCTGAAACGTTTCCAGTGCTTCTGCCCTCGGCGTTATACCTGTCTCCGGCATTGTTACTACATGTGTTTCTACAGGCTTCTTCCTCGCCTGCAATTGCTGCTTATACACATCCACAGGCACCGCGTTCTTTAATGCCTTCATTATCTCCTTCCCTGTGAGCTCCTCCACCTCCCTTCCGGTGGGGGCCCTGGCGACGTAATCTATCTTGGCAACCCTCATCAGTTCCCTCAGTATGAGTTCGCCCGCATGATCCCCGTCCGTGAAGGCTATGACTTTCTTCTTCTTTTTGGAGAGCTCTATCACTGACTGCGGTATTCTTCCCTTAGCTCCCTCTACAGCTATAGCATTCTTGTATCCATACCTCAACAGATTTATTACGTCTGCACGCCCCTCAACTATTATTAGCGTGTCTGACTTCTCAACCTCCGGCCCAGCAACCAGCTTCTCAGGCCCGTAATATATTACTTCACCGATCTTCACTGCGGACTCTATCTCGTTCAGTATCTCCCTCAGATCCACTGATCTTTCACGGAACATCTTCGCAAGAAGCTCCTTAGCCCTGTCCGTAATTTTCTTTATTTTCTCCTGCCTCATATCGATGATATCTATTACCTTAAGCCTGGCGTTAAACGGCCCTACCTTATCCACGAATTCAAGCATTGCTGCTATTAGGGCTGTTTCGGCCTTATCGAGGTTAGAGGGAAGCAGTATTTCTCCACTGGTTTTACCTCCCTGATGCTTAAGGTCGACAGATATCCGCCCTATCCTTCCCTTATCCTGAAGCTCTCTCAGGTCGAAGTCCGGCCCGAACAATCCCTCCGTCTGGCCGAATATCGCCCCTATAATATCGGGTTTTTCTACTGTACCCTCTACATCTATTTTTGCCTTAATCATGTACTTCATGTAAGCATCACCTTTGTGATTTGATGAGTATCCATTAGTAGGATATCTTAGAGTAAATAAATCAATGCCGTAACAACCTTACTTTGGAGGAAGATGAGGGATGAGTGAATACAGTGAGGAATATAGGAGAACTCATGCGGTGAAGGTGTGTAGGGAGGAATGCATGGAAGAAGGCATCATGGGTGAGGCTTTAAAGGTGTGTATCGATGAATGTGTTAAGAAAGTAGTGAGGAAGACATCACATTAACGTAGTTAATGTTTTTATGTTTCAACCCGCTTAATATTAGCGGGTAATAATGAAGAGACCACCCTGCGAATGGAAGGTGAAGGAACTTATCCCTATGCTTAGGGCATGTCTTGCCATAGTAATGATTAAGGAATTCGGTCTTTCAATCTACCACACCAGCAAGCTTCTGGGTGTCACACCAGCAGCCATATCCAATTACTTAACAGCTAAGAGGTCTCGGGAGGATGCTGTTGCTAAGGTACTTGGTGATGAGGAGTCCGCTAACATTATCCGGGACTACGCCAAGAAACTGATAAATAATGAAATGGAGGCCGGGGACGTCCTCTGCATCCTCTGCAAGAAGTTCTCCGAGCCCGAATCACTGCCTGTGTAAGTCCTTCAAATGCTTTAATTGTCTCACCCCTAAATAATTAGGCTGATATTAATGCAGCCGAGGAACGTGATTAAGTCCGTTCTGAGTCTGTTGACTATTTTGGGGGGGCTAATGCTATTCGTGCCCCTCATAGACTTTATCTATAAAGAACCGTTAAGTCTTGACTTCCTGTTCCTCGGCCTCACACTTCTGGGTATCGGGGTTGTCTCATCTTTCATCAAGGCCTCCCAGCTATCAACGCTTGAAGCACTGGTGACAGCTTCCATATCATGGATAACCATACCTGTAATAGCCGCTTTCCCGTTAATGAACCAACTGAATATCTCCTATTTGGACGCCCTATTCGAGTCCGTCAGCGGCTTTACCGGAACAGGCTTCACTGTTTTAACCCCCTCCACACTTAAGCACTCAATTCTTTTCTGGAGATCCTTAATGCAGTGGACAGGGGAGCTGGGATTCGTTGTTTTCGCAATGATTCTCATACCATACTTCTACACGGTTGCTAGGAATCTCTATGGCGTCGAAAGACCTGTGCGTATAGAGGCTACATTCTATAGAACAGCCATAATGCTAATAACGATCTACATGATTCTCACGATCTCGGGAACATTCTTCTACGTAATTACAGGCATGCCTGTGTTTGATGCAATAAACCATGTGATGACCACTGTGGCTACGGGAGGTATGTCAACCTATGACACAGGATATGACTACATATTCTCTTTCGCCCCATTAACCTACTTCCCTGTCCTCGTCTACATGATTCTGGGAGGTATGAACTTCATAGACCTCCATAAGCTCTTCTACGGAAAATTCAGGGAACTGATCTCGTCTGAGGAACTTAAATACTATATTCTTTCCTTAACGGTTCTCTCCCTGCTTTCAGTACTGGCATACTACTTCATTGAAGGTGTTCATGACATAGGGTTAAGCATTCAAGCAGGAATATTTAACATGGTTTCCGGGATGACGACCACAGGATTCAACATTATGAGTATCTCAAACCTATCTACAGCGACTAAATCTCTCCTCACCGTAGGTATGTTTATAGGGGCTATGTCCTTCTCGACCGCTGGAGGCATTAAGAGCTTCAGGCTCATGCTACTCATGAAGAAGCTTAAGAACTACACACAGTCCTTAATATCCCCTTCATCCATGGTGAGGGAGATTTCCGTTCAGAGGAGAAAAGTTAGCGAGGCAGATATTTCAGCGGCCCTTCTATTTATAGTTGTTCATGGGGCTGTCATACTCTTCTCCGCTATCATACTCACAGTGTACGGGTACTCCCTCGTTAATGCGTTGTTCGAAACCACCTCCGCAGCCGGATGTGTTGGGCTAAGCTCAGGAGTAGTCTCTATTGAGGCACCAGTTGCGGTGAAGTCCGTTATAATTTTCGACATGATTACTGGAAGGATCGAGTATCTTCATGTATTCCTTCTGATGGCCCTCCTCTTCGGAAGGAGAACAATTCAGCTCACACGTCAATAAGCACTAAAACATTATAATAATCTCTAACACTTTTCTTAGGGGTTTCTGGATGCGTATACTGATCATTGGCGGTGGAGGGGTGGCCGAGGAGCTGCTGAAGCAGCTGAATCTGAAGAAGCATCAGATAATGGTTATGGAGAAGAATCTTGAGAGATGCTCCGCCCTCCAGAGTGTCTACGATGTCTTAGTGATTAATAAGGACGCAACAGATGTTTCTGTGTATACGAGCGAGATCCCTATGGCGAACTTCGACGTTATGCTTGCCTTAACAAATAAGGATGAGGTAAATATTTTCGCCCTAACTGTGGCGAAGCTGTACAAGATTCCTTTCCGTTTGGCTAGGGTTAAGAACCCGAAGGTGGCTGAGCTTATTATAAAGCTCGACCTAGGCGTACCTATCACTCTCCCGTCAGTTATAGCGGACGTTATTCGTTCATACCTAATCGCCCTCAACGAACCTAAGCTGCTGGGGGAGTTCAAGGACTATAAGCTCTATACGGTCACAATCTCTGAAACTGATAGGGTTGTGAATAAGAAGATTGGCGAGCTTGAACTTCCTGAGGACGTAACAATTCTCATGCTTTTCAACGGTCAGAAGTTCAAGGTTCCTAACCCGGACGAAGTTCTTCATAACGGGTACCAGTTAATTGTTGTGGCGAAGGAATCTGACATTACTCAAATCTTCAAGGGTTGATAAATATGTCTCTTCCCTACGGTAACTTGACTGTTACTGCACCGCTGGAGCAATACATAATAAGTATCTTCATACTTGTCGCCGTCGTTTTGCTGGTGAGGTATCTCATAGCATGGTTCGTGACAACGTTAACTAGGAGGGGTATAATCTCTCTCGGAACTAAATCAATAATCGTTAGGATTCTGGACATTATAGTTGTTATCACCATAATCCTGGTTATTGTTCAGCTATTGACAGGCTCGCTAGCACCCTACGTAATCGTTACTGCCGTGGGGATACTTCTCCTTATGCTGTTCTATTATGAGATTAAGGAATTCACTGCCTTCATCTCTCTTCAGCTGCAGAAGTATGCTAAGGAAGTTTGGATAGAGGCCTACTTCCCCAATATTTCGAAGCCTTTCCGCGGCAGGATAGTGGAGATAGAGCCTTTCAGCTCGATTCTCGAAGACCTATACGGGAAAAGGGTTTATGTCTCAAACTCCATGCTTGTATCATCTATTATTAGGGAGTATAGACCTGTTGTGGTACTGAAGATAACTGTTCGGGGAGTAGAGGGGGTGGAGCTTGAGGACGTCCTTACACCAATTAAGGAGGCGGTTGAGGACTCACCGTTCAGAC
>Ga0164318_10002741_pt1 | contig 16452 bp, 17 predicted proteins | sample GuaBasSedimGuay9_FD_113734 | JGI IMG/M metagenome (GOLD analysis project Ga0164318, IMG submission 113734) | Subseafloor sediment microbial communities from Guaymas Basin, Gulf of California, Mexico - Guay9, Core 4571-4, 0-3 cm | ecosystem: Environmental > Aquatic > Marine > Hydrothermal vents...
CTGGCAAAGTTCGTGGAAGCCGACGCAATACCAGAATAGCATATCTGAACCGGCGGGGTATCTCCCCGCCGGTGTATCCATCTTTGTTTCCATCCCTGTGTTTTGTATCATTCCTTTAACAGGAACAGGGAGGAAACATGAAAATCACCCGTGAACTTATTGAAAAGCTGCCTAAAACCGACCTCCATCTGCACCTCGACGGTTCTGTAAGGATAGAAACTCTTATTGAACTGGCGAAAGAGGGTGGGGTGAAGCTACCTTCATACACTGTTGATGGTTTAAAAGAAACGGTTTTCAAAGAAAACTACAAAGACCTTGACGATTATCTGAAGGGTTTCGGCTACACCTGTTCGGTTATGCGAAAAAAAGAGAACATACAGAGAATCGCCTACGAACTCGCTGTTGACAACCAGATGGAAGGGGTTCGTTACATCGAGGTCAGGTTTGCCCCTCAGCTCCATGCCGGTGGAGAGATGACACTTTCCGATACCATTGTTGCAGTTAACAATGGTCTGGACAGAGCCAGACGGGAGTTCAACAGTTCTGAAGCGGTTGTTTCCGGTGTGGAACCTCCATTCGAGTATGGTATAATTACATGTGCAATGCGATATTTCAACAGGCATTTTTCAGATTATTTCAGTGATATTGTTTCTGTACATTCCTATTCGCCGGAGGACAAAATCTTCGGTCTGGCCTCTCTTGAAGTTGTAGGGGCAGCGGTTCAGGCTAAGAGAGAGATGGGGCTCCCCGTTGTAGGAGTTGACCTGGCCGGACCCGAGAAGGGAAATCCACCTGTTCATCACAGGGAAGCATACATGCTGGCTCAGCGGAATTTCCTGAACAAAACGGTGCATGCGGGAGAAGCCTACGGCCCGGAAAGCATCTTTCAGGCAATAACAGAACTCGGTGCTGACCGTATCGGTCATGGAACATCCCTTTTCAAACCTGAGACGATTACAGACACATCTATTCACAACACAGACAGGTATGTAAACGACCTGGTGCAGTTCATTGCCAACCGGAGGATAACTGTAGAGGTCTGCCTTACATCCAACATGCAGACCGACCCGGAACTGACAAAACTTGAAGACCATCCGTTCAGGAAAATGATGGACAGCAAACTGTCGTGTTCAATATGCACAGACAACAGAACAGTTTCTCACACCACTGTTACCGATGAAGTGTACAAGGCAGTCAATGCCTTCAACCTTTCACTGAATGAGGTAAAAACTTTGATGGTTTACGGTTTCAAACGAAGCTTCTTTCCCAGAGATTACAGGGAGAAGAGAGCATACGTCAGGAAGTGTATGGACTATTTTGAAAGGGTTGTTGCAGATCAGGACAGCCTGTGAAGATCACCCGTGAATTGATCGAAAGGCTGCCCAAGACCGATCTGCATGTGCACCTTGGCGGGAGTATCCGTCCGTCTACCCTTATTGATCTGGCGCGCAGGGATGGTGTCGAGCTGCCGTCTTACACCGTTCAGGGTTTGAAGGAAAAGGTGTTCAAGAGAGAGTACGGCAGTCTGGAAGAATACCTGGATTGTTTCAAGTATTCCGGTGCTGTCATGCAGAAACCTGAAAACCTTACTCGCATTGCCAGGGAACTTGCCGAGGACAACATGGCAGAGGGTGTTCGGTACATAGAGGTAAGATTTGCACCTCAGAGGTATGCCGGCGGTGAGATGAACCTTTCTCAGGTGCTTGAAGCGGTAAACATTGGTTTGAGCAGGGCAAAGCAGGAGTTCAACAGTAGAGAAGCGGTTGTTTCAGGGAAGGAGCCGCCTTTTGATTTCGGGATAATTGCATGTGCCATGCGGTATTTTACGGAAAACTCCTCTCTCTACTTCAGGAATATCTTTTCTGCCCACGCTCATTCCAGGGCGGACAGGGTTTTCGGTCTTGCTTCAGTTGAGCTTGTCGGGGCGATTGTTAAAGCCAGACGGGAAAAGGGGATTCCGGTTGTGGCAATAGATCTGGCAGGCCGGGAAAAGGGATTTCCTCCACTGCATCACAGGGAGGCTTACATGCTTGCCCGGCGGAATTTCCTGAACAAAACTGTGCATGCCGGAGAGGCCTACGGACCGGAGAGTATCTTTCAGGCAATAACGGAGCTTGGAGCAGACAGGATAGGTCACGGAACATCCATGTTCAATGCTGAGGCAATCAGCGATCCAGCGGTGAAAGACAGGCAGAGGTATGTTGAAGATCTGGTCAGATTTATTGCAGACAGAAGGGTAACTGTAGAGGTCTGTCTTTCATCCAACATGCAGACCGACACCGGGCTGAAACGACTGGAGGATCACCCGTTCAGGATGATGATGGAGAACAGGCTTTCGTGTACAATCTGCACTGACAATAGAACTGTTTCCAGAACCACGGTTACAGATGAGGTATTCAAAGCGGTGGATACTTTCCACCTCTCTCTGTCTCAGCTGAAGAACCTCACAGCTTATGGATTCAAGCGCAGTTTTTACCCCCACAGCTACAGCAGAAAGAGGGAGTATATCAAGATGTGCATGGACTACTTCGAGAAGGTTATCAGTGATTCAGTCTGATAGCCCCCAGAAACAGTCTTTCGTACTGTATTTCCCGATGGTCTGAGGTTTCCAGACTTATTCTGCTTATTCCGTTGGTGTATTCTTCGGGTACGGGAAAAACAAGCCAGTAGGAATCTTCTTCAGTAAAAGCAGGTTTCCAGGTATCCCACAGAGTGGCTATTTCCAGTGGAGTCAGCCCCTGGTCTGCCCACCTGATGAAAGTGTTCAGAATCAGCTCAGTATTGATCTTCTGTGTCGGTGAAAAGTCTCTGAGAACGAGCTCTTCCCCTGTTACTGCAACAGTTGCATATCCGTACGGTGTAAAGAGAAGTGCCTCCTGAACAAGCTCTCCCGTGAAAACAGGATTTCCGTTCGAGCTCCACTGAAACAGTTCTTGTATGAAATCTCTGTCAACAGTACACTCGTAGTAAAGAAAATTTACCGTTGATCCTGAGTAGCTGTTGTAAAGCAGGAGAGAAGGCACAGTTTCCCAGTATTCCATTGCCCATGAATAGGGACCAGTGTACGGCAGGGATTCCTCAACACCGGTCGTTGTGACCACTTCCCATTGCGCGGAATTTCCATCAAATAAGTCCGGTGCAGGGTAGACAGATGTAATGGTTTCAGAGTCTCCCAGAGTAACGGAAAAAGTACCCTGGAACGGATCTCCGTAGATCCATACCACAGGAGCTTCAGCTTCTGCTTCGTATTCAGTGTATTCCACAGAATTATCCCATGGCCCTCCACAGATGGAAGGCACCTTGTTTTCTTCAAACACAACAACACCCCACTCATGAACAGAATTAACCGCTGTAACAGCAATCAGTGCAATTACTGAAATCATATTTCCTCCCTTTTGACAGTCGCAAATATTATACCGACTCCGCACAGCACAAACTTTTTAACGCGGGAATCTGTATTGGTTATCTGTAATGAATACAGAACAGCCTTCAGTACTATTCCACTGTTTCTCTAACCGGGTAGGTATAGCCCTGCGAGATACCTGCCTCTGAATTGATGTGCGCTTTGAGATATTGCCCGCAGTTGCTTCCTATCCGATTCTCTTCCTGCTCTCCTATACTTAGTATAACCTGATAGCCTGCGTTTCTTACTCTGGCTACAATCTCGTTTTCTGTGCCGGTGGAAGACGGATCAATCTGAGAAGTAAGGTTGTTTTCCATTGCCCTGTAGGTGGGGTTGAGAGGTGTTATCTTTACAAGGAAGTGTTCCGGGTCAAAGTGTCGCAGAAGTATTTCCGGTTCAAGGGGTGAACCTTTTGCAAGGGCAAAATTAAGAGTAACTTTGCGGTCACCCTGTTCATGGAATTCGTTGCCGTATGCCGCAATTTTAGACATGGTCCACGTGTTTGCCGGAACTATCTGTCTTCGAAGAACCGTGTCTGTTGTGTGAAGAGAGAATTGAAGCTGGAAATTCCCTCTGGAATACAGAGTTCTTTTCACACTCAGGAGATCTTTAAAGAATTCGTCGGTTCCCTCCGGCGCTACAGTGGAAACAGACGGCATAAATCCCGGAGCATCAATTCTGCGGGGAAGATCTCTCAATACATCTATCACCGAAGGGTTAAGTGCAGGTTCACCCATACGGGCAAACTGAACTTTGAACTGTTTTGACGGTACTCTGCCTGATGGAAAGCGTCTGTGAACCATCATCTCTATCTGGTCTGTTATCTGAGAAGCCGAAAGCTTACCATGGTATTCCGAACCGGCGTCGCACATTGTGCATCTCACCGGGCATCCGAAAAGGGTTGAAACCAGCATGACCCACTTGCTTTCAAGCGGTAACGGAGGCTGCAGAGACTCAGCACATTCAACTTGAAGCCCGTTTTCAAATTCAACGATGTACACTCTGGCAAGATCATCTCTGCCGCTGGAGGCAATAACCTTCATAACTGAGTTTTCACTTTCTTTAGGTATGCTGCAGTTATCATGGCAGCTTCAATTCCATTACCTACCGCAATCGCAGTCTGACGGTAAATGCCGTTTCTACAGTCACCGCACAGATGAAACGAGCCGTCTGCAGGTGGCGAAGATAACAGCTTTTCGGAGATGAAATCCAGTCTGGGGGTTCTTCCTGTGGCAGCAACGATTGTATTTTCAGTAAAAGGCATTTCTGCGGTGCTTTCAGGGCGGAGTAAAATGTTCTCAGTGTGCTGCACTTTTTCCAGGAGATGGGGAACAGCTCTTGAAAAATTACCCCTTGCATAAACTGTTACTTTATACCTTGAGCTGAGACTTAGCGCGTAGTCAAGGGCAGCATCACCTCCACCAACCACCGCAACTTCTGTTCCGGTAGCCTGCCTGACAGTTCTGATATCATAGTGAATCCGCTTCTCATCGATTCCAGGAAGAACGATTTTTCGTGGCAAGGTTCCCGAAGCAACGATTACGGCAGTTGCGAATGTATCTGTATTTGTTTCTGTTCCTGCACGGTACAATAGGCCTTCCCTTTTCACGAAGGTGATTTCCTTGAAATGAATTCGCTTTGGAACAGAGAAGAGTTGTACCAGTTTTTCCCCTGATATTCCTTTTGGCACTCCCGGATAATTGACCACAGCCTGCGCGTTCAAAAGCAGCCCACCGGGTTCATTACACTCGAATACCAGAGGGGTGATACCGTATAGTTCCAGCTGCTCCGCCGCGGCCAGCCCGGCCGGGCCTGCACCAATTATTACCACCTGCTCAGTGTTCATCAGATTCTTTCAAACCTGCAAATATTGAGGAGACACGCATCTGTTTGGAAAAGCCGTGTGACAGGTTTGCCGTTGTTGCTTTGTGTAACTCCATGTTCATCGTTACCGTTCCGTCCACAGGCATGATAACACGGTATCCCCGTACAAATGCTGATCTGGCAGTGGTTTCACAGCACAGGTTTGTCATCACTCCTGTGATTACGACAGTTGTTGTTTCCAGCTGTTCAAGAAGGTTGTTCAGTTCTGTTCCGTAAAAAGCGTCGTACTGTGTTTTTTCAATAACAGAAGAGTCGGAAGTGTTGAAGCCTGTGTGTATTCTGCTTAGTGGATTATCTGCTGTCAAAACATCTCTCCACCACCGCCCCATCATCTGTGCGTTGCTGTGCGTATTCAGGTGCCTCGTGTAGATCACAGGCAGGCCGCGGTGTTTGAATTCTTTAACAAGAAGCTGAATTACAGGTACAAGTTCGGGGGCAGACGGAACAAAAGCGTGGGAATCAGGCGAAACAAAGAAATCCTGCATATCCAGCACGAGCAGAACTGTACCGGGCACTTCAAGTTTCACATCCGCTTCATCGCAAAGCCCGGTCAGGTCCATTCTGCTGCGGTAATTCTCTTTTAACACATTGCATCCTTGAGAGAGTGTTTCAAACAGTGGCCGAATATACCAAGCATTTCCTCCATATCGGATTTTCCGGTTACCAGAGGAGGCCAGAGGTAGACAACAGGGCCCAGCGGCCGGATAAACAACCCCATTTTCAGGGCGTTTGCAGCAACTGCGGCTGCTGTGTCCGCACTTCCTGCCTGCTCTGAAATCTCCAGAGCACTCATGCATCCAAGGGCAGTGGACCGGTGTACGCCGGGAATACCGCCGAATTCCACAAAAGCATCTTTCATGAGTTCGGCGGGAACCCTGCTGTGTTCAAGAATATCTTCAGTTTCAAACACTTCCAGAGTCGCGATTGCCGCAGCGGCAGCAACAGGATTCCCCGAAAAAGTGTGACCATGGTAGAAGGTACGGTCTCTGCCGTTGTCGCGGCGGAATGAATCGTACACTTCATCGGTTGCAAGTACAGCACTCATAGGCAGGTATCCGCCGGTAAGCGATTTCCCCACAACCATCAGATCCGGCTGTGTTTTCGCCAGATTGGACGCAAACATTGCTCCTGCTCTGCCAAAGCCGACTGCTATTTCATCCGCAACTAGAAGGATGTTCAGTTCCGTGCACAGTCTCCGAAGCTTTGCAACATACTCCGGCGGGTATATACGGATACCGGCGGCTCCCTGGCACACAGGTTCTACAATCACAGCTGCAGTGGTGTCTGCGTTTTCCCTCAGCAGTTCTTCCATTCCGCTGAAACACTGGAGAGAACAGTTGTCTGCATAGGGGCAGTGAAAGCAGTGGGGGGAGGGAGCCTGAACTGATCTGTTTACCACATGCTGTATTGGTTTGTGAAATTTCGGCAGGAAACCAAGACCAACGGCGCCCAGTGTATCTCCGTGGTATGCCCCTTCAAGTGAGATGATGTTGTTTTTTTCGGGAAGCCCCAGGTTCCACCAGTACTGAACTGCCATCCGTACAGCGGCTTCAACAGCGCTTGAACCATCGGAAGCGTAGTACACGCGGTTCAATCCGGCAGGCGCGATATCTGAAAGCATTTTCGAAAGCCGGATAACTCCTGTGTGTGACATGCCTCCGGTGATACTGTGTTGCAGTCTGTGTGTCTGCTGAACAATAGATTTCACTATATGCGGATGGTTGTGACCGAGGTTTACACACCACCACGAGCTGATACCGTCCAGGTATTCTTTCCCGTCTGTATCACGCAGCCGGATACCCTCCGCAGTTTGTATTACAGGGAAGTTCTGCCGTTCGAAAGCAAGTATATCGGTGTAGGGGTGCCACAGATGTTCAAGGTCGGTTTTCCTGTAATCCATCACGAAAGAATTCCTTTCAATTCTGTACAGACGCCGAGGAAGAACTGTGCCGGGAAAGAATCAGTGGAGTATGGAATTTCCGCAAGAATCTCTGTTCTGCCGTATTTTCTTATGGTTTCCGTGTTGCTCGTACTGATAAGAGGGCATGGCGGCACAGTATGGTTAACAACCACACCGGCAACATCAACCCCCGCCTGATGCAGGGCTTCCAGAGAGAGCAGGGTGTGGTTGATTGTTCCAAGTTTGTCTGATGACACAAGAACAACCGGCCAGTCCAGCAGAACCATGAGGTCAAGCATGGTTTTTCCGTCTCCCAGGGGAACAAGAATTCCCCCGGCACCTTCTGCCACCACGCACTGATAACTGCTTTGAAGGTCTTTCAGGTTGGAAGCCATGGCAGCTGTACTGAGTGAAGTGCCGGCCAGTTCCGCTGCAAGGTGCGGTGAGCATGCAGGGGTAAAACGACTGGGGCACAGCCTGTTTTTTACTTCCTCCGAAAATCTGAGCCCCGCAGTTTTCAGTGAGAACTCAAGATCATCTGAAACTCCGTTTTTGCATCCCGTCTGCACCGGTTTAGCCGGAACGGCATTGATTCCCATGGAGACAAAACCATTCAGTATTCCAGCGGTTACAAATGTTTTTCCGCAGTCAGTGTCTGTGCCGGTAATGAACACTGATTTCACAGCAGGACCTTCTTCGCCACAACGAAGTGTATTCTGTAAGTGGCTGGAACCGTCCCGTGTTCTGTGCTGTACGATCTGCTGTAGCGGTAAAGAGCTTTTCTCAGTTCAACCGGCGTAACACAGAACGCTCCCGGGTGCCCGGTGAGGGACGCTCCTATACCCCTGACGGCATGCAGTACATCGGAGGGTCTGCGGTAGTGAACTGTGAAATCCTTTGAGAAAGACCCGCAGTCTGCAAAACCCGCATCGGCAAAAAGTCTGTTCCACCGATCGCCGGACAGGTAATTCAGCCGGTTCCATCTGATACCTTCAGTGCGAAAACTGTTTTCCAGCTCATGCAGCATACCGCGTGCGGGAATGGCATGAACGGTATAGCCTCCGGCAGTTACAGTTGAAGACAGGTTCCTCACTGCGGAAACGGGATCAGCTGCCCACTGCAGAGCACAGCTGGAAACAACAAGGTCAAAACTGTTAGAACACTGCTGTTTTTCAAAGTTCCATAATCTGTGGTTAATGAGCCGGGATTCAGGAAGCCTTTTTCTGCAGGTTCTGACCATGCCGGGAGCGATATCTGTGAATGTTTTTACAGTACGGGGGAAACACTTGTTCAGTCTTTCCGACAGTATTCCCGTACCGCTTCCAGCCTCAAGAAGAGACCCAGGATCCATGTTTACTACGATCCGTTCAACCTCTTCCGCAATCAGTCTGTGGTGTTCCGCATAGCTGTCGTATACCGATGACGCGACAGAGAACCTTGCCTGGATCAGTTCCGTGTCAGGAGTCAATACGCTCTGCAAGCTTTTTTACCTCCTGTGTAATGATCTCCGGATGTGTCAGGGGAATCAGGTGGCCACCTTCAGTTACAGGCAGAAATGAAGCTTTTCCTCCAAAGAGTTCCTGCTTGATGTACTCAGCCGATGAAAACGGAATAATTCTGTCTGCAGTTCCGTGGATGACGGTCGCCGGAATGTCCGGAGCCGGAACTGCAACTTTGCTGAACATCACATCCAGGCCGTGGAGAAGGTCCCTGGTAGAAAAGGCAGAGGAATTCTTTACCAGATCAGGCAGTTTATCTCTGTCTGCGCCGCACTCTCTGAAGAAAGACCTCAGGTAGCCTTCTCTGCTTCGTTTCAGCATTGAAACAATTTCCCTGTGTGTAGAGGGGGCAATACCCGGTCTGTTCTTCGACCATGCCATACAGCTCATTGAGGAAACCAGAACCAGTCCCTTTACCTCCTGGCGGGAAGAGAGCTCCATCGCCAGTTGACCACCAAGTGACCAGCCCGCAAGAATGCAGGACTCCGGCAGCTTGTATCTACCGCTAAGAACTGTGTTCCAGTCGAGGTAATGTACAGGAAGCTCGAAGTCGCCTGATTCGCCCCAGATACCCTTCGAGGTTGCCCAGCCGCTGACGAACACTATTTCCATTTCAGTTTTTTCATCTCGCTGGCGGTGTTCTGCAGTGTTTTCCGCTGGTGGCACAGTGTAACAGAAAACCGCAGACGGGCAGAACCTTCAGGTACCGTCGGCGGCCGAATTGCAACGGCAAGAATACCTCTGTTTTCAAGTGAATGCGAAAGAGCAACAGCTGCTGAACTGTCACCGACAATTACAGGGACAATCTGTGAGTTTGAGTTCCCGGTGTTAAAACCAGCCTGTTTCAAACTCTCTCTGAAAAACATGGCACGGTCAACAAGTTCTGAACCTGATTCTTTCCGGGAATTTATCACCTGCAGCGCGCCGAGAGCAGCACCGGCAGAAGCCGGTGGCAGGCCTGTGCTGTAAACAAAACTTCTCGATTTGTTGACCAGGAATTCCCTTGTTTTTCTGGAGCATGAAGCAAACCCGCCATAGCTTCCAAGAGCTTTGCTGAGGGTTCCGGTTACAACATCGGGAACAACACCTTCTTCTCTGCAGATTCCACCGCCATGCCCGAAAACACCTGTCGCATGAGCCTCGTCTACAATCAGTATACAGCCTTCGCTGCGGGACAGTTCGAAGATCTCCCTCACCGGGGCAATGTCTCCGTCCATGCTGAACACAGATTCTGTAATGATAATCTTTCTGCCTGTTTCGGTGTGCTTTTTCAGAAGATCGGAAAGATGCTGCACGTCACAGTGTCTGTATCTTTGAACTCTGCTGCGGGATGTGATGGCTCCATCTACAATGCTTGCATGGTTCAGCCTGTCTGAGAAAATCGTATCGTTTCTTCCTGCCAGTGCTGTGAGCACACCTGTGTTTGCAAGGAAACCGCTTCCGTATATCAGTGCGGTTTCCATGCCTGTAAGCTGGGCCAGTCTGCGCTCCAGCTCTTCGTGGAGTGAAAGATTCCCAGACATAAGTCTTGAGCCGCCTGAGCCTGTTCCAAACAGCTTGACAGCTTCAACAGCCTTTTTCACAGCAATGGGATTGGTTGACATACACAGGTAATCATTTGTTGAGTAGTTTGTAAGCTCTCCTGAATGGATTCTCAGCGTTCTTTTAAGACCCAGCTCTTCAAGCTCTGTAAGAGTTGTTTTTACAAAATTCACAGCGTCAAACCCGCCTTTTGTATCAGATCGAGGTCAGAGCCGGGAAGGCTTCCATCAGTGGTGAGCAGCTCTCCGGTCATAAGCCCTGTAACTCCAAAGGAAAACATCCTGTCCACAGATTTACCCAGGTGTGAGCGGCCTGCGCAGACCCTCAACTCCGCCTTTGGGTTTACCATTCTGAACATTCCGATTATTCGAAGAAGTTTTTCTTCTGACAGATGTTCCGCAACGGCAGTTGCTCCCTCAACTGAAACATAGAAGTTAAGGGCTATGGAATCCACTTCCAGTTCTTTCAGTGAAAATGCAAGATCCAGTCTGTCTTCATCTGATTCACCCATACCAATTATTCCGCCTGAACACACGGACATACCTGCCAGTTTTGCTCTCCTGACGGTCATTGCCCTCTCATCAAAGCTGTGAGTCGTACACACCGAGGGAAAGAACGCCTGTGAGGTTTCAAGATTGTGGTGGTATCTGGTCACACCGGCATTTTTCAGTTTCTGCAGTTCGCTGAAACCCAGTATCCCCAGAGATGCACACAGCAAACCGTTGACCCTGCTCTGTGCCGCCGCTTCACATATCAGTTCAAATTCTTTTCCGGCCAGTCCTCTGCCGCTTGTAACCATGGAAAACCTGTGCACACCTGCTTCCAGGGCTGCCCGATGGGCTTCAACTATATCTCCGGCAGGGATTATGGGAGTTCCTGTGGTTCGTGACTGGGCACAGAATTTGCAGTCTTCAGGGCAGGCACCGTTTTTTGCGTTGATTATCGCACACAGCTCTGCCTTGTTTCCGAAAGCAGAAAGTCTTGCTTCAGTACACATTCTTTCTACTCTGTCCATGGGCAGATATGTAAGAATGCCGGCTGCCTCTTCTCTATTCATTGCACCGCCATTTCAGGTAGTTCTTTTCAAACTCTTCAAGAACTGCAACGGTAAGTTCAGCTCTTGACGGCATTTCCCCTGTGATCAGGAACAACGATGTTGACTGGGAATCAACTTTGCTGTGTGACACATTCAACCCGATACCAACGGCCATGTGGTGCACGATATCAATTTCTCCGCACGCTTCACAAAGAACGCCACCCAGTTTTTTCTCATGGAAAAACAGACCGCGGTCGCTGCGGGAGAAGCGGATGTCCGGGAAGAACCTGCCTGCTGCCAGGCCCAGAGCATTTACCGCAAGATCTGCAACCTCTTCAGTGCGGGCAAGAGAAACATCGGGGCGAACGACTATGGACAGGTAGAGGTTCTTCCCTGAGGGGCTTGCCCACACTCCGCCTCTTCGTGCCCTGCCTGCAGTTTGTCTGTCTGCTGTTACCACAGTTCCACAGGCTGCACCCTGCGCTCCCAGTTCCATTGCTCTGTCGTTGGTGGAAGCTATAACAGGATGGTATTCAATGGATCGGCCAAACACAGAAGTGTTAAGCAGAGACAACATCACTTCGGCAGAGGGGGTGTCGGGAACAGAAACAAGTCTGTACCCTCGGTTGGTTGAGGCAGACACGCTGAATCCTGCTTTTCGCAGGCTGTTGATACTCTTCCAGATGGAAGCTCTGCTTACACCAAGTTCTTCAGCCATTTTTTCACCCGAAACAAAGCCTTCAGAACTCTTTAGAATACGAACAACAGCTGAAGTTGATGACATTATCCCCCTTATTATATGCTCCGAAGGTGAGGAAAATAGTAGCATTTTAAATAATGTCAACCACTATAGCAAACAGGTTTACAATCTGCAGCACATTCACTAACCAGGGTTTCTCAATGGCATTGCAGAATTCCCGCCAAAGTAAAATCATACCCAGACACGGGTTGCCTGTTCAAAGGTCGTAATTCCTGGTTATTTACAAGGAACTGTTTTTCGAGTTTTCTTTTGAATCAATTTTCATATTCTTTAGAACACGAATGGTTGTATCAATCACTGCACATAAACGCTACGTTTATACATCCCATGATTTCTTTTACAAGCACCGTTCCAGCCCCTGACCCAGAAATACTGGTAATTTCTCCCACTGATTCGAAAACGATATGCAGCCATTGTTGAAGGACAGCGCATTTCAGTTTGAACATAGTCCGAAAAATAAGTCAGTTCCCGCCACTTGTGACCCTGAAAGGCTCCGGGATAGTTTCCGTTTTCTGCCGCATAGAATTCCAGTGCCCCGGCAATATTTCTTAGGTTTGACCGGCAGGCAGCGTACCTGGCGCTGTTGGTCACATCTTCAAATTTCGGGATAGCGATTGCCGCCAGAATACCAATGATAACGACAACAATCATCAGTTCTATAAGGGTAAAACCTTTTGCCTCAATACGATTCATATTTTCCCCGTTCTGAATTCATTGATATCCATGTCGGAGGAGTAAAAAAGACCGGATTCGGTCTCCAGAGTCCAGGCCATGTCGCCCTCATTTTCGTAGGTAATACCTGATGGAAGCTGGATATCGGTCTGAGCGGGGAGAGAATCATAGTTCTCCATGTATTGCTGTATTCTGCCGGCAACGGCAAAGATGGAATCTCTCTCCGCCTGTTCTTCAGGCGGAGGAGAGTCGATAAAACTGCCGTCTGCCGGATTTACAAAAAGAAGACCAGTTATCAGGACAATGCCTGTTGCTCCAGCAATGTATATCCAGGGCAGTTTTTTCTTTTTTTCAGCCCTGTTTTTCCCGGAGTTATTGTAGACGATGTCTTTGTCCAGCTCAACAGGCTTGTTGCCGGTCTCCATAAAACGCCTCCTTCGCGTCATGCCACAGGTTCTGGATTTCGCTTATAGAATTCTTACACAGGTAATCATATGAGAACAGTAATGGTTCGGAAAAGAGACTCAAGCACTGCGGGAATTACGGTGTTCTTACTCAAATGCTCTCTTCACTCTCGTCAGAAACATTTTCCTTCTTATAGGCTTTCTTATGTAATCCACCGCTCCCAGTTCGTAACCTTTCTCTTCTTTGTCCATACTGTCATTACCGGTTAAGAATACAAGGGGTGTGTCCAGATTTTTACTTTGCAGCGCATGGAGCATGGTGAATCCGTCCAGCCCGGGCATTTCAATATCGGACAATATCAGGTCGTAGCTGTTTGTCTGTAAATTAACGATGGCTTCAACTCCGTCGGAAACCTGTTCAACATTGTAACCAGCTGTTTCCAGAAGGATTGTTGCCAGTCTTCTGAAATCCTCATCGTCATCAACAAGAAGGATCTTTTTCTTTGTGTCGTTTTTTTCTGTTTTTTTCGGTTGCTGAAAATCCTGACGACCGCTGAGCCTGAGTTCTTCCAGAAGTACATGTCTGTTAACATCATCAAGAGAAAGCAGACCCTGCTTTACCTTCATAATGGCATGATCAGAAAGAAGAAAAATGTTTGCCTTTTCATGCAGCTCAATACGCATGGCTGGAACTGATTCCGCTGATTTGATAATTCCGGTTACCTCCGGATTGAACCTCATCAGTTCATAAACACCCTGTCTTCCTGCATAGCCGGTGAAATTACACTTTGGGCAGCCTTCCGGATGAGGCAGTTCGGTGGGCATGTCTTCTTCGTTTAAGAACGGAAGAAGAATTCTTCTTTCCTCCTGCGTAATGGGCTTCATTCTCCTGCAGTTCTGACACAAACTCTTAAGCAGCCTCTGTGCCAGCAGACAAAGCAGATTGTCGGCAGAATCTTCCCGGGATATTCCAAGTCTCGTGAGCCTGAAAAGGGCTGTGGTGGTGTTTGAACTGTGAAGAGTTGCCATGGTAAGATGCCCTGTGCTGGCCAGATCAAGACATGTTTTTGCACTGAAAGAATCGCGAACCTCGCCGAGATAAACTATGTCCGGGTCCTGTCTGACTGCAGATTTGAGAAGTGCTTCGAAAGTAACACCGGCTTTCTCATTTACCTGCTGCTGGTTTGCATAGGGAATTCTGTATTCAACCGGGTCTTCAATGGTCATGAGGCTTCTCGATTTAATGTCGAGGTGTGAGATCATACTGTAAAGTGTGGTGGATTTTCCGCTTCCTGTTGGACCTACTACAATGATTGCTCCGCTGCTCTGGCTGGAAACTTCATACAGATCCTTTGACTGCTGTTCGGTCATTCCAAGTTCAGTGAGATCTTTCGGTTTTGCATACAGATCCAGCATTCTGATAACCAGGCTTTCACCCTGCGGAGTAGAGGTTGTAGCAAAACGCATTTTGAATGGTTTCCCGGATATGCTGGCTTCTGCCTGACCATCCTGTGGTTTGCGGCGCTCGGCAATATCCATGCCGCCAAGAACCTTGAATCTGCTGATAAGTACAGCCCCGGTCTTCTTCTTAAGGGTAAACATGTCCTTCATATCGCCATCAACTCGAAACCTTACAAGAACTTTGTTCGGCTTCGGTTCTATGTGAATATCACTTGCACCCTCGGTTACTGCTGAAAAAAGAATACTGTCAGAGATATATCGAATGGGATACTTTCTGATGTCTTCTTCTGAAGGCTTTTCTGCAATCTCAATAGATCCTGAAAAGTTGGCAAGATCATCTTCTTCCTGACTTACCTCGTCCTTTTCTTCTTCTTCTTCGGTGTCGATATTCGCAAAAGCTGATTGATTCTCTGGAATTTCGTCCTTGCGCAGCAATGCATCAATACAATCAGGACAGGTGATTCCCAGAGCAGGTGTTTCGCCGGTGAGGGATTCAAGCATGTCTATAAGCTGGGGCTCATAAGGATTTGAAAGCACAAACCTGATTCCTTGTTTTTCCTTCAAAGCAAGAACTCTGTGTGATTTTGAGAATGCCGCCGGAAGCACATCTCCCTCAACAGCTTCCGGGTCAATATAGGGATAATTTGGCAGATGGAGGTAACTTGAAAGAAGCTTCGCTGTTTCAGCAGTATCCAGACCCATATCAGCGGTGGTCTTATACAAATCTCCAGGGTGTGAAAAAATATAAGGAGCCATATCTTCGCTGGACAGGCTGGAATTATTCCTGATGTAGTCAATGAATCCCTTGTAATCCTGCACTCTTGCAGAGGGTACCGGTCTGTCAAGTCTGCTCCAGTGATCTGATCGGTCTAAAACTTTCCCGACTTTTGCCAGAAGTGTTTTTCTATTCAATTCTGATTTTGACACAAAATCAGCAACACCGGCATTAATAGCGTTTCTTCTGGTTTCGTCATCTGACCGGCTTGTTATCATGATCACAGGAATTCTGGAAAGAACACGATCCGACTGAAGATTCATACAGAAATCAAGACCGTTGATTCCAGGCATCAGCAGGTCAAGAAGGATCACTTGAATGTCTTTGATCTGAAGAATTTTCATGGCAGCAGCCGCGCTCTCAGCCATTTCCGTATGGTATTCGGCTCTTTTCAGAATATGTGAAAGCAGCTTTCTTGTGTCTTCATCGTCATCAATTATCAGAATACTTTTAATCGTCATCGTCTATATATTCTATGCGCACAGTATCAAGGTATTTCTCGAGTTCATCTATTCCAGAAAGAATTCTGTTTCCGTCCAGTGATCCGGCTGCGATTTCCATGACAGCTCCCAGCTCCGATATTTTTTGAAACCCATACCCGCCGCCGGAGCCTTTCATACTGTGTGCAAGTCTCTGAGCTTCTTCAAACTCATCATCCTGAACAAGCTGTCTGATACTAATGATATCTGCCCGTCGGTTTTTAAGGTAGCCGGGAATCAGCGATTCAAGGAACTCCGGCACCAGGGCAACAGGCCTGTTTTTTTCATCAGATACTGTCCTGTCAGTTTCGGAACCCCCGTGTTTCGTTTCATTATCTTTGTAGACAGGGTTTGAAAGATTGTTTACAGGGTCGATACCGTCGTTGTATCCGCTCATTTTACAATGCCACCTTCCTGATTCGCCTGGGAAAAAGCAAGACAATCTGTATTCAGCTGTATTGTAATTTCATCACGCGATAATGTAATTATTTCCGGAGGCAACTCTACCTGAAGCTTACCATATTCTTAAAGGTATAATGGGTCAATGGAAGCAGGAAAGCAAAGATTGTTTAAGATCAGATTCGGCAGTTGCTGGTGTTTTCAATATCTGCAAAATTAAGGATGTTTCTCCGAATAC
>Ga0164318_10002742_pt1 | contig 16451 bp, 19 predicted proteins | sample GuaBasSedimGuay9_FD_113734 | JGI IMG/M metagenome (GOLD analysis project Ga0164318, IMG submission 113734) | Subseafloor sediment microbial communities from Guaymas Basin, Gulf of California, Mexico - Guay9, Core 4571-4, 0-3 cm | ecosystem: Environmental > Aquatic > Marine > Hydrothermal vents...
TCTATTTGAGGATTCTCCCGACATTTGTCTCTCAATACAAATTTTGGCTCCAAATCTCCCAATATTTTCTTATTCCAAAAGTAGCGAAAACATTCTTTTAACAACTGTTCTTTACTTAATCGTCCACGGGTCAGATAATTGTAATAGGCGTCGGCCAGTACAACCCGAAAACGTCGTATTTCATCGTTCACTTTTATAATCATCCGGAATGTACAACAATTAATCCGCTCCACTTTAATTTCCGGAATATCCCCTGACCGATTAGAACGTTTTACATCTTTCCGTATCTTGATATAATCGATTTGACGATATCGCTTAATTTCTATTATTCCCTCTTCAATCAATTTATCAATTGTTCCGGGCTGTTCGAATTTCTCTTCTATGATTTTTGCCTGTTGAAGTCTTAAGGGATGACGTGTGGAAATTTCCAATATCGCTTCGACAGCATTGGCAAATTCCGTTACACCGAAATTTCCATCCTCATTATTTGAGAAAGCGACAGCATCCGAAAATATTTTTTTAGCCAATTCTATTCTGTCCGAATCCGGGCACTCTACCCAATTTTCCGCCGGAGGCCGAATCGGCGTCATGACAAAAACCTTATCCGGTTGAATGTCAGCCATTATTCCATGTAATAATTTCAAATGTTCTATTGTATCGTTTAAACCTTTCACCAGCATCACTTCCAGCCAGAATTGACCGTTAAATAGTTGTCGAAAGGACATCATCCCTTCAATCATTTTATCAAATGTAATAGAGCCGTGAGGTCGATTTATCCGTTTAAATAAATCCCGGTTTCCGGCATCCAGTGTCGGTAAAATAATATCGGCAGACAGCAAATCCGCCTGGACATCTTTATCAAATAAAAGCGAACCGTTTGTAATAACGGCAACCGGCAAATTAAATTCCCGTTTACAATTTCGAATAAGCCAGCCCAAATCGCTGCTTAGCGTCGGTTCTCCATCGCCAGCAAAAGTAATCACATCGGCAGATGTCGAGGCGACAACCGTTTCGACATCCCGTAGAATGTCCTCTTTTGGGAAAAAGCGTTGTCGTCTTGCCTGGAGCGTTAACGTGCGTCCCAGCTGACAATAAACACAGGAATAGGAACAGACCTTAGCCGGTATCGGACTGACGCCAATGGAATTTCCTAATCTTCTGGATGGTACCGGACCGTAAGCGTACATTCAGCACTCTTTAAATCTTTTTAACGTTAATAATTCCATTAGGAGTATCCAGACTTTGCAATCTTTGCAGATCGCTCACTGATACATTTTTCAAATCTGCCTAAATTGAAATAAAAACAAAAGGTGGTAAGGCGGATGAATCACGCTATGTCCTCATCCGCCCTAAACCTTATTTGGATTCGCCTTCCAACTCGCTGATTCGTCTGGTAATATCCTTGAGTCCCTGCTCATAATTGGCCGCCTGGGCTTTCAAGGCTTCCAATTCCTGTTCTTTCGTGGGAGCATTCCAATTTACCGGAGCCCCGTAATAAGCGGGAACTCCCGAATAATATCCGAAACCTCTTCCGAATCCACGACCGAAACCGCCACGGAATCCTCTTCCGAATCCACGACCGAAACCGCCGCCTCCGCGGGGAACACCTTTTGTATAACCGGGGCTGTCATATCCTGCACAATATCCCAGCCCTCTTCCTGTCATTGGACCCAATCCATCCGGGCCTGTTCTGTCACCTCTCGGCATAATTACCTCCTCTTTCTTATTTATGAGTTAATAATATCTCTTTCAGGCAGGTAATTTTATCTATTCCTGCCCCGTCCACGGCCATCTTTGGGGCCCTGCCCCAAGCCACGGCCACTTCCGGCGCCTCTCGGCTCGCCTCTGCCGCGTCCTTCCGGGTTTCCTTTAGATTTACCCAATCCGCGACCTGTTCTCGGCCCCTTTCCTTCAGGACCTGTTCCATCTCCTCTAGGCATTTGACGCCTCCTTTCTTATTTTACCAATTGCCGCGTCCACCACGAAAACCACCACGTTTACCACGGCCGCCACCTCTTCCACCCCGAAACCATTCATTTAGGTAAATAACATTCTCCGACCCACAACCGGCACAACGCTCAACAACATTTTGCGGTATATCAAAGCGGGTGATTTCACCACAATCCTGACAGCGAATCAGCTGGGTGGTAAAAAAATAATTACCTCCCTCTATTATCAATTCCTTAACACCAACGATAGATTCAGCAACTTTTTTTCGGGCTTTTTCGATCAGGCGGGTGAAAGTCGGTCGGGAAACACCGATAATATCTGCGGCTTTCTTGTGATCCAACCCGTCATAATCCGCCAGACGAATAGCTTCATATTCACCAAGTGTCAGGTTAACCCGCTCCAGAAACCTTGCCGGTACTCCCACTGGTCTCATTCCCTGAATTTTGGGTGGTTCAAGAACTTTTCTCTCCTTTTGTGGTCTCGGCATCTGTTCTCCTTTTCATAATGAACATAAGTTCATAACGAATATAATGAACATAAGTTCATAATGCAAGTTTTTTTTAATAGAAATGAACGGTTTTAAAAAAACCACTTGATATTTTACAATTTTTTTTATATCCTATTATGAGATTGTGAACACAAGCACAAAGTATGAGTAAAACAAGAGTAAAACCAATACCAGATGAAACCATAAGCCGCCTTTTCCCATACATGCGGGCTCTCATTTGTCTTTTAAAAGAGGGAACCGAAGTTGTGTCATCTAACCGTCTATCGGAAATTTGTAACATTAATGCCGCTATCATAAGAAAAGATCTCTCTTATTTTGGTGAATTTGGGAAACGAGGCATAGGCTATAACGTACAAAATCTTCTTGACACAGTCCGAGGCATTCTTAAAATGGAAGATATAAAAAAGGTGGCTCTGATTGGTGTCGGTAACATTGGAACTGCAATATTGTCCTATCCCTTTTTCTACTCTGAAGGGTTTAAAATTGTAGCTGCTTTTGATAACGATAAAGAAAAAATAGGGAAAAAAATAAAAGGGATAATTGTAGAAGATATTAATAATGCTGAGAAAACAATTAAAGCCGAAAATATAAAAATATGCATACTTGCTATTCCGGTTTCCGAAACATGTAAGGTCGCCAACATGTTAGCCAATTTAGGAGTTAATGCTATTTTATCCTTCGCACCGTGTCAGATAAATATGCCGGAAAATGTTGAAATTACTAATATAGATTTGAGTACTGAATTGGCCCGGTTAGCATACTATTCACATATTCACTCGAAATAATGGTTCTTTTTTTAATAGCTTTTTGGAAGTAACAATAAAATGTTTTAATCAATAGGCCGGGAGAAAACAGGATGGTTAATAAAAATCCCTCCTTTGTAGGAAAAGTTGGCAATTTTCTTTATCTCTTTTCTTTTTTATTTCTGTTGTGGTTTGTTTTGACAAATACTCTAAATCCTGAGGAATTGTTTACCGGGATTTCGATAAGTATAGTACTCTCGTTAATTTTGAGTAATAATTATAAAAAACTCGGTCTTCCCCCGTTAGGAATAAAACGGATTGAGTATTTTATCATGTTTACTTTAGTATTATTAAAAGAGATCGTTAAAGCTAATTTTGATGTCGCTTACCGGGTGCTTCATCCTAAACTGCCTATAAAACCAGGCATTGTAATCATTAAAACAGAACTTAAACAGGACATTGCAAAGATTATTTTGGCAAATTCTATTACTTTGACACCGGGAACATTTACACTTGATATTAAGGGCAATGAACTACTCATACACTGGATTAATGTCAGATCGGAAAAGAAAGAGGAGTCCACAAAGAAAATTGGGGAGAGATTTGAAAAATATTTAAAGGTGGTATTTGCATGAGTGAAACAATAATGGTTGTATTCTTAGGTTTAATTTCCGTGGGCATTTTACTGAGTTTGATTAGAATGTTCATCGGACCGACTGCCTCCGACCGGGCAGTAGCTGTAGATACTATTACGACGACAATTGTTGGTATGCTGGTAATTTTAGCATTCGTATTTCAAAGATACATTTATCTCGATGTTTCACTGGTATATTCATTACTTGCTTTTGTGGGATTATGTGCCATTGCACGATTCCTTGAAAGGGGGTTTTAACGTGGAACTCGTAGGAGTCATTTTTACGGGAATAGGTGTTCTGTTCCTACTTCTTGGAAATTTTGGTATTTTAAGATTACCCGACGTTTATAACCGAATTCAGGCCGGTACAAAATGCACTACTTTCGGAACATTTTTCACTATTATTGGGATAGGAATAATCCAACCTGAATGGTTTTGGAAATGTTTACTTATTGCTGTTTTTGTTCTGGTGACCAATCCGATTTCCAGCCATGCAATTGCAAGAGCTTCAAAGAAAATCGGTGTTCCGCTATGCGATAGAAGCGTAGTAGATCAGACAAAGGAGTTTGTTGAAAGGGAAGAAACATGATAGTCATAGTAACATTCTTAATAGTCGCTATGCTTGCCGCAGCGGTATCAGCATATTTCTTTAGAGATTTATTAAATGCTGTGATTGCTTCTTGTATGGTCAGTCTTATTGCCGCGGTAATGTTTATTTTACTGCATGCTCCGGATGTTGCAATGGCCGAAGCCTCCATAGGTGCTGCTCTCGTAACCACTGTCTTTGTTATAGCCATCAGACGAACAACGAGGTACGAAAAATGAGAAAATGTATTGGTATCATTTTATTAATTATTATTGCATGGGGTATCCTGACTTCACTTCAGACAATGCCCTTCGGTGTTTCAAGGGCAAAAGTTGCCAATCACTATATTAATAACGGAAAAGATGAGACAGGTGCAGCGAATATTGTTACTTCGGTCGTGATTAATTATCGAGCATTTGATACTCTTGGTGAGGTTACTGTTTTGTTTCTGTCGGCTATCGGACTGGGCGCTGTCCTGGCAACAATTAAAACCAGAGAAAAGCGGGATACAGAAAAAGCCAGTTTAATACTTTCTACAGGATGTAGATTCCTGTTTCCACCAATTATACTGTTTGGAGCATATATATTCATTCACGGGCATTTAACTCCCGGCGGAGGATTTCAGGGAGGAGCAATCATTGCTTCGGCTTTCCTGCTCATGTATTTGGGCTGTCATGGGGAAAAGCGACTAAATGACAGATGTAGTACATTTTCAGAATCTCTGGGTGGATTAGCTTTTGTCATTATAGGCTTAATTGGTTTAGCGGTTGGCACACATTATTTTCTAAATAATTTTATGCCATTAGGAAAATTCAATACTCTTTTAAGTGCCGGCGTAATTCCGATAATTTACATTGCCATCGGTTTCAAAGTAGGTGCAGAATTGAGTAAAATTATTGACCTGTTAATGGAGGAGAGCTGATGAATATTTTATACGATTATATTTACTACGCCGGGGCGTTCGGCTTGATATTTATTGGCATTTTCACTATGATGGTCAAACGAAATTACATAAAAGTAATTATAGGACTCAGTATTCTGGAGACAGGTGTTAACTTATTTCTAATATCCGTTGGATATATAAGCAATGGTACAGCCCCAATATTCTCAAATCCAGGCATTGAGGCTAAAAATATGGTTGATCCGGTTCCTCAGGCACTTGTGCTTACCGCAATTGTTATTGGGTTGGCGGTTTTGAGTCTGGCTTTATCTATGGCAATACGGCTGTACAAACACTTTGGGACACTCGATCTGCAACAGATAAAAGAACAAAGATGGTAAGCGGCAATTATTCAAAATGGTAAATAGGATATTATAACATGAATGAAATGAGTATCTTAGACCCTGTCCTTTTAATAGCTATACCCTTAGGGCTTGCCTTTTTAATACCTTTACTGGGACTTGTATCAAAAAAAATAGTAAGATGGATTCCCGTAGTCGGATTTCTGTTTAATGGAATTGTTGCGCTCTTGATCCTACCCCATGTATTAAAACAGCCGATTATTGTAAAAATAGGCGGGTTTGTTCCTCCTTTTGGAATTAATCTTTATGCAGGTTCGGTTGGTATGCTTCTAGCCAGCTTAATCGCAATTACAGGATTTTTAGTTTCCATATATGCAGTTAAGTACATTACCAAAGGTGCGGAGCAGAAATATCACATTTTATTTCTGTTATTACTCACTGGCGCAACCGGTGTTGTGCTTACCGGAGATATATTTAATCTTTTTGTCTTTTTTGAAATACTCTGTATTTCTTCCTATGCGCTTGTAGCTTACCTCGGAACTCGTTCCGGCCTTGAAGCTTCTATTAAATATCTTATTCAGGGATCAATCGGCTCCAGCTTTCTGCTAATCGGTATCGGTTTGCTGTATGGACAATTCGGAACATTGAACATGGCGGATTTAGCGAGGCAAATTGTAGATTATACCGAACCATCGGTATTCGTTTCCATGGTTTTTATGATAACAGGACTGGGAATAGAAGCAGCAATATTTCCACTAAATGCCTGGCTTCCTGATGCTCATTCTTCTGCCCCTTCATCGGTCAGTGCCGTACTTTCAGGAATTGCCATTGAAGTCGGACTCTACGCAGTGATTCGCGTCCTGTTTACAATATTCGCTGTTTCCAACTTTTTCATATTTTTTATGGTTCTGGGAGTTTTGACTGTTCTAATTGGTGAAATGAGCGCATTTGCTCAAAAAAACATCAAACGAATGCTGGCCTACTCCAGTATTGGACAGATCGGTCTGATTGTTTTCGCATTCTCAATTTCAACGCAATTGGGAGTAGCCGGTGGGCTCTTTCAGATGGTTAGTCACACGCTGGGAAAAGCCCTGCTGTTTTTATGCGCCGGTTATATGATCTTCCGGACTGGCTCGATGGAAATCTCATCGTTGGAAGGAATTGGCAAGAAAATGCCAATAACCGCTCTTTGCTTTACGATCGGTACCTTTTCGATTGTCGGGTTGCCGCCATTTACCGGTTTTGCCAGCAAATTTATGATTATCCGGGCCGCACTTGCCAACGGGGAATTGTTGCTTCAGATACTGATCGGACTTGTGTTGGTCGGCACGATTATCGAAGGGGCCTATTTTTTTAAGATAATACAGACAATCTATTTTAAAGGGGCTCATAAAACCGACAACAGGGAGGAGGCTCCTGTTACTGCGTTAATTCCGATGTTGATTCTGGTGAGTTTCATCATAGTCATTGGAATGTTTCCGAATATTATTGACAAAGTACTGCAGCCGGCGGCTTCCGAATTGCTGGATCAAGTAAAATATATAGGGAGTGTATTGGGATGAGTTTAGAATTGCTGATCATGTTTGCTTTCGGCGGTGCATTCCTGACATATTTGGCAGGGAAAATATCATCCAAACTCCGGGATATATTTGCTCTGCTGTGTTCCGTGGCGCTGGTTGTGATCGTGTCTTCCTTATACAAAGTTGAGACGACGATTACGCTCTACAATGGATTTTTCGGAATGCCATTGAGCATGCGCCTGAACCCTATGGCATGGTTTTTTGCCATTGCCATCGTTAGCTCATCTGCCCTGGTGGTACTGTATTCCATGAGTTATATGAAACATCGGGAACGGACCGATTACTACTATTTTATGCTTCTCCTGATCAACGCCGCCATGCTGGCTATTGTTTTGTCCGGTGACTTGGTCTCCTTCTTTATCTCCTGGGAAATCATGAGCTGGTCAACCTTCTTGCTCATCAGTTACAACCGCAATGCCGCCCTTCCAGCGGGCATTAAATACATTGTGATGTCACTGATCGGCTCCATGTGCATGCTGGTGGGAATTATCTCAATTTACACAGCATTTGATACCATTACAATCAGTGAGATTGTACAACACATGGCGACTGCCACTGCGGGTTACAAACTTTTTCTGCTGATCATTTTCAGCATTACATTCGGGATCAAGAATGCCGTGGTGCCGTTGCATACATGGCTGCCCGATGCCTACGCCGAATCCCCCTCTCCCTTTTCAGCCGTGCTTTCCGGAATGCTTACCCGAATGGGAATTTTCGGTTTTCTGCTGATCATGTTTGTCATGGTCGGCGCCGAAAACAGCCTGCATATGGGTCGGGGATTTTTCAGCTACCACAACATTCTGGCCTGGTTGGGGGCAATTACCATCGTCATTCCAACCTTTATTGCCATGCTGCAGAATGATGCCAAAAAACTGCTGGCCTGGCATGGCATCGGTCAGGGTGGATATATGATCGTCGGCATTGCTTTTGGTACAAGTCTGGGACTTGCCGGCGGGATCTTTCATACGCTGAATCACGCAATCTATATCATTCTGCTCTTTCTCAGTGTCGGCGCGATTGAATACAGCACGAATGGTTTGCGGGATCTCAACTCACTTGGAGGTCTCTTTAAAAAAATGCCGATTGCCTTTCTGGGAGGCTTGTTGGGAATCTGTGGTCTGATCGGAATTCCACTGACCAATGGTTTTGTATCAAAATGGCTGATCTATAAAACCCTGATCCTGGGGAAAGCTCCGTTTCTGGCCTTTGCCACTCTATTGGGAACCTGGGGAACGATTCTATCGGTTTATAAGTTTTTACACAACCTCTATCTCGGTCAATTGCCTCAAGAACATCAGAATATCAAAAAGACCCCACTGGCTATGCAGATTCCGATTGTCATTTTGTCGCTGACAATTCTTGTGTTTGGTATTTTACCGGGACTGCCCCTAAAGAGCATCAATGCCATGATTGTGTCCTTTGGGTTTACCCCTCTGACCGTATCCATCTGGGGAATCAGCTCGGAAACTGGCACCCTGAATATGATCAATATATTTAGCATCCTTCTGGTGGTCGTAGCGATTTTCTGGTTGATTTTCCAGGCTGCCCGCAAATCCACAGCGGTCGATCAATATGATAATTACGCGGCCGGGGCTGCGATCCCCAAAGACAAATATAATTACACGGTCGAATTCTATGCCCCTTTTTATCGGATGGCGACGCCCTATCTTAGAGACATTTTTGATATGCTGTATCAGAAAATTGCCCGATTTACCGAATTCGCCTGTGACAACATCCGCAAAATTTACACAGGCTACGTCAGCGATTATATAATCTATATTATTCTGTTCCTGGCACTTCTTATATCTGCTCAACTAAAATGGAGTGTGTTTTAATGAAAATCTTATCACTATTCATATCGCCCCTGCTGGCCTTGATTATCGGATTGCTTTTTCTGGGAATATCCAGGAAAATAACGGCGAAAATTCACTGGCGCTGCGGGCCGCCGGTGTACCAACCACTTATTGATGTGATCCGATCGTTCAGCCAGAAAAGCATCAGCCACGGAGCATTTTTCGACTTCGGCATTATCCTGTCCCTGAGCAGTTCCGTTGTGCTGATCTACTTTTTGCCTGTTGGCGACTTGTATGCCATGACATCGGGCGGCTTGATTGCTTTTCTATACCTGATGCTCTTAGGTCCTTTCGGAATTGCGTTGAGTTCGGCGGCTTCCGGAAATCCCAACTCGAGTATTGGAGTGTCACGCAAATTTCTGCTGGCGCTGGCCTACGAAGTACCGCTGCTTCTGGTTCTGCTCACGGTGATGACCCATTACAACACAATTTCATTGGTGGAAATAGTGAATATACAAGCCGGTACCGGTATGGCGTTCAGCTCCTGGGCGTTGGTTCTGCCCGGCATTGCTTATTTTCTGATTCTGCCGGCTGTTCTGGGGGTAAGACCCTTTGAAATCGTCAGCGCTCCCCAGGAAATCTCTTCGGGACCGGTCGCCGAGTTCGGCGGCAAGCATCTGGCGTTCTATACCTTGCAACACGCCCTGCAGCTATTTGTGGGACTGGCGCTTTTTGTCAATATTTTTCTCGGCGGTGGAACCCTGTTCGGTCTGTTAAACCCCATTGCCGGGACAGTATGGGCAACGATTCTGGGAATTATCATCTTTCTGGTAAAGATGTTCATCGTTTTGGTGATTGAGCTTTTCATTAATGCGGTATACCCCCGTTTCAGGATTGAGCAGGCAATGCGGTATTTATGGAAATGGCCGACGCTGATTGCCTTTGTTGGACTGGTCATAGTAGCGATCCTTAATTAATTATCAGGACAGATCAAAATGGACAGAAATCAAATTAGTAAATGGTTCAAGAACCCCGGTAAAATGGCGAATAAATACTCCTTTCATGTGGTCTATTTTTGTACCGGGTGTGGCATCATTGAAATACCGCCCTCCATTACCACCCGCTGGGATGCGGAGCGCTTCGGCATTATTCCCGTGGCAACACCACGCCAAGCCAACCTTTTTTTAATCACCGGCTACGTCTCGACCAAGACGTTAAAAGCGATTATCCGAACTTATGAACAGATGCCGGAGCCGAAATACACGGTTGCCTTTGGTTCATGCCCCATTAACGGCGGAATGTATTACGATTCCTATAATACGATTACAAGTTTGGATAAATATATTCCCGTAGATGGCTATATTGCAGGATGTATGCCCAGGCCGGAGGCTATTTTTATCGGGGTAACTCACTTATGGAAACTAATTGATATGGATAAAGCTGATGGGTATAAAAGATATAGAAGAGATTATAAATTCTATCGCGCAAATCAGGAACAGCTTTTTAAAGAGCTGGGCTGGCCTCCATTATTTAAAGATGCATCATTGTAATTTCAGGCAGAATGAATAAAAAACCGTCGGAAATGTCTCATTGAAATAATTATGCACAAGACTCTTGAATTCAAAAAAGGGAAATTTTAATATGGAAGAACTGAAAAAAAAACTTCTAGCCTATTTTACTGATCTCACAATTCAAATCCACGACGATTACAGAATGTGTATTAATACACAAAAGGAGACAGTGGTTTCTCTATTAAATTACCTTAAAAATATGGGATATGAACATTTTGCTCTTTTATCCTGTATTGACTGGATCGATAAAGGGGAGTTTGAATTGATATATATTCTTTCCGCCTATATGGAAGTTTGCGATAAATATCAGGAAAAAGAACAAGGGATTATTATCATTAAGGCAAGGATTTCCCGTGATGATGCAAAAGTCATTTCAGTGATCAATGTTTTTGAAAATGCGGAGCCCTATGAGCGGGAATTGCACGAAATGTTTGGGATTAAATTTGAAGGACATCCGCGATTGACGCCCCTAATGCTTGAACGTGAGTACGAGATTCCTCCTTTTCGTAAAGATTTTGACACACTAAAGTACGTTGATAATACTTTTGGAAAAATTCCATCTATAGAGGAAAGAAAGGCAAACTATGAGAGAACTTGAGCTTTTTTTCGGTCCTCAACATCTTGGAATGGTTGGAAATTTCAGCATTACTTTAAAGGTAGAGGGGGACAGAATTCTTAAAGCAGATGCTAATCCCGGCTTTTTACACCGTGGTTTTGAAAAACTCATGGAAAACCGAACCTGGATGCAAAATTTCCCATTGGTATGCCGAATAAATGTTGTAGAGCCAGATCACATGGAATTGATTTACTCCATGGCCGTGGAAAAGCTGGCAGGAATCGAAGTTCCGGAAAGAGGAAAATTTATCCGCAGCATTTACTGCGAGATGGCGCGGGTTGGCTCTCACCTTTTTGGACTCTGGGCATATGCAAATATGCTCGGTTTCGACACCGTTGCGCATTGGGCAATGTACCACAGGGATCTTTTGTTGGATCTATTCGAGGAACTAACCGGAGCACGCGTTTACCATATTTATCTTCGTCCCGGCGGAGTCCGGCGCGATTTTCCCGATGGCTTCACTGACCGACTGGTTGAAACCTTACATAAAATCGGCGGTAAGGTACCGGATTATAACGCTACCTTTTTTGAAAACAGCATTTTCAAAAAACGAGCCGAAGGAATTGGTACCGTTACCCGCGAAGAGGCCATCCGCATGGGCGCTGTTGGACATACCATTAAGGCAACCGGTATGAAATATGATATTCGTAAAATTGAGCCTTATGATGCCTATGACCAAGTGGATTTCGACATACCGGTAAGAACCGGCGGGGATGCCTATTCACGCCTTCTGACCATCCGGGATGATATGATTGAAAGCGTGCACATGATCTTCAAGCTTATCGACAAAATGCCGAAAAGCGGTGAGGTGTACACCAAGACGCCAAATCCGTTCAAGTGGACGATTCCCGAAGGTGAAGCCTATGTCAGGTGTGAATCTTCGCGCGGAGAACTGGGGCTATACATTGTCAGCAATGGCGGTGAAAAACCGTACCGGGTGCACTTCAATACACCTTCTTATAATCACGGACTGACCGTATTGGAAAAAGCGTTAGTAGGGGAAAGTGTATCGGACGTCGGCAATATTATGATCAGTTTATATGTCGTCGCCCCGGAAATAGACAGGTAAAAAAAATAGGATAAAAAATGCCAAAAACGAGTTTTTTAAATCCATTTAAAGCAATAAAATACCTTTTCGAGAAACCGCAAACACTGAAATACCCTTTTGAAACAAAAGAAATTGCCGACCGATACCGGGGCTTTCATAAAAACGACTGGGACAAATGCACTGGCTGCGGAAATTGCGCAGATATCTGCCCCAATAAGGCAATTACAATGGTGGAAATCCCGGAATTGCCGAATAAACCGGAAGAAGGGAAAAAGAACAAGAGACCCCAGTTGGATTACGGAAGATGTTGCTTTTGCGGATTATGTGTAGATATCTGTCCTCCAGGTTCTCTGACCCTGACAAAAGATTTTCTTCACATTCACTTTGACAAAAAGACATTTACATTTATTCCGAAAGACGAAAAACTCAATAAAGAAACCTATAAGGCTGAAAAAGAGTACTCGATATTTACAGCCAGCCTCTCGCAGCGCAAGGAATATTATGACGGTTTTTCACCCGATATACGTTACGCACTGTTTAAACCTGATAGAATAGAAATGCCTGAAATAGAGCCGGATGAGCGCAAGCTTTCTTTTATTGAGCAAGTTATCGGTTACGATAAAGAACAAGCGAAAGAAGAGGCCGGTCGCTGCCTGGAGTGTAAACTGTGCGAAGAAGCATGTCCGGCACATCTGAAAATATCCGATTATATCGATGCTATTTACAGGGACGATCCCAAGGAGTCGCTGGAAATTATTTATGAGGACAATCCAATTCCTTCCATATGCGGCAGAATATGTATGGCACATTGTGAAGATGCCTGCTCGCTACATATAAGGGGAGATTCTCTTGCAATTAGATGGCTTAAAAGATATGCGGCCGATCAGATTAAAAATTTTAAAGAAGAACTTGAATTAAAGCCGGGCAAACCAACCGGAAAAAAAGTAGCTATCATTGGAGCCGGGCCAAGTGGTTTGTCATTAGCATATTTTCTACGGCTTCAAGGACATGATGTGGTTGTTTATGACGAACTCTCCGGTGGTGGCGGCATTATCAGAATCGGCCCGCCCACCTACCGCTTGCCTCTCGATGCCATTGACAAGGATGTTCAGTATATCGAATCTCTTGGAGTAAAATTTAAATTCAATACAAAGGTGGGCAGAGACATTGGATTTGAAAAACTACTGAATGACTATAACGCTGTTTTTATGGGAATAGGGAACACAATTAGTTTTTCCACCCGCGTGAAAAATTCAGAAAAATGTACACTTGCGCTTGATTTTCTAAAAGATAATAAAATCGGCAAACAGAGAAAAGTCACTAAAAATATTATCATCATAGGCGGTGGCAATGTCGCCATGGATGTTGCCCGGGAATCAATCAGATTACAGCATATTCAATTTCCTGAGCAACAGGTAATTACAAAGATAGTTTCATTGGAGGGATGGGATCAGTTACCGGCAACAAAAACGGAAATAGAAGAAGCTAAAGAAGAGGGTATTCGGTTTAACCCGTCTTGGGGTCCTAAAGAGGTTGTTCTCGATGACGATGGCAATATCAGAGGGCTTTTATGCAAAAAAGTGAAATCGGTTTTCGATGAACAGGGCAGATTTTCCCCAACCTTTTATGAAAATGAGGAAAAGTTTCTGGAAGGTACAATGATCATCGAAGCAATTGGACAGCGCGCCGATTTTTCATTCCTCCCTGAAAAATTATTCAAACGTCTTGAATTTACCGATCGAAAAAAGATAAAAGTTGATGCAAACGGTATGACATCTATTCCGGGGGTATTTGCCGGCGGAGACATTGTCAACATAAACATGGATGCGGTTACCGCAATCGCCGATGCAAAAGTTGCTGCGGAAGGCATTAATAAATTTTTGAATTACGATTAACAATAACACAAGTGGGATGATTATGTTAAAATCGTTGCAAGCCAAAGATGTCATGCTTAAAGAAACTATCACTATTGGACCGAACGTTTCTCTAAGAAAAGCGGTAAAACAACTAGTCGAGAACAAAGTAAGTAGCATGCCTGTTGTCGATGATACCGGTAAATTGATAGGCATCATTTCCTGTGAAAATGTTCTAAATGTAGCATTCGATGGTTATATCAATACCACTAAAGTTGAAACGGTTATGACAAAAAATGTTGTTTATTTTGAACCGGACACAAATTTGGAAGAGATTGCTCTCGTTATCTCTAAAAAGCACTTCCATCGAATACCAATCGTCAAAGATGGGAAATTAGTCGGTACTGTTACCCGAAGAGCTATTGTAAAGAAAATCTTCGATTTGGAATAATTAACTTACTTCCGCCCAAAAGCATTTTCAATAAACTCCCGAGACCTCGCAGCTGTTGTTTTAGCCGGCCGGTCAGTGGGTAAATCGCAATCGTCCACCCTTTACACACCGTGTTTTTCCGATTGTCTGCTTCCATCAACAAATAGCGGATAAAGTTCTGTTTACTGTAACGGTTTCTATGGAATCCCGCTAAATACCACAATATTTTGGAGTGTATATTTTTTCTCAAGCATCTTGAACTTCACCACTCCCGATTCTAAATTCAGAGGCAATATATTTACTGAATAAATGAGCTTATGTGGTACATAATCAGCATCCTTTCCGGTTTCTTTTTCGCCAGCGCCGACGCACTTTCAAAAAAAGAGGCCCGGCGAACACCGGCGATTGTACTGGCATGGGTGCGGGAATTTTATGCTCTCCCCTTTCTGCTGCCGCTTTTATTTTTCATTGATATACCGGAGATTCAGGCAGGTTTCTGGTCGGCAATGGCAATTTTGGTCATTCTGGATCTCGTTACCACCTTCCTCTACATGCGGGCCATTCAAATCGCCCCATTATCACTCACTGTTCCTTACCTGGGACTCTCGCCAATCTTTCTGTTGGTCATTCCAAGCATTGTCCTTGGAGAGCATCTGTCTCTTCTGGGAATTGCTGGAGTCGTGCTGGTTTCAATCGGAACCTATACCTTACAGATCGACCGGGCTAAATTCGGTTTTTTCGAACCCTGGCTGGCCATTTTTAAAAATCGCGGATCATTATATATGTTCTGCGTTGCGATTTTATATTCCGTCACGGCCACCTACGGTAAAGTGGCCATTATCAAATCATCACCACTCTTTATGACAATCGTCTACTTCAGCCTGCTGGCGCTGGGATTTACACTGATTGTCGCTTTCATACATCGGCGCAAATTGAGAATATTATTTCAATATCCGGCACAAAAACTCGGAATAGGGCTGGCTATGGCCCTCATGGCAATCACCCATTTTACTGCAATCGGAATGATCCAGGTGGCCTATATGATCTCTATTAAGCGTCTCAGTTTGCTGTTTGCAATCCTTTATGGCGCAATGATATTCCATGAAAAAAATATCAGGGAGCGCCTACTGGGAGGCATCATCATCATCGCCGGAGCTGCGTGTATTGCCTTTGCTTAATAATTACAAAGAGAAATTCGGAATACGGCGTCCATAAATCACGTTTATCCCGTAATCCTTTGCTCTCTCAATAAAACCTCGATGAGGACGATGCGCCAGGAATAAAAAGCCGGTAGCATTTAGTAGTTTGACACTTTTATGCACGGCTTTCAATTCAATAAAAGACTCTCGTGTTATTGGATAGGAAAAACACTGAAAAATATAAAAATGGCAACTCTTCATCATCGTGATATCGAGCATTGATTCCGCCCGGATACCTTCAGGGATTGTATCCCGGTTGAGACGGACATCCATCCGGACATCATCATACTGACTGCGGTGAACTCTCAGAAACACAAGTTCTCTCAGCCAGCCGCCGTTGATCAGATAATTAGCACCATCGTTTTTGATCTCGATCGTTTTTTGACGTTCGGCCTTACCAAACCGAAATCGCATATTCCTGGTTGCAGCTTCATAACTGACAATAAATTTATTTAAGCCGCCGTCCATCCGCCATTGTGCGTCTTTTTTATTATCTCCCATATCATTCCATTCCTGCCGGATTTGATCAATAAAGGGAATGGTATCATCCAAATTATTTCCGATAAAGTATGACAGCCAGCTGCGTTTCCCTATTTCGGGATCAAACCGTGTCCCGGACTCAATGGAAAGTCCGTGAATGGCAGCATACTCATTCACGGTAAGAGTCAGTTGAAAGGATTTGGCCTCACCGGAAGTAA
>Ga0164318_10002743_pt1 | contig 16448 bp, 18 predicted proteins | sample GuaBasSedimGuay9_FD_113734 | JGI IMG/M metagenome (GOLD analysis project Ga0164318, IMG submission 113734) | Subseafloor sediment microbial communities from Guaymas Basin, Gulf of California, Mexico - Guay9, Core 4571-4, 0-3 cm | ecosystem: Environmental > Aquatic > Marine > Hydrothermal vents...
TTATCATGGCATCGTTGCTGGATGCCCTGGCAACCACAGCTATGAGGGTATCGGAAGAAATTATTCCATCTCCCTTTCTCCTCTCCATTTCCAGCAGTATTTCCATTCCCTCATTGGCGGTCATGGGCTTCTCGCCTATGTCCAGCAACAGAAGCGTGTGAAGCCCGGCCTTCACATTTTCCTTTATCCTGTCGTAGGGAGAGAGGGGGAAGTAGTTTTCATAGGGCCTTGCTATGCTTACCACCCTTCCGAATTTGTAAATCTGCAATCCGAGCAATCCGGCGGAGGCGGTGATTATGCTTATTCCATGTATTAGGCTCGTCTCTATTCCCTCCTCCATCGCTCTGAGTCGAAGTTCAACATGGGTTGTTGCCATCATGGGATCTCCGGGAACAAGAAGGCATACATCCATTTTTTTTGCCTCCTCTATAATTTTGCCTCCTTCTTCCACCTCCTCCCTGCTCAGTATTTCCACCTTTTTCCCAATCATCTCTTCCAGTTTTTTCATATCCATATCCATAACACTGGTGTAGAGTTCCATATACACCCTGTCGCATTTTCTTGCCATCTCAAGCCCTTTAAGGGTGATGTCTCTCTCGTCATGCAAACCAATTCCAACGAATGCGAGCATAAATGGTATATACGCACCTCATTTTTATAGGATTGTGAAATGTCATTGCGTTATAGTGCCGAAGGAGAAAGCCGAGGAGGTGAGACGCAAACTTGTTGATGGGGATTTGCTGGTTACGGGGTTAAGAATAAAAAGAGATGAGAAAAACGTTTATTTTCCGGTTAAAAAAAAGGTGGATATGGATGGCTGTTTTTCCTCCATGGAGGATTTTGAGGAGATTGGCAAGAAAAGTTATCTCGATATTCTCAAAGCAGCTGGCATAAGGCCAGAATCTATCTCCATAGATTTCATCGGCTCCATAGCCCTCCTGAGAATGAAGGACGAGTCCGTTGCTATAAAGGTGGCGGAGGCCCTTCTGGAAACCAACAGAAATGTGAGAACCGTATGTCTCGACAGGGGGGTGGAGGGCGACTACAGGGTGAGAAATGTGGAGGTAATAGCAGGTGAGAAAAAAACAGAGGCCATTCATAGAGAATACGGCCTGAGAATTAAACTGGACGTGGCAAAAACATACTTCTCGCCCCGCCTTGCCACAGAGCGAATAAGGGTGGCGAAGCAGGTGGCGGAGGGAAGCGTTGTTGTAGACATGTTTGCAGGAGTTGCCCCCTTTAGCCTTGTTATCGCCAAATATGCCCGGCCATCGAAAATCTATGCCATAGATGTGAATCCCTATGCTGTCAGATATGCAAGGGAGAATGTGATGCTGAATGGCATGGCAGGAATAATAGAGGTTATTGAGGGGGATGCAAAGGGTGTGATAAAAAAGTTACCTCACGCTAATCATATAATAATGAATCTTCCCCATAGTAGTTTTCATTTTCTGCCGGATGCCATCGGAAAAGGGGACATAATCCACTATTATGAGATAATGGATAGAGGGAGGGAAAAGGAGAGAATTGATGAGATATGCGGAGTTGCCAGAGAGCATGGGTTTGAAATAGAGGTAAAAAATCTGAGAGTGGTTGGAAGTTATTCGCCCTCGAAACAGAAAATGGGAATGGAGCTATATGTGAAGCCCATCTAAGTTTTCCAGTGCCTCTGTAAGGAGTTTTATGCTCTCTTCCAGATCATTCATGCTTATCACCTCCACTCCGGAATGCATGTATCTTGTTGGAACACTTATCACTCCCGAAGGTATGCCCTCCCTCGTTATGTGGATCACCGCAGCATCTGTCGTTCCTCCCTCCGAGACCTCCATCTGATATTTTATTTTCCTCTTCTTTGCCACATTTTCCAGCCATCTTACAACAGAAGGATGGGAAATCAATCCTCTGCCCGACGCATCTGCTACTGTGATGACAGCCCCTTCATCCAGTTTTATCTGCGAATTCCTTTCCTCCACTCCGGGATGGTCGCCCGCCACCGCCACCTCGCACACTATGGCAACATCGGGATTCAATGAGAAGGCAGATGTCCTTGCTCCCTTCAGCCCAACTTCCTCCTGAACTGTGCCGACAGCATATATGGTAGCATTTCCCCTGTATCTCTTCACCGCTTCAATCATCATGGTTATGCCCACTCTATCATCCAAGGATTTTCCAGTCACCCTGTTGTTCGCAAGCCTCCTTATATCCATATCCAGTGTTATTGGGGTGCCTACCTTTATTCCCTTCCTTTCCACCTCCTCCCTGCTTTTTGCTCCTATGTCGATGAACATGTCCTCTGCCTTTATGGCTGATTTTTTGCCATCATCCTTCATCATATGGGGTGGTTTGCTTCCTATGACTCCGTATATTTTTCCTTTTTCTCCGTGAAGAATGACCCTGGAATTGAGAAGCGTTGGATCATACCATCCTCCGAATTTCACAAACCTTATGAACCCATTTTTGTCTATATTCTTCACCACAAGCCCTATTTCATCCATGTGGGCCGCCAGCATCACCGAGGGCTTTTTCCCCTTTTTGATGGCAATCAGATTCCCCATGCTATCGGTGCGGAACTCGTCCACATGGTCCTCCAGTTCCTCCCTTATTATCTCCCTTATCTTCTCCTCATAACCAGACGTTCCATGAGCATTTGCAAGTTTTTTCAGAAGGGAATAGGTTGAGTGTGCCATAAAGGAAGTAATGCGGAGATGTTAAAAAATTTGCCCCTTCAGCCGCCTGTCGGGGAGATAAATATTGCCACCTCATCTTCATTATTCACGGCGTTGCTTACCTTTGCCTCCCTACCATTTATGGAAAATATGAGATGCTCCCTCAGGTTTTTAACCTCTTCTCTTTCCCTCTCCAGCACCCTGAGAATATCCTCTATGGTTTTTCCTTCCATCTCTCTTTCATCGCCGAAAATTCTCCTCATTTTGCCGTAGAACCTTACTCTAACCATAACAATGTTTAAATACGCTCATCTTTTAAATTTTTATGAAGGCCTTCGCACTGCTCACGGCGGCGATGCTTTTTTCGCTGATATTCTCCGCAACAGCCACCACCGTATTTTATGAGCCAAAAGGATATGCAAAGGTCGACGGTTACATGGATATGAATCTGTCATTTATAGCTCCATTGCCCATAAACTACACCCTTGTGCCAGTGATGGCCCCCCATGAAATTTACCTCGGAAGCAACGAATTCTTCATCGCAACGGAAATGTGACTTTACCTCTTTTTTATTTTTGTGATGATGGAAATGATGAATTTGAATTCCCAATCAACAATGAAAAATGAATGAATTTAGGATTCTCCATTAAAATAAGACATCATAAAATCGAAATTTGCCTTCAAAAATGTGAGAATGATGTTGTGAATGCATTGGAAAATGAAAATATTGAGGATCCTTTGAAATTCAAGCCTAAGAGAAGAAAACAACACCCTCCAAAAAATCGACATCGTTGGTTGAAAAATAAGATAAGGCCAGTAGCGGGCTCGGGGGGATTCGAACCCCCGGCCAACAGGTTAAGAGCCTGTCGCTCTACCTAGCTGAGCTACGAGCCCCCATGCAAAATTATATTCTAATATAAAAATTTGATGATGGCATGGAAATGTTTCATGAACCCTCTCTATATTGGGAACATTTGGATGATGAATCTGCAGGATACCAAAATCAAAAAATTCTTAAACACTCCCTTTATAGTTCTTAAGATGAAGGTGACCCTGCTCCTTTTGACCATAAATCTATTCTTGGCCATAACTGGAATATTTTTGTTCAGGGAGAGCAGGGTGAAAAATATAAGATATGTGGATTTTCCCCAGCTGATAGCCCTCGGAATTCTTTTCATAACCGTATCCATTCTTTTCCTTGTATCCGTAAAGATAGACCCCATTGTCGATGCCAGATTTGGACTGGATTTCACACGGAAGATATACAATATGGAGGGGGACATAGTGGCCCTCTTCCAGACCATCCAGAATCCGGTGCTGGATTACTATTTCGCCTTCGTTTACATGATAGGTTTTCCTTTTCTGATATACTTTACGCCCATCCTCTACATAATATCCAAGGATGTGGATTCCCTGAAATTTGCTGTCGTTGGATATGCCATAGCCATAGCCATAGCCCTTCCCTTTCTGCTGTTTTTCCCTGTGCACGATACATGGTGGACAAGCCAGAATTATGGATGGTATGAAGGGACGGAAATTCATTTTCGCCTTGAGGAGATATGGCCCAGTGTGGTGGAAGTATTTTTTAAATTCACCACTTTGAACAACTGCTTTCCGAGCATGCATTCCGCCCTCTCCGCCCTCATGGCATATACGGCGTGGATAAGGAATTACAGGAGATACAAGTATGTGGCCCTTGCCCTCGCAATCTCCATTCCAATAGCCACCCTCTATCTGGGAATACACTGGCTCACGGACGTCATAGGAGGTGAGGCGGTGGCCCTCATCTCCGTGGTGCTGGCCATGAAAATAACGGGAGTAAAATGGATATAGCATGGTTTACCGACACATGGCTCCCTAATCGGGATGGAGTCGTTACCTCCCTCCTTTCCTTTCGCGGGGAAATGGAGAGAAGGGGGCATAACATATACATATTTGCACCTGGAGAAAGTGATGGCAGAGAGGGTAACGTATTTTACTATAAAAGCAGAACCTTTCCTCCCTACCCTCAGTATAAATTTCCCACTCCCCTTTCCCTTTTCTCCAGAAGAACAGTCAGGGCGATAAAAAAAATGAATGTGGACATAATCCATTCCCATTCTCCCGGAATAACAGGACTGCATGGAAGGATTGCAGCAAATAAGGCTGGAATTCCATTATTCTTCACCTTTCACACCTTCATAGACGACTCCGTATATCTCCTTTTCCGCAACAAATCTCTGCAGAATGCTACAAAGCAATTCATCTATCGATGGCTCAGAATTTACACCCATCCATGCAGATGCATCATAGTTCCCAGCCCATATGTGAAAAGACGCCTTGCAGAGATAATCCCCAACGCAAGATTTGAAATTGTGCCTACGGGGATAGATCTGAAAAGATTTGAAGGAGGCGACGGGAGAAAAATAAAGGAGAAATTTCCTGATAAAAAAATAATTCTCCACGTTGGAAGGGTGGTGAGGGAGAAAAATATCGAACTCATCATAAAGGCGGCTCCCCATATACTCAAAAAAATCGATGCCGTATTTGTCATTGTCGGAGAAGGCCCCCATAAAAATGCGCTTGAAAAAATGGTGAAGGAAAAACATCTCTCCCCTCATTTCATATTCACCGGCTTTGTCGATGACAGGGAACTGATGGATTACTATAAGGCAGCAGATGTATTCGCCTTCCCTTCCAAATATGAAACGCAGGGTCTTGTGGCCCTGGAGGCGATGGCGGCGGGCGTGCCGGTTGTGGCCGCCCGTGAGAAGGCTCTTCCGGATTTCATAAGGGATGGAGAAAATGGATATCTTGCGGATGCAGATGATGAGGTAGAGTTCGCCGAGAAAATCATGAGGGCGATGGAGGAAAGGGATGTGGTGGCGGGGGCAAGGAAGTTCGTTATGGATTACAGCATAGAGCGGATGGCCGAGAAACTGGAGGAGGTGTATGAGAAATATGGAGATAAAATGCAGGATTGAGGTGGAATGCGGGAGCAGGAGAGAGGCGGAGATATTGAACAGGACATTGAGGGTGGATAACGAAGGCTATATCTCAAGCAGCGTTGCCGGAAAAGTACTGGTGGCTGAGGTGGAAGAAAATAACGCCATGTCTCTTCTTCATACCATAAATGATTTCCTCTCCTGTCTGCAGCTCGCCGTGGAGGGCATGAAAAGGTTGAAGGGCATTTAAACCGTTAATTCTTTTAATGCCTTTTCTATTATATTTATGCCAAAATACATCGTGGTGACAGGAGGGGTTTTATCTGGGCTCGGCAAGGGAATAGTTACCTCATCCATAGGTTTTCTTCTGAAAAATAAGGGATATAAAATAACGGCAATAAAAATAGACCCCTATCTCAACTGCGATGCCGGCACCATGAACCCATTCCAGCATGGAGAGGTTTTCGTTCTCGATGACGGGGGGGAGGTGGATCTGGACCTTGGCAACTATGAGCGTTTCATGGACATAAATCTGGGGAGGGATAACAACATAACCACTGGCAAAGTCTACAGGAATGTCATCGAGAAGGAGAGAAGGGGCGATTACCTTGGCAAGACGGTGCAGATTGTCCCCCACATAACCAACGAGATAAAGGACTGGATAAGGAGGGTTGCCAAGGAAAGTGGGGCCGACATATGTGTGATAGAGATAGGCGGAACCGTGGGCGATATAGAGTCGATGCCCTTTCTGGAGGCGGTGAGGCAGCTTTATCTTGAGGAGGGGAGCGACAACGTTGTTTTTGTCCACACAACCCTCGTGCCAATACTGAAGGTGGTGGGAGAGCAGAAGACGAAGCCGACCCAGCACAGTGTGAAGGAACTGAGAGCCATAGGCATTTCTCCAGACATAATAGTGGCCCGCTCTCCCGTACCTCTTGACAAATCCACAAGAGAGAAGATATCCCTCTTCTGTAATGTTCCTTCCGATGCGGTCATTTCCTCGCCAGATGTGGAATGCATCTATGAGGTGCCACTCATGCTTCAGAAGCAGGGGATAACAAAGCACATTCTTTCAAAACTCTCCCTTCCGTATAGGGAAGCAAAACTTGAGGAATGGAAGAAGTTTGTTGAAAAGGTTAAAAACGGCAGGAACAGGGTGAGAATAGCCATGGTGGGCAAATACACCGCCCTGGGAGATTCATACATAAGCATACTGGAGGCATTTCGCCATGCGGCGGCGGAGGTGGACGCAAAGGTGGAGGTGGTGTGGATAGAGGCAGAGGAGATAGAGGAGGGGAAGAAAATTGAGGACGTGGATGGAATACTGGTGCCGGGAGGTTTTGGAGAAAGGGGTGCAGAGGGCAAGATAAGGGCAATAGAGTTTGCCAGAGAGAACAAAATTCCCTTCCTCGGCATATGCTTTGGCTTTCAGCTTGCGGTGGTGGAATATGGCAGGAACGTGCTTGGTCTGGAGTGCCACTCCACGGAGATAAAGCCGAATGTAAAGCATCCCATCATCACCATCCTTCCCGAACAGTATGGAGTGGAGCAACTGGGCGGCACCATGCGTCTCGGCTCGCAGCCAATCACCATAAAGGAAGGGACACTTGCCCATTCCCTTTACGGAAAGAAAAAGATATATGAAAGGCATCGCCATCGCTATGAGGTGAACCCTGAGTATATAGATGAACTGGAGGGCAAAGGTCTAATTTTCTCGGGTATTGCGGAGGACAGGATAAGGATGGAGATTCTGGAGTTGCCAGAGCATCCATATTTCATAGCCTCCCAGTTTCATCCGGAGTTCAAATCCCGTCCTCTTAAACCAGCACCGCTCTTTTATGGATTCATAAAAGCAAGTGTGGAGAATAAGAGATAAAATGGCATACAGACTGGTGGCCTTTGACATGGATGGCACTCTTCTGAAGGAAAGAACCATATTCCGTTTGGCGGAGGAGCGGGGTTTTGTTAACAAATTGAGGGAGATAATAGATGGGAAAAAATTCGGTTATGAGAAGACGATTGAAATCGCAAAATTTTTGAGGGGAATGGAAGTGGGGGAACTGCTGAAAATCTTCAGGGGGATACCTTTAAGGGAGAATGCCGATGAAGTGGTTAAGGAACTTAAGAAAAGAGATGTGATAACCGCTATAATAAGCAACAGTTATGACCTCGTTGTTAATGACCTCAAAAAAAGGTTGGGCATGGATTATGCCTTTGCCAATACACTTGTGGTGGAAGATGGATTCATAACGGGGGAAGTGATTCCCCACAACAGAAATCTTGAGAAAAAATTCCCGGAATGCAGAATCCACTCCATATGCAAGAGAGATGTTTTCCTTTCCCTTTGCAGGGACATGGGTATTGACGCAAGAAATGCCATGGCTGTTGGGGATGGAGAGGTGGATATATGTATGCTCAGGGCAGCAGGGCTGGGGGTGGCGATAGGCGAAAATGAAAGGGTAAAAAGGGAGGCGAATGTTGTCATAGAAAATCTTATGGAAATATTAAAATATGTGGATGGGGGTGAGGAGCATGGACATTAAGCAGGAAGAGGTAACTACTCTCCATGAAATAAACATAAAAAGGGAAAATATCCTGAGCAAGGTGGAGGAGATATCGCAGGAAAGAAGGATATCCATCATAATGCCCATGCTTTACTCCGAATTGAAGAACGATGCCATAAAAAATATAATGAAGGGGCTGGGCAAGCTGAGATTTCACGGGGATATAATAATACCGCTATCGGCAAAAAATGAACATGAATTTGAGCATGTGAAGAAATTTTTTTCCGGCATGAAACAGGAGCATTACATAATATGGTGCAATGGCCCAAGGATAACAAGTTTTCTCGAGGATTTGAAGGAGGAAGGGATAAAGGCGATAAAGTATGAAGGTAAGGGAAGGGATGTGTGGATTGCCATGGGTGTGGCGACTCTCAACTCCTACGCCATAGCATTTCACGATGCGGATATAAGAACATACGACGAGATGATTCCCGCCAAACTTCTCTTTCCCATACTCGAACCCAAACTGGATTTCAAATTCAGCAAGGGATATTATGCCAGAGTGAATCTGGAGACGGGAACCATATACGGGAGAGTTTTCCGCCTGTTTCTTCATCCTCTGCTCAAGGCTCTGGAGAATGAGATAGGTTATGAGCCCGATTTCCTGAATTTTCTGAGGGGCTTCAGGTATCCTCTGGCTGGGGAGTTTGCCATGACAAAGGATGTTGCCATAGACGTGGATATGCCGGGGGACTGGGGGATAGAGATAGGGGTGCTTGCCGAGATATACAGGAATGTGGCGAGAAAAAGAATCTGTCAGGTTGATCTCGGCATGTATGAGCACAAGCACCAGATTATGGGGGATAGAGAGAAGGGGCTCATAAGGATGGTGAGAGATATATTCAAAACCCTGCTGAGGGTACTGATTGAGGAGGACCACATCCAGGTATCGGAGGCGTTTCTTACCTCCCTGAGCGTCATATATCAGAGAGTTGCTCAGGACGCCATAAGGCAGTATCATGCAGACGCCATATTCAACTCCCTCAATTATGATAGGCATGAAGAGGAGAGCATGATGGAGAAGTTCAGCCGTCATATTCTTGATGCGGGAATAGAATATCTGAGAAAGCCGATTGGTTCAAGGATACCGGATTGGCTGAGAACCATATCCGCAAAGAGAAAGGTGAGAGAGGAACTTTTTGAAATAGTGGTGGAAGAGAATGAGTGATTCAGAAAAGGCAGATATAGTTGTGGGAATTTTATGCAAAAATGTTGAGGCAACAATACTTCATGTTATGAATGTGGTGAACGATGGGTTGCACAGATACTTTTCAGAACACAAAAAGGCGATGGTGGTGAGCGACGGCTATTCTTCAGACAGAACAAAGGAACTGGCGGAACTGTTTCAACCCTATGAAGGAGTGAAGAAGATAATAACTTACGACAGGGAGCGGGGAGGAAAGGGCGGAGGGGTGAAAACCGTCCTTGCCATTGCGCAACAGATGGATGCGAAGGTTGTCATTCTGCTTGATGGCGATTTGCTCAGCATAAGGCCCGAGTGGATATATGAGCTGGCAGCTCCCATTTTATATGGGCGTGCGGATTTGATGGTTCCATACTACATAAGGGACAAATATGATGGGGTGATAACCAATAACCTGGTATATCCATTCACCCGGGCATTATATGGCATAGACATAAGACAACCCATCGCAGGAGAGTATGGGTTATCGAAGAAACTTTACGAGATGCTTCTCTCCCATCCTCTTTTTCCTCTGGATTTTGGGGTGGATATATTCATTGTCACCTCAGCAGCAGCCAGCAGAATGAGGATAATGGAGGGCATATTTTCCCTAAAAATTCATGAGTCCACGACCCATTATCTGGAGCCAGAGGAGTTGCTTCTTCCCATGTTCAGACAGGTTACTGGCACCATGTTCAAACTTGCGGAATATTATGAAGATTTCTGGAGAAATAACGGAAGCATATTTCATCACAATACTGTGAACGAGTTCAACGGAAAAAAGCCGGTTCCGGTGAGAATAGATATGGAGAGGATGCGGAATTCTTTCAGAGAAGAATTTCTGAGATGGCAGGGAATAATAAAAAAAATTCTCCCGGAAGGAATAATGAAAAGGCTTGGTGATATGGACGGCGGGACGATAAAAAATCTTGACAGCGGCACCTGGGCGGAGATTGTGTATAACTTTGCCGCCGCTTATAAAAAAGCGGAGGAGAAAGAAAAAATTCTGGATGCCCTCAAAAGTCTATGGCTCGGTAGATTTCTCAGCTATGCCATGGAAACGGAGAAGATGGACCTGATGGATGCGGAAAGGTTGATACAGGAACAGGCAAGAATATTTGAGGAAAAAAGGGAGTATCTTTTATCCATATACTGATGAACGCTTGTATGAAGAGGATACCAGTGTTTTATCCTTAATCTGTCTCCTTTTTGCAGTTTAAATCATATTCTATCAAAAATTTTGGTAAGTGAGCAAACATCTTCATAAAACGGCAAACCTTTATTTCTACCTTTCCTTTTATTTCCATGATACCTCCGTCCCACCCGAGATATGAAAGTTTGATGCTAAGGAACAGAATCGCCGAGGGGGTGGAGAAGGGCATAGTTCATCCCACCGGTTTGATTGCCCATGGCAGGGGGGAAGCATTTGATTACCTCATAGGGGAAAAAACACAGCCCTTCGCCGAAAAAGCCATCGTGGCTGCTGCCGCCTATTTAAAAATGGCAGAGCATCCCGTCATCTCTGTAAATGGAAACACGGCGGTGCTTTCAGGAAGGGAAATTGTGGAACTTGCACAGGCCAGCAATGCAATAATCGAGGTAAATCTTTTTCACAGGAGTGGGGAGAGGATAAAAAAAATAATCAATCTTTTGAGGGGATTTGGCGGGGAGAAAATACTGGGAATGGAGGGGGATGCAAGGATAGAAGGGATAGAGCATGACAGGGCCATATGCAGCAGGGAAGGCATATACTCCGCGGATGTCATCCTTGTGCCTCTGGAGGATGGAGACAGATGTGAGGCCTTGAAGAAAATGGGAAAGATTGTACTCACCATAGACCTCAACCCTCTCTCCAGAACCGCAAGGACGGCGGATGTCACCATAGTGGATAATATAGTCAGGGCAATACCTCTAATAAAAAAGTTTTATCTGGAGATGGAGAGGCCGGATGAGGTTATAGAAAAATGGGACAATGCCGACAATCTAAAGGAGGCGTTGTATTTCATATCCAGAAGGTTTCAGGAGATGGAATTATAAATTTATGAACCCTGCTTTTCAGAACTCTCGCTCCGATATACAATTTTGAGGAGAGGGGGCGTAATGAGTGAAGAAACTATAACAAGAAGTATTGTGGATGCCAGCACCTGATGCGCCAGAGCATCGTTGAATATTTTCATGGACATCTCTATGGTTACCACCACCAGCGCCACCTCCATACGGGGCATCATCCCTACTCCAACGGCAAGTGCATCTCTCGCCCTGAATCCACAGACCTTTGCCCCAGCAGAGCATCCTATTATTTTTCCCATGAGGGCCATGGGTATGAATAGGAGGACGAGTTTGCCCATATCTCCAAGGGCGTTGAAATCGAAGGAGGCCCCCACCCATATGAAAAACAGGGGAATGAGAAAAACCTCTCCCATCTGTCGCATGAAGTCATCTATTCTCCTCCTCTGCGGCAAATTGCTGAATATGAGCCCGGCAAAGAAGGCGCCCGTCACCGCCGCCAGTCCGAGGTCAACAGCCACAGCAGAGAAGATGAAGGCGAAGGCAATGGCGGCGGTGAGCATGAGGCGGGGTATTCCTATTTTTATCCCCCTCATTCTTCTTATTATAAGCACGGCTGCCATGAATATCAGGAAGAAGATGAAAATCTTGAATATGAGCATTGCTGGCTCTCCCTGTCCCAGCGTGATGGAAAGCACAACTATGCCGAGAACATCATCCAGCACCGCCACGGTGAGAATCAACTCCCCCACCTTGGAATGGAGGGCATGCATTTCCATTAAAGTGCGCACTGTAATGCCCACGCTGGTGGCCACCATTATGTTCCCTATGGCGATACTCGTCCTTATATCATAGCCTAGAATATGTCCTGCTATCACTCCAAAGAGAAAGGCTATGCTTACGTCGAAAAGTGACGTGAGCAGCCCCTTTTTTCCGGCAGTCTTTATCTCATCCACTCCTATTTCCAACCCGGAGATGAAAAGGAGAAGAATTATGCCCATCTCTCCCAGTCCTTCTGTTACGGGAGATAGATACTCCATTCCGAAGAGTTTTCCTGCTATAAAGGGTCCCACCACTATACCTGTCAGAATTTCCCCTATCACGGCTGGCTGCTTCAGCTTCTCGAACGCGAAACCCAGTATCTTTGCCAGTAGCAGTGCTACACCTATCTCCAGTAACATTATCTCTTCCCCAGCAGTATCTGAAGGATATAATGAACGGTGATTTCCCCCATTATTTCATCGTTTTCCACAACAGGGCAGCGTCTCACCCGGGCATTCACCATTCTCATGAGCACATTACCAATGGTTTCATCGGGGGAACAGGTGATGAGTTGCTTATGCATTATATCCGATGCCCTCCTGGCGGTGCCGTATTGGAGGGAGATGGAATATTTTTTTCCGAAAACGTATTTGGGCAGTCTGGTGGGGGATATGAGGCGGAGAATATCGCTTTCCGTTATTATCCCGCAGAGCTTTTTTTCTCCTCTTTTTTCCACAACCCATACATGATCGCGGGATGTGAGAATGCTGAGAACTGTTTCGATATCCGCATCCTTTTCCACCATGGGAAGGTTCCACATCTGCTTGTCATCAAGTATATCTCTCACCTTCTTTTCATGAAGCTCCTGGAGATTCACAATGTGATATCTTTTCATGAGTTAAATTTTTCTGTAAATTTATGAATACAAATTTAAATTCCCTCCCCTTTTCTTTTTATGAAATTCGACCTGCGATGCAGCATTCAACTGAGCAGAGATGCTGACGACATCAGAGAAGAATTCAGAAAATTTATGGAGGGTATCAATATAGATGCGGAACTGGAATGGGAGATAAATGGCGATATGCTTCTATTGCATATTGTTTCCACAGATAGAAGGAGCCATGAATGGGCGCTCCGCCTTTATAAAAAACTCGCTCCCTTCTTCGGTAAAAACAAGATTGGGATGAGGGGCATACATGTGGACAGATACGAGGTGGAGTTTGAACTGGAGAGGGAGGCAATCAAACCCGTTGCAATCCCCTTTGCCACTGTTGAAATCGATGGCAAAATGGCAAGAATTCTCATTGAGGATAAGGGCGAGGAGTTCATACGTCAGAATTATGTGGACAGGATGGTGAGGAGGATAAGGGAGAAGGTGGAGCATCAGTACTATGAGGGAAAGAAGGAATACTGGCATCTCATATGGCAAAGCGAGGAAAAGGAGGCAAAGTGGAATAAGGATCCATCTGAGGAAATGCAGAGAAGGGGATGGATCAAACTCATGGGGAAGGGCAGGTGGTTCTATTTTCCGCCCGCCGCCGCTATTATGCGCGCCATGGAAAGGATTGCCATAGAGAATGTGGTTAGGCCGCTGGGTTTCAGAGAGGTAATAGAGCCCATGCACGTTACCTTCGACACCTGGATAAAGACGGGGCATCTGGAGGGGATGCCCGGGGAGATTTACTACATATGTGAGCCTGAGAGCAGGGAAAGGGAAGAGTGGGAGCGCTTCGTGGATTTACTTAAGATAACCAGGAAGGTGGATGAGGAGGAGCTGCTGAAACACCTGAAGCCGCCCAGGGAAGGGGTGTGCTATGCCCAGTGTCCGAATATATATACTGCTCTTGCGGGAAAAACACTGGCGGAGAGAAATCTTCCCCTCCTAATATTTGACCGCTCTACGCCTTCCGATAGATATGAGGCGGGAGGGAAGCATGGCATAGAGAGGGTGGATGAGTTTCACCGCATAGAGATTGTTTATATAGGCACGGAGGAGCAACTCAGGGAGATAAGGGAGAAATTGATGGAGAGATATTCCCATGTTTTCAATAAAATTCTGGACTTGGAATGGAGAATGGCCAGAGTGACGCCCTTCTACCTCCAGCAAGCGGGCATAGATGGGGAGGAGAAGGAGGAAATCAAGGGAACGATAGATTTCGAGGCATGGCTTCCGTATCGGGGAGATAGAAGCAAAGAGTGGCTGGAGATACAGAATGTTTCCATTGTTGGGGATAAATATACGAAGGCATTCAACATAAAAGGGCAGAAGAGCGAGTTATGGAGCGGATGCTCCGGCATAGGGCTGGAAAGATGGATGGTGGCCTTTCTTGCCCAAAAAGGAATGGAGCCCGATGAGTGGCCGGATGGCTTCAAAAAATACCTGCCGGAGTTGCCAGAAATGCCGGAATTCCTCTGAAGCACTCCACTCCTTTAACATTCCGATATCTTCTTATATGAAATGGATAATAACCATTTATATGGAAGAAGGCGAGATGGAACAGCGAGCTCCACTGCCCAATAAAAGCAATGGAGAGATATTTGCTGTTGTGGAGCAGCACATGGGGGGAGGCAGACTGCGCATAATATGCGAGGACGGCAAGGCCAGAATGGCGAGGATACCGGGCAAAATAAGGAAAAGGAAGTGGATAAAGGTTGGAGATTTACTCATAGTTAAACCGTGGGATTTTCAGGATGAAAAGGCAGATGTGATATACCGATATACCCCCACCCAGGTATCCAATCTCGCCAGAAGGAATTTAATTCCCGAAAGTTTAAGCGTGTTCATATGAGCTGGGAAGCAGAAGTGGAAAAACTTTTGAGCATTACGGAAGGGGAGGTTTTTGAGAAGGCCACACTCAAGGCATTGTGGAAACTCATGAACTCCGGCGTCATAGAAAGATTTGAATTTCCCATATCAACGGGTAAGGAAGGGAATGTTTTCAGGGCGAGAGGCAACCATGGCATGGTGGCCGTGAAGATATACAGAATAAATACCGCCACCTTCCGCAGCATCTCCAAATATCTCATGTACGAGCCGCCCCAGAAGGTGAAGAGGGACAGGAGAAGCATAATCTTCGCATGGGCTCTGAAGGAATTCAACAATCTAAGGAAACTTGACAGGGCGGGTGTCAGGGTGCCAAAGCCCATTGCAAGGGAGGGAAATATCATAGTGATGGAGTACATAGGCACGGAGGAGCAGCCGGCTCCGCTGCTGAAGGATGCGGCCATCGAGAATTATGAGGAAGTTTTTTCAAGATTGAGGGAATACATGAGAATAATGTATCAGGAGGCAGGGCTTGTTCATGCGGATTTTTCGGAGTACAATGTTCTTGTTAATGGGGATGACGTGGTGATAATAGATGTGGGGCAGACGGTGAGCAGGGACAATCCGGTTGCCATGGAATTTCTGATGAGGGACGTGAGAAACATCGCAAACTTTTTCAGAAAGGTTGTAAATGTGGATGAGGAGGAATTGCTGAAATATGTGGTAGGTGATTCGGAATGAGGTATATCAAGATACCCAGAGATAGGGTTGCGGTTCTCATAGGCAAGAATGGAGAGGTAAGGAAAAAAATAGAGGAGCAGGGGGTGAAACTGGAGATAGACTCCTCCACTGGCGATGTGAAGATAATGGCCGACGATGGTCTGAAGGAAATGCTGGCGGAGAATGTGGTGAGGGCTATAGGTAGGGGTTTTTCCCCGGAGAAGGCCATGCTTCTCTTCCACGACGATTATTATTTTGAGCTCATGGACATAAGGGACTGGGCGGGGAAGAGGATCAATCATGTGAAGCGTCTTGCGGGAAGAATAATAGGGAAGGAGGGGAAGGCAAGAAGATACATTGAGGAGATAACGGGCGCCCATATATCCGTGTATGGTCATACGGTTGCCATAATAGGAAGGATAGGGGAGATGGAGATGGCGAAGAGGGCAATAGAGATGCTTCTTGAGGGGGCGAGCCACCAGACGGTTTATCGCTTCATTGAAAAGGAGAAGAGGAGGAGGAAGCTGGAGGAGTTCGGCATCTACAGAAGATGAGACACGGCGGGTAGAAAATAATTTATTTTCTTTCCCTTTTCATAACCATGAAAATGAATTCTCTTGCTCCATTCATACTGATTCTGTTTTTGATAACTGCAGCGGGAAATATCTGGCAGCCCCATGATTTTTCCGGATTGGAAAAGAGTGGTAGCAATTTTGGCATTCAGTGGCAGCATAACTATGGCCGTCTTCGATGGTGGAGTGCTCGCTATGAGGGGCCGCAGCCGGTGGGCGATGCGGACGGCGATGGAAAAAATGAACTGCTTATTGGAGGAAGAGATCCATTCATGAGGGTGATGAA
>Ga0164318_10002744_pt1 | contig 16445 bp, 29 predicted proteins | sample GuaBasSedimGuay9_FD_113734 | JGI IMG/M metagenome (GOLD analysis project Ga0164318, IMG submission 113734) | Subseafloor sediment microbial communities from Guaymas Basin, Gulf of California, Mexico - Guay9, Core 4571-4, 0-3 cm | ecosystem: Environmental > Aquatic > Marine > Hydrothermal vents...
ACATGGTGATGCCGGGTGACCGGGTCACGATGACGATAGAGTTGATAACGCCGATTGCGATAGAGAAGGAATTGCGGTTTGCGATTCGTGAAGGTGGTCGCACGGTCGGTGCCGGCGTCGTAACCGAAATCTTGGAGTAAGGAGTTACAGGTGCCAGGACAAAGAATTAGAATCAGTCTCAAAGCATACGATCACAATCTTCTGGATAAAAGCACCAAGAAGATTGTCGCCACTGCCAAATCAACCGGTGCGATTGTTTCCGGACCGATACCGTTGCCGACTCAGCGCACGGTATATACGGTTTTGAGATCGCCGCATGTCAATAAAAAATCAAGAGAGCAGTTTCAGACCAAGATTCACAAACGCCTTGTGGATATCCTGAATTCAACATCGAAAACGGTTGATGCGCTCATGAGATTAGATCTTCCGGCGGGTGTAGATATTGAGATAAAGGTATAACGGAAGTAGACCTATGTTAGGAATTATCGGAAAAAAGATTGGAATGAGTCAGGTCTTCGAGGAAGACGGCAAATTGTTGCCGGTAACCGTAATCGAAGCCGGACCCTGCCAGATAATACAGATAAAAACGCCTGAAAAGGACGGTTATGCTGCGGTTCAGCTCGGCTTTGGTAAAAAACCGGAAAAACGTGTTAATAAACCGATGCTGGGTCATTTCAAAGCCGCAAATGCAGAACCTTATCGGATTGTTTCCGAGATCAGAGATTTCGAGACGGCTGACCGGAAACCGGGCGACACGGTTACCGTTGACATTTTTAAGGTCGGCGAGACTGTCAAAGTTACCGGAACCAGCAAGGGTAAAGGTTTTCAGGGTGTGGTTAAACGTCATAACTTTGGCGGCGGCCCGAAGACTCACGGACAGAGCGACCGATTCAGGTCTCCGGGATCTATTGGAGCATCGGCGTACCCGTCCCGGGTTATTAAAGGTCTGAAAATGGCCGGCAGGATGGGTAACGATCAGGTAACCGTCCGGGGTCTCAAAATCGTCAAAATTGATGCGGATAACCATCTTCTGTATGTCAAGGGCGCGGTACCCGGTACCAGAAATAGTATTGTAACAATTCGGAGGCAGGAACAGTGAGTGTAGAATTTACCGTCTATAAAAAGGATGGAATTGAATCCGGCCAGAAACTAAAATTAAAAGAAGCCGCTTTTACCGGCGAGCCGCATGACCATTCGATTTATCTTGCGGTCAAAACCGAGATGACCAATGCACGTCAGGGAACCCATTCCACCAAGACCCGTGCTGAAGTGCGGGGTGGTGGGCGCAAACCCTGGAAGCAGAAAGGCCGTGGCGGTGCACGGGCGGGTTCGCGCCGGAGTCCAATCTGGGTTGGCGGTGGCCGGGCTTTCGGACCCAAGCCGAAAAATTACTCGATGAAAATCAACAAGAAGGTAAAAACACTGGCTCGGAAAAGTGCTCTTGCCTATAAATACCGGGAAGGTGCGATCAAGGTTGTTGATAATTTCAATTTGGAAGATGCCAAGGCCAAGACAATTCGTCAAATGTTAAAAGCACTCGATATTGAGAATAAACGTATAACGTTGCTGGCAACCAATGTTACGGAAAACCTCTATCTGGCCACCCGTAATTTTTACAATATTCTTCTGGTTGAGGCCGAACGGGCATCGACTTATGATATTCTGGATTGCGAAGTGCTGCTCGTTGATAAAGAAGGGTTGGAAAATTTAAATAACAGGCTTCTGAAAACTGAATAGGAATTGAATAATGTCAACCAAGTCTATCATTATCATTGAACCAATATTAACGGAAAAAATCAACCTTCTCCAGGAAAAGGAGCGGAAATACGGCTTTAAAGTTCATCCGAAAGCCAATAAAATCGAGATTAAAAAGGCTGTTGAAGAGCGTTTTGGAGTAAAGGTTGAGAAAGTTGCCACTATGAATTTACAGGGCAAGGCCAAGGAAATGACCATACGGAGTGGTGGTAGAGTTATTCGTACAAGAGGCAAACGCTCTGATTGGAAAAAAGCGATTGTTACATTGAAACAGGGTGAAAAAATAGATTTCTATCAAGGAGAAACCGCGGTATAGTATCATGGGTATTAAAAAAATAAAACCAACAACTCCCGGACAGCGTTTTAAATCGGTTGATACATTTGAAGATATCACGACAACAACGCCTGAAAAAAGTCTGCTGGCTCCAAAGAAGAGAACCGGTGGACGGAACAACAAAGGCCGAATTACATCCCGCAGACGGGGAGGCGGTCATAAACGTGCTTATCGCATCATCGACTTTAAACGTGATAAGCATGATGTTGAAGCGGTTGTCAAAACCATTGAGTACGACCCCAATCGTTCTTCGCGGATTGCACTATTGAATTATAAAGACGGTGAGAAGCGGTATATCATCGCTCCGGAGGGCTTGGAAGTCGGCAGCGTTGTGGTTGCGGGAAGTGACGCCCCGATTAAAGTCGGAAACTCACTGCCCTTAAAAAATATTCCCGCCGGTACTTTTGTGCATAACATTGAGTTGAAACCAAAAAAGGGTGGACAGATAGCCCGGGGAGCCGGAACGGCCGCTCAGATTATGGCGAAAGAGGGTAAATATGTAACCCTGAAGATGCCATCGGGTGAGATGCGTCTCGTTCTGGCCGAATGCTACGCAACGGTTGGCGAAGTTGGCAATAAAACGCATGAAAATATCAGTCTGGGAAAAGCCGGTCGTAGTCGCTGGTTGGGGCGCCGACCGAAAGTTCGGGGCGTGGCGATGAATCCGATTGATCACCCGATGGGTGGAGGTGAAGGTAAGAGTTCCGGTGGTCGTCATCCCTCTACACCATGGGGAAAACCGACGAAGGGATATCGGACCCGTAAAAAGAATAACCCAACTGACAAATATATTGTGAAAAGACGTACCAAATAATTAGGGAGAAGATGGAATGACTCGTTCGCTGAAAAAAGGACCCTACATTGATATGAAACTGCTTGGAAAGATCAATGAAATGAACGAATCCGGTAAAAAGAGGGTGATTAAAACCTGGGCCAGACGGTCGACAATCTCTCCAGAATTCGTTGGTCATACATTTGCAGTACATAATGGCAATAAGTTTATACCGGTTTATGTAACGGAGAATATGGTGGGGCACAAACTGGGCGAATTTGCCCATACCCGGACTTTCCGTGGACACGCCGGATCTGATAAAAGAAGGTAAAAAATAGGTATTATGGAAGCGAAAGCAATTAGTAGACATGTAAGGCAATCGGCGCGTAAGGTTCGTTTGGTTGCAGATATGGTACGCGGAAAAGATCTTGAATTTGCCCTTAACGCGCTGCATTTCAGTAACAAGAAAGCATCTTTAACCGTTGAAAAAACTATACGATCGGCCGTTTCTAACCTGATGAATCAAGAGGGTGGCTCCGGGATTGAACCCGAAGATATGTATATAAAAACAATCTTTGTTGACGAGGCTGGAATTGCCCGGCGTTGGCGGGCCGGTTCGATGGGGCGTGCTTCGATTATTCGGAAACGTTCCTGCCATATTACGGTGGTTGTCGCCGAAAAAGAAAATAAGAAAAAAGAAAAATAACTGGAGGCTTCTTGGGTCAGAAAACTCATCCCATTGGATTTCGAATCGGATTTAATAAAAGCTGGAGCAGTAACTGGTTTGACGAGCGGAATTACACCAGTAAACTGACGGAAGATCTTAAGCTGCGCCGATATATCCTGAAACGCTTACCCAATGCCGGCGTTAGCGGTGTGGACATTCTCCGGACATCAAAGAAAATTACCATTTCAATCAACACGTCCCGGCCCGGGATCGTCATTGGTCGTAAAGGCGAAGAGGTCGATCTGCTGCGCCTCGAGCTGCAAAAACTGACCAATACCGATGTTCAGGTAAATGTCAATGAAATAAAACGGCCGGAACTCGATGCGACGCTGGTTGGTAATAATATTGCGGCTCAGCTGGTGAAAAAAGTATCTTTTCGGCGTGCGGTAAAGAAGGCGATTCAGGCAACCATGCGGATGGGGGCCGAAGGTATCCGGATTCAGGTAAGCGGCCGTCTGGGCGGTGCGGAAATGTCCCGGACAGAAACATACCGCGAAGGTCGTGTACCGCTGCATACTCTGAGAGCCGATATTGATTTCGCTTCAGTTACGGCACACACAACCTATGGTTGTATCGGAGTCAAGGTTTGGATTTGTAATGGTGAATCATATAAGAAAACGTCATAAGGAATTATCGATATGCTGGCACCTCGCAAAGTAAAACATCGTAAACAGCAAAAAGGAAGAATGAAGGGCGTGGCCACCCGGGGAAACGAAGTCAGCTTTGGCCATTTTGGGCTTAAAGCCATGGAACCCGGCTGGATTTCATCCCGCCAAATCGAAGCCGTTCGTGTTGCGATCGCAAGGAAAGTGCGAAAACACGGAAAGATGTGGATCAGGATTTTTCCCGATAAACCGATAACCAAGAAACCGGCCGAGACCCGGATGGGAAAAGGTAAAGGCGCCCCGGAATACTGGGTTGCGGTTGTGAAACCCGGACGAGTGCTATTTGAGGTCGAGGTGCCGGATATGGAAACGGCCAAAGATGCCTTTTCAACGGCTGCGCACAAGCTGCCGATAAAGACGAAAGTCGTATCAAGACGTGAAGTAGGAGCGTAGTGTGAAAAAGAGTCAATTACGAGATATGTCGATTGTGGAACTGGAAGCCCAGCTTCGGGATGATGTGACGGCGCTGGAAAACCTGCGTTTTCAGAAAGCCTTACAGCAGTTGGAGAACCCGCTGAAAATCAGACAGGTCCGTCGGGAAATTGCCCAGATTAAGACTGTTTTGCATGAAGCGAAACTGGGTATTGAGCGGCAAGGAAAACAGGGTTAATTAAGACAGGAACAGGGAAGATGGAATCACGAAAAAATAAAAAATCTCTCGTTGGCAAAGTTGTCAGCAATAAAATGGATAAAACCATTGTTGTTTTGATTGAACGTACCGTTCAACATCCGGTGTACGGTAAATTTATCCGCAGAACATCCAAATGTTATGCCCATGATCCTGAAAATAAATGCCAAATCGGAGATATTGTCCGGATTGAAGAATCCCGACCGCTCAGTCGTAAAAAACGCTGGAATTTGGTGGAAGTATTAGATCGCTAGGATGGAAATTTAAGGGGAAGTTTCGATGATACAGCAAGAAACGAAAATGAATGTTGCCGATAATACAGGAGCTAAAAAGGTTCTCTGTATCCGGGTGTTGGGTGGCTCCGGACGTAAATACGCGTCCATAGGTGATGTTGTCATCGTATCTGTAAAGCAGGCTTCACCGGGTGGAATGGTTAAAAAGGGTGACAAAACCAAGGCCGTTATTGTCAGAACAAAAAAGGAGATTCGCCGGAAAGACGGCTCTTACATTCGCTTTGATGATAATGCGGCAGTTCTGATTGATAACAATTATGAACCCCGGGGAACCCGTATATTTGGACCCGTTGCCAGAGAGCTACGTGAAAAAAATTATATGAAGATCGTTTCAATGGCCCCTGAGGTACTGTAAAGGAGTGAATGAGAATGTTTCGAATTCGGAAAAACGATATGGTCAAGGTGATTTCCGGTAATTATGCCGGGAAAACCGGTCGGGTATTGAAAATTTATCCGAAAACCGACCGGGTAATTGTCGAGGGTGTCAATTTTATCAAACGACACACCCGCCCCAGTCAGTCTAACCAGCAGGGCGGAATTGTGGAGAAGGAAGCGCCGATTCATATCTCTAATGTAATGCTCCTTTTTAACAATAAGCCGACAAAAGTCGGTTATCGCACTTTGAAAGACGGTAAAAAAGTCCGTTATTCCAAAGAAACCGGCGAAGTAATTGATGTTAATTAGAGGAGTCGTAAGTGGCTAAAAAAGTAGAATACAGACCTAGGCTTTTAGAATTATACGAGACGACCATTGTGCCGGCAATGATCAAAAAATTCGGTTATAAAAACACGATGGAAGTCCCGAGATTACAGAAAATTAGTTTAAATATCGGCGTAGGTAAGGCGAAAGAGGAACCGAATGCGTTGAAAAATGCACAGGAAGATATTCGTATAATTACCGGACAGCAACCTGTCGTGACCCATGCCAAAAAGGCTATTTCCAATTTTAAAATTCGGAAGGGCGATCCGGTGGGTTGCAGTGTAACTTTACGACGCCATAAAATGTATGAATTTCTGGATCGCCTGATTTCGGTTGCTCTGCCGCGGGTACGTGACTTTTCCGGATTGCCGGATAAAGCCTTCGACGGACGCGGCAATTATAATATGGGTATCAAAGAACAGATCATATTTCCGGAAATCGACTACGATAAAGTCGATAAAATCCGCGGAATGAATATTACAATGACAACAAGTGCAAAAACCGATGCGGAAGCGCGAGAGCTGTTGGCATTATTTGGGTTTCCGTTTAAAAAACGACCGGTAAAGGCCGAAACCGCAGAGGAGAAAAGTTAGTATGGCAAAGAAATCAATGATCGCAAAAGCGAAACGTAAACCGAAATTTTCGACCCGGACAGTCAACCGTTGTTCTGTTTGCGGGAGACCACGGTCCTATTATCGTAAATTTGGTCTCTGTCGTTTATGTTTCCGTGAATTAGCGCTGAAAGGCCAGATTCCGGGTATTACAAAAGCCAGCTGGTAACACAGGAGAAAAGATAATATGCCAGTCACCGATCCAATTTCTGATTATTTAACACGAATCCGTAACGCCTTGGCCGCGAATCACCGCTGGGTTGATATTCCGGCTTCCAATATGAAGAAACGGATTTCGTTAATTTTAAAACATGAGAAATACATCAAGGATTTTATCCTGATAAAAGATGGCAAACAAGGCCTGATTCGGGTTTATCTTCGTTATGATAAAAACGGGTTGCCCATCATTGAAGGTTTGAAACGAATCAGCCGGCCGGGACGGCGTCGATATGTGCAGGCAACTGAGATTCCCCGCGTTTTAGGCGGACTGGGGATTGCTATTATGTCAACCCCCATTGGTGTCATCACTGATAAAGTTGCCCGGAAAAATAATGTCGGCGGTGAAGTGCTTTGTCATATTTGGTAATGCTTTTTAGCGAGGAGTAAACTGTGTCAAGAATCGGTAAGAAACCAATCCCAATACCAGAAAAAACAGAAGTGATACTGAAAGAAAATACAATCACTGTCAAAGGTCCCAAAGGCGAATTAAAATGGAAATTTCATCCGGAAATGAATGTTGCAATCAGGGATAATGAAATTGTAGTTACACGTCCAAGCGACTCAAAAATCCATCGTTCGTTACACGGGATGACCCGTATGATGGTTGCCAATATGGTTGAGGGTGTTACCAAGGGATTCGAGAAAACCCTGGAAATCACCGGCGTTGGGTATTCCGCTGAAATGAAAGGAAAATCACTCCTGCTGAATGTTGGCTATTCCCACCCGGTGTTGATAACACCAACCGACGATATTACACTGGCAGTCCCGAAAAACCTTACGGTGACAGTCAGCGGTATTAACAAACAACAGGTTGGTCAGATGGCTGCAAAAATCCGTTCGGTTGCACCGCCGGAGCCTTATAAAGGTAAAGGGATTCGTTATAAGGACGAGTATATTCGAAGGAAAGCCGGCAAAAAAGTTGGTGTGAAATAGGGGAATTCGGAATGAGTAAAAAACAGAGTGAAAAGATACAATCAAGGCTGCGCCGTAAAGGGCATATCCGTAAACATATCAGAGGTACCGCTGAGCGCCCCCGCCTGGCAGTATACCGCAGTTTAAATCATATTTATGCACAATTAATTAACGACCAGGAAAACAGATCGATCATGACCATATCTGATTTGTCGGCAGATGTGAAAGCCAGGGTTAAAGAGGGCACAAGTAAAACAGAAAAGAGCATCCTGGTCGGTGAAGTGATTGCCAAGAAAGCCCAGGAAAAGAAAATCAAAACAGTCGTATTCGATCGTGGCGGCTTTAGGTATCATGGTCGTATCAAGGCCCTGGCTGATGCTGCCCGGAAAGCCGGATTGGAATTTTAATCTCAAAGGAGTATGAATTTGAAATCAATCGATCCTACACAATTGGAATTACTTGAAGAGAAAGTAATTAAAATAAATCGTGTTGCCAAGGTTGTTACCGGTGGTCGTAGATTCAGTTTTAATGCCATCGTAGCGGTTGGTGACGGCAAAGGGCATGTCGGTGTCGGCTTGGGAAAAGCCCTTGAAGTCACCACGGCTGTAGCTAAAGGGAAAGAAAACGCAAAGAAAAACATCGTTAGAGTTCCGGTTATTAACGGGACGATTCCCCATGCAATTCAGTCCAAATACGGTGCTGCAATTGTGATTCTGAAACCGGCATCTCCCGGTACGGGAATCATTGCGGGCGGTCCGATTCGGGCAATTATGGAACAGGTCGGTGTGCACGATATTCTGACAAAATCGATTGGTTCAAACAATACTCACAATGTTGTCAAGGCGACTATGCGGGCATTGCAGAAACTGAAAGACCCGTATATGGTTGCACATAAACGCGGAATGACGCTTCAGGAGATATTTGGTTTATGAGTAAGAAAAAAATAACATTGCGCATTACCCAGATTAAAAGCCCCATTGGCTATCGTCAGCGGGCATGGAAAACCCTCGAAGCTTTGGGATTAAAACGGATGCATCATACGGTTGAGCAGCCCGATAATCCGGCTATCAGAGGGATGATTAAGTCAATAGAACATTTATTAAAAGTCGAAGAAGTTAAGGGTTAATTATGGATCTCGGTTCACTCAAGAAAGCATCTGGTTCGACAAAAGATAGAAAACGTGTCGGGCGTGGAAACGCTTCCGGACATGGAAAAACAGCCGGACGCGGTCACAAAGGATATCATTCCCGCTCCGGTTCGAAACACAGGGCCTGGGTTGAAGGTGGTACAATGCCGATTTACCGCCGTCTGCCGAAACGGGGTTTTAAAAACATTTTTCGTGAAGATGTCCAGATTGTCAATTTAAGTACGATTGCCCGTCTTCAGATTCCCGAGGTCAACCGCGATTTACTTTATGAAAAGGGAATTATTGATAATCTGTCTAAGCCGGTGAAAATTCTGGGAGCCGGTGAATTGAAAGAGGCTGTGACTGTTACGGCGAATGCCTTTAGCAAAACGGCAATTGAAAAGATTGAAGCAAGTGGTGGAAAGGCTATAATCTTATGAGACAACAAATCCAGAGCATATTCAGGATCCCCGAGCTCCGCAAACGGATATTGTATACCATCGGACTTCTGACTGTTGTAAGGCTTGGAGCACATATACCGCTTCCTGGAATCGATACCCAGGTGCTGGGTGCTGCTATGCAGAATTTCTCGAATACTCTGTTCGGTCTGTATGATCTGTTTGCCGGTGGCGCTTTCCGTCGGGCGACCCTTTTTGCTCTTGGAATTATGCCTTATATCAGCGCCTCAATTATTCTGCAATTGCTGGGAGCCGTAATTCCTTATTTCCAGAAACTGCAGAAAGAGGGAGAAGAGGGGCGGAAAAAAATTACCCAATTGACTCGATACGGAACAGTCCTGATTGCCGCTTTGCAGTCATTCAGTATTGCTCAGTTGTTAATGAGTCCGCAGATGTCTGCCCGGATCGGCAACCAGATATTGCCGGTTGTTCCGCATCCGGGGATTGGTTTTACCCTCATAACTATGCTGACACTCACTACCGGTGTCATTCTGATTATGTGGTTGGGTGAACGAATTACCGAACGGGGTATCGGCAACGGTATTTCATTAGTCATTATGGTCGGTATCCTGGCCCGTCTGCCCAATGTGGTCTTAAGTGAAATAACCCTGGTGCAGGAAGGTGTCAGAGGTATTTTTACGGAAGTCGTTTTATTGGTGCTCATGGTTGTGATTGTCGGTTTTGTTGTCTTTCTGACTCAGGGACAGCGTAAGATACCGGTTCAGTATGCCAAACGAGTGGTCGGACGCAAAGTGTACGGTGGCCAAGCAACTCATATTCCGTTGCGGGTCAACACCGCCGGTGTGATGCCGATAATTTTCGCTCAGGCGATTATGTTTATTCCCAATACAATCGGTACCTTTTTCCCGAACAGTGATTTTATTCAGGGTGCGATGCGTTTCTTTTCATATCAATCCTGGGTATACTGGCTGATCTTCGGCAGTCTGATTGTGTTCTTTACCTATTTTTATACAGCTATTGCCTTCAACCCGGTTGAGGTTGCGGACAATATGAAGAAATACGGCGGTTTTATACCCGGCATTCGTCCGGGGAAAAGAACCTCCGAATTTATCGACAATATTTTGACGAAAGTCACTTTGCCGGGCTCCTTTTTTCTGGCATTTGTTGCGATATTTCCTTATATCCTGATGAAAATAATGGATTTGCGTTATGACGTAGCATCCTTTTTCGGTGGCACCAGCCTACTGATTATTGTTGGTGTTGCTTTGGATACATTACAGCAGATTGAATCTCATCTGCTGATGAGACATTATGATGGATTTTTGAAAAGCGGAAAATTGAAAGGCCGTCGCCGCTAATCCCGTGATGATTTATATACGATCTCTACAAGAGATAGAAAAAATCAGAGAGAGTAACCGGATTGTTGCGGAAACGCTTAGCCTCTTGAAGACGGAGATCAGACCCGGCGTGTCAACTCTGGAACTGGATAAAATCGCCGAAGATTTTATTCGCGGCCATGATGCCAAACCGGCATTTAAAGGCTATAACGGATTTCCGGCCAGCATTTGTACCAGTATCAATGAGCAGGTGGTACATGGTATCCCGTCGAAACGGGTTCTACAGGAAGGCGATATCATCGGCATTGATATTGGTGCTTTAAAGGATGGGTATTATGGTGATTCGGCGTATACCTTTGCAGTCGGTAAGGTGGATGATGAAAAGCTGCGGTTAATGCGGGTGACGGAAGAGTCCCTTTACAGGGGTATTGAACAAGCCCGGGCTGGCAATCATCTTTCTGACATAGGCCATGCAATCCAGACCTTTGTCGAGGACAATGGTTTTTCTGTGGTAAGAACCCTGGTTGGTCACGGTATCGGAACAAAATTGCATGAGCCTCCGGAAGTACCCAATTACGGGTTACCCGGCAGAGGGCCTGAGTTAAAGCCAGGTATGTGCCTGGCGATTGAACCCATGGTTAATATCGGTACATTTGAAGTCGAATGTCTGGAAGATGGATGGACAATAGTAACAGTTGACCGACAAGCTTCGGCCCATTATGAGCACACGATTGCTATAACAGAAGATGATCCGCTGATTTTATCAACCAGAGAAGAGAGGTAATGTAGTGGCAAAAGAAAAATTAATCAAAGTTGATGGCGTCATCAAAGAGAATTTACCTAATGCCTCATTTCGGGTTGAATTGGAGAACGGTCATGAGGTATTGGCACATGTCTCGGGAAAAATGAGGATGCACTTTATTAAAATCCTTCCCGGAGATAAAGTGTCCCTGGAATTATCGCCCTATGATTTAACGAGGGGCAGAATCACATATCGGTATAAATAGATAGGAAACATCATGAAAGTAAGATCATCAGTAAAGAAAATTTGTGACAAATGCAAAATCATCCGCCGTAAAGGTGTGGTGAGAGTGATTTGTTCAAACCCAAAACATAAGCAGCGTCAAGGATAAAAGCGTAGTAGGAGGAAATTTTGGCTCGAATTGCGGGTGTAGATTTACCAAATGATAAAAAGATAAAAATTGCCCTGACCTATATTTTTGGTATAGGAAGAACCACAGCTCTGGATATATGTCAGAAGGCCAAGGTCGATCCGGAAATCCGGACTAAAGATTTGACCGAAGAACAGGTTCACGAAATCCGGACAATCATTGCCAATGATTTGAAGGTTGAAGGAACGCTACGGACTGAATATACGATGAATATCAAGCGTCTGATGGATATTGGTTCTTATCGGGGGTTAAGACACCGCCGCGGGTTGCCGGTCAGAGGTCAGCGAACAAAAACCAATGCCCGTACCCGGAAAGGGCCCAGTCGGACGGTTAGCCGGAAAAAGGCGAAGGTCGGAAAAAAAGGTTAATATAGGAGGTATGTCAATTGCCACCCAAACGTACGGTTAAGAAAAAGAAAAAGATTAAGGTAGATGCCGAAGGTATCGCAACAATAAAGGCTACATTTAATAATACGATCATATCTCTCACGGATCAGTATGGGAATGTCATTTCGTGGGCTTCGGCAGGAACCGTTGGTTTCAAGGGATCCCGGAAAAATACACCCTATGCGGCTCAGCAGGCTGCCGACAGAGCGGCTAAAGAAGCGATGGATATGGGTCTGAGTAGAGTTGAGGTTCGTGTAAAAGGCCCCGGTTCCGGACGGGAAGCCGCTATTCGGGCATTGAACCTGGCCGGATTGCAGATTAGTGCGATAAAAGATGTAACCCCCATCCCACATAACGGATGCAGACCTCCCAAGCGGAGAAGAGTATAATTAAGTAGGAGTAAAATTCATGGCAAGATATACAGGTCCTGTTTGTAAATTGTGTCGCCGGGAAGGAACCAAGCTGTTTCTGAAAGGCGAACGGTGCAATTCGACAAAATGCTCGTTTGAGACAAAGAGCTATGCACCGGGACAACATGGCCAGACAAACCGCAGACGACTGTCCAATTACGGATTACAGTTACGCGAAAAACAGAAAATCAAACGCATCTATGGTGTTCTTGAAAACCAGTTCCGCCGGTACTTTGCTAAAGCGGCAAAGGAAAAAGGTGTTACCGGCACAAACCTGATGAAATTACTGGAGAGCCGGCTGGATAATGTCGTTTACCGGCTTGGATTTGCTTCATCCAGAAGTATGGCCCGGCAAATGGTTTCTCATCGTCATTTTACCGTGAACGGCCGGATTGTGGACATTCCGTCCTATCAGTGTAAAGCCGGCGATGTGATTCAGGTCCGTGAGAAGAGCAAGAAATTAGAAGCTATTCACGAATCTATGAAGCGGATTCGGGGTGATCATGATCTGCCCTGGCTTATTCTGGATAAAGCGAAAATGCAGGGAATCTTTATTCAGGTTCCCGAGCGGGATCAGATGGGAATTGATGTAAACGAACAATTAGTTGTCGAACTATATTCAAAATAAATGAAGAGGAACCAATGACCGCACAGGATCAAATTTTAACAAAAGTTTCCAAAGAAGTTCTAACAGATACATACGGTCAGTTTATTGTTCAGCCGCTGGAGCGCGGTTTCGGGACAACGTTGGGAAATGCTCTCCGGAGAGTGCTAATCACATCCGTTCCCGGGGCGGCCATTTCGGCGATAAAAATCGATGGTGTATTGCATGAATTTGCAACTATTCCCGGGGTGGTAGAAGACGTTGCGGAAATAATTTTAAATCTGAAGCAGGTACGTTTTAAGGTGGAACCCAATTCCAAACCCGATAAGGTGATTTTAAAATTCAAGGGCAAAGGGAAATTTACTGCCGGTGATATCGGCAAAGAATCTTCCGAATTTGAAATTCTGAATCCCGATCTCCATATTTGTGAGATGAACAGTAAAGCTGATTTTACCATTGAATTGAAAATATCCCGGGGGACAGGCTGGGTGCCGGCGGAAAAGAATAAGACAGTCGATTATCCCATCGGAACGATCTTTATCGATTCAATCTATTCTCCGGTAACCAATGTTAGTTATAAGGTAGAGAGTCTGCCAGGAACCAGTCGGGAGACCCTGGAAAAAATGACGCTGGATATCTATACCGATGGCAGTATCTGTCCGGAGAAAGCACTGGATTATTCGGCCAAATTGCTGATTGAGTATTTTTCACTCTTTTCGACTACCGAATCATCACAGCTTGAGATTCCCCGTGAGGTTCCCGATGAAAATGTTATCAAAATCCGCAATCTTCTGAAAAAGAGTGTCGATGAGATGGAACTGTCGGTAAGATCCTACAACTGTCTGAAGGCAAATAATATAAAAACCATTGCCGATCTGGTCTCCAAGGAAGAGGCCGAGATGTTGAAATTCAAGAACTTCGGCCGGAAATCGCTGAATGAATTAATGGCCAAATTGAAAGAGATGAATTTGGAATTCGGTATGGACACCGAATTATATCTGTCCGAAAAGGACGAATAAATAGTCAAAGGAGTATTCAGTCATGCGCCATCAGAAACGTGTTGCAAAACTGGGCCGCACTGCAAGTCATCGCAAAGCATTGATGATGAATCTGGCAAAGTCGTTAATTACACATGGAAAAATAAAAACCACCGATGCAAAGGCAAAAGAACTCAGACGGGTTGTTGAACGCCTGATTACCTATGGCAAACGGGGTACCGTCCATCATCGACGTCTGGCCTATAAAGTTCTGAATGACCGGTCAGCGGTTAAACAATTATTTGATCATATTGCGCCGCAGTATGCCGATCGGAACGGCGGCTATACCCGGATAACGAAACTGGGCTTCCGTGATAATGACAGCGCTTCGGTTTCCCTGATCGAATTTGTTGACTATCGCCAACCGGGAGAAAAGAAGAGCAAGAAAACTACCACTGAAAAGAAGAAGTCGACGGATAATACAAAGACAAAATCGGTAAAAGAAACCAAGGCAAAGGGAAAAACAACAAAATCTGCCAAACAGGATAAAACCAAATCCGAAGAAAAGTCAGCTGAAGAGAAAACTGTAACTGAGAAAAAAAACGCTGAACCTACTGAAACAGAAACTGAAAAATCCCAGGAGATTGAAGAAAATCCGGAAAAGAATATTACCGATTAATGCCGGGTAGCTCATTGCAGCCTATGAAGAGTAAAATATGGGCAGTAGTTCTTACTGCCCTTTTTCTATTTAACATTACAAGCAGCTTTGCGAGAGATCCGGAGCGACTGGCGATGTGGGTTGTTCGGGATCAGATAACAAATGCCGAATCCATTGATAAAATTATCGACTTTGCCCGGCGAAACGGTTTTACAGATTTGTTTGTTCAGGTTAGAGGCCGGGGTGATGCGTTTTATAATTCGGATATTGTGCCTCGCTCGGAGAGTCTTGCCGCCAACGGTTTTGATCCGTTAAAGTATTTATTAGACAATGCTCATCCGAAAAAACTGAAAATCCATGCCTGGTTAAATATGTATCTGCTCTGGTCAGCCGATGACAAACCCCGGGATCCAAATCATCTTCTCAACAAGCACCCCGAATGGATGAGTGTGGATGCTGACGGCGTCAAAGATATAAGTCGTAAAACCAGGGATTTTAAACGCAACAATACCGAAGGAGTCTATCTGTCTCCGCTGATACCAGATGTAAATCAATATCTGCTTGCTGTTGTCAAAGAGGTTGTTGATAGTTATAATGTCGACGGAATTCATCTCGACTATATCCGCTATCCCAAGTATACATATGATTTCAATGATGTTGGTCGGAAGCGGTTTAAAGATATCTATGCCGTTGACCCCATCCTTCTGTCGATTTCCAATAAATCCTTTTTTACCGGTATGGAAGCGAAAACAATAGAAAGGCTGCTTGAAAAGTGGGCAGATTTCCGAAGAGATGCCATTACCGAATTGATTGTCCAAATCCGTGAAGTCATTATCGCTTCCCGTAAACCGATTGCTTTAAGCGCTGCTGTCAAACCCGATCCCTTAGAAGCCCGCAACCATTTCTATCAGGATTGGGAGAAATGGTTAAAGTTGGGGTATCTTGATTTTGCAATACCAATGAACTATACGGAAAGCGCCGAACAATTCGAGAAGATTCTGCATAAATTTGATCCTCTGATTACCAAAGAGAAAATCTGGGTCGGTATCGGTGCCTATAACCAGGGACGCTACGAGGCATTGACAAAGATCATGTTATGCTATTCGAACGGGTTCAACCGGCTGGTGATATTTTCCTATAAGTCAATGGCCGATCAACCTGACTATTTTCCCACACTGCGTAAAGCCTTCTATATCGACAGATATTAAGCAATTATCAAATATTGATTGCAATCAACGGGTTTCCCCGTAGGATTCTGCAAAATTGCGGATGAGAATGTATTTGGCAGATTACAGATACATTGATTTATTATTTTTTATTATTAAATTAAAACAATCGATTAGTTGAATGTTGTTAAGGCATAAAATCAGGGGTTAATATGGCGTTATTGGAAGTATGTTTCGCAGATACCGTACCCCTTTCAGCGTATCTCGGTGTTGTTTTAAAAAAGCCGGATGCCGTTTTGTGGCTGCGGAAGAGGGATCAACGCAAAATTGTTCAGGATTTGGAATCAACCATTTCCGGTCAGCTATCCGTAAACTTTGAGAGTCGTGATATTAAGACGGATATTGACGAGTTTAAGGAGCAATGCCGTCAAATTATCAAGGATTATCCGGAGCATGATATCCTGTTGAATTGTACCGGTGGCGAGCGTCTGAAAGTGTTATTGGCTGCCTCGATTTTCCGGGATGCCGGAAAGGGGATATTTTTTATTGACACCGAGCACGCCCGGTTTGTCGAT
>Ga0164318_10002746_pt1 | contig 16440 bp, 16 predicted proteins | sample GuaBasSedimGuay9_FD_113734 | JGI IMG/M metagenome (GOLD analysis project Ga0164318, IMG submission 113734) | Subseafloor sediment microbial communities from Guaymas Basin, Gulf of California, Mexico - Guay9, Core 4571-4, 0-3 cm | ecosystem: Environmental > Aquatic > Marine > Hydrothermal vents...
AAAAAAGGAAACGCAGCAAGCTGCGGGGAATTAAACCCCAGATCCTTCGACTCCCTTCGGTCGCTCAGGATCAATTCGGCTATAGACTTTTTCTTCGAAAAAGTCTAAGTCTCATTGATTAAAGATTTTTCGTATATGAGGACGGGTGAAATAATAAACCAAGAAAACTCCAAACCCTAACTCAACAAGCATGCTGAAAACAATCGGTATCCAGACAGCCATAGAAACATTGAAGGACTTCGTTCCCAAAGAAACCATATGAACAACAAGGCCGCGGACATATTCGGGGATATATCTAAAAACTAAGAACGGCCCTTCTATCAGATAGCCGAAGATTATATACCCTCCGATAAACAAAGCTGTCCTGCGGAATATGTCTTTAAGGAAAAATAGGCCGATACCAGTAAGGACACCGATGATTATCATCCCCAAAGAAATATAATATCTGGCAATTATCAAGTTATAAGGCAGGTCACGGAAGAAAAACCTATACCCGGAAAGAGAAAGTCCTTTAAACTGATACAAAGACCCTAAAATAAGCAGTGCAGCCGCCAATCTTACTCTACCGCGCATAACCCTCCTGCAATACGGGATAAAAACTATTCCAGCAATTTCTTAGCCGCAGAAATAACCTCATCCTGGTTTAATGTCTTTTTGAGATAAATATCAGCCCCAAAAGATTTTCCTAACTCTTCAGCCATAAATTCTTCTTTGCCGGTAAACATAATCACCGGTATCTTCTTATACTTGTCAGAGGATTTAATTGATTCGCATACCTTATATCCTGTCATCTTAGGCAGCATTAAATCCAGGATGATCAAATTCGGATTCTCCCTGCGGACGGCTTCTAACCCGGAATCTCCATCAGAGGCAGATACTGTTTCATATCCCTCTTTTTTTAACTGCCTTTCAAGAACTAAGCGGATATCGGGATCATCATCTACAATAAGGATCTTTTTTTTCACAACGTCTCCTTGTTTAAAATAAATGGCGGCGAGTGGACTTGAACCACCGACATAGCGGGTATGAGCCGCTCGCTCTGCCAGGCTGAGCTACACCGCCTTATTCTATATTATCAAATGGATAAACTGCTATATTGATAAAATATTAAGCATGGCCTTTTTACCCTTACAAACACAAGTTAATCTTCTCCTGCTTTTAGCAGGGGAAGTTGGGGCTGGCCCTCCGGGCATATTTTTCTAATGAAAAATATTGAAAATACAGACATTGAAGAACCATTGGAAACTTATGGATGTAATATTTATCCGCAGTAAGATTCGGACTGACTTTCTTAACCAAGGGCAAATCAAGTAAAAACTATTATTCCTAAAAGAGCCGCTATAACCAAGAAAGACAGAATATAAAAATCATTGAAGTATAGAAATGTTGACACTTTCTCCCTTATCGACGGAGTCTGGACTGAAACATTGTATTCCTTCTGAAGCTTAGCCCTCAATTGATAAATCTCTTCTTTGGGAAAACGCAAAAACTCCCCTCCTATAAGGTAAGAAGGAATTTTTTTCTTATGAGCTAAATCTATAACCTCTTTTTCCAATATTCCTAAATTCTCCGACACTTCCCTTAGAGTTATAAGTTTCTCTTTCATTACATATCCTTATTTAACCTTTTTAGAAACAGCTACTTTGTATCCTTAACCCAGCTTTCTATGCGTCTCCGTTCAAAAATCCAGTCTTCGCCGTCTTTTGTCCCGGGAATTCTCCCTGAAGAAGCCCACTCTGTAATTTTATCTTCTTCAATATCCAAATAGCGGGATAAATCCTTAACCCCCATAGTATCCCCTGCCATTTTCGACCTGCCCTCAAATACCGCTCCTTCCTTTATTTCCAGGACCGGCGTAGTTATATCCCCATATACAACAGCGGTGGATAACAAACTAATCCTCACTTCAGCAAAGATAGTCCCTTTAACTTTTCCGGAAACATTGATTACTTCACCCTGAATATCAGCCGAAACATCAGCGTGTTCGCCGATAAACAAAACTCCCTTAGTCTTTAAATCTCCTTTAAACTTTCCGTTAATACGTAAATTAACCGGGTCAGAAAAAACAAGGCTCCCCTGCATAGCAGCATTAACATCAAGCACTTTGTCTTCATCCCTTTTCTTGAGCATCTTTGCCTCCTTGTCAAATATGGCGTATTGTCAAAACCATCTTTGTTATTACGGGCGGACACAATGCCCGCGCTCTCCTTTTCCCCGCGCTTCTAAACTCTAACTAAATCCTAAACCCTAAACCCTAAACTCTTTAGCCATAGGCTGATCCGCCTCAGGCGGAAAATTCAAATTTCAAATGTTCTAAACTTTATTTAAGAATTTTCGTCCTGATCAAGTTCTTTATTATAATCAATCATCCGTTCAAATTTTCTGAAGAAAAGTAGAATGACTAAAGAAAACACCGAAACCAAAAAAGAGGCAAAATAATAACCGCAGCCTACGCCCAATCCTATCCCCGCGCTGACCCAGATCGAAGCGGCAGTAGTCAATCCCTTAACCTGATGTGTACTCCGTATTATTGTTCCCGCTCCAAGAAAACCGATCCCGGTAATTACCCCCGCGGCTATCCGCGCAGGATCCAAATTCAAAACATCCTTATACAAATCATATATATGCAGAGATACAAGCATGACCAAACAAGAACCCATACATACCAGGACATGAGTTCTTAACCCGGCGGCCCTGCCTTTTCTTTCCCTTTCAAACCCGATAATACTGCTGAATACGACAGAAAGTAAAAGGCGCATAAAAATAACAAAATGACTCATTAACCCACCTCCCGATTAGATCTGGATTAAAAATCTCTAAGGCTAAATAACCAACAACCAAAAAATACCCTTATACCCTCACGGGCACAAGCGGGCACAGGCAAGCTACAAACAAATCCCAATACCCAATAACCAATTACCAAACTAAACAATTATCTCATATTTTTTGGTTACCGGTTAATATCAGTTTACCCGGCATAAAACAGGAATATCAAACCCCGAAGAATACCCTTTCTTATATAAATATTCTCCTAACCCTGCTGTTCCGGCGGCATTATCCTGACAAAATCGCAAAGGAGGCACCCGTACACTAACCCCTTTTCTTCTTAATGCCAAAACTCTCCTGCGCAGTAAACTATTAGCAGCCACTCCCCCGCCCAAAACTGCCTTCTTTATTTTAGTTTTTTTTAGGCTCTCAGTCAAATTATAAATTAAAGAATCTACAACCGCATACTGAAAAGAAGAAAGTATTTCCGTCCTTTTTGAAGAAGACAAAGCTTTCTTTTCAACAAGCTGTTTATACAAATATACTGCTTTGGTCTTAATTCCACTGAAGCTGAATCCCAATCCCTTAAGCCTTTTCATCCTGAACAAATTCTCATTCACTATACGCTCATTAAATAAACGATCTATTGCCGGCCCGCCCGGAAACCCTACTCCGTAAAACCTGCCTACTTTATCCAAAGCTTCGCCCGCGGCATCGTCACGAGTAGAAGCCAAAGTATCTATTCTATCAAAATCCTTAACCAAATAAATCTCGCTGTGTCCTCCGGAAACAATCAACCCCACAAAGGGAAAGTCAATAATTCCTTTATTAATAAAGGAATTGAAAAGATGAGCGTAAAGATGGTTAACTCCGATAAAAGGCAGAGATAATGAATAAGCAAGGCTCTTCGCAAAACTCACTCCTGTAAGCAAAGAACCGGAAAGGCCCGGCCCCTGAGTAACTGAAACCAACTTCAAATCCCTAAAACCAATACCGGCGCCGCTAACAGCTTGTTCAACTATCCTGCCAATAACACTTAAATGCCTCCTGCTGGCTATTTCAGGTATTATCCCTCCGTATCTCTTGTGTTCATTCAAGCTTGAGAAAGTCACACATGAAAGAAGCCTCCTGTTGTTTACCACCGAAGCGGAAGTTTCATCACAGGAAGTTTCAATACCTAGAGTATACATCGCTATTTTCTTGATAAAATAACCAGCCCTTTTGCCAGGTCCACAGCTCTGACAAGCTGATAATCGTTCTTATAAAAATTGTCATCCTCTTTGCCTGAAGTTTTCTCCTCTACCTTTTTGAAGGTTTTATCCTCCACAGAGATATCAGGTTTAACTTCTTTCTGCTCAACGCGTATATCAGGAATAATTCCTTTATGCTGAATTATCTTCCCGTCAGGAGTATAATACTTTGATGTAGTAAGCCTCATGGCTGAACCGTCAAATAAGGGGATAATAGTCTGCACACAAGCTTTCCCAAAAGTATGAGTCCCTACAATAACCGCCCTCCGGTAAGCCTGAAGACAGCCCGAAACAATTTCGCTCGCTGAAGCGCTGCCTCCATTAACCAAAACAACCATAGGAACATCCGTAATATGTTTACCGGACTTTAGCGATTTATACTCTGTTTTCTTACCCTCGCGGTTAGAAGTATAAACCACCAATTTTTGAGGTTCAATAAAGAAAGAGGAAACATCAACCGCGCTGTCAAGCAAACCTCCGGGATTATTCCTCAAATCTAAAATATAAGCTTTCGCTCCCTGCTTCTCTAATTTGGACAAAGCTTTCCCTAATTCTACCGCCGTATTCTCCCTGAACTCCGAGAGCTTCACATACCCGATACTGTTATTCAATAAAGTTTCTTTAGGTATATCTTTTATCTTGATAATCTCCCGTTTAATAGTAACGTCAAAAACCCGGTTTTCCTTCTCTCTCAAGATTGTCAACTTAACCTCTGTCCCGGGAGCGCCCCTTAATTTCTTTACGGCCTCAGTCAGAGTAATCCCTCTGGTCAATTCATTTTCTATTTTAACTATCCGGTCTCCTGCCTCAATTCCCGCCCGCCAGGCAGGAGTCCCTTCTAAAGGAGAAATAACCGTAAGGATAGAATCTTTAAGGGAAATCTCAATACCCAACCCTCCGAATTTCCCTCTTGTATCCACTAAAAGCTCCTTATAATCGTCAGGAGAAAGAAACTGACTGTAAGGATCTAAAGAAGACAAAAGGCCTTTCAAAGAACCGTAAATCAAATCCTGAGGGGTTTTATTTTCAACATACTTAGACTGGATAAGAGAAATAACATCGGAGAAAAGTTCTAACTCCTGATACATGTCGTCTTTTTCTTTTCTTGAAAGGCCGACCGCGTATGAAACTGTAACCGCAGTAAAGACAAAAGCAATCAGTAAAAAAATCCGTATCCTTTTTTTCATAGCATCCTCCTAAATGAGCACACAACTTACAGAACAAAGTGATTGTAAGTTGTCTGTGCGAATTTATCCCGCCGAAGGCAAGGGAATTATTAAAGAGAATTACCCAACATCTTCTCTGAGGCGGGATTTCCTTAATATTTATAAATTAGCAATGAGACTGTGATTTTTTATTATTCCTAATAATAAAAAATCACTTATTCGAATTGATCCCGTCGAAGGTTAGTAAATTGTCAACGATAATTTACCAACATCTTCTCTGAGACGGGATTACATTAATATTATGTCAAATCAAGACAAGGCCGACTTGAATAGTTCTTTCAATTTATTGGGATTAGCCTTACCCTGTGTCAGTTTCATAACCCGGCCGACTAAAAACATCAAAGCCTGGCTTTTGCCCACTTTGTAATCCTCAACAGCCTTAGGATTTTCAGCAATAACTCTATTTACAAACTCCGTCAATTCACTTTCATTTGATACACAGCTTAACCCTTTCTCTCTAACTATTTCTTCAGGGTCGGCATCTTTATCTATTATATCAGAAAGAATCGCTTTAGCAGTCAGATTGGTAATCTCGCCTCTATCCATCATCTCAACTAAACTGACAAAATTACCGGCTGATACCTTTATATCCGAAAGCTCCATTTTTTTACTATTAACCGTTTCCAAAAGCGGGCCGGTTATCCAATTCACGACTTTTTTGGTTCTATCTGTCTTTAAAAGGCACTCTTCAAAAAAACCGCCTAAAAAAGGCGAAGAAAGAATTACTTCAGTTTCGTTCTCCGATAAAGAATACTCCTTGATAAACCTTGCTTTCTTTACTGCCGGCAATTCACCTATCAATTCTTTCTGCCTTGATATATTTTCATCAGTAACAGAGAACCGCACTAAGTCCGGTTCGGGAAAATAGCGGTAGTCATGAGAGCCTTCCTTGCTTCTCATGACTTTAGTCTTCCCCAATTTCTCGTCCCAAAGGCGGGTTTCCTGAAAAACTCTGCTTCCTTCTTCAAGAACAGAAGACTGCCTTTTTATCTCGTAAGCTAAAGCTTCCTTTACCTGGCTAAAACTGTTCATATTCTTCAGCTCAGTCCTTACTCCCAACTCTTTTCTTCCCTTAGGCTTTATTGATACATTCGCGTCGCACCTCAAAAAGCCCTTTTCCATATCACAGTTAGATATCCCGACATAGCGAAGGAGCAATTTCAGCTCTTTAAGATAAATAAAAGCTTCTTCCGGAGAAAACAAGTCGGGACAGGAAACAATCTCCAAAAGAGGAACTCCCGCCCGGTTTAAATCCACTAAAGAATACCTGTCTTTATGAATAAGTTTACCCGCATCTTCCTCCAAATGCACACGATTTATCGCGACTTTCCTCCCCCTGACTTCTAAAAAACCTTCTTCTCCCAAAGGACTTACGTATTGAGAAATCTGGTATCCTTTAGGCAGATCCGGATAAAAATAATTTTTTCTTTCAAAGACTATTTCTTTCTGAATACGGCAGTTTAAAGCTAAGGCAGCCCTCGTCCCCAAATCCAAAGCCTTTTTATTCAACACAGGCAATACTCCGGGAAGGCCCATACAAACCGGGCAGATCAGGCTGTTAGGAGCTTTGCCGAAGATATTAGGACATCGGCAGAACATCTTAGACTCTGTCTCTAACTCCACATGGACCTCTAATCCTATAACCGGCTCAAATTTATTCATATCCTTTAGGAAACATTTTATGCCATTCAGTAGACTGCTGATAAGCGTATGCCAGCCTAAACAGGGTTAACTCAGCAAAGTCATCGGCAATTATCTGCAGCCCTACAGGCAGATTCAAATCTTCAGTAAACCCGCAGGGTATTGACAAAGAAGGGACCCCTGCTAAATTAGAAGAAATAGTATAAATATCCGATAGATACATACTCAAAGGGTCATCTAACTTCTCCCCTAACTTAAAAGCCGGAGTAGGCGAAGTGGGTGTAATAATCGCGTCATAATGCCTGAAGGCTTGTTTAAAATCCTGTTTAATCAATGACCGGACTTTCAAAGCTTTCAAATAGTAAGCTTCATAATACCCCGAAGAAAGGCTGAATGTCCCCAGCATTATCCTTCTTTTGGATTCTTTACCAAACCCTTCCTTCCTATTCCCGCGGTATAATCCGGTCAAACCGCCTTTAGAGGATCTACGCCCGTAACGTATCCCGTCAAACCGCGAAAGATTAGAACTCGCTTCAGAAGAAGAAATAATATAATACGCGGGAACAGCATATTCAGTATGAGGAAGAGATATTTCAGTAAACTCAGCTCCTTTACTCCGCAGAAGATTTATTGCCTTAGTAATCCTCTTATTAACCTGAGAAGACATCCCCCCGACAAAATATTCTTTCGGCAGGCCTATCTTTAAGCCTTTAATCTTCCCATCAAAACTCTGAGAAAAGTCAGGAACACCCTGAGAAGAAGACGTACTGTCATTGGAATCAAACCCCGAGATTATATCCAACATATACGCGGCATCGCGTATATCGCGGGATAAAGGCCCTATCTGATCCAAGCTTGAACCAAAAGCCACTAACCCAAACCTTGAAACCCTTCCGTAAGTAGGTTTCAGGCCGCTGACTCCGCAGAAAGAAGCGGGCTGGCGGATTGAACCTCCTGTATCCGAACCCAAAGATAAAGGAGAAAACCCCAATGCTACTGATGCCGCCGACCCTCCGGAAGAACCTCCGGGGACATAATCCCTGTTCCAGGGATTCATAGTAGGGCCTAAACTTGAAGTTTCACAGGAAGAGCCGAAAGCGAACTCATCCATATTAACCGTGCCTAAGATAACCATCCCCGCTTTCTTTATCCGGGAAATTACAGAAGCATCATAAGGAGAAACATAATTCTCTAATATTTTTGAAGAACAGGTAATTTTCCTGTCTTTAATACATATATTGTTTTTTATTAATACCGGCACGCCCCAAAGTTTAGAACCGGATGTTTCCTCAGGAAAAACCGGGTCATCAAATAAAGAGACTACCGCGTTGACTAAAGGGTTGAATTTTTCTATCCGCCTCCTGAAAAAATCAGCCGTATTACGGATAGTGATTTCCCCCGCTTTAATCTTCCCGGAAATTTCCCCCGCGCTAAGTTTATATAATTCCATATCAATCAATAACTTTGGGTATTTTAATAAAGTTTCCTTCTCTTTCCGGAAACAGATTTATCAACCCGGAAATATTATCAAAAGCGGAAGCTGTATCATCACGGTAAACGTTCACCCCTTCATAAGGATTTAAAGCCTGAGGGACATCATCTAACTTAAGATTATCTATTTTCTCAACATAAATGACAATCTTAGCCAACTGTTCAGCATAATCTTCTAACTCATCCTCATCTAAATCTATTCGGGCTAAATTACATATATGCTTTACGGTATTCTTATCAATATTCATAGAAATACCTCCATCTTACTTGACGCACCGTCAAAACTATCTTTGTTGTTATGAACAAACACAAGGCCCGCCTCTACTGAACACGAATGACCGCGAATAAAAAAAAGGCCGCTAATTTACGCGAATTAGCGTCTCCCAATCAGCGAAAATTAGCGTTTCCCAATTAGCGGTAATTAACGTCCCTAAAGGGTAAATCTTACCACTTAAACAGAGAAAAGTCAAAAAGTCCCGGTGTCAGACCTTGACTCCATACATAAGAAAGAAGACAGAGAGATGTTTTCCGGACGCAAATCAGGAGAAATACCGCAGGATTCAAGCAAGGAATCAACATCTTTTCTCTTAGGAAAAATTTTTTTAAGGATATTGGATATCTTCTTTCTCCGGAAGGTGAAAACTTTTCTCAAAAAAGAAATAAACTCGGTTTTTTTATTATCCTCTATCTCAAAGCTGTAATCAGGAATAAACCTGACTAAAGAAGAATCAACTTTGGGAGCGGGAATAAAACAAGATTTGGGTATATTAAACAAAATATCCGCCTTAAAAAACAGACGGGTAAAGCAAGATAAAAAACAGTAAGCTTTACTGCCCGGCAAAGCCGAAACTTTTCCGGCAAATTCTTTCTGGAGAGTTAAATAGACAGAAGTTATCCTGTCTCTGTTATTAGCCAGGAACTCTATAATATCAAAACTTATATGGTAAGGGACATTCCCGACAGCTAAAACTTTTTTCCCTTCAACTTTAAAATTCCTTATATCTCCGCGGACAACTTTTAAATTAGAACTGGCGATAAACTTCTCTCTAATCATCCCGCAAAGTTTATCGTCTATCTCCACACAGACAACCGGAATGCCCTTTTCCAACAGCCCTTCGGTAAGACTGCCTCTTCCTCCGCCAATCTCAAGAATAGACTCAGCTTTATCTGTATCTAAAGAATCGGTTATTCGGCTCAGGTATTTCCGGCTTGTCAAAAAGAACTGGCTTAGAGATTTTTTATGCCCCATAGTTATAATTCCAGGGCTAATTTTACCGATTCTCTCATTGAACGATAATCTATCTTATCAGGCCTAAAGGCTAAATTAAAAGCAGGCCCGTGAGCAGGCGAAGTCCTGATAAAAGGAAGGCCTAAAGTAAGGTTTACCCCCTGAGAAAACTCCAAGCTCTTAAAAGGAATCATCCCCTGGTCGTGATAGAAGGCTATGACAGCTGAGAACCCGCCCTGCAAAGCTTCCTTAAACAAAGTGTCTGAAGGGTAAGGGCCTATAAAATCAACATCTTGTTTTATACTATTCTTTGCCCTAATTAAGATCTTCTCCTCTTTTTCAAGATACGTATCAATTCCGGCATGGGGATTTAAACTGCATAGAGCAATCTTAGGCCTTTTAATTTTGAAAAGATTCTTCAAAGAAACCGCTGTTAATTCCAAAACCTTTTTGATTTCTCCATAGCCTGAGAATTTAGAAACATCACGGATAGGAATATGCCGGGTTATAAAGACAATCTTAAGCTTTCGGCCTGTCATCATCATACCGAATTTCTTTACTCCGAACTTCTCAGCTAAAAATTCTGTATGCCCAATAAAGTTTTTATCAACTTTCTTAACCGCTTCTTTAGAAACAGGAGCAGTAACTAAAGAATAATTATTTTTCCGCCTCAAAATCCGGACAGCTTCTTCAAGGTATTCTCTTGAAGCGCGGCCTGAATTTTTATCAGGATATCCTCTCTTTATCCCCCGGCAATTATCCATATCGTATAAATCAGCTTTTGAAAGGATTTTCTTGAAGCCCTTAACCTTGCTTAAAACTTTTTTACAGCCTATAACTAAAACTCTTTGTCCCTCTATGCTTAACTTAGAAAGAGAATCAACTACAAGATAAGGCCCTATCCCCGCGGGGTCGCCCATAGTTACAATCAGCCCATTTAACGCGCCCCGGTTTTTACGCCGGGGTTCGCTCAGGGCTGATAATAAACTGTGTCTTTTATTATCAGCCATATTACCTGTTTATTTTAGAAGAAGGAAGTTTCTTAATTACCGCTTTTGACTTTAATTTATCAAGCCATCTGGAGAGAGATTTATTGAATTTATCCTGATAAAGAGCATTCCAAATAGCTGTCTTTACTTGGTCCAAACTCCGTTGTTCCGCGGGGATGTCTTCTTCTATTAAAAAGACGTAGAATTCTCCGCCAAGGCCGATAGGCTCGGATACCTCTCCTTTTTTAAGAAGGAGAAGGCCTTTAAATTCATCCCTGACTTTATCCCGGTAAAGGACTCCTTCCATCAAGGCGTCTTTATACTTATCCGCGATTATGCTGGTATCTCTATCTTTTTTCAACTCGCGGTAAACCTGGAGAGCCTTTGTCTTCTGGAGGAACTTAAAAGCCTTGTATCTTACTCCCTGAGAAGACATAAAATATTTCTTATGGCTGAAATAAAAATTAGTTACTTCATAGGGAGCTACTTCAATTTTCGATTTTACCTCCGAATTAATTACCTGGTTCATCATAATCTTATCTTCTATCTTTTTTTTCAAAGCAGAGATGCTCAACCCGCGTTTCATCAGCGAGTTCTCAAAATCCTCTTTATATTTAAAACCGCTTATGAATTGGTCCAGCCTTTTATTAACCAACTCCGGAGGAACCTGAATCTTCATTTTCCGGGCTTCTTCAACAACAAGCCGGTCCTCAATCAATCCGTCTAAAGCGGTTTTCTTTTCTCTATCAAAAGCATGGTTGAACTTATCTTTATCCTTGTATTCCAAAGACAGCCTGAGTTTAACCATTTCCAGATAATCAGAAACTTCTTTCTCAGTTATAACTTGGTTGTTTACTACCGCGACAATTTTATCTCCGCAAAACCCTGACGCGGTGAAAATAAAAACAGACAAAAAAGCGATAAAACACCTCATTTAAAATCCCCTCTTTTAAATCAGTATTGTAAAGAATTTATTCTTATTGGCAAAAACGCTAAACTTTAAAACAAATCCGAAATCCCAATATTACCAATACTACCAAATAAATCCGATGTAGTATTTTCCGCCGGAGGCGGATCAGCCTACGGCTGAGAATTTGGGATTTCTCCACCTCAGTTATGGTAAAATCAACCTCTAAAATCACTATTATGACCCTTATCTTTTCATAAAACTTTTAAGAATATTTCTATGAACTATCCACTTTCAGCTCAAATTTGAGTTTATCTATTTCTATACGCAATAACCGGCTGTATAAATCCAGGCCAATCTGCCAGACAAAACCATGTTGCTGTTCGCCTAAGATATTTCCTGCCCCGCGAAGCTCTAAATCCCGCATAGCAAGGTTAAACCCCGCCCCTAAATAAGAATACTCTTTCAATGCTTTCAGCCTGTTCTCGGAATCTTTAGAAAGAGGTTTACCCTTAGGAAAAAAGAAATAAGCATAGGCTTGCCGGTTAAACCTGCCCACCCTTCCCCTCAACTGGTGGAGATCGGCTAATCCAAACCTATGGGCGTCATTAACAATTAAAGTATTAGCTGATGCTATATCTATGCCCGACTCAACTATCGCCGTAGATAAGAGGCAGTCAACCCTCTTATTTATAAAATCAAGCATCACTTTCTCTAACCGCAAAGGCGGCATCCGCCCATGAGCGATTTCTATCCTGATATTGTCCGGCAGTATTTTTTTGAAGCAATTAAAAAGCTTTACTAATCCTTTTATCCTGTTTTCAATAAAAAAGACCTGTCCTTCCCTTTTTACTTCATTTACAACCGCCGTCTTAATCAAATCAGGATTAAACCCTCCGACATAGGTTTTAACGGCCAGCCGCTCTTTTGGCGGAGTCTTTATTATAGAGATATCCTTTATCCCTGTCAAACCCATATAAAGAGTACGGGGAATAGGCGTTGCCGTCAGACTGAGGACGTCAATACCGGTCTTCATCTTCCTTATCCTGTCTTTATGCTTTACGCCAAACCTCTGTTCTTCATCAATAACCAAAAACCCCAAATTTTTAAACTTGACATCCTCTGAAAGGAGGCGGTGCGTGCCGATAACTATATCAACAGTTCCTGCTTTAATATCCTCAACAATCCGCCTCTGCTCAGATTTTGTCCTAAACCGGGAAAGCATCTCCACTCTTACTGGAAACTTTTCCGTACGCTTTATCAAATTCTGATAATGCTGTTCAGCCAAGATTGTCGTTGGAACCAGGAAAGCTACCTGTTTTGAGTCCATAACCGACTTAAAACACCCCCTCATAGCAACTTCCGTCTTACCATACCCGACATCACCGCAGATAAGCCTATCCGCGGCTTTATCCGACTCCATATCCTTTTTCAAATCCAAGAGAGCTTTTGCCTGTCCTTCTGTTTCCGGATAAGGAAAACTGGATTCAAAATCTTTCTGCCAGGCAGTATCTTCGCTGAACTTAAACCCGCCCATTATCTTTCTCAAAGCCTGTTCCCTGACCAAAATAAGAGCATACCTTTGAATAGACTTTCTCGCCCTGTCTTTTATGTAATTCCACTCTTTACCCCCTAACCGGGATAATTTAGGAGGCCTCCTGCCTAAGTTAACGTATTTCTGAATGAAATCTGACTTTTCGGGAAGAATAAAAAGCTTTTCTTTATTCCGGTACTCTATTTCTAAAAAGGACTTTTTCCCTTGAGGCGTATCAATTTTCTTTCTTCCTAAATACCTGCCGATACCCTGATTTATATGAACAACATAATCTCCTTTTTTCAAGTCCAGATTTCCCTGCAAGGGGCTGGATTCGTATATCTTAGCGCCCGAAGGTTTCCTCTTAAACAGAGGAAGGATAATGAGGATATCATGCTCTTGAAAGAAAAGGAAATTGGCGGGGTCAAAGCTCCGGATCCGTTTTATCTTATCCCAATCCCACTCAATACGGACAGGGAACTCAAAAGAAACACAAAACACATCCAGCACTTCGCCTGTGCGTTTAAACTCGCCTTCTTCTTCGGTTTGAAGGGAAGAAGAATATCCCATCTCCGCCAGATTTCCGGTTACTTCCTCTAAAGATATAACCTTACCTTTATATAATTTTAAGGTTTCAACCCTCATATTATACTTTCCTTCTTAATAAGCTACCCAAATGCGACATTAGCGGTACGGCCGCGTATGTTGCATTTAGTTATTCAGTCATTAATAACTGAATAATACAGCATTAATTTTAAAAGGTCAAGCAAAGTATATCAGGATTATAGCAAGTAGAATAAAGAAGAAAGGAGTTACTTCTTTCTAAATAGAATAACTAAAGGAGATGCTATGTAAACTGAAGAATATGTTCCGGCAATAAAACCAACTATCAGAGCAAAAGAAAAACCTTTAAGATTCTGGCTGCCTAAGTAAAACAAGCAGGCCACCACCAGCAAAGTAGTTAAAGAGGTAATCAGCGTCCTGGATAGAGTCTGGTTTATAGCCCTGTTTATTATGCTCGGCAGAGGTTCTTTGGTAAACCGCGTAGATAATTCCCTAATCCTATCATAGACTACAATAGTATCATTTATCGAATATCCGGCTATTGTAAGCAAGGCAGTTACAATCAGGAGGTCAAACTTGTAGGCAAAGAAAAGAAGAAAAGATGCCGCGATAAATACATCGTGAAACAAGGCTATAACAGCCGCGGATCCAAAATCAAAGTGGTGGAACCTCAAAGTAACATAACCTAAAATGCCCAAAAGAGCAAACAGAATTGCCAGTAAAGCTTTCTTTTTCAAGAGCCTGCCGACAACAGGGCCCACTTTATCTACTCTGAGTATGTCATATTCCCCTTTATAATCTTTATCCAAAACTTCTTTAACCTTCTTATAAGTATCCGCGGAACTTTTAATACCTACCGTATTGGAACTTGAATAACGGTATAAAGCAAAATCTTCAAGCCCTTCTTTAGCCAAGAGGCCGCGCAACCTGTCTAATTTTACTTCCTTATGGAACTTGTATTCCTGAACCTGGCCTCCGGCAAAATCTATTCCGTAGTTTGACTGGCCGCCTTTTACAAAATAAAAGGCTCCGGCAATTATTACAGTCAAAGATAAAACAATACAAATTTTAATCCTTTTTATAAACTGAAAATCAGGATTTCTTACAAATTTAAACATAGGAAGGCTCTTAATAATCCCGTTTGAAACTAAAAGCTCAAAAACAACCCGGGTGAAAACCAAAGCGGTAAACATTGAAGCTAAAATACCTAAACTCAAAGTAACCCCAAACCCTTTAATCGGGCCGGTTCCGAAAATCAGAAGGAAAAAGGCAGCTATTAAAGTAGTAGCGTTTGAATCTAAAATTGTCCTGAAGGCCTTTTGGTATCCCAAACGCAGGGCAATAGACAGAGGCTTCTTAAGCTCCAATTCTTCCCTGATACGTTCATAGATAAGGACATTGGCGTCAACAGCCATACCCAAAGTCAAAATTATACCGGCAATGCCGGGAAGAGTTAAAGTCGCCCCAAAAGCGTTCAAACCGGCTAAGATTAAAACCATATTGAATCCTAAAGCCAGGACGCAAACAATTCCTGCCAGGAGATAATACCCGGCCATAAATAAGGATACTGCTATCAATCCGAAAATAGTAGCCCTAACACCTCTCCGGATAGAATCAATGCCCAAAAGAGGCCCCACAGTCCTTTCCTCTTCAACATGTAAAGGGCAGGGCAGAGCGCCTGACCTTAAAACCAAAGCTATATCTCTTGCTTCATCAGGAGAAAAGTCTCCGGTAATCTGCGCTTCTCCGGAATAAATAGGTTCTTTTATTACCGGGGCAAGCCTCACTTTCCCATCTAAAAGTATAGCCAGCCTTTTACCGGTATTCTTTTCTGTAATCTCGCCGAATTTCTTAGCATCACGGGAGTTAAAATGGATGGAAACATAACTTAACCCTAAATTTCCGAATCCGACCTGGGCATCAGATAAGGATTTACCGGTCAAGGACGCCTTCTTTTTCAGAAGTATTTTCTTACCTTCAAGGGTATTCCATTCATGGTCAGAATCTACAGATTCCCTGTTCTTTTTTATGACATCGGGATTATCCTCAACCAGCTTAAATTCTAAAAGAGCAGTTCTGCCTATAATGCTCAGGGCATGTTCTCTATCCACAACACCCGGAAGCTGGATTAAAATCCTGTCAGTCCCCTGAGGCTGAATAACCGGCTCCTTCACTCCCAATTCATCTATCCGGTTACGGATAACCTCAACAGCTCTTTCAGCCGCCCCCTTTTTTTCCTTCGCCGACAATCCGGAAGTATCAACCTTATAAATAAGGTGCATTCCTCCTTTTAAATCAAGGCCCATGTTTATCTTCTTAAGAGGAAGAGCCGTAAAAAGGCCTACTAACAGGACAAGAGAAACAAAAACAAGTTTGAAATATAAATTTTTATACATAATATGAAAAGGAATTACTACTGATAAAGGACTACTCTTTATTTATTTTGTAAGAGACCGCAGTTTTATCAATCTCAATCCGGGTATTATCGTCTACCCTTACTACAAGAGTTTTGTCCTTAATATTGACAACTACTCCATGAACTCCTCCGGCTGTAACCACTTCATCATTCTTTTTTAAATTATTGATCATTTCATGGTGGCGTTTTTGCTGTTTCTTCTGAGGAAGGATAATGAGAAAATAGAAAAAGAGAAAAATAACTACTAAAGGAAGGAAATTCATAAAACCCGGTGTCTGTGTAGCCTGCGGCATATCTTTTCTCCTAAATGAGGCCACAACTTACGGAGTTCGAAGAACGACATAAGTTGTTCGGCCGAATTTATCCCGTCGAAGGCAGGGGAATTATCAAAGAGAATTACCCTGCATCTTCTCTGAGACGGGATTACA
>Ga0164318_10002747_pt1 | contig 16437 bp, 15 predicted proteins | sample GuaBasSedimGuay9_FD_113734 | JGI IMG/M metagenome (GOLD analysis project Ga0164318, IMG submission 113734) | Subseafloor sediment microbial communities from Guaymas Basin, Gulf of California, Mexico - Guay9, Core 4571-4, 0-3 cm | ecosystem: Environmental > Aquatic > Marine > Hydrothermal vents...
CCAAAATCGGCTTTTGTCAAGCTGGAGGTCTACAACACCCTGGGGCAGAAGGTAAGAACGCTGATTGAAACTGGGATGAAACCAGGCAATCATTCAGTCATCTGGAACGGAGAGGACAGCTCAGGCAGGGAGGTGTCCAGCGGGATCTACTTCTACTGCTTGAAGACCGGCGATAAGACCCTTCGAGTGAGGAAGATGCTACTTTTGAGGTAACCCTCGAAAGAGATTCTCCGGCAGAGGCCGCCCTTGTTCCCCTAACGAGGGCGGTTTTGTTTTAGCCATCCTGTGGAATCGTTGAGATTTCCAATAATTCAGTAGGAAGATAACCCTTGACATTTTCCCTGAAATGACTTAATATACAGCTAATCAGGAGACTCAGATGAGGGTCCGGAGCATCGGTGAGTTTGGACTTATTGAACGGATAAAGAAGTGGGTAACACCCGACGACAGCTCTGTTGTAGTGGGCATCGGTGACGATGCGGCCGTGGTTGAGGATCGGCCCGACCTCTATCGCCTGATTACCACAGATGCCTTTGTGGAGGGTGTCCACTTCAGGAGGGAGTTTGCCACCCCCTGGCAGATCGGTTGGAAGGCCATGGCAGCCAACTTAAGCGATATCGCTGCGATAGGGGGAGAGCCTCGGTGGGCAGTGGTTTCTGTGGCCTTTTCCGAGACCATCTCGGTAGAAGAGGTCGAAGAACTCTATCGGGGAATGAATGCCGTGAGCTCTTCCTTCGGCTGCAGTATTGTGGGAGGGGATACCAGTTTTTCCCCTGACAGGATGCTAATTTCCATTGCTGTAATTGGAGAGGTAGAAAAGGAGAGGCTTACTCTACGGAGGGGTGCTAAGATCGGAGATGCCATCTGCGTCACCGGCGAGTTGGGTGGGTCTGAAGCCGGACTGCAGGTGCTAAAGGAGAAGGGACCGACTGACGAAGATGTGGTCAGGCGGCATCTTGAGCCGAGGCCAAGGCTTAGGGAGGCAAGAACAATTGGTGAAGTCTGCCGGATACATGCGATGATAGATATCAGCGACGGGCTTTCCTCGGAGATACACCACATCTGCCATGAAAGCAGAGTAGGAGCCCGACTCTTCGCGGCCAAGATTCCCATCTGGCCGGGGGCCAGAGAAATTGCCCGGAAAATGGGCAGGTCACCAATGGACTATGCGTTAGGCGGGGGTGAGGACTTCGAACTTCTGTTCACCCTCTGCCCTGGCGAGGTAGAGAGAGTGAGATCCCATTTGCTGAACAACATTCGGACCCCGGTGACGGTCATCGGAGAGATTGTGGAGTTGGAAAAGGGAGTAGTTCTAGTTGGGGAAGACGGCAGGGAAAGAGAGATGCCGCAGTCGGGCTATCAACACTTTGGGGCTCAGCGTAATTTGGGATGAGTCCTCCTCAAAGACCGTCTTTGCCGGTTAAGGCAAGGGCGGCTTTTTTTCTTCAGGGGCTCTGTGGTGCCCCTACGGCCCTGCTAAATCTCATGACCAGTGCACTGTCTAAGTTCACCTCCTGAGTTGTCAAAAGAACAAGCGCAGATTTGCGATTTGAACAATATTTTGAAAAAACTCGACAGAATGTTCATAGGGGTTTATTTCTATGTAGATGCAGGCAATGCTTTATAGAGGGTTGAGGACAGGAAAAAATGACCTTAGGGAACCAACAGAGCCCCTGGGTTGCGGAAGATGCTGCTGTTGAAATAACCCGAAGATCCTTTTTGTCTCCAGGGCCGCCAATACCTCTGTGGCAAGGGCGGCTTTTTTCTTGCCATCTTGAACAAATTATTGTATAATTGTAAAAACTGCACTCCATTTCCTAACTGTTTAAACCACGGAGGAATACTATGCGAGGACCTTCAGCCGGAATCCTGCATTTGCTCTTTATGGTTTCATTCTCCCTACCTGTCCATGGCGGCGAATTGGCCTCATCATCTGATATGCGAGCAATCGAATCATTTCGGGCCATCCAATTTGTCCCCGGAGACTCGCTGCCTGAGGACAGGATACTTTACGGAGACAGCCGGGGTTACATACACATATTGAAACGTCAGCCTAAGGGTTTCTCAGAGGAGTGGAGAAGCCGGCACTTGGGAGCAGGAATAATGGGGGTTTTTGCTCAGGATATCGATGGCGACGAGAGACCGGAACTGGTTACCTATACCTCTGGGGGCAGGATATTCATATTTGCCCTCAAGACTCACTCACTGGTGTGGCAGAGCAATGAAAACGAGTTCGCCGACATCACCTGTATGACCGTCGCCAATGCAGATGACGACCCTCAGGAAGAGCTGGTCTTCTGTGCCGATTCTCACCTCTTTATCTACGACGGCAAAAGCCTGTTCCAGGAGTGGAAAAGCCAGGCAGAATTTAGGGCTCAGCAGATACTGGTTGGTGATGTGGATGGAGACGGACAGAAGGAGCTCATCCTGAACACCGGCTGGGTGCTTGACGCCCGGTTTCACGATGTAGAATGGCAGTCGCCTGACCCCTTTGGTGACCGAATAGCACTTCTGGATGTGGACAGCGACGGTATCCCTGAGGTTATCGGGGAGTTCGGAGGCCACTTCCTCAAGACCTTCGACATCGACCTCAAAAGCGAGAAGTGGTGACCCAGACAATTTCCCATTGACATTCAGCCCCCAGTTGTTATATTTTTACTGCTAAACAGATGGGATTCTGTTTCTATCCAACCGTTTTCAAAAGGGAGGATTCCATGGCCAGGAAAGTGAATGTAGGTCTGATTGGCTATGCATTTATGGGCAAAGCCCACAGCCACGGCTACAAAGATGTGCAGATCTTCTACCCCGACTTGGGGGCAGTGCCGGTTATGAAGGTGATCTGTGGGCGTAATCGGGAGGCGGTGAAGGCCGCTGCCTCTCAGTACGGATGGGAGGAATACGAGACCTCCTGGCAGAGGGTAGTGGAGAGAGATGACATAGATCTGGTGGATATCTCCACTCCAGGCCATCTCCACAAGGAGATGGCGATAGCCGCTGCCCAGGCGGGCAAGGATATCCTCTGTGAGAAGCCGTTGGCCAACAGCTTAGAGGAGGCCCAGGCCATGCTGGAGGCAGTGCAGAAGGCAGGGGTGAAGCATATGGTGGGCTTCAACTACCGCCGGGTGCCCGCAGTGGCTCTGGCTAAAAGACTGATTCAGGAAGGAAAACTCGGACGGATCTATCACTTCCGGGCGATCTATCTGCAGGATTGGATTGTAGACCCTGAGTTCCCCCTGGTGTGGCGGCTCCAGAAAGATAAAGCTGGCTCTGGCCCCTTAGGTGACCTGGCTGCTCACAGTGTGGACCTGGCCCGTCACCTGATCGGTGAGATAGCCGAAGTGGTGGGAATGGCGAAGACTTTTATTGAAGAGAGACCGCTGCTGGCACAGGCCAAGGGGGCGGGACTTTCAGCCGAAGCCGCCGGCGGTCGGGGAAAGGTGACCGTCGAGGACGCCGTGCTATTTCTTGCCAAATTCCAGAACGGCGCCCTGGGCAGCTTCGAGGCCACCCGGTTCGCCAGCGGGCGGAAAAATTACAATCGCTTCGAAATCAACGGCAGCCGCGGCAGCTTGGTGTTTAACTTGGAAAGAATGAACGAACTGGAGTTCTACAGCCGTGAAGATGAAGGGCACGCCCAGGGCTTCAGAACCATCCTGGTCACCGAAAGTGAGCATAAATATGCCGGGGCCTGGTGGCCCCCAGGACATATTATAGGATATGGGGAGACTTTTGTCAACCAGACATATGAACTTATGCAGGCGATTGCTGAGGATAGACAACCTTCCCCCGATTTCAGCGATGGCGTGCGGTGCCAGGCAGTGCTGGAGGCGGTGAGCAGGTCCATTACCGAGGGCGGTTGGGTGAGGGTTTGACTCAGACAGAGAAAAATTAGGTGTGGCAACCCGAGGGTTGCCACACCTTGCTTTAATGAGGAGCCATGATGAAGGAGAAGAGATGTGCTTCTGTAAAAAGGGCAACCAGAGAGACACAGATTGAGCTTCAGTTCTGTTTGGACGGAGAGGGACGCTATGAAGTCTCAACCGGCATTGGTTTCTTCGACCATATGCTTCAGCTCTTCGCCCAGCATGGTTTTTTTGACCTGAAGCTCTCCTGTCAGGGTGACCTGAACGTAGATGCCCACCACTGTGTTGAGGACGTGGGTATATGCTTAGGCCAGGCAATAGATAAAGCCTTAGGGGACCGCAGAGGTATCTGCCGATATGGAACAAGCTATGTCCCTATGGATGAGTCTCTGGGCCGGGCGGTGGTAGACCTTTCAGGAAGGCCATTTCTGGTTTTCAATGCCCAGTTCAAGCTGGCAAAGGTGGGCCAGTTCGATACCGAGTTGGTGAGAGAGTTTTTCCAGGCGGTCGCCAACAACGGGAAACTCACGCTCCATCTGGATCTCCCCCGGAGCAGCAACACCCATCACAGTATAGAGGCACTGTTTAAAGCCTTTGGCCGTGCACTGGACCAGGCATCATCTTTTGATGCGAGAGTTAAGGATGTGCTTTCAACCAAAGGGGAATTGTAGAGTCATTGGATGAGTACAATGAAGCAAAATCCAAATTTCAGTGATTGTCCCTACCTTGAATGAGTGAGAGGATATTGTCGCTCTACTAGAGAAAAATTGACAAAATGGTCGTCTTTCTTTGTAGGGAAAAGCCAAAATGAATAAAGAGCTTAAAGAGATTGTTGAACATAGGCGAATAGCCCTCGCATATCTTTTTGGATCAAGGGTAAAAGGGAAAGTAGGAGATCTAAGTGATTACGATGTCGCTGTTCTGGTAGATGGTGGGGTGCCGTATCGGTTCAAATATCAACTTGCTTATGAGCTGCGTAAGGCCCTGAATACTGAGAGGGTTGACTTGGTAATTCTGAATTCTGCTCCCATTGAATTAGCGTATAACATAATCTCAACTGGTAGATTAATCTATCAAAGAAGTGTGTATGACAGAGTGGAATTTGAAGCCAACACAATGAGCAAGTACTTCGACTATCTCCCTGTTCTAAGGAAACAAAGAGAAGAGATATTGAAGGAGTCAAATTATGAAAGAAGAATTCAGCGGGGTAGAGAAGCACTTAGACAAGCTGAGCGAATGCTTAGGGAGATTAGAACCTCTAAAGGAAAGAAAACTTGAGGATTTTCTCTCTAATCCTGATTTACGTGACATTGCCGAAAGGAATCTTGAGGTTGCAGCGCAGTGCTGCGTTGACATAGCGGGAAGGGTGATCTCCTTAGAGCAGGCTGAAAAACCGAAAGATTATTATGAGCCCATAATACGGATAGGTGAGATAGGGGTACTTCCAATGCGATTTGCTGAGAGGTTTGCCCCCATAGCAGGCTTCCGAAACATCCTTGTCCATAATTATTTGGAAATAGACTGGAAAGAAGTTTACGGCAATCTTCAGAAACTCTCGGATGTCTATGAGTTTATGGAATATGTAAAAATTTGGTTGAGGAAAAGGGTAGGAGAATAGCACAAATTTGAAGAGAATGTACGATATGGCACAAGGTGTGTGCTAATGGAGGAGTCTCTAACCCAGGCGGTGATGGAACTTTCAGGTAGAACCTATCTGGTGATCAAAGCCGATTTCATGACCGAAAGGGTCCGAGACCTTGGCACTGAGTTGATGGACGAGTTCTTCCCCGCTTTAGTGAGCGAGCCGAATATAGATCTTCGTCTGGGTTTCGCTCGGGAGCACCAACGCACACCACAGCATAAAATTGCTGTTTAGGCAGGTTGGACGGGCACTGGACCAGGCCTCATGTTCCCAGCAGACAGTCGGGGGGGTGCTGTCCACTAAAGGAAAGCTCTGAGAAAAGGGTGCAGAGAATTACAGAAACGATAGCAGTTGACAAAGGAGTTCATTTCTGAAAAGAAGGTAAGAGATTTATATTATGGACTGTTTCAGGGGAGAGATTTATTGACCGAGAGACTGATTTGGGGAATGTTCTTTCGCGTCTAAGCGAGAGGAATTCTATGATACGATATGCCCTGTATGGGACAGAAAAAACCGCATCTTCAAAGAGAAGGAAGAGGTCTGTGGCTTGCAGTACCCTGCGTTTGAGAAGCGACTAAAGAAGGTCATTTGAATAACGAGGAAAGCGGGCTCATTACAGCATAGAGGTTCTTTTCGAAACATTCACCTCTTGATGGCCTTTATTAGATCCGTTTTTGAGGCGCACCGGGTTCTTGTTGCCGTCTCAACAAGTTGTCTGGACTGTGGCTACTTAAGGAGGAAAGGTTGGCTCACACGAAGGCTCTTATGATATCTGTTATCATTCCAACCTACAACCGGGGGGAGGAGCTGAAGGAACTTTTGTCATCTCTGGGAAACCAGACATATCCAAGGGACTATTTCGAGATAATAGTGGTTGATGACGGCTCGACCGATGGTACTGAGTCGACTGTGAAATCTCTTGCCAAAGCATATGGTCTCTGCCTTCGGTATTTCTATCAGGAGAACCGTGGGCCCGGGCCATCTCGTAACTTAGGAATGGCAAAGGCCAGAGGGGACGTTTTTGTATTCATAGATTCAGATTGCATCGCTTCTCCCGATTGGCTCGAACAGATCGCTTCTGCTATGAGCACAGGAGAGATCGATGCCTTTGGAGGCCGGGATACTTTTCATCCCGACTTCCCCGTTCTTCTCAAAGCCATCGATTATTCGATGACTTCTTTTATCGGTACTGGGGGAACACGAGGTAGATCTGGCCTACAAGTGGCAAGATACTATCCGCGTAGTTTCAATATGGGGTTCCGTCGGGAGGTCTACGAAAAGATCGGTGGTATGAGGAACCTGAGACATGGGCAGGATATAGAATTTTCAAATCGTATTCACCGCAACGGGTTTCGTGTAGCCTTTCTACCAGATGTTGTTGTTTTTCATAAGCGTCGTACCTCTATGAAGCGCTTCTTCAAACAGATTTTCAATTGGGGGGTGACGCGCATCAACCTTGGCCGCATAGATCGGCAGATGCTGAGGCCTGTGCACGCTCTGCCGGCATTGGCTGTGGCCGTCTATCTCCTGTTGGCCCTGGGAGCTTTACACAGTCGATACGCTCTATTAACGTGGCTGGGGGCCACTGGACTAGCCGGATTCATTTTAATCTTTGCCTTCATCCAAGCTGCCCTGATCCATCGATCCATCCGGGTCGGCGCTCTGTCGATGGTGGCCCTCTGCGTACAAGTTATCGCCTACGGACTGGGCTTCTTATCGGGGGCATGCAAGATGCTCTTTTCCAGGGGGCAAGAACCAGTAGAAGGATTTACTAAACACTACTACGACTGAAATGAAAAAGAGAAAAGTGCCAAAAGGGTCAAAAAGGAAGCACCCTAAGAAAACAGTTGAGAAAGGCGCAGGGAGGCCTTACCTGCAACGGTTGTCGAAACGGAAGCAGACTCTGATTTGTCTTAGCGTCATTCTGTTATCCGCGTTGCTTTACTTCAAGCCCCTGGTGTTTGAGGGAAAATCCCCCGTGGGAGAAGACGTAATTGGGAGCATAGGTAAGACTCATCAGATATCAGAGTATCACAAGCAAACAGGCCAGCGCGCCTTGTGGAATCCCTATGTGTTTTCTGGAATGCCTGTGTACCATAGAGTGACAGCCCCAGTAAAATCAATTGATACCCTCATAAGCTTCTTCTACAACACTCGAGGACGTCAGGGAGCTGTCTATTTTCTTATTGGAGCTCTTGGAATGTTTCTGCTCCTCAGGTACCTTGGACTTCAAAATTTCGCCGCACTGATAGGAGCATTGGCTTTTCTATTTACACCCCATTGGCAGGGAATACTACAGGCCGGTCATTTCTCTAAGTTTCGCTCGATTATGATCATACCATGGGTGCTTCTCACGCTCCTGTTCCTTTTTGACCGCAAGAATCTGTTAAGCCTGCTTCTTTTTATCTTGGCCTTCTCTGTTCAACTCAGAACCCAGCACTACCAGATTGTATTCTATACTGGTGTGCTAATGTTCTTTGTGGGAATGAGGTATGTGATAGACTGGGTTATGAGAAGAGAGTTTCTTAATCTTGGAAAAGTGGCCATAATGCTGGTAGCGGCTGTCGGCGTAGTGGCCATGACGGTGGCTCAGCCCCTGCTCAGTACCAAGGAGTATACCCCGTATTCCATTCGAGGAGGAACTGGCGAGAAGGGTTCTACTGGCCTGAGCTTAAGTTATGCAACCAGTTGGTCTTTTTCTCCTAGGGAGACGTTTACTTTTGTTATGCCCAGGTTTTTGGGGGGCACATCCAGCGAATTGTACACGGGCGACTCTGTGCCGGCTCTGAAGGGGAGGATCATCCCAGGATATTGGGGAGATATGCCGTTTTCGGGAAATACTGAGTATCTTGGAATTGTAGTTTTGATCCTGACAGTCACCGGTCTTTATGGTTACCGGAAAAACGGTCTGATAATCTCTCTGGGCTTGTTGATAATTTTCTCTTTCTTGCTTTCCTTGGGCCGCCACCTACCTGCGTTCTATGGAATATTCTTCAAATATATGCCCGCATTTAACAAATTCCGTTGTCCCTCGATGGTTCTTGTTTTGGTGATGTTCTCTACGTCCGTAATCAGCGCTTTCGGGGTGAACTGGCTTGTCCAAGCGGGCAAGGATGATAGAAAGGGAACCCTAGAAACTATCCTGTGCACATGCGGCGTTCTGCTGCTTATTGGTCTTGTTCCCTTCCTATTTAAGGGTATGTTCTCTTTTGAAAGGGCAGGTGAAGCCCAACGATATGGTGGTGCACTGGAGTACCTGAAAGCAGCCCGATATGATCTGATGAAAGCCGATGCCCTGCGGCTGATCTTCCTTGCCTTGTTGACTTGTGGCCTGATCTGTAGCTATCTGAAATGGCTAGTTAACAGGAGAATCGTATTGATCCTTGGCGTGATCGTTCTGCTCTTGGCCGATCTTATTTCTGTGGGCAACAGGTTTTTGACCAAAGACCATTTGGCAAAGACAGCAAAATTGGAGAGAGTTCAGTTCACCAAACCTGGAGTGGATCACCTGCTGATGAAAGACAAGGGTGTTTTTCGGATATTTCCGGTAGGAGAACTGTTTGGCAGCAACGACTGGAGTTACCATTACCAATCTATTGGTGGATACGATGCCGCCAAGCTCCGTGTCACTCAAGATGTTATAGAATCTTGCCTATACAAGGGATGGAGCCCGGATATTCCCATTAACTGGAATGTAGTGAACATGTTAAATGCAAAATACCTGATAGCCAGGGGAACTATTCCAGAGAAACATCTAACGCTGGTTCACGAGGATAAGCAGCAGGGGTATTTTCTTTATAGAAACCAATCGGTCCTGCCCAGGGCTTTCTTCGTGGGAAGCTATGAGATCATCCCGGAAAGGCAAAAGAGACTGACAAGGCTTAATGACCCCGGCTTTGATCCCGGGGAGACTGCTATTCTGGAGTTTGACCCAAAACTCGATATCTCGCCGCCTGATCCCGAGGCGGCCGTAGAAATCATATCGTTTAAACCTGATCAGATCAGCCTCCGGGTTCAGAATCAGAATAACAGCTTGCTGGTGCTCTCCGAGATATACTATCCCAAAGGATGGCATGCATATATCGACAACAAAGAAACGGAGATCTTCAAAACCGACCACTTGCTGCGTTCGATTTTTGTGCCCGCAGGGGTACATAGAATAGAGTTCCAATTCCGGCCAGAGAGCTATTTTCTGGGCGTGAGACTGAGTCGATACTCCACCTGGACTATATACCTCTTACTGCTGGTTGTATTGGGCAGGCGAGTTCTGCTAAAAAGGACTGTCCAACACTAATCCTTTAAAGATAGAGCAAGATATGAATAAGGTCCTTGTCATAAGCTACTATTGGCCGCCAGCGGGTGGACCGGGTGTGCAGCGCGTACTGAGTTTCGTCAAATATCTTCCGCAGTTTGGCTGGCAACCGGTGGTGCTCACCGTGAAGAACGGAGAATACACCTATTGGGATACAACATTGGCCCAAAAAGTTCCGGACAATGTAAGAGTTTATCGTGCCATGATTGTAGAACCCTACGATCTCTATCGAAGGTTTACCCGGAAGCAGAGAAAAGCGAGGATCCCGGTGGCGGTTCTCACAAGGCAACAGATATCTCTGCGGGAGAAAATAGCTCATTTCGCGAGAGCAAATTTCTTCGTTCCCGATGCCAGGGTGGGTTGGATACCCTTTGCACTCAAAGAAGCTTTAAAAATAGTTCAAGCGGAAAAAATAGATTTGATCTTCACCTCTTCTCCACCCCACACGGTTCAACTTATTGGAATGAGGTTGATGGAGAAGTCAGGTCTGCCCTGGGTAGCAGATTTCAGAGATCCGTGGACGGAGATTCGGTATTACTGTGGTGTTAAACGATTCACGACTACAGTAAAGGTTGATAGCTTATTGGAGAAAAGAGTGCTCTCGAGAGCAAACAGGGTGATCGCCGCTAGCCCCTCAATTGCGGACAGTTTCAGGGAAAAAGTGAGTAGTGGGCATTTTTGTGTTATCACTAATGGATTTGATGAAGAGGATTTCAGCGACATAAACCCTATACGGCACCCCCAGAAATTTAGAATCACATATGTCGGCAATATGGGAGCGACTCAGAATCCAGAAGTGTTATTCAGAACGCTGGTTGCACTGGTACGAGGAGACAGCCGTTTCTGCTCGGCTTTTGATCTATTATTTGTAGGGAATGTGGAGAGTTCTGTTGTCTCCACAATGAGAAGATTCAGGCTGGATCATCTGGCTCAAATAGTGCCTTATGTGCCGCACACGGAAGCTTTAATGTATATGATCAAATCTGCAATCTTGCTCTTGGTTATACCTAGAACGACAAACAACAAGGTAATACCCGGAAAATTATTTGAGTATTTAAGGACAGGCAGACCTATATTGTGCATCGGGCCGACAGACGGAGATGCCGCTGAGATTATTAAAGAAACCGGCGCAGGCTCAGTAGTGGATTACGAGGATGTTGAGGGATGTGAGAAGGTTGTAGTAAGGTATTACAAACTTTGGAAATGTGGAAAGCTCAGCCCTATGGCGAACTTCAGAGAAGTAGAGAAATATGAGAGAAGGAATTTAACTAAAAGACTGGGTTCTATTTTTAGTCAGGTGTTACACCATGAGAATTGGGATGATATTGGACAAAGAATTTCCCTTTGATACCCGTGTCGAAAACGAAGCCTTATCTCTTTTGAAGGCAGGTTATCAGGTTCACCTCTTATGTTTTTCTTTTAATGGAAATAGCGAGAAAATTGTATATAAGGGAATCATAACACATAGATTGCATGTCGCTAAGCAGTTTCAAAAAAAATTTAGGAACATAGTTACACATATTCCTATTTACTCAATATACTGGCAGAACAAAATACGAGATTTTATTAGAGAAAATGGAATAGATGTATTGCATCTTCATGACCTACCATTAGCTTCTACAATAGAGAACACAAAGTCCAAGTTCAAGACTGCGATTGTGTTAGATTTACATGAAAATTATCCGTTTGCACTTCGGAATTATGCCTTTACAAAAAATTTTGGGGCTAGATTGTTGATATCTGCGGAAAAATGGGAAAGAAAAGAAATCGAATGGTGCAACAAAGCAGATTATCTAATAACAGTTATTGAAGAAGCGGTTGAACGGTATCATTCACTTGGCATACCAAAGGAGAAACTTACGGTCGTATCAAATTATGTTAATCAAGATGAATTTCTGTCCTCGATAAAATCGAGAACTAAAGATACTCTTCACATATTGCAGAAATTCAAGGGCAAATTTGTAGTGACCTATATTGGCGGATTTGATATGCATCGTGGACTGGAAAGCGTAATAAGGGCAATGCCCTTGCTCATCAAGAAGTGCAAGGACGCAAAATTGGTTTTAGTCGGCACAGGCAGGAATCTTACAACACTTATTAAATTGTCTCAAAACTTGAAAGTCGACAAATACATTTCATTTGAAGGGTGGCAGCCGCCGTCTATTCTGCCATCATACCTCAAAGCGAGCGATGTCTGCCTGATTCCTCACCTAAAAACAGTTCAAACTGACAATACTATTCCGCATAAGCTGTTCCAATATATGCTATTAGAGAGACCTGTTGTTTCCACGGATTGTAATCCGATTAGAAGAATTGTGAGTGAGACAAGATGTGGACTTGTTTACCGAAGTGGCGATTATGAAGGGCTTAGTGAGTGCATTATGAAACTTTATGAGGATTATGAATTAAGAAGGGAAATGGGTAAAAGGGGGAAGAAAGCGGTGCTAGAAAAATATAATTGGAGAAATACAAGTAGGAATCTTATTGAGTTGTATAAAACAATAGAAAATTCAATTAGATATAGATAAATGACCAATATGAAAAACAAAGATATATTAAGCAATCCTGCTTATTATGAACAATTTGATTGGGAAAAATCAGATTTAGGCATTCATCTTAGAGATAAGATTGAAAAGATTTTTGAGTTAATGCCCCCATATGTGGGAACAATTATTGATATTGGATGCGGTGATGGAACGATCACAAATAGATTGGCAAAAAAATACAAAGTTACAGGTGTCGATAGAAGTGCTAATGCCCTAAAATTCGTGAGTACTAAGAAGATCCTTTCTTCCTCTGATGAAATAGATGTACCAGACACAGCCTCTGATATGGTCTTATCAAGCGAATTGCTTGAACATTTGGAAGATAGAGTCTTTTATGGGACTATTAAAGAAATGAAGAGAATAAGCCGAAAATACGTTTTTCTTACAATCCGTAATAACGAAGTATTGGAGAAGGATTTTGTCAAATGTCCAAATTGTGGACACGTTTTCAATAGAGCATATCATATAAGAAGTTTGGATGTTAGTAACATTAAGGAGTACTTTTCTGATTACACAGTTCTTAAGAGCTTTGAGTTTGGTTCTGGCAAAAGAGGTCATAATAGACTGTTACCTAATATAAAACACAGACGTGTTCCGACGTCTGTCTGGATTCCAAAATATTGGACTAGGTATTCTTCATGGGAAACTATGTGTCCAAAATGTGAAACGCCCTCTATTTAGCGTGACTAGACTTAACTCATTAGGTTTTTTTGTGACTTTTTCAATATTTTCTTTAGCCCTCATAAAGCGTATTGGTTGTTCATATTGTTAGAAAAAAGCTAATTATGCTAGCTGAAATTCAAAGGACTTTCAAACATTCAGCCATCTATAGTCTCGGCAATATCGGCACGAAACTGATTGGCATTGTTCTATTACCGCTGTATACAAAACATATAACAGTGTCAGAGTATGGTCTTCTTGGCATTCTTGAAATCACTATTATCATATTAAGCCAGACCCTGATTTTAGGACAACCCCAGGCATACTTAAGATTTTACAATTTCCCAGACTATAAAGAGAGAAGAGATTCTGTCCTTTTTACAATATTCGCTTTCTTGCTTGCTATCGGTTTGTTATTTAATCTGATAGGTCAGAATCTTCTAACAACACTGTCTTCACTGTTTTCCAAACCAATCGAATTTACGCTCTATCTGAGACTTTGCTTTATCATAGTTTTCTTACGAATAATAGGCAATCTTTTTCTCAATGTATTGCGTGCTAAAGAAAAGTCCCTCTCTTATGCAGCAGCGAACGTAATAAAAATAACTATTGTCTTAGGGTTTAATATTTATTTTGTTGCATTTGCCAAAATAGGTATAAAAGGAATTTTGTTTTCATACCTAATTGGGGATGGTGTCCTGTTCCTTATCCTCATCGCGAATATGATTTGCGAAATGGCACCAAAGTTTGACCGTAAAATACTAACCACTGCACTTAGTTTTGGATTTCCTTTGATATTTGCCTCGTTAGCCAGTATGTTGTTGAATATGGGTGATAGATACATTCTTAAGTTACTGGTAGATTGCAGAGAGGTCGGACTCTATAATTTGGGTTACAAAGTGGCCGGCATCCTGAATGTGTTTCTAATACAACCGTTCTCATTAAGCTTCCTGCCAATTGCTTACAAAGTGTACGGACAAAAAAGCGATAAGAGATATTATAGCAAGGTCCTGACTTACTTTGTTTTTGTGCTTTTCTGGGCAGGACTCGGGTTGGCTTTCTTTGGCAAAGAAATTATCAAAATGCTTGCCCTAAATCCCGAGTATTGGACTGCCTATCGAGTTGTGCCGTATCTTACGCTCGCATATATATTTAGCGGCGCCAAAAGTATTGCCTCTCTGGGATTATACCTGAAGAGGAAAACAAATTATGTCGCATATAACCTCATAGCCGCTATGGTCTTAAATGTTGCTTTGAATTTTCTTCTTATCCCAAAGTATAGGATGATGGGAGCTGCAGTAGCCACAATCATATCTTTCGCTGTCTTGTATGTTACCACATATTTTACAGCAAACCGCTTTTATAAAATCCCCTACGAAAACCTGAAGCTCCTAAAGATGTTAGTCTTGGCAACTGTTTTATTCTTCCTATCAACCTTGACTGCAGATTTGAATGTCCTGCCAAGAATCTTGACAAAATTGGGCATATTAATTTCATTCCCGTTTTTATTGTATCTTGTCAACTTTTATGAAAAGATCGAGATTGAGACAATTAAACAAGGGTTCAAAAAGATCACCAAGGTAGAAAGTGTTGCTTAAGAGCAGGATAAGCATCACCATGTTCTGAGGCTTATATCGTATGTCATTTATAGGAAAGGTTCCTCTTGAATAAATCGATAAAAATATTTGGCAACGTACCTTATAAAAGCTGCGTTGCCGCACAAGTTAATTCAACAGTTCTACTTCTACTAGATTGGCAGAAAAGCGGAGAAAAGGGAGTATTCCCGGCCAAATTGTTCGAATACCTTGGCGCCGGCCGGCCCATTCTATGCATATCAAACCACGAAACCGTGGTCACCGACCTGATCAAAAAGACCAACGCAGGGGTTGTTGTCAAAAATGACGAGGAGATGAAAAGGGTTCTCCTCAAATGGTATCGAGAATTCATAGAGACTGGGGAGATTAAATATCAGGGGATACAATCGGAGATTATGAAACATACCCGGGAGAAGAAGACAAAACAGTTGGCCGAGGTCTTCGAGCGGGTTTTGAGCGATAACAAACAGAGATAAGCTAAATTATGGAAAGCGAGCGCCCTAACTATCTCATACCTTGGGGGAATTTTGCTCCTTCCGCTGAAAGACAGGCCAGAGGAATCGCTAAACTCCCAGCAGTAGTTAGCCAAAAGGAAATGTCGTGTATATTCGCCAGGAACCATACAAAACCCTCATAGAAAAATTGATCGCCGCTCTGGCAAGAAAATACAGGGATAGACTTGTCTCACTAATTATTTTTGGATCCGTAGCCAGAGGAGAAGCAAGGAAAGATAGCGATATAGATGTATTGCTAATTATAGACTTGCTTCCCAAAGGAAGGCTTGAAAGACAGATGGAATTTATTGATGTGGAAAAAGATATAGAAGGATACTTGAATGATCTTTTTGAGAAGGGGTATTCTATCGATCTCTCACCAATAATAAGAACGCCTCAGGAGGCGCTCAGAATCTCGCCTCTCTATTTGGATATGGTGGAGGATGCGATAATCGCCTACGATAAAGACAACTTCTTCAAAAACATTCTGCGAACTATTAGAAATAGGCTTAGGGAATTGGGGTCGAAAAGAGTTAGAATGGGCAAAAAGCGGTATTGGGTCTTAAAGCCAGATTATTCTTTTGGAGAGGTGATAAACATTGGATAACATCGGAATGGCGGGTTCATATCTGACCCAGGCTGAGCAGAGACTGAAATATGCAAAGCAGGCCCTAAACGATGGAAATTACGCCTATGTGATCAGGCAGAGTCAGGAAGCGGTTGAACTTGCACTTAAAGCTTCACTGAGAATTGTCGGAATTGAACCCCCAAAATTCCACGATGTTGGACCGATATTGAGGAGAAGTTCCGATTCTTTTCCAGAATGGTTTAGAGATCAGGTAGATAAAATGGCGTCCATCTCCAGAATACTCAGAAGAGAAAGGGAACCCAGTATGTACGGCGACGAAGATTTAGCTTTGCCGCCTGATGAACTTTACACCGTTGAAGATGCCAAAACAGCTCTTGAGGGATGTGAGTTTATTGTGAATAATTCAAGGAAATTATTGGATGAAGCCGAAAGAGGATCAAAAGAACAATAGTGCTACCTGGATAATCCTTCAATCCAACATCCCAGAACACCAGACAAACATTTGCGTTACTGTTAATTGGGTCGCAAAGATGACGAACCGTAATTAACCCTGTCAGTCCGATCATTTCCCTAACGCTATGCAAATCCCAGACCTTCTGTGAATAGCTGAACTAAAATGCCTACCCTTCTCATCACCGGCTGCAATGGCCTCTTAGGCCAAAAAATAGCTAAGATTGCTTCCAGACAATGGGAAATTCACGGAATCGATCTACATGAATCTGCGTTCAACTCCAAC
>Ga0164318_10002748_pt1 | contig 16436 bp, 15 predicted proteins | sample GuaBasSedimGuay9_FD_113734 | JGI IMG/M metagenome (GOLD analysis project Ga0164318, IMG submission 113734) | Subseafloor sediment microbial communities from Guaymas Basin, Gulf of California, Mexico - Guay9, Core 4571-4, 0-3 cm | ecosystem: Environmental > Aquatic > Marine > Hydrothermal vents...
AGACGCGAAGCATCGCGTCTCCTCGAAGACACATCGTATAGACGCGAAGCATCGCGTCTCCTCGAAGACACATCGTATAGACGCGAAGCATCGCGTCTCCTCGAAGACACATCGTATAGACGCGAAGCATCGCGTCTCCTCGAAGACACATCGAGAGACGCGAAGCATCGCGTCTCTACATACAATGATAAAACATTTTTGTTTAACTGATATTTTCTCTTTTCAAACTGAAATGAAGAAGGAGTTGTTTATGAAGATGGTCACTGCCATCATTAAGCCTTTTAAACTTGATGATGTGCGAGAAGCACTTTCCGAGATTGGTGTACAAGGTATCACGGTAACTGAAGTGAAAGGGTTTGGTCGTCAAAAAGGCCATACGGAATTGTATCGTGGGGCAGAATACGTGGTCGATTTTTTACCCAAAGTGAAAATTGAAGCGGCTGTGAGTGAGGATGATCTTGACAAAGTCATTGATGCGATTACGAAATCGGCCAATACCAACAAAATTGGGGATGGCAAAATTTTTGTTTCTGCTCTTGAACAGACGATTCGCATTCGTACTGGTGAAACGGGCAGAGAGGCACTTTAAATGAGACAACAGGAAAAAAGCAAGATGACTATCCAAAAATCTCACTGGACTTCGCTTTTGTTGATAACCCTGCTTTCTGCCTTGCCTGAAGTGACTTTGGCACAGGAGTTGAGTACGGGTAACACGGCTTGGATACTGACAGCAACCGCATTGGTGCTGTTTATGACGATTCCAGGTTTGTCTATGTTTTATGCGGGTATTGTACGCAGTAAGAATGTCTTGTCGATATTGATGCAATGCTTTGCGATAACCTGTCTGGTGTCTATCCTGTGGCTAGTGTATCTCTACAGTCTGGCTTTCGGAGAAGGCAACATTTGGATTGGTGATTTAAGCAAGGCTTTCATGGCCGGTGTTGGTAAGGATGCCTTAGCGGGCGATATTCCCGAAACGGTTTTCTCTATGTTCCAACTGACTTTTGCCATTATTACGCCGGCACTGATAGTGGGTGCCTTTGCAGAGCGTATGAAGTTTTCGTCTATGTTGCTCTTTAGTGCGATATGGGTTACATTGGTTTACGCGCCAGTGACCCATTGGGTTTGGAGCGATAATGGCTGGCTTAAGAATATGGGCCTGTTAGACTTTGCAGGGGGCACAGTTGTGCATATTACTGCTGGTGTAAGCGCTCTGGTAGCCGCTATTGTTATCGGTAAACGTCATGGTTTTCCGCAGACGGCTATGCCACCCCATAATTTAACCATGACAATAGGTGGCGCAGGTATGCTCTGGGTAGGTTGGTTCGGTTTCAATGCCGGTAGTGCTTTAGCCGCGAATGGTGATGCTGGGATGGCGATGATGGTAACCCATATTTCAGCCGCCGCTGGCGCAATGGCTTGGATGGTGATGGAATGGATCAGATATGGAAAACCGAGTGTGTTAGGTATCGTTACAGGTATGGTAGCGGGTTTGGGCACCATTACGCCAGCTTCGGGTTTTGTCGGGCCGGCCGGCGCATTGCTTATCGGTCTCACAGCAGGCGTGGTGTGTTTTGGCGCGACAAACTTCCTAAAGCGGGCATTGAAGATAGACGATTCCTTGGACGTGTTCCCAGTGCATGGTGTCGGTGGCATCTTAGGTACGATAGCTGTCGGTATTTTTGCTTCCACAGAACTGGGCATCTTTAGTGGTCAAGGTTTTGCAAAGGGTGTCAGCAGTATGGGTCAACAATTGGGGATTCAGTTTGTGGGTGTCATTTCAATCCTGATCTACACGGCTGTTATAACCTTTATTATTCTCAAAGTCATTGATATGGTTATTGGATTGCGTGTGTCCAAGGAAGAAGAGATTGAAGGTTTGGACATTGCGTTACATGAGGAACGGGGTTATATTATTTAAACGTTTTCCTTATGTTTTTGACAATCAACCCCTTTTTTGGATTTACTTTTGTGAGTTTTTCGTACCAACTGTAGGGTGGGTAACGTGTTTTTGTTGCCCACCATTTATGTCGGGTGGGTAACGTGTTTTTGTTGCCCACCATTTCCTCTTTAGTTTGTGAATGGCTTCACAACGACTTATGGGTAAAGCTTAGGGAGGGGGATTTAGGGGTTGATTTATGGAGAAGTCGATGAGCGAGTTACGCGATTATTTGCAAGAATATATCGATATCTTGCAAATGTTATTAAAGCAGTACAACAACGATGATTTGATGATTGGAAAAGCTCAAGAAATTTTTAAAAGTGATCACGATCCTCGTTATTTGGTGTTGACACAAAAGTTAGCGCAAATTAAGAAAAAAGCGTCTGATGTGAAGCAGAATGATAATGCTGCTTCCGCTTTCAAATTAATAGATAAAGACACGTATTAGAAATTTATAGGGGCAATCCGTAGGGTTGCCTTTTTTTTTAGGTTTTTTAGGTTTGGTAAAAGGGCAAGTACAAGGGGGCAACCACAAGGGATTGCCCCTACAATAATCATTTTTGTAAACGTTTTAAAAACACTCTCATTTCTTTAGCTGCCTGTTTATCTCCCATCTTTTCTGCCACTGCAATGCCTTGTGTATAAGCATCAATCGCATCTTGAGTTTGCTCATTTTCGGCCAGTGCTTTGCCATAGCCTTTCCAAGCGGCCGAATAATTTGGATCAAATGCCAATGCCTTAGCAAAGTGCATCGCAGCAGTGACAAATGCTTTTTCTTTTAAATATGCATTGCCTAAACCATAACGCAGCATCGTATTATCTTGTCCTTTTGCTAACAGGCCTTCAAAATGGGTAATGATGTTGTCCATGATGTTTTCCTAAATCGCGACTTCCACAATTAACGGTAAATGATCAGATCCAATAGATTCTCCCGTTTTGATCTTCATGACTTTGATATCAGGACTCACTAAACAATGATCGATGGGTATCATCAAAACAGGTAGAAAAGTCGGCCAAGTCGGCAAAATCCCAAAACCTTGCCTAGCATTAATTAATCTCGTTTCTTGAGTCAGTTGTGAATAAAAGGGTGACCACATTGAAATATTGAGATCGCCTATCAGCATTTTAGGAGTTGGTAATTGTTTAATAAAGGATTGGACTTCAAACAGTTGACTGTTTCTATGCTCAAACAGGCCTTCAGGGATGGGTGGCAAAGGGTGAGTTGTCAACAGAGAAACCATTTTATGATTGATCTTTATTTTGACTAGGATACTTTCCCGCCCGGAACGACCTAATGAAAGCATTTGCGTTTCTTCAAAAGGAAAACGGCTGTAAATCACCGTCCCAAAAAAATAACTGTTAGGCGGTGCTTCTACATAAGGCAATGTTTTTTCAAGCACTTTTAAGTGTTTGATCCAATGTCGATTCCCTTCTTGCACAATTAAAATATCAGGATTTTCTGCTGCAACCAGTTGAACAAGAGCAGAATAATTTTTGTTTTTAATATTCACGTTTGAAAGCAAGATGCTTAGAGAATGATTTTGGATATGATTTTGGACACTTGGAAAGTACCAAGGAAGCACGACGATGCCATTGATAATCAGGCCTAATAAACTCAAACTCGCCCATCCCCACTGTCGTAGCCATAAGCAGATCAAAACACACAATACTGATAAGGCAAAGTACTGCACTTTAAAATGAGAAGTCAATTCAAAAGTCCAATGACGGGTACCCAAATAACCCGTGAGACTGAATAACAAGATAATCGCTACTAACCACTTGATTCTTTTTAAGAAAAAAGGTTTCATGAATGGGTTCTTATGTTGGCCCTTTAGTTTTGTGCTTCATATCAAGGTGGGCAATAAAATTCTAGGCAAAAACTTTTGCATGGAGCATTTTTCTATTTGCTTAAATACACAACACCCAAAAGTTGAGGCAAACAAAAACTGGTGCAAGGGCAACCACAAGGGCTTGCCCCTACAAATGATGTATTTCACGCTTGCTGAAAATGCTAGACAAAGCCCACCCTACAAAAATCCTGATAATGTGTGCTTCTATGGTGCATCACACCACGCCAATTCACCCGGTAATTGACTGGCGGAATATTCAAAATGCAATACTCGCCGATGTGATGGATTCAAACTAGCGGATGAAGCGTGAAGTAATAATGGCCGCATAACCATGACACCCCCTTTTGAAACGGGGCATAAAACTTCAGGGGTGACTTGTCGCAACGCTTGTATCTGATTATGACTCATACGCCCCCGTCGATGAGAACCGGGTATGACAGACAACGCTCCATTTTCAACCAGACAATCATCCAAGTGAATACGAAGTGTTAACATATTTTCAAGAACAGAAGGCGGCGGTTGTACATGCAGTATCCCCGCTTTTTTAGACCAAGGGCCAAATCCAGTGATATCACATTGCTTTTGAACAGTAATGGTCAAATCTTGATGCCAAGGCACGAGCCAATTTGCTTGACTGGTTTTATCAAAAAAAATAGCACGTACAACTTTAGCCCCTTTTCCCAAAATGGGCTTTATCAAGGCGCGTAAGCTAACATCTTGCGTAAAACTAGAAAGTGAAGGCAGCTGATTTAATAAATCACGCACAGCATAAAGGCTACCTTGGCGCACTCTGGTAGCGTTCCCTAAAGGAACTTGATTGAGCGCATTCACAATATCACTGAGAATGCCATTAGAAATCATATCAGGCACTATCGCAAATCCATCATCATTGATTTTATTCAAATAAGTCTGTTGCTGCATTTTATTTTTCGCTATTTAATTGAGCTAACAAAATCGTCATTAATAGGATTAAAATAACAAATGATTAATTATCAATTATCAATTATCAATTATCGAGTCAAAAAATTTTGCTCTGATGCTTGACTTATGCAAAAGAAGGCTATAAAATGCGCGTCTCTTTTGTGAGGGGCTATAGCTCAGCTGGGAGAGCGCTTGCATGGCATGCACGAGGTCGGCGGTTCGATCCCGCCTAGCTCCACAATTAGAAATCAAAGGATTTAATTCAAATTTGTCCCCATCGTCTAGAGGCCTAGGACACTGGATTTTCATTCCAGCAACAGGGGTTCGACTCCCCTTGGGGACGCTTCAATAAACCCGCCATCATCAATCATTATTTTATAATGTTGGCTCTTTTCTCCAAAGTAATCGCGACCTTATGACAATGCCAAGTATAGACAATTTCGCATTCAAGCGAAAATGGATTTAACACAATTTTTTCAACAATCTCATAATCTGCCTCACAATCCTTCCAAAATCATCACATCCCACTTCCCCTGCCATTTCAACAAAAATATCCTCCAACATTTTTTTTTCTCTTGTTTAAAACAAGAATGTCCACATCCGAATTTAATTCATTTATTTAAATTAATCCGATCCTATCGATAACTCATCCCTTGGGGTTCGTTCATTTTTTTTACCCGTTATAAGAAATGGCTTTCCACAACAATATAATTTTTTTTTATTTTAACGCAAGAGACGCAAGAGACGCAAAAGACGCAAGAGACGCAAAAACGTAATAAATCTAAAAACTTGATAGAACGCTGATTGTACTGATTGTCATGACGCCACTTAACAAGTTTTTGCGCGCAAAAACTTTTGCGTGAACCGAAGGCCAGCGAAGCTAAACGCTGATTAAAAACTGTCCGAATAGATTGATTGTGCTGATATCGCTTTATAAATCATGTTAATCAGTGTAAATCAGGCCATAAATCTGCGTCATCAGACTTTGTCACATTTAGCCTATCTCACGCGTCGAGCAAATTTGAAATCTCTTTGCGTTCTTAGCGACTTTGCGTGAGAAATTAATCACGCAAAATCGCAATGGCGCAAAATATCAACCTTGATCGGCTTAGGGTGAGATAGCTTAAATGCTATTTAATGATAAACCCGCCTTCGTTAGGTTGGAAATCTATCACCAATAATTGTGCCGACTTTAAGACCACTTTTGCTTCATGCACATAGTTGAAATCTTTCACTCTGACACTGTCTTTCAACCGCATTTTTAAATGGTGGGGGCCGCTAGGCACTTTGAATTGTCGATAAACATCGACACCCCAGTCGCCTGAAAAGCCTTGTGGCTGAAATCTTTCTTGTAACATAGGTTGATCATCCATGATGATCTCGACTTCTATCGGTGAGCGTTGCCGTGGACAGACGATGGGATTACGCATGTTCGGCGGCAGCTTCGCCAATTCTTCTGGAGTGCGTCGCACACATTCTTTGACAGGTTGGCCAGCATGGCCGAAAGCCAGGGCAATGACGGCATAACCGGGTTCGAGGTGGTTATACGCGGGTGCGATGGAAAAATACCATACGATTGTGACAAATATGAAGTAGTTAAATATCTGCAAGGGATAGCGTAGTAGTTTAGTCATGACCGGCCTCCTTTTCGGCTGTTTGCGAAGCCTGTTTATTTGTCAAGAGACGTTGACGAAAGGCATCAATCTCTTTCAGTAATTTGGCTTCATCAGTTTCTGCCGCGCCACAAATCTGAATGCGACTACGATCAGCGCGTGCATTCAATAGGGGTACGCGCTCTCCCTGTAACCGTTTTTCCATCCAACGATTCCCTAACCGATAGTAGCAGTCGCTTGAACGGCAGCCTGACATCAAGACACCATCGGCTCCTTTTTTCAGGGCGTAGTCAATAAAAGCGGGGGGTAACATCCCAGTACAAGGTAAACTGATCGTTGCGATATCAGCGTCGTTAATGTTGGCTAGGTTAAAACCATGATTGCAACCATACACGATTATTTTGACCGTTTGCCCTTTAAGCGTTTCCAATCCTTTGGTTGTCGCGGTGCGTACATCATGGGCAGAAAAGGCTGGCGTATCAATACCCGTCGTCAGTCGCACTTCTGAACGTCGGAAAGGATTCGAGTAGGGACAGGAACCCACGCATATGCCGCAACCTGAACACAGAACCGGATCAACTATGGCTTCCATTTTCCAACGCGCACCATCACTACGGGCTTGCATTGAGATGGCATCAAAGGGGCAATCATCAAAACATTGACCACAGCCATTGCAATGGGAAAGTTCTACTTCTGCCGCTGGAGGGTTGCGTTTAAGCGGAATCCAAGGCATCACCATTAATAAGAGCGTGATACTGATTGTCAAAACCCAAGTTTGACCGGCCGTCCAATAATCCAGTAAGGGGTAGACGTTGAGATAAAACCAGTCTAAATTCAGGGTAGCGGGTACAATCATGAGATCAGCTTGCTCATGGCTGATTGCGGGTTTGACCAGTGAGAGAACCAATAGGGCTAAAAAGCTCCCTATCGCGAGGCCGCGTGGTACGATGATTTCTACCTTGCTGAGCCTTTTGACATGAATCCACAAGGCAAAGATCAGGACGACGGGCAAACCTAATAAATGTATAAAAGCCATCAGTGTGAAAAATCGGTCACTGAGTTGTCCGCTTAAAAAATTGCGCGTCATGGCGCTGGAAAAAATCGGCAGAACATCTAACAGTTGAGAGGAACCAATAGCCACATATTGTGCTAGCTGATCCCATACCAGCCAGTAACCTGAAATGCCGAGCAAAATGACTATCCAAAGAATGGGTACGCCGGTAAACCAAGAAAACCAGCGAAAACCACGATAGCGATCTAGGGAAAATTCCCGTATGATATGCAGGATAATCGTGACAACAGCCGCATCAGAAGCGTAACGGTGGAGACTTCGCATGATACCGGCAAGATACCATTGTTCATGAGTCATGTATTCAACCGATTGATAGGCACCGCTAATGCTGGTATCAAACAAGACAAAGACATAAAGGCCACTGATGAGCACGATCCAAAAGAAAAAAAAGGCTAACGAGCCCAGATGATAAAGCGGATTATTGACGGTGCCAAAAGCAAGATTGAACCAGCCATCCACATAAAGGTAAAGACGGTTAATGGGTTTATGAAACCATTTTTTCAAAATCTGATCTCCTGATGTATTTTGATATCTCTCAAAGCCAAGCAATTGATGTTGATATTGGATAGGTTTGATGGAATTTTGAGTTTTGCAGGGAAAAGTCTTATGTTGAAAGATGATAATCCCCTTTTAAATAAATGTTTTAAATGGGATTGTGAATTAAAAGGATACTTTATCTATTTGTATATTATCAAACCTTGATATTTATCAAAGACAGGATAAATCGTGATGAAAAGTAGAGACGCGATGCCTCGCGTCTCTGGCATTGATTTGCTATGCATAGCAAAGAAACGAACACAGACGCGATGCCTGAGACGCGAGGCATCGCGTCTCTACACTGCGGATTTTCATTCATAACTTATTGATTTTAAAAATTAAAATTAAAATTCAGTTCGCGTCTAGGGCCTCGCGTCTGTGTTCGTTGCTATGCTATGCAAATCAATGCCAGAGACGCGAGGCATCGCGTCTCTACACTGCGCTATGCTATGCAAATCAATGCCTGAGACGCGAGGCATCGCGTCTCTACACTGCGGATTTTAATTCATAACTTATTGAAGGTATTGTTATTAACAGTAAACCATTATAAATTAATGATTGTCAATAGTCATAAATGGTTATTCTTTATCGAAGTTTTCAATCAATAGGGTTAATAGGTTAAAAAGCGTTTACTTTGGGGCGCATTCCCAAAAAAAGGGTCATTATCATATTTTGGCGATCCGCAAAATAACATTCACTAAAAGCGGGCCACAAAATGAATTTGGCACTCCAAGCGGGCCGCAAAATGACATGCATTCCCAGCGGGCCGCAAAATGACATGCATTCCCAGCGGGCCGCAAAATGACATGCATTCCAAGCGGGCCGCAAAATGACATGCATTCCCAGCGGGCCGCAAAATGAATTTGGAACGAAAAGCGGGCCGCAAAATTTATGAAAGTAAAATGACCCTTTGTTTGGGAATGCGCCCTTACTTTGTACTTTTGATTTATCATCGTGTAGAATGCACCCCCTTCACAGTCACAGATCACCGCAAATGGTTAATGGTTAATGGTTAATGGTTAATGGTTATAGCAAAATACAATGAGTTTAACCCAAAGAACGAGAGGGTTTAAACCCATAAGGGTTTTGGGATTGATGCTTATCGGCCGAAGCTATAAGCCACTTTTGACTTCAAAGAAACGCGCCCGTTTGAAGTCTAACCATTACACCATTTCACTTGAACCCGTTTTTGCGCGCAAAAACTTGTTATACTTAGCATCGTCATAATTTGCGCTTTTTAATTCTTTAAGCCAACAGCTAAAGCAGTTGTCTTACAGCTTAAGTCAGGTGGTGGTGACTAACCAAATACGAAAATTATAACGGTGGACAGTATAAGTGAAAAACCATTAACCATTACTCGATTTTAACTAGACTTGCCATTTTACCTGATCCGAAAAACGACAAGCCTAGAACTGATAATTGATCAGTGATCATTGAACTGTGATACATTGAAATCCTTGCTTTATGATCTTGTAATTGGATCAATAAAGCTGTTTAATCCGTAAGGAGCTTTATGAGACACTATGAAATAGTCGTTATCGTTCACCCTGATCAGAGTGAACAAGTCCCTGCCATGATTGAGCGTTATAAAGCCATGGTAGAAGACAAAGGGGGGCAGATTCACCGCCTTGAAGATTGGGGACGCCGTCAGTTGGCTTATCCTATTAATAAGATACATAAGGCGCATTATGTCTTAATGAATGTTGAGTGTCCCACCGAAACGCTTGAAGAATTTGAAACGGCATTTCGCTTTAATGATGCCGTGATTCGCCATCTGATTATGGGACAGAAAAAAGCGATCACTGAACCTTCACCGTTGCTTAAAGGCAAGGATGACAAAGAAGGACAACGGAAACAAGATGCTGGTGAATTGCACGATTCTGAAGACAATGAAAATGGCTTTTTTGATCAACATGATTGATCAAGCAAAATAGGCCGCTAACTGACTCTTCGAGGTTCAAGTTTTTGCACGCAAAAACTTGAACCTCGAATCCACTTTCAATGAGGCATACAAAGCATGTCACGTTTTTTCCGTCGCAAGAAATATTGTCGATTTACCGCTGAAGGCGTTAAAGAAATCGATTACAAAGATTTAAATACCCTTAGAGGTTATGTCTCTGAAACGGGTAAAATCGTGCCAAGTCGCATTACTGGTACCAAGGCTAGGTATCAACGGCAATTAGCGAAAGCGATTAAACACGCTCGTTACTTGGCCTTGTTGCCTTATTCTGACTCACATGATTAAACATTTCCTGAATAGGTTTTTCACAATGGAAGTCATTCTTCTTGAAAAAATTAAACACTTAGGCAATCTAGGTGACATGGTGGCTGTGGCTGGGGGTTATGGCCGTAATTATTTGATTCCTCATGGCAAAGCGATATCAGCATCCACTCATAACCAGACAGAATTTCAAGCACGTCGAGTTGAACTTGAACAAGCGCAACAAGATGCACTGACTTCGGCCCAAGAACGTGCTGAGCAATTACAAGAAATCATTGTTGAAATTGCGGGCAAAGTGGGTGTTGAAGGTAAACTATTTGGTTCTGTTACAGCAGCCGATATTGCACAAGCTATCAATGATGGCGGGATAAAAATCTCTAAACATGAAATCCGTTTAGCAGATGGGCCTATACGAAAAATTGGTGAGTATGATGTAGAAATTCACTTACATTCCGATGTTGATGCCTTCGTAACCGTTCAAGTGGCGGCTGAAAATTGAGGCGAGATGTGGGATTGTTTAGTAGTGATGCTGCAATGTGGGTGATATTGATATAGATTGTCATCAAAATCATTTCCATAAGTGAGTTTTTTTATTCACGCAAAGCCGCATCGACGCTAAGAAGGAAAGCTAGACAACACTTAGCGCCTTTGCGTCTTTGCGTGAGATTGCCGTTTTATCCCGTTGATAATTAATAACTGATAACTGAATCATTGTACTGAAGCCTCAAATGCAGGCACTTACTGTTCAAAATGTCCCCCTCGATCACGCTGTAGAATCCCTTAAAACCCCGCCTTTTTCAAGAGAAGCTGAACAATCCGTTTTAGGCGGTTTGATGCTCAATAATGAGGCATGGGTTTCTATTGCTGAACTTTTGACTGAAACCGATTTTTATCAACGCCAACATCAGATTCTGTTTCGGGCTATTAAATCATTGTCTGAAGAACGTCATCCTTGTGATCCGGTTACCCTGTCAGAGTGGTTACTTCAATACAAACTACTGGATGCTATTGGTGGCGGTGCTTATTTAGCGTATCTCGCGGGTAACACCCCCAGTGCTGCGAATATTATTGCTTATGCTTTGATTGTACGAGAACGTTCTATTTTGCGTCAATTAATGCGTGTCGGTAACGAAATGATCGACAGTGCTTATAACACGCAGGGGCGCACTAGCACTCAATTACTTGATCAGGCTGAAAAAAGCGTTTTTGAAATAGCGGAACTCGGTGCCCGTACTCAAGGTGGTTTTGTCAAAATTGATAAGATTTTGAAGGAAACGGTGGAACGCCTAGATAAGCTATCGCAGCTAGAAGGTAAAATTACCGGCATACCTACCGGATTTACTGATTTTGATAATGAAACCTCGGGTTTACAACGTTCTGATTTGATTATTGTCGCAGGCCGCCCCTCTATGGGCAAATGTCTTGTGAGTGATTCTCAAATTGCACTGGCCAATGGTACTTTGGCGACGATAGAAGAAATTTATCAGAGCAAAAAAGGGCTAATCCTGACATTAGGAGAAGACTATCACTTTTATTTAACGCAACCCACTGATTTTATTAAAGATGGGATTAAACCCGTTTTTCGCGTCACGACTCAATTGGGGCGAACAATAGAAACCACTTTAACTCACCCCTTTTTAACCCTTCAAGGCTGGCATCCGCTTTCAGCACTTTCGGTTGGGGATAAAATTGCTGTACCTAGAAAACTGGGTTTATTTGGCAATGAAACATTAAAAACCTGTGAAATCAAATTACTGGCCTATTTAATCGGCGAGCCCGATTTAATAACCCATCTTGAACAGCCCATTTTTACCCCTCATCATCCTAAAATACAAGAAGATTTGAGCGAAGCCGTTAAGCAATTCAAACAACCAGTGACACACTGGTTAGAACAATTAGGCTCTTCAACAGCGCAGCTTATTCAAAATCAAGAGATTCCCGATCTGATTTTCAAGTTGCCACGGGCACAACTTGCCCTGTTTTTAAATCGTCTGTTTGCCATCCAAGGCTGGGCACTTCACCAGAATCAAGTTCAAGTGGGCATGACTTGTGCCAATGAAAAACAAATCAGACAGGTTCAACATCTCCTGTTACGCTTTGGCATTATTGTCAGCATCACAAAACCTGTGAGACATTCACCTTGGCAACTTGAATTATTAGAGGCCGATGCCATTCGGATATTGAGTGATCAAACCGACTTATCCTTTCTTATAAACAATCCTTGTAGTGATATTATAAACAATCCTTGTCGTTGTACGGACTTATCCTTTATTATAACTAATCGTTGTTATAGTGAAACAGGTGATATCTATTGGGATGAAGTGAAAGCGATTGAAGCAATCGGCTTAAAACCCGTTTACGACTTAACCATTCCCGATACACATAATTTTGTCGCCAATGATATCTGCGTACATAACACCGCATTTGCCATGAATATTGCTCAACATGTGGCGATTACAGTTAAAATGCCCGTCGCCGTGTTTAGCATGGAAATGTCAGACGAACAATTAGGGATGCGCTTAATTTCATCTGTTGCACAGGTTAATTTACAAAGTGTGCGTACTGGCAACCTAACCGATGATGACTGGGCTAAAATGCTTGAAGCGGTGGCTCAATTAGAATCAGCGCCCCTATTTATAGATCAAACCCCAGCTTTAACTCCGACAGAATTACGGGCCAGAGTACGTCGTTTAGCGCGTGAACAAGGGCAACTTGCCCTCGTTGTCATTGATTATTTACAACTGATGCAAGTGCCTGAAAATAAAGATAATCGCAACAATGAAGTGTCTGAAATTTCGCGTTCCCTCAAATCCTTAGCGAAAGAATTGAATGTCCCCGTGATCGCCTTGTCACAACTGAATCGCGGCCTAGAACAACGCGGTGATAAGCGGCCTAAGATGTCAGATTTAAGGGATTCAGGCTCTATTGAACAAGATGCAGATTTGGTTGTTTTTCTTTATAGAGACGAAGTTTATGACGAAAACAGTCCAGATAAAGGCATAGCCGAAATCATCATTGCAAAACAACGTAATGGCCCGATTGGTACAACCCGTCTCACCTTCAAAGGCAATATAACCCAATTTGACAACTACATTTCCGATGATTTTTATTATGGAGAATGAGCCACCATGAGCCGTCCGACTCGTGCCTTCATTGATACCGCCGCTTTGCGTAATAACGTGCAACGGGTCAAAACCTGTGCCCCCTACCAACACATCATGGCCGTCATTAAAGCGAATGCTTATGGCCATGGTGCCATCAAAGTGGCCAACGTACTTGAAACAGAGATTGACGCTTTCGCGGTATCTTGTCTTGACGAAGCACTGCAATTGCGAGAAGCCGGTATCATCAAACCGATTGTCTTACTTGAAGGCTTTTTTCATCCAGACGAATTGCCCGTGATTGCGAAGCGAGCCTTACAAATCGTCATTCACACCGCAACGCAACTTGAACATATGCTTTCAGCCCAGCTTGATGAACCCGTGAGCATTTGGTTAAAAGTGGATACTGGAATGCACCGTTTAGGATTTGCACCCAATGACATTGATGCCATTTACAAACGCCTCAAACACTGTTCCCAAGTAGCCCAACCGATTCGTTTGATGAGCCACCTAGCCTGTGCCGATGATCGAAAGAACCCCGCAACTCAAGAACAAACTCAAGTCTTTCTAGCACTAGCAAGACACCTGAATACAGAAGCCTCTTTATCCAATTCTGCCGGCATCTTAGGCTGGCCTCACACCCATGCTGATTGGGTACGGGCAGGGATTATGTTATATGGCGTTTCACCGTTTAATGACAGTGTCGCCAAACAAGAAGGTTTACATCCCGTCATGCAGCTGCAATCAGTCTTAATCAGCGTTAAACGGATTCGTCAAGGTGAAGGGATAGGTTATGGCGCGACTTTTCGTTGTCCGCAATCCATGCCAATTGGCGTGATAGCGATAGGTTATGGCGACGGCTACCCACGCCATGCCCCTTCCGGCACCCCCGTCTTAGTGAATGGCAGACGAGTACCCTTAGTCGGACGGGTTTCTATGGATATGATAACCGTCGATTTGCGTAGCCAACCGAATGCGCGTGTAGGCGATCCAGTGCTATTATGGGGCAAAAATTTACCGGCAGAAGAAATAGCCAGTTTATCCGGCACAATTGCTTACGAATTATTTTGTCATGTCAGCAGTCGCGTCACGACTGAATAAAATATCGGGTGGGCTGTTGCCCACCTGATTAATTCTTGATAAATCTGTTTAGGAATATCCAAAAAATAAATTATTCATTCGTTTCACGCAAAAGCTGGGGCAAAAAACAGTCTTTCTTGTAGGGTGGGTAACGGGTTTTTGTTGCCCACCATTCCCCTAGCCACTCGGATAATTAGCCATAAGCCCAATTGGGGTGATGAACATGACAAATATATTAGGCAATCAATCCTTAACAAACATGATGATCATTATTTAATCAGCTTCAATCCTGATAAATCTGCCGTAGAAAGCGTTCTAATATTGTTTCTCTAGGTGGAAAACGCAATTCCGTCTTCAAAATAGTGATATCAAATGACAGCCTCTAAAAGTACACCTTATGAAAATGTTAGCAGTGGGCTTTGGTACAAAGTAACAGAATCCCTCATCATACAACATCCATTGGATGAGCAAGAAATTGTCGATATTGTGTTGTCATCGTGGAATTCTATTTTTGATTCATCAATTGGTCAACATCATTTTAGGATTGGTCAACATATCTTTCCTAAACCTCAGATTATGGGATTTCTTTTGCATGAGCTGATTACATTAGAAACGGCTACTCGATATCCAAGCGAATGGCGAGGCGACAAAAATCCAAGTGATAAAGACTTGATTTATATTCCTGATGATCAATTTTCAATTGAAATTAAGACTTCCTCCAACAAAACCCAAATATTTGGAAATAGAAGTTATGCTCAAGTTGCTGCAAGTAATAAAAAGAGTAAATCAGGTTATTATCTTGCAATCAACTTTGAGAAATTTGAAAAAACTCGCAAAAAACCGAAAATTTTGTTAATTAGATTTGGTTGGCTTGATCATAGCGACTGGATAGGACAAAAATCGGCTACTGGGCAGCAAGCGAGATTGAGTACTGAAACGTATGAGAAAAAGTTTAAAACCTTATACACTGAAAGCTAAATTGCTTTGAGCTTCTTCATATTGTTTCTGTTCTAAGTAGTTTTCTATTCGATTCGCTATATACCCAATATATTTTTCTTCAATTTCAAAACCAATAGCATAACGTTTGTTTCTGATAGCCACTTCAGCGGTGCTTCCTGAACCCATAAACGGATCAAGAATAATGTCATTTTCATTGCTACAGCCCTTTACAATTCTATCAATAACGTCAATAGGAAATTGAGCTGGATGCGCGGTTCTTTCTATTGAACTCCGATTTGTACCAGAAGTGATTTTTGGAATTTGCCAGACATCCGTTGGATTTTTTCCCAATGGGTTACATTTTAGCTTCCCGTTTTTCTTTTGATTTGGATACTTGACATTGGGATCCCGTATATTATCTAAGTGAAAGAGATAGTTGTTCTGATTTTTGACATACCAAAGAAACTTTTCATTTCGTGGCGAAAACTGATGCTGACAAGCCACGCCAGCCCCATAATGCCAAACCACTTCCTGTATTAAGTAGAAGGGAGAGCGATCCCAAAGCAAATAAGGGATAGGAATTGCTTTAGCCTTCCCCGGTATTTCAAGATAGCCCAGATTTAACCAAAAAGCCCCAAAAGAATGGGTTAAGCGATAAATTTCCTTCATCCAAGCTTCACACCAATCAAGATACTGCTCAAGTTGACGCACCTTTTCATACTCTTTACCAATATTGTAAGGGGGAGACGTAATAGTCAAATCCACACTACCGTTTGGTAACAAAGACATGAGTTCAAGACAATCACCCTGATAAATCGCAATATTTGAGGTTTCATAATCCGGTGTACCCAGTATAGTTTTAATTTTGTCAAAAAATTGATTTGTTTTCATGTTAGCGATTATATCCCTATAATAAATGCGAGTCAAACGCTAATCTTGCTCAAACTATTCCAAACACTCCGGTTATGATTAAAAAAAATAAACGCGCTTTTTTGCAATAGACGCTAAAGACGCTAAAGACACTCTTTTATCAAAAGAAATCGAAGTGTCTCTTGCGTCTCTTGCGTTATAAACAAAATTGAAATAAAATAAGCCCTTTTTTGTATTTAAGCCAATCGAAAAATGCTATAGATTCAGTTTAACATTAATCAGCGTCAATC
>Ga0164318_10002749_pt1 | contig 16433 bp, 16 predicted proteins | sample GuaBasSedimGuay9_FD_113734 | JGI IMG/M metagenome (GOLD analysis project Ga0164318, IMG submission 113734) | Subseafloor sediment microbial communities from Guaymas Basin, Gulf of California, Mexico - Guay9, Core 4571-4, 0-3 cm | ecosystem: Environmental > Aquatic > Marine > Hydrothermal vents...
TTAGCACAATACGCTCTAAAATGGCTGAATTTTAAAGAATTAGAAGGGTACCTAACTGTCAAATTCTTTATCTAAAATATTGTGAAAAAATAAAAATTTAGTAAATGTCAAACTTAGGTTACAGAAAAAATCCTCTGAATTTTGCGAGAATATCAGAGATTTTCTGCGTCTCCAACTGGCGTTGTAGATTGTGCCGAAACTAAACGCCTTGCGAAATTTTACAGTTTAGTTGCGATGCCGAAAATAAAGTCCTGACACAAGATATATTTTATTTACGATAAAATAATAAAACTATAAAAAAATACCTCTTTTAAAATAATATGGAAACTTATCATAATATTGCAGTACTTCCCGGAGACCTTAACGGGATAACCGTAACAGAAGCCGCATTGAAAGTCGTAAAAGCCGCTGAAGGCAAATTAATAAAACCAATCAAGCACACACGCTTTGATTACAATGCTGATTATTTTCTGAAGCATGATATGAAAGAGCTCGGTCCAAAAGAGCTTGACGAGTTAAAAAAATACGACCAGATATTTCTTGGAGCTATCGGCGACCCGACAAAAATCAAGCCAGGAATACTGGAAGTTGGGATATTGCTGAAACTCAGGCAGGCATTTGATCAGTATGTTAATTTAAGACCGGTAATTTTGCCCGATGGAGTTCCTTCTGTGGTAGTCGGAAAAACCTCCAAAGACATCAATTTCGAGATATGCAGGGAAAATTCAGAAGGGTTTTATGTTGATGCAGGATGGATTGAAAAAAAAGGAACCGATGAAGAGGCAGGATACCAGATAATGAAATGCACATATAAAAGCGTAAAGAAATTGGCGGAATTTGGTTTTAAAAGAGCAGTTGAAAGAAAAAAATCAGACAAGCCGGTGATGCATTTTGTGTTCAAGACGAATGTTTTGACATATGCGGCATATCCATGGCAGAGAGTTTTTGAAGAATATAAAAACAGGGATGACGTTGATGCAAGATACATGCATATTGATAATTTCCTTATGCAGATGCTCATTAACCCGAAACAGTTTGATGTTGTATTGACGGAAAACATGTTCGGAGATATCGCAACAGATGTAGGTGCTGTTATACAGGGAGGAATCGGCACAGCGGTTTCAGGGAACATAAATCCGACAGGAATCTTTCCTTCAATGTTTGAACCAATCCACGGAACTGCTCCTGACAAATGGTATGATTCTGATGGGAAATATGATGCTTCCTTAGTACAGCAGGTAAAGCCGGAAGCGGCATTTTTGTCTTATGCAATGATGCTTGAGCAGGTCGGCGAGACAAAGGCGGCTGAGGCTATAAAGAAAGCTGCACTGGCAAACCTAAGAGATTATCCTCAATATAAAGAGAAAACCCTTGACCAATTAACTGATGCGGCTTGTGTTTACGTTAAAAATTTATAATTATGTCAAAAGGAACTTTGTATGACAAAGTCTGGGAAAACCATGTTGTCGGGAAATTGCCGACAGGACAGACCCAGATATTTATAGGCAGGCATTTGATGCATGAAGTGACAACCCCTCAGGCATTTGAAATACTAAGGGAAAGAGGAATAAATGCAAAACACCCGGAACTTACATTTGCAGTAACAGACCATGTTATCCCTACAGATATTCGTTCAAGACCATTTAAAGATGAACAGGCAGAATTGATGACAAAAACCCTTGAAGATAATGTCAGGGAATTCGGCATAACTTATTTTGGAATAGATTCCGGAAAGCAGGGAGTATGTCATATTATATATCCTGAACTTGGATTAATATTGCCGGGTCAATTAGTTGTATGCGGCGATAGTCATACATGCACATATGGTGCTTTTGGAGTGCTTGCATTTGGCATAGGGACAACACAGGTTAGCCATGTTCTTGCAACACAGACTATGGCGATGGACAAGCTGAAAATAAGATGCGTAAAATTTAACGGAACTCTTTTGGAATGCGTCACTGCAAAGGATTTGGCTCTTTACATGATTAAAAAAACAGGTGTTGAAGGAGGAGTTGGTTTTGCATATGAATTTAGCGGAGAAGTGGTTGACAATATGAGTATGGAAGAGCGAATGACTTTATGCAATCTTGTAGTGGAAGGAGGCGCTCGCTCAGGATATGTAAACCCGGACGAAACTACTTTCAAATATTTGAAAGACAAACATTATGCGCCAAAAGAGGATTTTGAAAAAGCAAAAGAATACTGGAAATTCATTGCATCAGATAAAGATGCAGAATATGACGATATATTAAACATTGATGTTTCTAAAATAAAGCCAATGGTTACATGGGGCGTGAACCCCGGACAGGCAATTGCAATTGACGAAAAAATACCGGAACCTGATGATTTTAATCAAAAAGAAAAAGAAGAAGCAGAGGATGCTTTAGAATACATGGGTTTAAAAGGAGGAATAGAATTGCAGGGAACTCCAGTGGATGTTGTATTTATTGGTTCCTGCACTAATGGAAGATTAAGTGATTTAGAAGCCGCCGCAAAAATATTAAAAGGCAAAAAAGTCTCTGTCAAAACATTGGTTGTGCCTGGCTCTGAGACTCTCAAACGCCATGCTGAACAAATGGGATTAGACAAAATATTTATAGAGGCAGGAGCAGAATGGAGATACCCGGGATGCTCTATGTGTCTTGGAATGAATCCTGACAGGTTAAAGGGAACTCAAAGAAGCGCCTCTACATCGAACAGGAATTTCAAAGGCAGGCAGGGAAGCCCTACGGGAAGGACGCATTTGATGAGCCCTATTACCGCAGCAGCTACGGCAATAGATGGAAAAATAACTGACCCAAGAAAATATTTGGAGGAGGAATCATTATGACAGATCAATTTAAAATACCTGAAAAAACCATAACTAATATAATAGGAAGAGCTATACCAAAACCTGCAAATGACCAAAATACAGATGATATTCTTCCGGCAAGATACATGAAAGAAATCACATTCAAAAAAATGGGAGAATATGTTTATTTTGACGAGAGATTCAAAGAAGGAAAGATAGTAAAAGAACACCCATTCAATGATGAAAAATACAAAGGGGCAACGATACTTATTGCCGGCGCCAATTACGGCTGCGGTTCTTCAAGAGAGCATGCTCCCCAGGCATTGCACAGGTTTGGAATCAATGCAGTAATTGCCGGGAGCTTTGCAGAGATTTTTGCAGGCAACTGCGCAAGTTTAGGTCTGGTTGGAATAGTCGTGCCTCCTGAAAAAATAACTATGTTGGCAGAATATGTTGAGCAAAAACCATCAACAGAATTTGATATAGACCTTGCTCAAAAAGTCATTAGGTATGACGAACATGTTGTTGAATTTGACATGCCCGAAGGAAGAAGGCAGGCTTTTTTAAATGGTCTCTGGGATGCAATGGCAATTTTAGAGCAGAATGAAGGAAAAATAAAAGAAACTGCGGCAGGATTGCCTTATCTTAAATTTAGATAAGAATATCATAGAAAACAACCATTTTTCGGTTCCATGGATGTATTCAATTTGCTCGCCTGCATATAAACACAGATAGTTTAGTATAGAATTCTTCTGGGTTTTCATTCATGCAAAATGTCCACTATTTGAAATTTTGATTTTATGAAAATCTTCCAACTCGTCCAATACATTCATTCTGGAATTTTTATCACCATATGCACAAACATTCTTTGTTTTTATCGCTTTGAATTTTTCCAATAATTTTCTACTGCATGGCCATTCAACCAATGATTTTGATGAACGATAAAAGGCTAAAGTATCAGATTTTTCATTCCATTTTAGCCACAGTCCTAATCCAGCATTCTTGATTTTTGCAATATGTGATTTTAGCTCATCGAAAAATTGATTCTTGAATTCCTCAAAATCAATACTTGTTGTTTTTCTACTAAACAATCTACAGTTTTCATCAATAAGATTTCCTTCTATATTTGAGAAAGAAATCAATTTATTCATTATTTTTTCTGCTAATAATACTCTATAGCACCGCCCATACTATGACTGACAATATGAACTTTATTTGCTTTTATCTCATCAAGAACAAGTTTGCATATTTCCGCTTGATTTTCCATTGTATAAGAAAAATTCTGCGGCTTTGAAGAATCGCCAAATCCAATCAAATCAATTGCCAATAATGAAAAATCATTAAACTCAAAAGATTTTTTTGTGCATCTGGATTCAAACAAAATCAAACCACTCCTTCGGCTCTCCATCATCTATTGCCCTGTAAAATGCATCCCTTATTTTTCCTGTTACCGCACCAATTTTGCCGTCTGCAATCTTTATCTTATCAACCTGTGTTATTGGAGATATTTCTGCCGCTGTCCCGCTGAAGAATACCTCGTCTGCAATATAGAGCATCTCCCTCGGTATCTTTTCTTCCCTTATTTTCAAGCCAAGATTTTTAGAGATTTCAAAGACTGTTTTTCTTGTGATGCCGTTTAATATTGAAGAAGAAATTTCAGGGGTGTAAATCACATTGTTCTTTACCAAAAACAAATTTTCCCCGCTTCCTTCTGATACGAAGCCATTGTTGTTAAGAAGTATCGCTTCATCATAGCCATCCCGCACAACTTCCATAACTGCAAGCTGAGAGTTCATGTAATTAGAGCCTGCCTTGGCTAAAAAGGGCATTGTATTTGGCGCAATTTTTGTCCATGAAGAGACTTTCACGCTCAGTCCTTTTGCAGCAGCTTCTCCAAGGTATGCCCCCCATGGCCATGCCCCTATTGCCACTTCGGTTTTGCTTTCCTTTGAAATGACCGTCAGCCCGCCGTAGCCCCTGTATATCAAAGGGCGGACATAGGCACTCTTTAAATTATTCTCTCTTATAACATCTTTGCATGCATTTATCAGCTCTTTTTTTGAATAAGGAAAATCATCCATGCGATAGATTTTGGCTGAGTCAAATAACCTGTCAATATGCTCTCTTAGCCGAAATATTCCTGTGCCGTTTTTCGTGTTGTAGCATCTTATGCCTTCAAACACGCTTGAGCCATAATGAAGACCATGAGCCAGCACATGCACTTTTGCATCATCCCATTTTATGAGCCTGCCGTTCATCCATATTTTTTCCTGTTTTACTGCATCCAATCCTTCTGCCATCTAATCACTTTTTTTGTTTTTTTCTCTTTCAATTTTATTCATCCCATTTATCACGGCTTTAACCGATGCCATGACAATATCCGAGTCAATTGCCCGTGCATTGTATTTCTTTTTAGATTTATCCATTAATGTCAAAGATACATCTGCAAGCGCATCGCTACCGCCGGTAATTGCCTTCAACTCGTATTCCTTAAACTTTACATCCGGACCCAAAATATTTCTTATTGCCTTTGTTGATGCATCAAGCACACCTACGCCATAAGCACTGCTTGTTTTTGTAGTTCCATTTAAATTAACCTTTACCACCGCTGTCGGTGTGATTTTGTTTCCACTTATAATAGACAATTCCTCAAGCACTACGGTTTGCTTTTTCGAAGACTTATTTAATTCATAATCTGCTATCGCAATAATGTCTTCTTCAAGCACAGTTTTTTGCTTATCTGCAAGGTCTTTTATTTTCTGCGTTATTTTGCTCAACTGCCCCGGGCTGAATTTATAATTCAGCTTTTTTAAGCCATCTTCAATTGCGTGCTTTCCTGAGTGTTTCCCGAAAACAAGTTCTGTTTTCTTCCCTATTGTTTCCGGGTTCATTATCTCATAGCAAAGAGGATTCGACAGCACTCCATGCTGATGTATTCCTGCCTCATGCGCAAATGCATTTTCTCCAACTATTGCCTTGTTTCTCTGGACATGAATGCCGGTATATCCTGCAACCATTTTACTTGCAGAGTATATTTCTTTTGTATTTATGCCTGTGTCGCAATTAAAGTAATCTGGTCGCGTCTTGAAATTCATTATTACTTCTTCCAAAGCTGCATTTCCAGCACGCTCACCAATTCCGTTTATTGTTCCTTCAACCTGACCTGCTCCTCTTCGCACTGCCTCGAGAGAATTTACAACTGCCAATCCTAAATCATTATGGCAGTGGACGCTTATTATTGCATCATCAATATTTTCCACATTTTGTTTTATGTAATCAATTAAATCCCCAAATTCATTTGGCTGTGCATATCCTACGGTATCAGGTATATTTACCACAACCGCGCCTTCATCTATAACTGCTTGGATTATTTTGCAAAGGTAGTCCTTGTCTGTTCTTGACGCGTCCTCTGCTGAAAATTCAACTCTATCAGTAAAGCTTTTAGCCAACTTGACTCCTTTCTTTGCCATCTCCAGTGCTTCATCCCTTGTCTTTTTCAACTTGTACTTAAGGTGCAAATCTGAAGTTGCGATAAACGTATGAATGCACGGTTTGGAAGAATATTTTACAGCATCCCATGCTTTTTGAATGTCTTTTTCAACAGTCCTGCAAAGTCCGCATATATATGGACCATCTACATTTTCTGCTATTAATTTTACGGCTTCAAAATCATCATTTGATGCTATGGGAAAACCTGCTTCCATTGTATCTATATTTAACTTTGCTAACTGGTGTGCAATCTTTAATTTTTCATCTATTGTAAGTGTTGCCCCCGGCGACTGCTCGCCATCCCTTAGCGTCGTGTCAAATATCTCTATATTTCTTTTTCCCATTTTTACCTACCTTTTTTAGACAAACCATACTCTTATTGAATACCATAGTGCACATAGATAAATAATGCACTTTCTTATAATAACAATAAAACTAAGTTTGCCAGTGATGTTTCAGATTTTAAATTTGAGATCATATTTTCTACTTTTTTTTGAAACATATATATTATTGCACGGATATTTTTTTAAGGCTTTTGCTTATGTTTTTCAACTAGTGATTCTATTGTCCCGCCCGTATTCTGAATATATTTAGCTATGCAAGCCGGCTTATTTGTCCAATCGTATATTTTTCTTTTTATTGATATTATTTCTTCCACTGTATTTGTTTTAACATTTGCATACACATAATCTGTCAAACTAGGGCATAAAACACACTCGCCGGATTTTAAAACAGCAATGCCATGACCTGCCACTGCACAATCTCCCAAAATAGTTCCTGTTGTCTGGTATTTGTCTGTATATTTTTTCGCAATTTTTTCAAGCTCTATTGTGCCATTGGGGCATATTTTTTCCCATTTTTTTCCAGCCATCCCTTTTTTCCCGGCAGTTTTGCAGCAGTAAACCAGCCCATGTTCATCGCACAATTTCTTGATTTTTTTAGGCTCTCTTTTATTCAACTCTGTTAAAACCGTTGCAATTTCTATTCTTTTTTCTTCATGCGGTTCCCTGCCGTAAACCAAAAGCAGGTTTTCAAGATTTTCTTTGAATGTTACGTATTCATTGCTTCCTGTCATTTTGTTGTAAATTTCCTCATCAAGAGAATCTATTTTGATAACAAGGGAAACGTCATGGCTGTAGAGAAATTCTATTTTTCTTTTGTTCAATACCGCAATGTTGGAATACACTATTGTTGTTAATCCAATGGCGTAGTTGTGTTTTATCAGATGATAAAAATCAGGATCAATTGTAGGTTCGCCTTCTCCTGCAAATATTACTGTTTTTAACCCATATTCTTTTAAGTTGCTTATCAGTTTTTCTCTCTGATTTGTTGTCAAATCCTTTCCTTTATCTTTGTGCGTAGCATTTCCGCAATATATGCAGCGATAATTGCATGCCTTGGTCAAATCGCAGCATAAATAAGTTATATAATTCTCAGAATATATTTTTTCGCTGTAATGGTATCCTTTTATAAGAACATTGCTACTAATCATATTCACTCATTATTTATATAATATTGTTTAATTTTTTAAGTACATTAGTCTAATTATTTTCAAATAATCACTTTACATATCTTTCCAAGTAAAGCTCTGCATTGAGCACGCTTGCTCCGACAGCTCCTCTTATTGCATTATGCCCTACACAGGCATATTTTATCCCGCCAAGTACATTATCAAATCTTATCCTGCCGACAGTCACCGCCATCCCGTTTTGCCTTCCCCTGTCATATCTTGGCTGAGGGCGAGAATTGTCTTCAACTATAACAATAGGGTTTTTTGGCGCAGAATAAAGTCCTATCTCCTGCGGAAGGGCTTTAAAATTTTTGAACACCTTTTTTGCTTCATCAATACTTTGCGGCTGTTTTTTCAGCTTGCAGAATATACATTCTGTATGCCCATCCAGAACATTGACGCGATTTGCAGATGAAGAAACCGCCATCAGATGATTCTCTATTTTTCCGTCGGAAAAAGTGCCGAGTATTTTCTGCGCCTCTGTCTCTATCTTTTTCTCTTCTCCCCCAATATAAGGAATAACATTGTCAAGAATGTCAAATGATGAAACTCCGCTCCTGCCGGCGCCGCTCAATGCCTGCATTGTGCTCACAATGATTTTTTCAATGCCATACACATCATCCAGAGGTTTTAGAGACAGAGCAAGCTGGATTACAGAGCAATTCGGGTTTGTAATAATCGCGCCATTCCATCCGCGGTTTTTCTTCTGAATCTCTATCATCTTTAGATGCTCTGGATTCACTTCTCCTATAACCAAAGGAACATCTGCGTCCATCCTGTGGGCAGAAGCATTTGAGCAGACAATAAAACCTTCTTCTGCGCATTTTATCTCAATTTCTCCTGCCAAATCTCCCGGCAATGCGCTGAATATGATATTCACATCATTTTTTTTTATTTTTTCAATTTCAGTGTTCCGAACAATCAAATCAGCTACATTTTCAGGCATAGGCGATTCCAATGCCCAGTCGCATACTTCCCTGTATTTTCGTCCAGCAGACCTTTGAGATGCTGTAAGCATCGTTATCTTAAAATAAGGATGATTCTCTAAAAAAGCAATAAATCTCTGCCCGACCATTCCTGTCGCTCCAAGTACCCCTACATTAATTTTTTCCATGGTAAATATATAATAATTTGATTACAGCATTAAAAAATTATGCACACTAATCCCAATAAATCAATTGCAGAATTTTTTGTTGTAATCCTATTTTATTTCTCCATTTATCAATTCCTCATGCAAGGCATTGACTGCCCTGTCCGCATCAATATCATCCACAACAAAAGTTATATTTATTTCTGATGCACCCTGTGAAACCATTTCGACATTGATTTTGTTGTTTCCTATAATTGTAAATATTTTCCCTAATATTCCGTACCTGTGCCTCATGCCTTCGCCAATGACGCAAATCAAGGTCTTGCCTTTTCTTGTTTCAACAGAAGAAAATTTAGTTAAATTGCAGATTGCCCTTTCAATTCTGCAATCAAAGTCGTTTTGCTCATCTACAGAAAGGGAGATATTTACCTCTGATGTAGATATCATGTCAACAGAAATATTTTCTCTTTTGAATGCGCCAAAAACTCTTGCTATGAATCCTGAACTGTTAAGCATCTTTAATGAACGAATATTGATTATTGAAATATTTCTCTTTGATGAAATTGCCTTGATTGGTGCATCTGTTTTTGGAGAATTGTTTAAAATCTCTGTAAAAGAATCTGTATTGAAAGAATTAATCACCTTCACGCAAATGTTTTTTTCCATCGCAGGCTTTATAGTTTTTGGATGCAGAACATATGCGCCGAAGTAGGCAAGTTCGCTTATCTCATTAAAATCAATTTTTCTAATTACTCTTGCGTTTTTTACTATTCTGGGGTCTGCTGTCATTATGCCGTCCACATCAGTGTAAATGCGAATTTCCTCAGCATCAAGCGCTGCGCCGATAATTGAGGCAACGTAATCTGAACTTCCCCGCCCAAGAGTTGTTGTTTTGCCATTTAGCGCAGTTCCGACAAAGCCAGAAAAAATAACTGCATTATCTTTCAGTGCAGGCAAAATCACTTTTTTTAGCACAGTATTCGTCCTGCTGAACAAGACAGCTCCATCGCCGAAATTTTCGTTCGTGAATATTAAATTGTCGTCTCCGTGAAAAATTTTTGCATTTAAATCCATTTCCTCTATTGCGCATGATAAAATAAATGCAGAAAATTTTTCTCCAAAACCGGAAATGTAATCAATGTCCTCCTGAAGCTGCACTTTTTTTTCTTGTACAATAAGCAGCCTTTTTTCTATGCAATCGCAAAACGATTTCAATACACTCTTATCCTTTCCGCTCGGCTTTTTTATCTGCTCCAATATAGTCATATGTCTTGAATACAAATTATTAATTGCATTATCAACAAAGGTTGGCTCCCTTGCAGTTTTTATAAGAAAATTTGTTGTATCTCCAATTGCAGAAACTACTACTACTACATCGCTCTCTTTTTTGATTTTTCGTATAATCCCTGCAACATTCTTTATTCTTTCTGCATTTGCAAGCGAACTTCCCCCGAATTTTGCTACAATTGTCATAATTTTAATTTCTGCAATCGCCCTGCCGCTTCTTTTGTTTTTTCAATCGAAGGCACAAGAGCAATCCTTACGTAATTCTCTCCTGGATTTGTTCCGTTTGAGGAATTTGCAAAAATTTCTCCCGGCGATGCTATTATGCCGCACTGCTGAAGCAATTTTTTTGCAAATTCCGTCCCGGACATGTTTTTTGCTTTCTGCCAGATGTAAAATGTGGCTTTGGGGCTATTTGTATTAAGTCCTATTTTTTCAAAAGCATCAATCATAATATCTCTTTTTTCTTTGTATTCTGCTCTCATATTTTCAACATGCATTTCATCCGCTAATGCCGCAATCGCAGCTTCCTGAATAAAATTTGGCGTTCCTGAATCAACATTTGCCTTCAACTTTTTGAAGACAGAAATTATGTTTTCATCTCCTGCAACCCAGCCGATACGGTATCCTGTCATTGCGCTCCTCTTCGACAGAGAATTGAAGACAACAACGCCTTCTGTTGCAGCTTCAAGCAGACTTGCAGATGGCTCTTCAAAATATATTTCACTGTAGGGCTCATCTGATGCCAAAATTATATTATGGTTATGGCAAAAATCCACGGCTTTCCTGTAAAATTTCTTTGTTGCAATCTGGCATGTTGGATTATTTGGGTAATTCATCCACATTATTTTTGCCTTATTTAAAATACCATTGGGTATCTTGTCAAAATTAGGATAAAAATCATTTTCTTCTGTCAGATCCATATAGTACGGTGTGCCTCCGGCAAACAAAGTTCCTCTCTCATAGGGAGGATAGCCTGGATTTGGACAAAGAACCACATCACCCGGATTTAAAAACGCAAGAGGAAAATTAAATACTGCTTCCTTTGAACCTAAATTGGACACAACCTGTGTTTTCGGATTCAGTTCAACATTAAATCTTTTTTTTGTGTATTGGCAAATAGCATCAAGGTAATTAGAAGAGCCTAATGTCGACGGATACCCGGAACATTTATGCCTGTCAATTGCCTGTTTTGCGGCATCTCTTATAAATTTCGGCGTGGGCGCAGTAGGATCCCCTACGCCAAAATCAATTATGTCAACTCCTTCTTTTATCAATTCATTCTTGATTTTGTCTATTTCATCAAATGCATATCCTCCGATTGATGCAATGTTTTTATTTGCTTCTACTTTCATAAATTCCACTCTCCTCTAAATACAAATTCAGCAGGGCCTTCCATATAAACACAGTTGTCCTCTTTTCTCCATTCAATATTCAATCCTCCTCCTTTTAACTGGACAGTTACATCCCTCTCTGTTTTACCATTCAGGACGCATGCAACAACAGAGGCGCATGCCCCGGTTCCGCATGCAAGAGTCTCTCCTGCTCCTCTTTCCCAAACCCTCATTTGGATATGGCTTTTGTCAATTATTTTTACAAGTTCAGCATTTATTCTTTCGGGAAACATTTTGTGATTTTCCAGTGCCTTGCCTATTCTTCCAAACCCCTCAAAATTCACATCGTCCACAAACGCAATGCAATGCGGATTCCCCATGGAAACGCATGTTGCATGAATCTCTTTGCCATCTGCATAAATCAATTCATCAATCACTTTTTCTTTGCTAAAATTTGTCGGGATTTGCTTTGCATCCAATATCGGCTCGCCCATATTTACTTTTGCCGAAAAAGTCTGGTTTTCAAGTGCCAACTCGATTGTTTTTATTCCTCCTTCTGTTTCAACGCTCAATCTCTCTTTTTGCGCAATGCCTGCTTCGTACAAATACCTCGAAACGCATCTTATCGCATTGCCGCACATCTGAGCTTCGCTCCCATCGGGGTTGAATATCTTCATTTTTGCATCAGCAATTTTTGAAGGCATTATCAAAACAAGCCCGTCCGAGCCAACACCAAAATGCCTGTCGCTCATTTTTATTGCCAGATTGGTCAAATCAACACCGTCCAGTTTATATTTAAAGCAGTTAATGTATATGTAGTCATTGCCAAGACCGTGCATCTTTGTAAATTTAATCTTCATTTTTTTACCCCAAAAATTTTCTTATAAATCCTGCTTTTACAATATCCTCCCTGATTGTTTCCTCTTTTCCTTTCCTGAATTTTTCCATGATATCTGAAGTCAAATTATTGTGCTCTTTATCCGTCGGAATCCCTGAGATATTCAATGCCCTCTTTACAGATTCAGATACTTCTCTTGAGAAATACTTTAAATTATCTGCATTTAAATATTTCAATGAATCTGCCAAATCCTCGCTATATGTCGGATATGCACGGTAAATTATCGCAATGTCTCTATCATCGAGTGCGCCAAGCCCTAAAATCTCCGGCGGCAATCCTAAAGAATAAAGCGAAGCAGTGAATTTTATCGCACGCGGAAGATGCACATCAGCAGTTTTTCTCGAATAGCCAAATAATCCTATATGCAGCTTTCTCTTCCTCCTTGAAGGAACATGCAATGATATTTGATTTATCATCGGAGCCAAATCTTTAATCTCTCTTTGATAGCGGACAGAGGTCTTTTCAATTATCTCAAGCAATGCCTCTTCATCCACAGAAAAAGGGACATCTCTTTTTGAATTATTGAACTGACCTATTGCTTTTGTTACAACATTGCTGTCATAGTCGTATTTGAATGCAGACTGGATTGTGAATGTCTGGATGCTAGGAAATTCCTTCAATATATTTGCCACATTTGTCGGCTTTAGATTTCCCCTGAACGGTGCTGAACCGGCGCCTATCATTACAGGAATGTCCAAAGATAATTTATTCTCCAGTTTATGAATCCTTTGAAGAGCAATTTTTATTATGAGCGTTGCTGAAAGAGAGCCATAATTTAAGGCAGGGTCGCTTCTGGCAAGCCATACTCTCTGGTACCCTTCCGGTCTTTGACTGTTGATGTATTCTTCTGTAATCCTATCGCAGGATAGCATTGCGCTTTTGGTCTCAAACAACGGCATAACCCTTATCTTTGACGGACAAAACCTGCCTATCCACTCGGAAATTTTAATATCTCCATTTGTGAGGGATATATTCTGCTTTCCTGAAACATATTTTTTATAGTACTCGGATATCCGGATTAGTGATTTTGAAGAAGAAACCATTGGAATACTCACTTCAAATAAAGGAGCAACATCATCATGGTATATTGCATTTGATATATCAAAACTTCTTGGAATGGACTCAAGCACTTCAAACAAAATTTTTGCTTCATTTTTTTCAACCTCAGGGTTCGGAACCCTCAAAAGCATGAAAACATCCTTTCCCAGATGATTTTCCCGGAAAAAAGAAGAATACCTGGTCAATAGCTTTTTTATTACAAAATTGTCCACTTCCTTTCCCTCGCAATCCCACAACTGCTCTTTTATATTAAGATTAGAAAAAGAATAAAATGCCTCTTTTATTTCATCATCTCCTTCCATCACAATGTTGTCTGAAAAAAACGGGGCTTGCACATTATCCGGATGCTGTGTGCTCATGCAGCGCGCAATATTGTATTTTGTCATATCAAATCCTCAAACTTTTGCCTTTTTCTTATTATTCTGGATTCTCCCTGCTTTACTAAAACCTCTGCCGGAAGCCTTCTTGAATTGTAATTTGAAGCCATGGAAAATCCATAGGCGCCAGCCTGCATGATTGCTAGAATATCGTCTATTTTAATTTTAGGCAAACTTCTCTCTTCAATTCCATTTTCTCCCTGCGTAAAAACATCTCCGCTTTCGCATACATTTCCCGCAACAACTATTTTTTCTTCTTCATCTTCCATATTGCTTGCGTTCAATATATGATGATAGCTTCCATACATTGCAGGTCTTATGAGATGATTGAACCCTGTATTTATTCCTGCAAAAACATAGTTTGGCGTTGATTTTTTATTCACGACTTTTGCCAGCAGGAAACCAGATTCCGCTACAATATATCTCCCGGGCTCTAAGCATAAATACAATTCTTTTCCATAATCCCGGCAAAAATCATTGAATTTGTCTGATATTGATTTCCCGAATTCCGCAATATCCAATTGTTTTTCTTTTGGATGATATGGAACTCCAATCCCTCCGCCGAAGTCAACAAATTCCAGATTGTCAAATTCTTTGGCTGTCTTTAGCAAAACATCCATTGCAAGCAGAAATTTTGAAGTATCTAAAATGCCGGAGCCAATATGCTCATGTATCCCGACAATCATTAAATTGTATTTTTTGACCATTTGCTTTATTTCATCTATTTTGTTAAAATAAATCCCGAATTTTGAATTAGGGCCTCCTGTTATGCAATGGTCGTGATGACCTGCGCCGACATCGGGATTAATCCTAATGGAAATTTTTGAATTTGGATTTAACTTTCCATACTGCTCAATCTGATCCAATGAACCAATATTTACCAAAATATCATTTTCTATGCAATACTTAAAATCTTCTTTTGATGTATTATTTCCTGTAAACAATATTTTTTCACTCGAAAAACCTGCTTTTTTGCTCAGATATATTTCTTCAGGGCTTACTGCATCAATGCAGCTGCCTTCATTATTTAACAGCTTTAAAATTTCTATATTTGTATTTGCTTTAGCAGCATAATATAATTTCTTTTTTGGATAAACAATGGCATCTTTTAGTTTATTGTATTGCTCTATAATTTTGTCCTCTTCATATACGTACAAAGGACTTCCGAATTTTTCAATTAACGCCTCTGCCGACACACTGCCCAAAAATAATTTGTTGTTTATAGTCTCCATTTTGCCCCCCTTAGTAAATATAAGATTTAAAAATATATAAATGTTAGTATCCTAAGTTTGACATATGTTATCCTGATTTAATTCCCTTCCCTCAAATCGAATACATGAGGAAATTAAATCAAAAGAAAATCAAGTGGATTATAAGACAAAAAATAAACGGCATGAAAAACGTAAACATAGCACGAAGCCAAAATATCAGCACCAGAAGAGTAAAACAATTATACTCCAAATACGAAAAAACAGGCATTACGCCTGTACTAAAAAAACCAGGAAAGAAAACAATGATTATTCCTGAAAAATACATAAAACTAATTATAAAGCATACAAAGAGTATAATATAAGCCTTCTTGCATTAGAAAAAATAATACAAAGAGAGCATAAGATTCATATACCTCACAATACAATATACGAGCATATGCTCGATAAAGGGCAAATAATAGAAAATCCGAAAAAGAAAAAACAGCGCAAGTGGGTTCGATATGAAAGAGAGCATTCTTTGTCTTGAATATAATGAAAGACAAGTCATTGCCTTTCTTGATGACGCATCAAGAAAGATACTTTCCTGCATGGAATTTGACAATGCGACCACAAAAAAACTCAATAATTGCTTTGAACAAAGCAATAGAATCTGCTAAAAATTATGGAGGATTGAGCAAGTTATAAGTGATCATGGAACTCAATTCACTGCAAATAAGAAAGACAAAAAAGGAAGAGCAGAACACACCTTTGAGCAATATCTCGAAAAACAAGGCATTGAACAGGTGCTTGCAAGAGTAAAGCATCCTCAAACCAATGGCAAGATGGAACGCTGGTTTGGATGCTACAAACAGCATAGGGATAGATTTGATAAATTGGAAGATTTTGTTAATTGGTACAATGATAAGCGACCGCATATGAGTTTGAAGTTCAATAAAGCAGAAACGCCATTCAAGGCGTTTATAAGAAAAATTCGTCAGGAAATATGGTTTGGATTTGCTGTGAGGCTGTTTAATTGGCGAGATTATGGGAATTTATAAAAATATGACCATTATAGAAAATAGAGGGAAAATATTTCGGGATACGGCAATAAGATAAGTTGAATTGTCTTCTTAAATTATCTTTACAAAATCGTTACTTCTTAAATACTCTGTATATTAATACAGCATAAAGCACTATAAACACACTGCAAAAATGCCATACATGCGCTCTAACAAATGTTGAAAAATAAGCGCCTATCACAATGCCAAACAGAACCAGTACAATTTTGATGAGGGCAAAATCCCAGATAGTCAACTTACGAATCTTCTTTTCGGACCATTCTATTAATCCCATAAAATTACCTTATAGCTAAACAGAGTTCAAATATTTAAGCTTTTCTTTAGGCAATCAA
>Ga0164318_10002750_pt1 | contig 16431 bp, 11 predicted proteins | sample GuaBasSedimGuay9_FD_113734 | JGI IMG/M metagenome (GOLD analysis project Ga0164318, IMG submission 113734) | Subseafloor sediment microbial communities from Guaymas Basin, Gulf of California, Mexico - Guay9, Core 4571-4, 0-3 cm | ecosystem: Environmental > Aquatic > Marine > Hydrothermal vents...
GGAGGCCTCCAGGGCGAAGGCAGAGGAGGCAGGTAGGGTTCTGGAGGACAACTTAAGCAAGGTCAAGCCCGAAGCCCCTCCCCAGGAGGCCCTGGGGGAGGTGGACTTGAGCTACGTCCGAGATCTGTACGAGGAGGCGTTAAGGCTTGACCCATCCAATTCCTTGGCCCACTTCGGAATGGCTATAACGGAACTCCTTACGATCCTCAAGAACAGGAGGGTGTTGGACGCAGCGGACAGCCTGGCCAGCATCCTCGAGGGGCTTCCATGTGAGTCCCCGGTGGAGCTTATGGCCAGCTCTCCGATAGCTTTCTACAGGATGGCGAAGAGGGCATGGCCACCCGGTGCTGCGAAGGTTGCCATCTTTAGGATGAGCGACGTTCAGGATGTCGTGGAACAGGAGGTGCTCCCGGGCCTGGGGAGGGCCCTGGGACATTTAGAGGAGGTGGAGAAGGACGAGGAATTTAAGGTTTACATCAATGCGGAGACCCTGGAGCCCTTCATGGAGGAGCTCGCAGGTGGGATGGAGGAGGGATTCCTGCCTCCTCTCGAGGTGGATTCCTTGGAGGTGGACTTAGGGGAGGTATATGTGTTGGACGCTCAGGTAAGGCTCTTAAGAGCATGGCTTCTCATCTTCACCTCGTACAACCTTGACTTCGACTACATGGGAAGCTACGACGTCCTATCTGCGGAGTCCGACTCCCTCAAGCTGGCCTACCTGAGGTACCTCGATAAGGAATCCCAGTTCCTCACACTGCGCTCAGGCGGTAATCCATCTAAGGCTAAGTCAGACATATTCGCAGCCCTGATAAAGCTCGAAGATGGTGTGGCCTTCATAAGGTCCGAGGAAGACCCTCAGGAGGACGACATCATCAAGAAGCAGGACTTGGAGGCCCTGGACGAGGAGATCGGGCCGGAGGAGGATACCCCAGAGTTCCTCAGGGATGTTGAGACGGTAGAGGACCTGCTCGCCAAGGTGAGGCAGCTCCTCTCCGGGCCCGTGGCCTTAAGGGAGGACTTCGACCAGAATGGGGAGGAGGAGGAACTTTTGGTTGACCTATCCGCCTGGTTCGACCACCCTCCACAGGACCTCAAGGCCCTCCTGCCTTACCATAGGTGGAACCCAGAGAACTTCGGGAACGATAACTTCTACGACGATCTCGTGCTCACCGATGCTCAACTTAACCCCTTAGGTATGGGCGATCCTCCGTTCGTGCTTCCCGATCCATCGTTCGGCGGCATATTTCCACAGTTCACAAGCAACGAGGAGTTCCTATCCTTCTTCGGCCTTCCCCTTACGAGCGGTCCTTTCCCGGTGGACCCCCTCAACAGGTCCGGGGAGGGACCGCCTCTGTTAAGCTCGGCGGGGAGGACGGAATGAAGGCCATAATCCCCGTGGCAGGGATGGGGACCCGGCTCAGACCCCATACCTACACCACCCCCAAGGCCCTCTTCCAGGTCGCCGGAAGGCCTATCCTAGCCTACATCCTGGACGAGGTGGTGAAGTTGGGCGTGGACGAGGTGGTGCTCGTGGTGGGGCACTTGGGGGATAAGATAGTGGAATATGTAAGGAGGGAGTACCCGGAGCTGGGGCTCTACGCCGTGGAACAGGAGGAGCAACTCGGGCTCGGACATGCAGTATACCTCACGAGGGAGTATACCGAAGGTGAGCCGGTCCTCATCATATACGGGGACACCATATTCGAGGGGGACCTGAGGGGTGCTTTGGAGGGGGGAGCAGATGCGAGGATAGGCGTGAAGCAGGTGGAGGACCCGAGGAGGTTCGGGGTGGTGGTTACCGAGGGCGACAGGATAGTCCGCCTGGTGGAGAAGCCCTCCGAGTTCGTGTCCGACCTTGCGATAGCGGGGGTGAACTTCGTGAGGAACACCCCCTTGCTCTTCCGAAGCCTGGAGACGATAATAAACGAGGACAGGAGGACCAAGGGCGAGTACCAGCTCACGGACGCCTTTCAGGAGATGGTGGAAAGGGGAGCGAGGTTGGAGGCCTTCCAGATCGAGGACTGGTTCGACTGCGGAAAGCCCGAAAGTCTCCTCGAGACCAACAGGCACCTGCTCTCCAAGAGGGGGGACGCTCCGGATGTCCCCGGTTCCGTGGTCCTCCCTCCCTCCTTCGTAGCTCCGACGGCCAAGGTAGAAAGTTCCATAGTGGGCCCTTACACGTCGGTGGCGGAGGGGGCACACATAGAAGAGTCCATAGTTAGGAACAGCATAGTGGGGGAAGGGGCCTTCGTGAAGGGATGCCTTCTGGAGGGTTCCATAGTCGGGGACAGGGCGAGGGTCTCCGGCGCCTACCAGAGGCTAAACGTCGGGGATTCGTCGGAGGTACGCCTGGGGGTGAGCTGATGGACGCCGTCGTACCTGCCATACAACTTGGAGTCCGTAAGGCTTGGAGGAGGATGGAGTTCGGCACGAGGGAGTGGTGGAGGGAGTACCGCAGGTTCGTGCACGAGCCCCCCGTCCCGGGAGAGGCGTGGCTCGAACCTGAAAGGGTCCGGGCCGGCGAGGAGGTGTACCTCAAGTTCCACTTCCGGGCAGGGCCGGGCGGCGTAGGTAGGTACGGCCACATAGCCGTCGAGACCCCATTCGGGGACCTACAGCCCCTCACCTCGGACACGGTGCTCAGGGCACGCACGCCCTACTTTTCCGTCTCCTGCACCGACCCCAGGCCCAAGTTGGACGTTACATTTTCGGACGGAATAGCCGATATACTTGTTCAGGGGTATCCCCTAGGGGAGGGGGAGGTGGTGACCTTGAACTTCGCCGACCCCCTCGGAAATCCTATGAGGATGCCCGAGATGAGCATGCGCTATCCCTTCCCGGTAGCTTTGGACCTGGACAACAGCGGGAGGTACCGCAGGATAGCCTCCTTTCCGGTCTTGGAGGTGACGGGGGGACACCCGAGGTGCCTCTATGTGATAGCACCTTCCGTCGTCCGGTCGGGAGGGCCTTTCCAACTTAGGGCTCTAGCCTTGGACGGCCAAGATGGTAACCCAAGCCCGGGATACTCCGGCAAAGTGAGGATAATCTGCACCGACCCGAAGGCCGAGGTGCCGAGGGAGGCGGAGGTGAGGGACGGCAAGCTCGTGCTTTCTGGGCTCGTCCTAAGGACCCCCGGGGTGCACACCGTAACCCTCGTGGACGAGAGGAACGGCCTGATAGGTCAAAGTCCCCCCATAGGCGTGGACTTCTTCCCCGAGGGATGGGGGGCCTACTTCGGGGACATACACGGGCACAACGAACACTGCGACGGGAGGGGGACGATAGACGAGTACTACCTCTGGGCGAGGGATGTGAGGTTCCTCGACTTCTGCGCCCTCACGAACCACGTGGAAGGTGCCAAGCGGCTTCCGGTGGATGACTTCTGGGAGCTGGATGTAGCCAAGGCCGACGAGTACAACTCCCCTGGGAGCTTCGTGACCTTCGTGGGATTCGAGTGGGGGGGATGGACGGTATGGGGGGACAAATGCGTGTATTACCTCGGAGACGAGGGACCCTACTTCCCGGCGAACGAGCCCGAGACCGACACCCCCAACAAGCTCTTCTCGAAACTAGAGGGGATGGATGCGATAGCCGTGCCCCACCACACCAAGTACGGCGGTAGGACGGACTGGGACCAGCACGACCCCAAGTGGGAGCCTGTGGTCGAGATATATTCCATATGGGGCTCTTCGGAGCTTTACGGGGAACATTCGGTTCAGGCTGCGTGGGAGAGGGGCTACAGGTTGGGGGTGATAGCTGGCTCGGACGACCACACCGGCCATCCGGGCACCCCTCCCGGAGGCCTTGCATGCGTGCTCGCAGGGGAGCTGACCAGGGAAGCTATCTTCTGGGCTCTGAGGTCGAGGAGGTGCTACGGGACCACGGGAGCACGGATGCTTTTGGACTTCAGGATAAACGGCGTTCCTATGGGCGGCGTGGTGAAGGACCCGAGGGACCTGGAGGTGTACTTCAAAGTCGCAGGCACCGCTCCCATAAAGGTGGAGGTAGTTAAGGACTCGGAGGTAGCCTACGGCCGGGAGGTCGAGGGCAGGGAGTTGGAGGTACGCTGGAAGGATAGGGCTAGAAGAGGTCGGTATTACTACCTGAGGGTGATCCAGGCGGACGGGCACATGGCCTGGTCCAGCCCTATATGGACGGAATGAGGAGGGGACATGTCCAAGAGGCATCTTTTCACATCGGAGTCGGTTGCGGAGGGGCATCCGGACAAGGTGGCGGATCAGATATCGGACGCCATCCTGGACGCCATGTTGGCGCAGGACCCCTACAGCAGGGTGGCGGTGGAGACCCTGCTCACCACGGGGATGGTCCTCGTGGCGGGTGAGGTCACCACGGACTGCTATGTGGACATACCTACGGTCATAAGGGACACTATAAGGGACATAGGATACACCAACGCCGAGTACGGCCTCGACTACCACTCCTGCGCCGTGCTCACCAGCATCCACGAACAGTCCCCCGACATAGCCCAGGGGGTCCTTGAGGGCGAGGGGCTCCACATGGAACAGGGGGCCGGGGACCAGGGGATGATGTTTGGGTTCGCATGTAGGGGGACGACGGAACTGATGCCTATGCCTATCATGTTGGCGCATAAGCTAGTAAGAAGGCTCGCAGAGGTGCGCAAGGAGGGGATATTGCCTTATCTCAGGCCGGACGGAAAGTCCCAGGTGACGGTGGAGTACGAGGAGGACAGGCCCATAAGGGTGCACGCTGTAGTGGTGTCCGCCCAGCACGATCCGGATGTGAGCTACAGGAGGCTCAAGGGGGACATAATAGAGCACGTTATAAGGGAGGCCATACCCGAGGAGCTTCTGGACGACGAGACGGTATTTCATGTGAACCCGACGGGCAGGTTCGTGATAGGGGGGCCTCAGGGGGACACGGGACTTACGGGGAGGAAGATAATAGTCGACACTTATGGGGGTATGGCGAGGCACGGCGGTGGGTGCTTCTCCGGCAAGGACCCCACTAAGGTCGACAGGAGCGCGGCCTACATGGCGAGGTACATAGCCAAGAACATAGTGGCGGCAGGCATCGCCGACAAATGTGAGGTACAGCTTGCCTATGCCATAGGCGTCGCCGAGCCGGTATCGGTGGACGTCGAGACCTTCGGCACCGGGAAGCTCTCGGACGAGGAGATAGTTAGGCTCATAAGGGAGCACTTCCCACTCACGCCCAAGGGGATAATAGAGCACCTCAACCTCCGTCGTCCCATATACAAGCAGACAGCGGTATACGGCCACTTCGGGAGGCACGACGAAGGGTTCACATGGGAGAAGTTGGACAAGGTCGAAGAACTCAGGAGGGCCGTGGGGGAAGCGTAGGAGGAAAGGTGGGCAGATGATATCCGGTGGCGTCAGCTCCTCATCCGGGCCCGTAAAGTTCAGCCTCCCTTACAGCCCGATCTTCGTGGAAGTGGAGGAGGAAGCGAAGGTCCTCCCGGAATTCTCGCTCGGCGTACCGTACCCCAACCCTACGGACGGCAGGTTGAGCGTGGACTTATCCCTCCCGGTCAAGGTGGACAAACTTAAGGTGGAGTTGTACAATGTGTTGGGTCAAAGAGTATATGAAGGAACGACGGGTGGGTTATCTCCGGGTCATTATAGGCTGGGGCTCGGCGTGGGAACCTACTTCCTGAGATGGGGATAGATAAGCTTCCGGACGTGACCCTCCTCGTCCAGATGATAGACGACGAGACCATAAAGGTGGAGGCATTCCAGGGCCACCTGTCGGACCCAGAATTTACCGAGAAGGCCTTGATCTACACCAGATGAGGCGAAACGAGGAGCTGATATGGCATACGAGGTTAGGGACATAAGCTTGGCAGGGCAGGGCAAAAAGAACATAGAATGGGCCGAATCCCAGATGGGCGCCCTGATGAAGGTGAGGGAGGAGTTCTCCAGGACCAAGCCCTTAGAAGGCGTAAGGGTGGGGATGGCCCTGCACGTCACGAAGGAGACCGCAGCCTTGGTGAGGACCCTCGTGGCCGGCGGGGCCCAGGTCGCCATAGCGAGCTGCAACCCCCTCTCGACCCAGGACGACGTCGCAGCAGCCCTGGCCGATGAGGGGGTACAGGTCTTCGCATACAAGGGTGAGAGCAGGGAGGACTACTATAAGTTCATAAGGAGGGTCCTGGACACCCGACCGCAGGTGACGGTCGACGACGGGTGCGACCTCGTGAGCACCGTGCACACCGAAAGGCAGGACCTGATCCCCGGCCTCCTCTTCGGCACGGAGGAGACCACGACGGGGGTCATAAGGCTCAGGGCCATGGAGAGGGAAGGGGCGCTGAAGTACCCCATATTTGCGGTGAACGACGCTCCCACCAAGCACCTCGTGGACAACTACTACGGCACCGGCCAGTCCACGATAGACGGGATACTCAGGGCTTCGAACGTCCTCCTCGCCGGTAAGACCTTCGTGGTGGCCGGGTACGGGAACTGTGGGAAAGGGGTGGCGATGAGGGCCAGGGGGATGGGGGCGAACGTGGTGGTCACGGAGGTCGACCCCTTCAGGGCCCTCCAGGCGGTCCTGGACGGTTTCAGGGTCATGCCCATGGCCAAGGCCGCAGAGATAGGGGACGTTTTCGTGACGGTCACGGGATGCAAACACGTGATAACTCTTGAGCATGTAAAGAAGATGAAGGACGGGGCCGTGCTCGCCAACGCGGGACACTTCGACCACGAGATAGATGTGAAGGGCCTGAGGGAGGCCGCCTCTTCCGTAAGGAGGGTGAGGCCGCTCTTCGACGAGTACACGATAGACGGCAAGAGGGTCTACCTCTGCGGCGAGGGTAGGCTCGTGAACCTGGCGAACGCCGAGGGGCATCCATCGGCAGTTATGGCTTTCTCCTTCTGCAACCAGGCCTTGGTCATAGCTTACGGGGTGGCACACGGGGACGAACTTGAGCCCCATGTGTACGAACCTCCTGAGGAGATAGATAGGAGAGTCGCGAGGCTCCAGTTGGAAGCTATGGGGGTGGAGATAGATGTGCTAACCCCCGAACAGGAGAGATATTTAAGTTCCTGGGAGGAAGGGACTTGAACTTGAGGGCAGCATCCGTTGGGCTCCTCCTTTCGGCGGCATGTTCCCTCCCGGAGGAGCCCGAGCCCCCTCGATGGGACACCCTCCTGAGCGTTCCCCTCGTCGACTACACCTACCGCTTCTCGGACATACCCAAAGATTCCATCCTCACGGTGGACAGCTTGGGGGTTTACAGGCTCCGATACTCCGAGGAGCTTGCTCCCGTGGGAGTAGGCGGGAAGCTCAAGCTGAGCCCTCTCGAGCCCGTCACCTTCAGCGAGAGGATGGGCGAGATCCACATAGATTCCCCCGGCACCCAGAGCACGCCTCCCATAACCTTCGACGAGCTTACAGGGGGGAGGTTCAGGGATATGCACGGCAAGACCTTGCCCGCAATCCCTCCCTTCGATATTCCTACGTTGGAGAAGGACTTAGGGAGGTTCGAGAACTTCCTATATGTGGACATAAAGGACGGTTATGCGGACATAACGATAGAGAATAACATAGGCGGTATTTACTTATACTCGATAAGTATCACCTTGAAGAGCACCGACCCAGACGTTCCCTTCGAAAGGACGGTCGTCTTTGGTTCCGAAGCGGAGCCGATCCCACCTGGAGGGAGCTCCACCCGGAGGCTCTTGCTCGTCGGAAGGATACCGAACGCCCTCAAGGTTAGCCTCAGCGGCAAGCTGGACAGCGGGGGGAAGCCGGTCAAGGTGGACATCAATTCCTCGTGCGTTATAAAGGTTCACATATCGGACCTTACCGTGACGGGGGCAGGGGCCAAGATCCCGGAGCAGAGGTTCTCGGTCCACGGGGCCACCGACCTGACGACCCCGGGGCTCGAGGCCAGGGTGGAGGAGGCCTGCATAAAGGAGGGGGGACTCCACCTCTTCGTGGACAGCCGCCTCCCTCTGGACTCCGACGTGGAGGTCGTCATCCCCGCCGTAAGGAGGGACGGAAGGCCCTTCTCGGACACCCTTCACTTCCGCTACAACAAGCTCCAGAACTACATCTTTATAGACCTCTCCGGTGCTGTACTCAGGAACCCTTCGGGGGGCTTTTTGGACAGCCTCGAATACGAGCTGTCCGTGAGGACGCTGGATACGGAGGAGGACTCCAGGCCCGGGGACTTCGCCGAGGTCAGAGCTGAGGATTACATAGAGGCCGAAGCCTGGACCGATACCCTCAAGCTCTCATATCTGAGGGGGAGGTTGTTGAAGCCGCAGGAGTTCGAGATCGAGAGGATAGAGGTGGAGCTTCCTTTGGAGGACATGCCCGAGGGGACTACGGATTGGGTGGCCTTCAGGAGCACTTTCCTCAAGCTCGGCCTTCGTGGGGTTCCGGTGGGCATGGAATTGGATGCGCACATATTGGCGAGGAGGACGGAGGTGGGGACGGAGGAGAGGTTGGACACCCTGATCACCCTGCGACGTGGTGACCAGACGATATCTATCGACGTGGCCCGGCTCCTCAACATATTTCCTACAGAGCTTTCCTTCTGGGGGAGGACGACGGTCCGAGGGGATGTGGAGCTTTCGGATGCCGACACACTTAGGGGAGATATAAGTATAGATGCCCCACTTTCGTTCAAGGTCAGGGGTGGGGAGGTCGAGGTCGGAGAGATAGAATCCGTAGAGTTGCCGGATGAAGTCAGGGACGCCTTCAGAGAGGGCCGGATACACGTCTTCTCCCTGTTGGGGGAGGTGGTCAACCGCAACCCGTTGAGCGGGAGCGTATACATCCTGGCGGACATAGACTCATCCTCACTTGCGGAAGGGGGTGGGGACACCCTGGCCGCCTTCACTCTGCCCCAGCCGACCTTCCGAAGTGGGGAGATAGTAAGCCCGGGCTTCGGTCGGATATCGGTGGTTTTGGACACGACCAAGTTCTACCTGTTCCGTGGGGATAAGATGTTCTCAAAGGTCGTCCTATATCTGGACCCCACCGAGGATTTCGTCTCCGTCAGGGCTGACGATTACGTGACCGTGAGGGCGAGGGTCGAAGTGAGAGGGCGGATAAAGTTCGAATGAGGGATGGTGAGGCTGCTGTGGACATCGTTGGCCTTCTGGGCGACGATTTTGGGGACCGTGTACGGGACTCCGAGGCCACTCTACACCGGATTTTTGGAAGCCAGGGGTGTGGAAGCCTTAGGGGGCAACCCCGCCAACCTCGGGCTTCCCGGAAACCCCTTCCTGAGCCTCTCGCTCTCGGAAGTGAGGGTGGGGTTCTGGAACAGCGCACTTTCTACAGGATTATACAACAAGTACAACGGCAGGTACCTCACACAGGAGGACAAGGACGAACTTCTGGACCGCCTAAGGGGGGGATGGAGATGGGTCGGGGAAGTTTCCCTGCTTCCCCCCCTTTTTTCCTTCACCGTGGGAAGGTTCGGGTGTGGGACGTTCGTAGATGCCGGCACGTCCGTAAGCTTGCCCAGGGCGCCCTTCGAGTTACTCCTGAACGGCCTTAGGCCTGGAGACAGACTGGACCTTACCGACATGGAGGCCCGGAGCTACATTCTTTCGGGGGTCAGGTTAGCGTACGCTTATGTGTGGGACCTGAGGTGGGAACCCCTGCGTCGCTGGGGGTTCCGGAAGGTCTCAACTGGTGTGGGATTGAAGTACATAACCGGTTGGGCCTACGCACATGCGGAGGTGCCCGAAGGGGAACTCGTGATGGGAGAGTACTATGCATGGGGCAAGGGAAGGGGCTTGATCCGCACGGCAGGGGTAGATACGGCCAAGTTCGAACTCGGACCTTCGGGAAGGGGGTTCGCCTTCGACCTCGGGATGGCGGCGGAAGGCTCCAAAGTTTCGGTAGGACTTGCCCTTAAGAACTTGGGGGGTAGGATAGGATGGAGGAAGGCGAAAGTTTGGGAGTTCTCCTTCGAGATGGACTCCCTGAACGTGGCGAAGATCGACACGATGGAGGAAGCGGTCACTTACTCGGACACCTCCTGCTCCGCCTCCGGCTTCAGCACCTCATATCCTTCGTATCTCGTGCTCGGGGTCTCGTACAAGCTCGAACTTTTCAGGGAGCCCGAGCCGTCCCAGGCCGAAGCGACGCCCGATACCACAAGGCCGGACACCACATCGTCCGATTCCCTCCTGTCCCCAGGTCGTGCACCTCTAAGGCCCCTTCCTTTGGAAATTTCCCTCACCTACCGTCAGGGATTCTCGGAGGGGTTCGGCGTTTCCGAAAGGCCCGAGTTCATCTTCGGGGCTGAGGCCGACCTTTTAGACGGGCGCCTCCCAATCTTCCTCAGACTCTGCCTCGGAGGGGGGGATGGGGTAGTTTGGATCCCGGGGTTCGGCGTCAGGTTGGGGCCCCTCAGGTTCTCGGCCGCATATGCGAGCCGGGGACATCCGTTCCCGCTTAGGGGGAGGGGCCTGGAGCTTGCGATGAGGTTAGGCATGAACATCTGAGGAGCTTCATCAGTAAAGCCGGAGATGATCTCCCAGATACGACCCGAACTTCCGAAGCTGAGGGTTCCGATCTGCATCTTGATCGACGATTGGACGGTGGGGGACGTCTGGCAGGAGGACAAGGACTTCCAAAGGAGCTGGAAGTTCATAAACGATCTTGCGGACCTCGTGGAGAGGTACGGGGTCAGGGGCAAGATAAGCTTCGTTCCCTACCTTTCTACCTATAAGTCCCCGGACCCCTATCCCTTAGGTCGGATAGATAGAGGAATAAAGGGCTTGAGCCCCAAGAGACTGGAGGAGTTCATCCGGGTGGTGAGGGAGCGTCTGGTCCCCGCCTTCGACATCACTCCGGAGGTCCTTACACACACCCAGGCGCTGGACCTGAAGACCGAGAGGCTCCTGCCGGAGTCGGAGTGGTCCTGGTCCAACTGGCAGAGCGAGGAGGTCCTAGCGGAATACATCGCCAGGGGTCTGGAGATTCTGAAGGCCGTGGGGATCGTGGCCAACGGAGTGACATCGGGCTGCGACTTCGGCAGGGAGGTGGAGGGGCTCTACGTGAGGGCGATGCTCTCCGCCCAGAAGGAGGTGAACGACGTATCCCTCACATGGTACTTCCTGCACGAGGAGCCCGAGAGGAGGCGTTGGAGCGTGAACCCGAGCGTTATGTACCTGGATGGGGAGAAGGGGGAGGCCGTGGTGAGCATCGTAAGTGGATGCAGGGAGTACTTCTTCTTCGAGTCCAGGGGATGGGATTCCGCCACGCCGGAGAGGGTATCCGAGGCTACGGACAAGTATCTGACGGCCGACGGCCGTGCAGGAAGGATGGCCGAGCTTTTAGCCGACAGGAGCTGCATCGTGTTCCACAGCCACTTCCAGAGGCTCTACGGGCCCGAGGACAGGTACGGGTTCATGATCTTGGAGGAGCTTTTGAGGAGGATAGACCGAGTCTTCGGGGACCGGGTCATGTGGACGACTCCTTCCGAACTTGCCCGGTACTGGGCGACGATAAAGGCTTACGAGGTCCAGGTGGAGCAGTCGGAGGGACGGGTGACCCTGCGGTTCAGTTCGCCCTTCGCCTGTCCGGATTTCACGGTAAAGGTCGTCCTATCAGAAAGGCTCGGGATCTCCCGCATAACCGCCGACGGCGGGGAACTTAGCGAGGTCACCTCTGACTCCATCCTGGTCCCGAATTCGTGGACCCAGAAGGACGAGGAGGTCTTCATCTGCTTCGACCTGCGGAAGGAGGGCAGGGTTGAGATAGAGTTTTAAGGGCGAGAATCTCAAGACAGGGGGGATCATGAACGTCATCCTTATAGTCTCGGACACCTTCAGGAGGGACCACCTGGGTTGCTACGGCAACTCGTGGATTTCCACACCCAACCTGGACAAGCTCGCCCGGGATTCCGTGGTGTTCGACAGGGCGTACGCCGCATCTTTCCCTACGGTCCCCCATCGCTACGACCTCCTCACAGGCCGATATACCTACACCTACGGCTGCTGGCAGCCCATGCCTGAGGACGAGGTCGTGCTCCCCGAGGTCCTGAGGGAGGCAGGATACGTGACCTTCCACATAGCCGATACCCCCCACCACTTGGAGGAGGGGTTCCACTTCGACAGGGGCTTCGACGGGTGGGTGTGGATCAGGGGACAGGAACACGAACGCTACATGACAGACCACTTCGACGTGGAACTCCCCTGCTCGCCCGAGAAGCTCAGAAACCCCGAAGGGGTGAAGAAGTACCTGCGCAACACGAGGGACCGCAGGTACGAGTCGGATTACTTCGTCGCCAGAACCATGACCGAGGCCATACGGTGGCTCGAGCACAACTACAGGCACGAGAAGTTCTTCCTATATATCGACACCTTCGACCCTCACGAGCCCTGGGACCCACCCAGATGGTACGTGGATCGGTACGACCCGGGTTACGAGGGCGAGGAGGTGATATATCCGAGGTATGCGCCCGCCGACTTCCTCTCCCCCGAGGAGCTGAAGCATGTGCGGGCCCTCTACGCCGGCGAGGTTACGATGGTGGACCGCTGGGTGGGGATGTTGCTGCAGAAGGTGGAGGACCTGGGCCTGTTGGACGAAACTGTGATCATCTTCACCACGGACCACGGGTTCTACCACGGAGAGCACGGCCTTATGGGTAAGAGCTTGATAACGGACGAATTCAAGGGGTACGCTCCCCTCTACGAGGAGGTCGCCCACATTCCGCTCCTGATCCGGATGCCGGGAGGGAGGGGCTTCAGGTGCGGTGAGCTGGTTCAGCCGCCAGACATCATGCCCACCATAATAGAGCTTGCCGGAGCCGAAGATCCAGGGACCATGCACGGTAGGTCGCTCGTCCCCCTGCTGAGGGGGGAGAAGGTCCACATCCGGGACTTCGCCGTCACCTCGCCCACCATAATCCACGGCAGGGCCGGAGCTCCCCGGACCACCATCACCACCGAGGAATGGTCCTTCATATATGCGGGCTCGGGGGAGATGGCGGAGGAGGGGGAGACCAAGGATGTGGACGGGATAGCGATGAGGCTTAAGGCCCTCGGTCAATATTTCGGCCACGAGCTTTACCACCTCCCTTCCGATCCCGAGCAGGAGAGGAACCTGTTCCCGGAGAGGAAGGATATAGCCGAGGGGCTTCTGGCCCGTTATACGGAGTTTTTAGAATCCTTGGGGACCAGGGAGGAGTACCTCAAGTATTGGCGAGGGTTGTAGGCCTATCGTTGCGGCACAGCTCTAAATCCACTCGGGGAAAGCCGGTCGTAGATGTCCTGAGGGAGGTATGTGATGAAGGTAGCGATAGTCTCCGACGAGATAAGTTCCGACTTCTCCACGGCCGTTGAGATAGGTACGGATTGGGGTATAAGGGCCTTCGAGATAAGAGGGCTCTGTTCGGGAAGGGTCCCTTATGTATCCAAAAGGGATATAGACAAGGTGCTCGAGGTCAAGGAAGAATTCGGGATAGAGATAAGCGCCCTCTCCCCAGGGGCCTTTAAAGTGCCGGTGGACTCGGAGGCTGTGAAAAAACAGCTCGACGATATGCTGCCGAAAACTTACGAGCTTGCACACAGGTTGGGGACTAACCTCGTGATAGTGTTCGGCTTCCATAAGGGAAGCCAGGGGAAGTACCCTTCCGAGGTCGTGGACCTGCTCGGAAGGGCCGCCGAGGGCGCCTCGCAGGAAGGGATACAGCTCGCTTTAGAGAACGAGCCCGGTTGCTGGGCTGACACCGGGAAGGTAGCTGCCGAGATGGTGAGGAAGGTCGGCCATCCGAACCTGCGCCTGAACTGGGACCCCTGCAACTCCCTCAGCTCGGGAGGAAAGCCCTATCCGGAGGAGTACGAGGAGCTGAAGGACATGATGGTCCACCTTCACATCAAGGACCTCAAGGGTGGGAAGTACGTTGCGGTGGGGGAAGGGGATGTGGACTGGAGGGGACAGCTCAGAGCCCTCATCAGGGACGGGTTCGGCGGATACTACACCATAGAGACACATTACGGCCCCAAGGTGAAGGCGTCGAAAACGTGCTTAGAGAACCTAAGGAGGATGGTGCTCGAGGCAATATGACGGACCGATGCTATGCAGGTTAGGTTCCAGCCGGACCTCCGGGTAGAAAAGCCAGGGCTTCGGACCCCCGTCTCCCTCATGATAGACGATTCCTCGCCCGGGGAACCTATATATTCCGAGTTCGTGGAGGAATTCTCGAGGTTCGTAGAGGAGACGGGGGTAAAGGGCAAGTTCACGGTGATGCCCTATACCTTCCCCGAGGCGCTGGACCAGGCCCTCAGGGGGGAAAGGCCCGCTCGCATCAGGAGGCTTTTAGAGGAGGTCCGAAGACACATCGCCCCGAACTTCGACATCACTCCAGAGATGCTCACGCATAATCCAGTGGTGGACCTAAGGACAGGGGGTTTCGTCTATCCCTGCGTGCCTGAGCACATCTGGTCCCAGGACCAGGACGCCGAAACCCTCGCCCCTTACATAGCCCGGGCCCTGCAGATATTGAAGGAAGTGGGTCTGGAGGCCACGGGGGTCACATCTCCTGCGAACTTCGGCAGGGATGTGGAGGGGGAGTACGCACGGGCCGTGCTCGAAGCTCAAAAGCAGGTCAACGGCCGCTCCCTGACCTGGTACTTCCTGCACGTGGAGCCCGAGGCAGGGACGGTCCTGCCCCGGCTCGTCCTCGTGGACGAGGCCCGCCGGGAGGCTGTGGTGAGCATAACGAGCGGTTACGGGGACTACCGCAGGGACCCGGAGCTGGAGGGCCGGCCGATCTCTGAGAAGGCGCTCAGGTACGCTGACCAGTACATCGCTCCGGACGGAGGTGGAGGCCGCCTGGTCGAGCTATTCCGGGCGGGGAGTTACATCATCTTCCACCACCACTGGTGGAGGATGATGGAGGACTGCCGCCTCGGGTTCGAGGTCCTCAGGGAGGTGGTCGGGCGCATGGGGGAAGCGTTCGGGAAGGGAATCCGATGGATGAGGACGAGCGAGGTAGCCGAGTACTGGGCAGCTTCCGAGTGCGTCGAGGTCGAAGCCGAGGAGGAAGGGGGTGAGCTCCGCCTCGAATTCAGCTCTCCCTTCCCCTGCAGGGACTTCACGGTGAGCCTTCCTTCGCCGATGAAGGTCGAGGTCGTGCTGAAGGAAGGCCGGGAGATGGTGCGAACGAAGCCCCCCCTTACCTCCAATAGCTGGTGCACCATGGGAGGAAGGCTCTACATCTGCTTCGACCTGGACTTCAGGACCACCATCCTCGTAAGGGGTCGAAGGTGAAGGAAGGTTATTCGCTCAGGGAGATAGAGCTCGGATTTGCGCCGGGTTACAGCTTCCGAGTTAAAGATATGGACGGGGACGGCATGTGCGAGTACGTCGCCGTAGAACACGGGGGTAACCACCTCGTGGTCCTGGATTGCGACGGAAACTTGCTCTGGGAGAGGACGGTCCCGAACACGGACAGGCACTCCACCACGGCCTTGGAGGTTGCGGATGTTGACGGCGACGGGGAGGTGGAGGTGGTCGTGGGAGAGGAGCCGGAAGGCCAGAACAACGCCATCGTCTTGGATTCCAGAGGGAGGCTGAAGGAGAGGGTGAAGTTCCCTCCCGGCCGTAAGGACTACGGCGGAAACGCCATAGATAGCTTCGGGCTTGCGGATGTGGACGGGGACGGGTTCAAGGAGCTCGTAGTCGCTATAAACGGCGGACACCTCTACGCCCTGGATCGGGATTTAAATATCCTCTGGCACTTAGGTGGGCTGAACCATACGTTCGAGCACTTCGTCCACGTGGGAGACTTGAACTGCGATGGGATCGACGAAATAGCGGTCTCCTCCGAGGAGGGGGAGCGCAGGGAGTTCTTCCTGATAGGCGGAAGGGGGGAAATTATCTGGCGTAAGCCTTTGGAAGAGATAGGGCCGGACAGGCACGTGGACTACGTCGTGATAGACGACGCCCGGGGGACGGGGAGGAACTACCTCGTCACATCCACAGGGGGATGCCTCTTCGACGCTGAAGGGAACCTGATATGGACCGTGAGGGACCAGATAAACCACGGCCAGTGGGTGGAGGTGGAGAAGGTCAGGGAGGACGTCCCGGGGAAGCAGGTGCTGATATCGGAGCTTTGGGGGTTCAGGCAGCCGTGCGTCTTAGTGGGCGGAGAGGGCGAGGTCCTCTGGCGGTTCCGGGAGATATCCCCTTACGCCTATCCGACCCATGCTTATTTCATAGACTGGAACGGAAACGGCAGAAAGCTCATAGTCATAGGGGAACAGCCTGCGGATACCGAGCCCGTGGCAAGGAGGTACTACATCACGCTTTTGGACCCCTACGGAGAGGTCGTCTTAAAGGTCCCCTTCGAGGACATGTCCGTCCCTGGTTGGTTCTATAACTTCGAGAACTCCCCTGCTGTGGCAGATGTGGACGGGGACGGGAGGGAGGAGTTCGTGTTCCCCACCAGGAGGGGGA
>Ga0164318_10002751_pt1 | contig 16428 bp, 21 predicted proteins | sample GuaBasSedimGuay9_FD_113734 | JGI IMG/M metagenome (GOLD analysis project Ga0164318, IMG submission 113734) | Subseafloor sediment microbial communities from Guaymas Basin, Gulf of California, Mexico - Guay9, Core 4571-4, 0-3 cm | ecosystem: Environmental > Aquatic > Marine > Hydrothermal vents...
ATGTTGAAGATTATGTTAATAGATATTCTTCATATTTACTTGCTTATGCTAATGATGATGATGATGATGAAATTTTAGCATTTGAAGCAACTGCATTAGCTGGTGGAGTTGAAGGTGCACCTGGAAATGATGATATTATTCTTGGATTAGATTTATTTGCTAATCCAGAAGAATTTGATATTAATTTAATTTTAGATGCAGCATCTACTAATATTACAGTTCAAGCAGAAATTATTTCAATAGCATCTTCTAGAAAAGATTGTATGGGAATATTAGGTGTTCCAAAAATTGATGTCGTAAATATTCCGGCAGGAACAGCTACAACAAATTGTACAGATTATAGAGATACTATTTTAACTTCATCATCATATGCTGCATTATATGGAAATTGGAAATATCAATATGATAAATTCAATGATAAATATCGTTGGGTTCCAATCACTGGTGATGTAGCTGGTATTTTTGCATATACTGATAATACTAGAGATCCTTGGTTTGCCCCAGCTGGTTTAAATCGTGGAATTATTAAAAATGTTATTAAATTAGCTTTTAGTCCAAATAGAGCTCAAAGAGATACTTTATATAAAAAACAAGTTAATCCTATTACAATTTTTGCTGGTGATGGTGCAACAGTTTTTGGACAAAAAACAATGCAAAATAAACCTTCAGCTTTTGATAGAATTGATGTAAGACGATTATTTATTATTCTTGAAAAAGCAATAAGTACAGCTTCAAAATATTTTATTTTTGAGAAAAATACAGCTTTTACTCGTAGACAAATTATAGGTATGATCGAACCATTTTTAAGAAGAGTTCAAGGTAGAGAAGGAATCAATGAATTCTTAGTAGTTTGTGATGATACTAATAATACTCCAGCAGTAATTGATGCTAATGAATTAGTATGTGATATTTTTATTCAACCTACTAGAACCGCAGAATTTATTTCATTAAATTTTATCGCCACTCGTACAGGTGTTGATTTTGCTGAATTTATTGGTAAATCATTCTAAATATTAAAAAAAAAATAAATTGAAAGTGAGGACAAGGATTAGCTATCCCGACAATAAATTGGTCTTATTGTCTTACTCACTTTTTTATTTTAAGGACCAATCTTATGACAAAACAAGAATATTTAAAATTAAGATTTGAAAAACCAAGACAATTTTCAAAAATAATTCGTTCTTTAAAAATATATGAAAAGATTAAATTATATAATACACAATATAATTTTGGTGATATTTCTATAAGTCAACAATGTTATAATTATTTTTTTAATATTACTGAAATTCCAAGATGTAAAGTTTGTAGAAAAAAAGTTTCTTTTGGTGGAAATAAAAGACTTGGATATGCTATTTATTGTTCAAGAAAATGCACTGGTAAAGATAATAAATATAAAGGATTTAGAATAAAAGGTCATAAGCCCAATAATGTAGTATCAGATAAAGAAATATTTGAAATAAAATACTCAGAAATTAAAAATATAAAATTGAAAGTTCAAGAAATTTTACTACTTTTAGATATTCCTAATTTAAAATATTCTTTATTTAAAAAAAATCCAAATCTTTTAAGAGCAATTTATGAATATCCAGGAAATACATTAATTGAAAAGTGTTATATTATAATAAATGATTTGAAAGAAATACCTAAATGTAAAGTCTGTGGAATTAAAAATCAAAATTTTAATGGATTAAAAAATGGATATTCGGGTGTTTGTTCTAAATCATGTGGTACAATTAATAAAGAAAATATAAAACGAATTAAAGATAGAAATAATAATTATAAAAATTATAAAAATGATATAGAAGAAAAAAAAATATTTAAAGTATTAACAAATAAAGAAGAATATGTTAATACAGGATATTTTAATATAAAACATAATAAATGTGGTAATATATTTAGATTAAATTATATAAGTAATAGAAAAAATTTTTCATGTCCAAAATGTTTTACTAAATCTAATTTTGAAGAAGAAGTTTGTTTTTTTATTCATTCATTAAATATAGAAACAATTAATAATACAAAACCTATTAAAGATTTCACACAATCTGGAAATAAAGGTAATTTAGAAATAGATATATTAATTCCTTCTTATAATTTAGGAATTGAGTGTGATGGTATTTATTATCACACAGAATTATCAGGTAGTAAAGATAGAAATTACCACCTATGGAAAACTGAACAAGCAAAAGAACAATTAGGAATAGATTTAATTCATATCTTTGATTCTGAATGGAATAATAAACAAGATATAATTAAATCTATTATTAAAAATAAATTAGGAAAAACACCTAATAAAATTTATGCAAGAAAATGTATTATTAAAGAAGTAAAAAGAAAAGAAAAAGATGATTTTCTAAATAATAATCATCTTCAAGGAAAAGATAATTCTAGTATTAGACTAGGTTTATATTATGATAATAAATTAGTTTCTTTGATGACTTTTGGTAGTAGACGAATTACAGGAAAAACTTCTTTTGAATTAATAAGATTTTGTAATTTGATAAATACTAATGTAATAGGTTCTGCTTCTAGATTGTTTAAACATTTTTTAAATAATTTCTGGAAAAATCAAGAAATTATTACCTATGCAGATAAAAGATTTAGCATAGGAAAATTGTATTATAAATTAGGATTTAAATATTCACATGAAAGTCTTCCTAATTATTGGTATACTAAAAATTATATAGAATTAGAACATAGAGCTAATTATATGAAACATAAATTGAAAAATAAATCAGAAAATTTTGATGTAAATTTAACTGAATGGGAAAATATGCAACAAAATGGATATGATAGAATATGGGATTGTGGAAATTTTATATTTAAATATAATTCATAAAGGAGAAAATTAAATGAGTACAGTTAATGATTTTGTTTCAAATTTTACTATTGGAGCAAGAGCAAATTTATATAAAGTTTTTATTGATGGTTTAAGCCAAAAACTTGAATTCACTTGTAAAGCTGCTCAAATTCCAGGTAAAACAATAAATCCAATAGAAGTGAAATATCTTAATAACACAATAAAAATTGGTGGAGATATTACATTTGATGATTGGACTATAACAATTCTAAATGATGAAGATTATTTAATTAGAACTCAATTAGATAAATGGCAAACTGATATTATTGCTAATGGTGAAGCTAAAGGTGCAGGTCAATTATCAGAATATTTTAGAACCGCTCAAGTTATTCAATTAAATCGTGATGGTTCTGAATCAGATAATGGAAAATATAAATTAATTAATTGTTGGCCTACAACTATTGATCCTATGGACTTAGGTTTTGAAAATGCTGATACTATTTTAGAATATGGTGTAACATTTAGTTTTAGTCATTGGGAAAGATCTTGATAAAAAGGAAAATATTAAATGAAATCTTTTAATGAAATATTCAATGAATTAAATGAAGAAACCACAACAACTCAATCTGGTGAAATTTTAGAATATACTGGAATGTCAAAACCAGATAAAAATGATTATATCACTGTCACATATAAATTAGATGGTAAAGGTTTTTATCCATTGATGTTTTCTAAAAAATTATTAGAAAATAAAAAAATGGTTAAAGAACTATTGAGAACATTAAATAAAGGTTTGAAAGAATCATTATAAATGGCAAATAATCTTTCTATAAATGATTTTGTTCAAAAATTTTCTTCAGGTTTTGCGAGATCTAATTTATTTAGAGTGAATTTTTTTAATCTTCCAGAATTACCACATTCTGAATTATTATCTTTTGCTTGTAAAAATATTCAAATCCCTGGAGTTACATTTAATGAATCTAAATTTTTAGTTGATGGTTATTATAGAAAGTTTGTTAGTGGAGCTGATTATGATCCTATTACTATAAATTTTTTTATTGATGGTGATGGTTTTATCACCAAATTATTTACTCAATGGTCAGCTTATATTTTTAGTGAAGGTAAATATGGTTTCAAAGAATCATATAGTTGTAATATTGATATTGATTTATTAGATAGAATTGGTAATGTTATTCATAAGGTAAAAATAATTGAAGCATATCCAACAAATATTTCAGCTTTAGATTTAGCATGGGAAAATTCAGATACTTTATTAGAATATTCAATATCATTTAATTTTCTTAAATTAGAATATGAAAATATAGAAGTTAATCATTCAGTTGCTGCTAAAAGTCCTTTGCATCATGAAGAAGATACAAATAAATCAACGTTTAAGATTCTTAAATTACCATTTGAAATTCCTAAATTACCACTTGAAATAGAAAAATGGATTCCGGAAGAAGTTTCACATGATCCATTATCTATTACAAAACAAATTCCTATACCAGAGAATATTAAAAATATTCCATCACATATAAATAATTTAATTCCTGAAGATGTAAAACATGCAGCAACTGAAGTTAAAAAATATATTCCACCAGTATTAGAAGAAAAGAAACAATCTTTTACTAAGGGTATGATTGAAAAAGCAAAAACTTTTTTTAAATGATTATCGAGGAGATAGATTATGGCATTACCTATTTTACAAGTTCCAATACATTCAATAACGTTACCAGTTTCAAAAAAAATTATTGAAATAAAACCTTTTGTTATTAAAGAAGAAAAATCTTTATTAACATCAATCAATACAGAAAATAAAGAAGAAATATTAAAAATATTCAATATTCTAATTGAAAATTGTGTAGTTACTAAAGATTTTAATATAAAAGAATTAAATATGGTTGATTTCTTTTATCTAATTTTAAGTATTAGAATGAAATCAACTGGTGAAGAAATTGAAGGTAGTTTAAAATGTAAATATTGTAAAAAAAATACTTTGTTCGCTGTTAATTTAGAAGAATCTTTAAAATTTGAAAATATTAATAAAGAAATAGAAACAGTTTCTGTGAATGATAAATTAGTTGTTCAGATGATTTTACCCAATATTAATCTTCTTTTTGAAAATGATAAACTTGAAGTAATTGATTTAATATGTTCTTCAATAAAATCAATTGTTTATGAGGAAATAGTTTATAATGATTTTACTATTAAAGAATTTAAAGAAAATATTCTTTTTAATTTAACAAACCAAGAAATTAAAAAAATATCTGATGGTTTAGAAAGATTACCTAAAATTAAAATAGCTTTTAAATTTATTTGTACTAATTGTGGTAAAGAAAACGAATTTGAAACTGAAGAAATTATAGATTTTTTCTAATGTCATTTTTTGAATTTATTATAGAATTATATAAAAGTAAATCTTTAGTAGATTTATATGAAAGTATTGCTGATTTTGTTAGATATTCAGATTATTCATTAACTGAAGTTGAAAATATGATTCCTTATGAAATGGAAATTTATTCTTCTATATTATTAAAACAACTAAAAGAAGAAAAAAAGAGAGCAAAAAATAGTGGAAAATAGTAAAGAAGTTAAAAGTAAAATAAATAAAGAAAATCAACCAGCTTCTGAAAAAACAATTAAAGAAGTTGGTGAAAAAATTGTTAAGACTCAAAAAGCATCAGAAAAAAGTTCTGAAGGTTATCGCACACAACTCGCTCAAAATGCCGCAAAACAGCTTACTTCTTTTAAAAGTCTGTTAAGACCAGGATCTTTATTGAAAGGAATTGGTTTATCAACAGGCTCACCTATGTTAGCCTTACTTGGTGATAAAATAAATGATTTATTAAAATTTGAAAAAACAGATGCTAATGATGATTTAAATGAAAGTGAAGAAAATCAAGAAGAATTAAATGATAATTCAGAAGATACAAATGAAAAATTAGATAATATTATTAAAAATACTACTCCTAAAAATGATTTTTTTGCTGAACAAAAACAAGAAGAACAAATAAGAACTTCAGAAAAAACTAATGAATTATTAGAAGATTTAGTAGATCAAGGTAAAGAAAAACCAAAAATTGAAAATAATTTTGTTAAAGGAATATTGACAACGATAGGAATTATTGTTGCAGCATTAGTTGTACCTTTTATGGTTGTCAAAGGATATCTTGAAGGTTTAACAAAAAGTTTTAAGTATTTAAATAAAATAACTGGTGGAAAATTATTTAAATTATTTAAACCATTAGTTGATTTATTTTTAGATGTAAAAAAAGCTGTTAGTGAAATAAAAATTATTAAAAAAATGGGTGGTTTTGTAAAGGGTTTTATTAAAGTAATTAGAAAAATTATTGATCCTATTATAAATTTTTTTAAATGGACATTTAAATTAGCAAAAGATTCTAAAAAAGTAGGAGGAATAATAGGAAAAGTATTAAAATTTTCTAAAAGTTTTGGTGAAATCTTAGGAAAAATCACTTTACCTTTAACAGTGATTATGAGTGCTTATTCTTTTGTAAAAGGTTTTATGAAAGGATTTAAAAAAGATGGTATTATTGGTGGAATAAAAGAAGGTTTAATTGGAATATTTGATTCTTTAATTGGTGGTTTAATTAAAATGTTAACAGGAGCTGCTTCATGGATATTGAATTTTCTTGGTTTTTCTGATTTAGCTACTAAAATAACTACATCTGTTAATGTATTTTTAGAAAATGTTACATCTTCTATTAGAAGTTTTATTGATTTAATTAAAGGAATATTCACAGGTAATTTAGATTTAGTAAAATCATCAGCAGCAGCATTATTTAATAATTTAAGTGATATTATATTTTCACCATTTGAAAGTTTATATGAATATATAAAAGAAATATTTATTTCTTTAAAAGAAAAATTTAGTCTTGATAATATTAAAATTCCTGATTTAGATTTAATGAAATTAATTCGAAGTTTTGTATTGAAAATAAAAGATAGATTGTTTAGTTGGTTTACTTCAGATAATGAAACACAACCAAAAGAAATTTCACAAATTGATGAATTTGGTTATAGTCAAGAAATACCTAAAAAAGAATTACAACTTAAGAAAGATGAAAGATTAAAACAAAAAACTAAACAAATATCTAATTTAGTAAATGAAGAAAAAATAATTAGAACAGAAAATGTTCAAAATACAAATAATTTATTAAATACAAATAATATTATTCAACCACCAGACATGAAAGTTTCTTCGGATGATGATACTTTATCTTTAATTATGGGAGCAATTTAAATGGCATATTGGTACCACAATATAGTTAGAACATATATTATTGTTATTTCAAAAATATTTTCAGATATAAATGTTAAACGATTAGATGATGATGATAATGAAATTAAAAATATTAAAGTACCTTTAATATATGCATCAAAAAATAAAATTAGTTATATGCTTACACAAAAAGATGATGTTGGTGCTAGTTCTTTAATATTACCAGTCATTGGATTTATCATTACTGGACTTCAATATGATCCAGTAAGAAAAATGAATAGTTTAAATACTATTAATGTTGAAGATGGAAAATATATGTTTGAAGGAATACCATATAATTTTAATTTTGAAGTAACAGTAAGAACAAAATATCAAAATGATTTTTGGCAAATTTTAGAACAAATTTTATATTTTTTTAAACCTGATTTAAATTTTGATGTAAAAGAATTACCTTATTTAAATTTTATTAGAGATGTTAATATAGTTTTAAATGATGTTTCTTTAGAAAATGAATTGGAATTAACAAGAGAAGAAGAATCTTTTAGAAATTTTCAAGCAACATTAAGTTTGACTTTAAAAGGATTTATTTATCCTTCAGATTTACCTGAATCATTAATTGAACATATTGATGTTAATTTTCAAAATGAACAAGATAAAATTATAGCAAATATTAGTCATGATTGGCATGATCCAAATATTGTGACTACTATTACGGAGAATTAAAATGTCTAGAAATATAAATGATATATTTGAAGAAGATGAAAATTTAAGAGAACCTGCTGAATTAGATGCTGTTGAAGTCGAATCAAAAGGAACTGTTGAAGATATATTAGATGATTATAATTTTGTTCGTGAAAATTTAATTCGTTCTATTGTTAGAGGATCAGAATTAATTGATACTTCTGTTCAAGAAGCAAAAACTTCTCCTTCTCCTAGAGCTGTTGAAGCAGCAGCTAATGCAGTAAAAGTATTAACAGATTCATCAAAAAGTTTATTAGATTTACATGAAAAAATTAGAGATATAGATAAAAATAATTCTGAAAAATTAGAAAATAATGAAAATAATGAAAATATTGATAAAAAAATTATTCGTTCAACTCTTTCTGAATTAATCAAAAAAATAGAGGAAGAAGATTTAAAAACTGGAACAAATTAAATCTTCTTCCTCTATAATATAAGTAATTATAAAAAATTAATCGTCAGCTAATAAAGCGTCAAAATCAATATCTTCTTCATCAACTTCTTCTACATTTTCCTCAGAAACTTCTTCTACAGGTTCTAATTTAGTTTCCTTTTTAATTTCTTCTTGAATATTTTTAGTTGTAACATTAGTATTATTTAAAATACTATTCAATTTTTGTTGTAAAGTTTCATATGTTTTAAATAATTCTGGATCTAAAAATTTATCAAGATCATATAAAGAATTAAATACTTCTTCTTGTTTTTTATCGTCACCAATAGATTTCTTGGTTAATAAAAATTTAGATTTATCATAGTTATTATGACCACCAACTTGAGTTATTTTAAGTTTGAAATTAACACCTTCATCAAAATCAAAAATATTAAAACTTTCTTCGTCTTCGTCTTCTGGTGCAATAATTTCTAAAATTTTATCATAAATTTTCTTTCCAAATGAAAATAAAAATATTTTGCCATTATTTTCTGGTTCAGAAGGATCATCAATAACTAGAATATTAGCAACATATCTTTTACTTCGATATAATTTTCTAGCAAGGTCTTCATTTGAATCCCAGATTTCTCCAGCATATTCACAAATAGGACATTTTTTTCCAATAGTTACGGGACATTCATCAATTAACCAACGTCCTTTAATTTGACTACCATGTTTATAAATTAATTGAACAGGAGATTTTGATAAATCTTTTTGTGGGAGAAATCTAATTATTGCATTTGCATTACCTGCAGCATCTTTTGTAAATTTCCAAAAGCGGTCATCTTTGTAATTATTTTTTGCAGGTTGAATTAATTTTTTTACTGATTCAGTAAATTCTTGTTGCTGTTTTTTAAAATCTTTGAAATTCATTTTTATTTCCTTTTAATTTTTCGTCCACCTTACGGCATGACTAATTTTTTTTTATTATATTATTAGTTATTTTTTTCCAATTTTCTTGAGTAATAAAATTGTTAATTATAAGTTTGTATTTATTCAATATTATTTTAAAAGATAACCACCTCTCTTTCTCAAGATCATTAATTTTATTTTTTTCATTTAATTTAACAATATCAAATAATTCATTTAAAATTATTAAACTATTTATCGATATATCTAAATTAAATATTGGAGGAATTCGTCCTTCATTAAAAAATAGATCTTTTGCTTTTAAATTATTTTCTTTACAATATATTATAACATCATAAAAATCATTTGTGTAAATGTCTTTAATATTTTTTAATTCAGCTAAATTTTTCTTAACTTTATTAAAATTATCTTCTAAAATTTCTTGAATATAAAAATTTGAATTGTGAATATAGTAAGAACTATATAAGAAAGTTAAACTGTTTAATGTATTGAATTTTTTTTCTATTTCATAAAATTTATTACCATCTTTTAATCTTCGAGTTTTATTCCAGTTATTTATTAATTTATCTTTAAAAGGAATTTCTTTATGTTTTGTGATGTCAAATTTACTATTTGAAAAATGAATATTTTTAATAGCAATATAAATTACATAAGCATTGAAACCAGTTATTTTCATAAAAATAAATTATCAATATTAAATATTTTATTATTATTCTTTAATAAACCATTCTTTAAACAATGTGATTCTAAATCTTTTAATAAAGTTTTTTCTTCTTTTAATATTTCAACTATTTCTTCAACTGTTAAATTATATTTTTCTTGAATTGCTAAAATAGTTTCAAAAATATTCATTTTATCAATTTTAAAACTGTTATATACCTTTTTAATAAATACTTTTGAATTCATATATTTCCTTTTTAAAATAATTTATTTAATGTTTTATATACTTTTCCTTTTTTCATTTTATATTTTGATGCTTGACGACTAGTTGGTTCAATACCAACTTTTTTACAATCTTTAATGAATTGATCATTTTTCATATATTCTTTATTTGTTTGCTTGTCCATTCATATTCTCCTTTAAAAAATTATAAAATAATTCAATCACTTCCATCTCTTTACCAGCATAATCAGTATTTTTTAAATTTACACCACCAGCATTTTTATGTCCCCCAGCAGGAATACCTATATCATTTAATTGTGTATAAAACGATTTTAGATTAAATTTAGATCTAAAACTCATTTCATTTTTATTCCTCATTATAACAAAATGTTTTTCATTTGTGTAAAATAAAGAAATATCACTTATATAATTTTTCGCCATAACAATTCGTAGAAAATCATCAATTAAATAATTATCAAATTCTGAAATTTCACGCTCTTTAATATTTTGTAGATCTTTAGCTTTTTTCCATAAATTTGGAGTCCATGAAAAGTTTTTAAATTTTTGATTAAATGGAAAGAATTTTAAATTCCAAAATATATTATTTAAATATATCGCATTCATCCATCTTTGTTTTTCATCATTAAAATGATCTATATTTTCCCACATCACATAATCATAATCATTAACACATTCAACGAATTGTTTTGTTCCTTCTAAATTATAACCTAATTTTTTAAGATAAAGATATAATAATTTAGTTCCGGAAGCTTTCATGTTAATATATGTTTTCCAATGTTTGGGAAAATCTACTTCTAAAGAACTTAAATGATGATCAATAATAATAACATTTTCAAATTTTTCATTTAAAATATCAATTATATTTTGATGAGGAGAAAAATCAGTAATTATTAAATTTTTATTATTATTGAATTTTTTAACATTTTTTTCAATTGAATTATAACCAGTTGGAGTCATATTTAAAATTTGATCTTGTGCTACTTTTTCTAAAAGTAATGCACAACCAACTCCATCTAAATCATAATGGGTTAATAAAACAAAAGGCTCACCGTTAAATATTTTTGACATCTTTTATCCTTTTTATTTACATTATAACAAAAAAATATTAATTTGTAGAATATTTTGGTTTTCTTTCGTAAGGTTTTTTAAAATATTCTTTGATATATTTTAAAGAAACTGGTTTGAAATTATTTGCATCAACACCAACATCATAGGTTGCTTCTCCATTTAACATTGATAATTCATTAAATAATAAAACTGGATGATGTGTATGAGTATGTCCATGGATTAAAATTTTATTTTCAAAAATACATTCTCCACCAAAATCTTTTGGATCATGAGTAATTATATATTGTTTAGTTGTGATTTTTCTATTAACACTTAAAAAACCACATTGTTCAATATAAAATTTTCTTGTGTAATAATCATGATTTCCAACAATCAAATGTTTTTGTCCTGGTAATTCTCCAAATAATTTTGAAAGATAAGGTTTATGTTTACTTCCACGTTTTATTGTCATATCACCAACAATGAAAAAAATATCATTTTCATTCACAGTTGAATTTATATTATTTAAAATAGTAATATGCATTTCTTCTAAATTTTTAAAAGGTCTATTACAATATTTTAAAATATTAAAATGATAAAAATGAAAATCAGAAGAAAACCAAATTTGACTCATACTTATTTTTTACCAATTGAATATTTATGAATAATTGTCCAATTCTTTTTCATTGAATATGGTAATACAAAAACAAAAGTATTTTTTTCATTTAATTCTTCTTTATTTTTAATAGAAATTAACCCCCAATTTTCTAATAATCTAGCAATAGATGATTGTCTGATATCATCTTCTTCTGAATAATTAGTTCGTTTTCCATCTAATTGTAAAAGATTTTTAAAATGAATAATGTAATATTTTCCTCGTTTATGTAATAAATAACAACTTGGATTTAAAATTTTTTTCTCTTTATTAGCAATTCCAATTCTATCAAGTGATTCTCTTACAATAGAAAAATGTTCTTTTAATGAAATTTCAATTCCTGGAATTTTATTCATCTTCTATCCCTTTCTATTCTTTTTGAATAAATATTTTTTATTAATTCAATTTGTTCTTTAGTTAAAATGTTTTGATATTCAATAGCTTGTTCTCTATTACATTGATAATATTTAACAATACTGTTTATATCTTCAGTTTTATTTCCTTTTCCTTTTCCTTCATAATGAAAATATCTACGCTTTTTTTCTATTCCATAAAAATAAAAAGCGTATTGTAATATTTTTGGTAAATGTGACATTTGTGACATTATATTTGAAAAAAATAAAGTTTCTTGTAAAGCACATAAAAATCTATTAACCATGAATGAAGGATATTTTTTCTCAAAATCTTCTAATTCAAATAATTCTTCTTTTGTTTCAGAAATAGATTTTAAAAAATCAAACAAATTTACATTATCTTTTTCCATTATTTTCATATTAAAGTTCTTCTTTTATCTTACAATTAGTCATTACTTCAGTTGAAAATGAAGCAATATTAATTCTTGAGTCTACAACGAAAGCTGATTCATATGAATATTTTCCTAATAAAATAATAAAATCTGGAACAGATTCTGAAGTAATATATTTTAATGCTGAATCATAAAGATTAGCATAAAATCCTTGAGGATCTCCTGGTAATTGAGCAATATATTTTAAAAGATCTTTATATTTTCTTGATTTTATTATTTTATAATAATCATCAACATCTGTAATAATATTGTTAATAGCATCAAAATTATCTAATTGATCTTGTTGAGATAATTTTTGTAATTCATTTAATATTTTTCTCATATCTGGGAAAATATTATTAACTATTTGTGCAACAATTTTATCTGAATATTTTACTTTTTCTTTCTTTAAAATTTCAATACATTTTTTAAAGAATTCTTTTTTTAATTTATTTGTTTCTTCTAAAGAAAATTTAAATTCAATAGTTTGTAATCTTGATTGAAGTGGTGCAATAATCTTATTTTTATGATTTGATATAAAAATAAAATTACATGATTTAGAAAATTGTTCTAAAGTTGATTTTAATGCATCTTGAAATTGAGGACTAGCTCGATCAAATTCATCTAAAATAACAATTTTTCCATTATCATCCCAAGATTTATTAGTAATAAATTGTCTAACATTTGTTCTTAAGACATCAATTCCTGTTTGTTCACTAGCATTAATATAAAGATATTCTAAATCTAATGCGCAACACATAACAATAGCTGCTGAAGTTTTTCCAGTACCAGCAGGACCAGATAATAACATATTAGGAATTCTTTCACTATCAATAATATTTTTAATATAAATTTTAATTCTTTTTGGTAATACTAAATCATCAATAAATCTTGGTCTATATTTTAATCCCCAGATGAAATCATCAAATAATCTTCCATGTAAAGTTTCTGTCATCTTATTCCTTTCAATTAATTAAGAATTGCAGTAGCTAACATATAAAAAACCGGTAATGAATCACTTGAAAATTTTACAACTTTATTATTGGAAACATTTACAGTATAATCAGAATTCATAATTAAAAGATTATCAACCCAGATTTTTACTGAACTTTCACCTTTACCTTTTACTTCTAACTCAAAACTATTTGTCATCGGTAATTCAGAATTAATTAAACTGATTTTACCTTGACCATTTTTCATATCAATACAAAAAGCATCAGCTTTTAAAATTCTAGATGCTTTTTGAATAGAAATTAATTGTTCTTCAGTTAATTTAAAAGAACAATCAAAATCATCATATTCTTCATATTGTTTAGCAGCTTTACATTTTGTTAAAATATGTTCGGGGTCAGATAAACGATAATTAATTTTCATTTTACCATCTGTCATGATAATATAATCATCATTAATAGTATATTCAATATTTGATTGTTCAAATAATGACATTGAACCTAATAATTCATCTAAAGAATATATTGAAAGTGTTGGTAATTTTTCATCAATTTTAGCAATACCAATAATATTTGAAGCATTGGGTGTTTTTGTTTTTAAATAACCCTCTTCATCAATATGTATTGAATTATTAATTAAAGCAAAGTTTTTTAAGAAATTGATAGTTTGGTTTGATAAATTCATATTTTAAATCTCCTCATTCATATTAAAAGTTAAAAATATATTATATATGATAAATCACTTTTTGTAAATTATATTAAAAGTGTTAACTATTCTAAACAAAACAGCTTAAATATATATTATAAGTAACAATTAGATAAATTTAGTACGACGTTTACCTGAAGCAGTCTTACCTTTTTTAGCCATTCTTTTTGCTTTCTTTTTATAACGTTTGAAAGAAGCTGTCTTTCTACGTTTTTTAGCTTTCATCTTAATTTTTGATTTATTTTTACGATATAATCTTTTACGTTTATTTTTTTCAGCGGGTGAAATTCTTTTTTTCTTTGCAGCAAAAGCTTCAGTTGTAATAGTTTCACCTTCAATTTCATCGCCATCGCCAACATCATCATCATCATAAAGATCATCAAAATCATCAAATAATTCATCTAAGATTTCATGAAGAAGATCAGCCTGATCTTCTGGTAAAACATCAGGATCTAAACTAATTAAAAAATCTAAAATTTTATCATAAAGTTCATCATCAACATTTTCTTGTTCTAATATTTCAGCTTCCATTTGTTCTTTATACGTTTTCATTTTTTCTCCCTAAAATAAATTATCTAAATCTGTTTCTTTTCTTTTGTGTGAAGCGATAAATTTTGAATTAATAAATCGACTAATATTTTTCTCCCAACTTTTAAAATCTTCTTTATTTTTAATGTTATACAATGAAAGAAAACTATTTTTTGTTTTCACATTTGTATATTTATTTATCAAATAAGATTTTTCATCAAAACATTTATCAACTTCTGTTATAAAATTTTTTATTATTGAGCAAAAAACTGAATTAATAATTTTTATAAAAGGAACTCTAGAACCATATTTTTCTTTAAATTCCATACTTGGTATAGAAAAAGGAATAAAAAAATGTTTGATGGATTCATTATTAGAAAATCCGTTTTTCTTAACATCTTCATACATAATATTCCAAATTTTATGATCTAAAACTTTAGGAAAATTAAAGTTTTTACCATTAATAAAATATCTACCCATATTTATTCCTGAAGTGTGTGTAGAAGAATCATATGAAATGTGGATATTTTTATATAATCCTGATTGTGAAAAAATTATAAATGGAAGTAATCTAGATATTGATCCAACTCCTAAAATATGTAGATTATTACATTCTATTGGTAATTGTGTAAAATAGAAAGCTTTTTTAATGTCTTCTAGAACTCCATATCCTAAAGATGCAGCACCCATAGCAACACCTTGAATATATTTATGATATGATAATGGAATTTCTTTTAGAACTAATTCAATCCATTCACAATATGTTTCTAAACAATTTCCTTGAACAATAACAAATGGTTTTGTTTGACTTTTTTCATCTAAAAATATTTCAATTTGTCTAGTAACATTTTTTCCAGTTATTTTAGCACAATTTTTAAATTTATCTTTATCAAACCATCTATTTGAAATATCAGTTCTGGAAGATGTATCACCATTAAATGAAAGAGGTATTTCATCAAAGCACATAGCAGAATCAGACCATTTACTTTGAATAGAATAAATTTTTTCTTTAATTTTATCAGTAATAAACATTCCTTGGGTCACAATTTGAAGTCCACCAGAATCTAACATAACTTGATTAATACTTGGTTTATAATTTTGGAAAATTTCACCAAAATTAGGTTCAGTCCAAGCATTAGCCAAAAGAGAAAATTTATGATGTTTAGAAAAAGTATTAAGATAATTAAAAGATTTTTTTAAATAAGCTAAACAATTTTTATTTTCATAAGCTTCTTTAAAAACAATTCTAATATGACTACATCCTGAAGCAATATATTCGAAAGAGCATTTATTCATTTAAAAATTTTCCTGTTTTATATTCTGTTGTCATTGCACCTTGAGAATCTTTAGCGCCACGAAATTTTTCACAACTATGTTGAAGTTTATATAATTTAACATAAACATCATCAGATTGTGTAATATATTGTAAAGCATCACCAATATTTTTTGTTAAATCTTCTTGCAAATAAAATCTTTTAGCAATAAAATCATTAATAAATCTTTTTAATTTACTGATTCCAATAACATAATCTTTAGGAATATATTTAATAGTACAAAAAGATCTATCATTAAATAATGTACTAAAAGGAAGAAAATGATGTGAACAACTTGAAGTCAATTCGATTGTTTTTTCAATCACAAAATGTTGATCGTTTACATTTTTAAATTTTGCTAATCTTGGTGGTTTACACCATCTACCACTACCTAATTCTGAATCATCTTCAGTATTTTTACCACACCAAATTTTTGCAATTCTCCCAGGTGTTCCAAT
>Ga0164318_10002753_pt1 | contig 16426 bp, 12 predicted proteins | sample GuaBasSedimGuay9_FD_113734 | JGI IMG/M metagenome (GOLD analysis project Ga0164318, IMG submission 113734) | Subseafloor sediment microbial communities from Guaymas Basin, Gulf of California, Mexico - Guay9, Core 4571-4, 0-3 cm | ecosystem: Environmental > Aquatic > Marine > Hydrothermal vents...
ATTGAGGCCCGTTAGCAGGCGTGAAAAAATACTCTTCCCGATGGTTACGGCTGGCATCATTGCCCTTCTGGTACCCTCAGTTATTCCCCTTATGGGAATGTTCATGCTGGGTAATCTTATGAAGGAAAGCGGGGTAGTCTCAAGGCTCACTGAAACAGCTCAAGGCTCGCTCATGAACATAGTGACCATTTTTCTTGGTGTCTCAGTGGGCGCCACCATGTACGCCGACAAGTTTCTCAGTTGGAAGCCTTTGCTTATCTTTGGACTGGGGCTTCTTGATTTCGCGGTATGTACAGCAGGGGGAATCCTAACGGTAAAGATAATGAACCTATTCCTAAAGGAGAAAATAAATCCACTGATAGGATCCGCGGGGGTCTCTGCGGTTCCTATGGCTGCACGGGTTTCTCAAATTGAAGGCATGCGCGAGGACAAAACCAATTTTCTGCTAATGCATGCCATGGGACCCAACCTCGCCGGCGTTATAGGCTCTGCAGCAGCTGCCGGCATGTTTATCGCCATGTTTAAATGATGGTATTTAGAAGGCGTATTTTGACAAACGGGGAATGGACATGAAGGCAATTATAATAGCTCTTATATTAAGTATCTTTTTGGGCTCTGGTATGGCCATGGCGACAGAGGATTTCCTGGGTGCCCCGGTTATCCCTGGAGCAAAAATCCTCAAGAAAACCGACACAAGGCTTGAACTGGTGGTAAATCTACCCCACGACAAGGTCTTGGCCTTTTACAAGAAGGCCCTCAAGGGGCTCAAAGATATACGATACCGGGAGTGGAAAGCAGCCAGCTATATTGAAGACGACAGTAACAGACCCTGGCATTCCATCACCATTTCCAAGCGCACCGGGGCCGAGACATCCATAGTGATAATGAAAGACAACTGGACATGGATCATGGGAACATTGTTTCTCCGGTTCATAGGGGTTTTCATTGTTCTTCTCGTATTATTTGTGGCACTGTCCATATCCGGGGCCATCCTCTCCAGAATCATTAGTGCAAAGGAGGATACAAAGGCCTAAGGCGCCCTGAATTTCGAGCGCCTCTTGGGTTACACCGAACCTGTAAAGTCTAAAGAAAAAAGCCTTCTTCCCAAACAAAAGGGAAGAGGGCTTTTTCATCAAGGGAAATAACTCAAAGTGGAATGTTTCCGTGCCTTCTTCGAGGGATGCTCTCTTCCTTGTTCAACAGCATCATCAAGGCACTGATAAGCTTTGGCCTCGTTTCCTCGGGAAAGATGATCGCATCTATGTAACCCAGTTCCGCTGCCTTAAAGGGACTAGCAAAATTGTTGCGATACTCTTCCACCAGTCTTTTGCGGGTCTCTTCGGGGTTGTCAGAAGCAGCAATCTCTTTTCTGAAGATGATGTTTACTGCACCTTCAGGCCCCATAACCGCTATCTCCGCAGTGGGATAAGCATAATTAATGTCCCCACCGTGGTGTTTGCTGGACATTACATCATAGGCTCCCCCGTAAGCCTTGCGGGTGATCACCGTTATCTTCGGTACCGTGGCCTCACAGTATGCATAAATGATCTTCGCGCCATGCTTGATAATGCCGCCGTGCTCCTGGCTCACCCCGGGCAAAAACCCTGGAACGTCTACAAAAGTGACCAGTGGGATATTAAAGCAATCACACATTCTGACAAATCGTGCACACTTGATTGAGGCATCAATGTCCAGGCAGCCGGCCAAGAACCGCGGCTGGTTTGCCACCACCCCCACCACATAACCGTTCAACCTTCCGAAGCCAACTACCATGTTCGTGGCGTAGCGCTCGTGCACTTCCACGAATTCATTGTTATCCAAGACGCTCCGGATAATTTCCTTCATGTCATAGGGTAGCTTTGGATTTGTGGGCACCACCTTGTTAAGGGCAGGGTCCGTCCTGTTGGGATCATCAGTGCATTCTACCCTGGCCGGCTTTTCCTTGTAGTTCTGGGGAAGGAAACTCAAAAGCTGCTTCACCCTATCAAGGGCCGCTTTGTCGTCCTCCTCAGCAAAATGCGCTACCCCGCTCTTAGTGTTGTGTGCTATGGCCCCTCCAAGTTCTTCTGGGGTAACCTCTTCCTGGGTGACCGCTTTGATAACCTGCGGACCCGTTATAAACATGTTACTGGTTTTCTTTACCATTATGATAAAATCGGTAAGCGCAGGAGAATAGACCGCTCCCCCTGCACAAGACCCCATGATCACCGAGATTTGGGGTATGACTCCGGAGGCCCAAACGTTCCTCTTGAATATCTCACCGTAACTGCCGAGGCTTACGACCCCTTCTTGGATTCTGGCGCCACCCGAGTCATTCAATCCTATGATGGGAGCGCCGTTTTTCATGGCCAAATCCATGACCTTGCACACCTTTTGGCCGAACGGCCCGCTCAACGAGCCCCCAAAAACAGTAAAGTCTTGGGAAAAAACAAAGGTCAGCCTGCCATTTATGGTGCCATAACCGGTCACGACCCCGTCCCCCGGGATCTTTTTCTTTTCCATGCCAAAGTCGTGGCACTGGTGCACCACGAACTTGTCGATCTCTTGGAAACTGCCCTTGTCAAGGAGATAGTCTATCCTCTCCCGAGCGGTCATTTTTCCCTTGGCATGCTGCTGGGCAATGCGCTCCTCGCCTCCTCCCAGCTCGGCCTCGCGATTGCGCCGCTCAAGTTCTTTGATTTTTTCTTCAATGTCCATCAGCCGCTCCCCCTTCCAAAAAGGCTCCTGTCGTAATCAAAAAAAAAGGGCCTTACCGGCCCCCAAAGATCAACTCAGTAACTATTCCAGGACAATCAATACGGCGTCAGCCTCAACAGCATCTCCCTTTTTGCATTTTATCTCTTTAACCGTTCCGGAAGCAGTTGCCACTACGGGCAATTCCATTTTCATCGCTTCTATGATCACAACCTCGTCTCCTTCATTCACAGAATCGCCGACATTAACCTTGATGTCAATCACCTTTCCACCCATTGGAGCAGTAATTTCACTCACAGCCAAATACCTCCTCATTCTTTATTCTTGTTTGCTGCCACCCGCGTCAGAGGCACGGGTATTTTCCTTGCCTAAAGACCGTGCCCGACTTATGTGCAAAAAATTTAAGGAAACCATATAACATCGGTTCACTACCATTTGTCAAGAATAATGTTGCAAGTAGTTACATTTAGCCAATCAGCACTGCCCCCGATTCCTTGCCCTGGCCTCCCAGATGGCCCGCACCTCGAGGATGGTGTTCTGTTGCTGAATCTCCTGCCTTGACACTAGGATACAAATTATCTACTCTCTGGTACCATCCTCGGATCAAGATTGCACAAAATGTTAAAGATAGGCAGGGCCTGTGCCGATCAACCTGTTAGTTGCGTCTAAGCTAGTATCCATTGTCCCGAGCAATCCGGGGCCCAGGCCCGGATGGTCGGCTATAAATGGGCAACATAAGTAAAATGAATTCTTTGCCATTTGCTTGAGCCTGGCCCCTGGCACGGCCAATGTTGGTAGACGGAGGCGACTGGGCTAGAGGAGGAAAGGAATGCCTGTTTACAAATGGGTTGCCGAAACCAAGAGGGGTCGCACCCTTAAAGGAGAGATCGAGGCTGCCGACGAGAGAATAGCCCGCTTGCAGCTTAAGAGACGGAATCTCACCGTAAAAAAAATTAAGCAAAAACCCAAGGATCTTTTTGAAAACGTATCCTTCTTGCAGCCCAAGGTCACAAAGAAGGATATCGTTGTATTCACACGACAGTTTTCCACCATGATAGACGCAGGCCTGCCATTGGTCCAAGGCCTTACCATCCTAGCCGAGCAAACTGATAACAAGACCTTCAGAAACATCCTAAAACAGGTCACAAAGGACGTGGAAGGCGGCTCCACCCTTGCAGAGGCACTGAAAAAGCACCCAAATGTCTTTGACGACCTTTTCGTAAACCTGGTCGCGGCAGGGGAAGTTGGCGGTATCCTTGACACCATACTCCAAAGGCTCGCAGCATATATTGAAAAGGCCGAAAAGTTGAGAGCCAAGATCAAGGGTGCCATGACCTACCCTATTGTGGTCATGTGTATAGCCATTCTCGTTATTGCTGTGATCTTGATATTTGTTATCCCTGTCTTCGAAGACATGTTTGCAAGCGTGGGTTCTGCTCTGCCGGCTCCCACACAACTAGTGGTTAACCTCAGCCGATTTGTAAAAGGCAACATTCTTTACATCATCGGCGCAATCGTGGCCCTCATCTGGGGATTCAGGGCATACCGCAAGTCAGAAAAGGGCCGCAAGCAAACCGATGCGCTGTTCTTGAAGCTACCCATTTTCGGGCCCCTTTTGAGGAAGGTGGCTGTGGCACGGTTTACCCGGACCCTTGGCACCATGATAAGTAGCGGCGTGCCGATCCTGGATGCCTTGGAAATCGTGGCAAAGACCTCGGGAAATAAGGTTCTTGAAGAGGTAATACTCGAGGTCAAGGGATCCATTGCCGAAGGGCAAACTATTGCCGAACCACTTAGCGAAACAGATATATTTCCCAGCATGGTGATCCAGATGATCTCTGTGGGCGAGGCAACGGGCGCCCTGGATACAATGCTGGAAAAAATCGCTGATTTCTACGATGACGAAGTTGATACAGCAGTAGAGGCCCTGACATCCATGTTGGAACCTATGTTAATGGTGTTCCTGGGTGGATCGATCGGCGGCCTGGTAGTAGCCATGTACCTCCCCATATTCCAGATGGCAGGCGCCCTTGCAGGCTAGCCGCCCCAATGAAGATATCACATCCTGATGTTCTTCCTCTGGAGCTCCGCTCTCGGCTCCAGACGCTCATGTTCATAAGGGTGATCTTTGTCTCGATCCTCCTGGGCGCGGGCCTGTTCATCCACGTTAATGAAACACGCATATACTTTGGACACGTTCAATCAGTCCACTTCCTCCTTCTCGCTTCTGTATACCTTCTCACCATAGTTTACATAGTTTTCCTAAAATCAACCAGGGCCTACACGCTCCTTTCTTATATACAACTGGGCGCCGATGCCTTATTCACCGCCCTGTTAATGACTGTTACAGGGGGCATGCACAGCGTGTTCTCCCTCCTTTTTGTGCTAGTGATCATAACCGCAAGCATTCTGCTTTACAGGATCGGCGGAGTCCTCATGGCGGCTACCTGTTCTTTTCTTTACAGCATGGTAGTGGCCCTCCACTATTTAGATGTACTGAAGACACCAACAGGTTCCCTCTTCCCTGCACCGCCTACTCCCGGCACTACTGTCCTATATCTTGCGTTTGTCAACATACTCGCATTCTTTGTTATAGCATTCCTCACGAGCTATCTTTCCGAACTTGTCCAACGAAGCAAGACAGAGCTTGAGGCCAGACAGGAAGATCTCCAGCAATTGGAGAGCCTCACGGCCGGAATCATCAACAGTGTAAGTTCTGGAGTCATAGCCCTGGACAATAAAGGAAACGTGGTGTTGTTCAATCCTGCATGCGAGGTCATATTCGGACTTTCGTCCCAAGAGGTTTTAGGAAAGAGACTTGAAGAGGTATTACCCAGTCTCAGTGAATCATTGAACTCAGCGGGCAAGACCATCGTGGATCATGTCCCTCATCCTCCCAGGTTTAATGACCTCACACTTCACCATGACGGCAAGAAGGTGTTTTTGCGCTACTCGCTGTCCCCCTTGAGGCTATCTCCAAGGGGTGCTTTCGGTCAAATAATAGTGGTCCAGGATATCAGCGAGATCAGGCAAATCGAGGACGAAATGGCCAGGGTGAGGGGTCTTGCAATAGTGGGAGAGCTCGCAGCCGGAATAGCACACGAAATCAGAAACCCAATGGCCTCCATAAGCGGCTCCATCCAAATGCTTAAAGAAGAAATGGGTGAAAACCAAATGCAGACAAGACTGATGGACATAGCCCTTAACGAGGTTAATAGGCTCAATCAACTTGTAAACGATTTCCTAATCTTTGCCAGGCCAAGGCAACCCCATCCAGAGGTATTTGAATTGCGGGAACTGGTTGAACAGACCCTCGAGCTCTTTAAACACAGTCCCCACTGGATGAAAAAAATAGATGTCTCAGCAAGCCTCAACGGCCCGCTTCCCGTAAAATCCGATCCCCAGCTTGTTAAACAGATCCTTTGGAATCTCCTCAGAAATGCGTGCGAGGCAATGCCAAGTGGAGGCAAGCTCCAAGTGCTGGCACGCCCTTGCGTGGAGTCAAACCCACTACCTGCCGTTGAATTGGAAATAAGGGATACAGGCCCTGGCCTTGATGAAAAGGACCTATCCAAGGTATTCGCGCCCTTTTTCACTACAAAACAAGACGGCTCAGGGCTAGGCCTTGCCATAGTCAAACGCATTGTAGAAGTACTTGGGGGGGAGATAAAGGGCGGAAACAACCCAGAGGGTGGAGCATGGTTCAGGGTCACCATACCCTATTGTCAAGTTTGATGCATCCGTGCAGCAAACCAGTGCGCGTAGGTTGACGGAGCCAGTGAAAAATGCCATCCTAGTATCGAAGGATTTCAAAAATATCTTGAAATTCCACCAATATTTCAAGGATCCGTTCTATGGACATAACCTCCCAGCCCTGGTTTGCCACCATAAGAAGACCAAGCCGTTATCTGGGTGAAGAAATAGGTTCGGTCAAGAAAGACCTAAGAGAGGTAGAGGTATCCGTGGCACTCGCCTTTCCTGATGTATACGAAGTCGGCATGTCCCACGTGGGCCTCAGGATACTTTATCACTTGCTAAATGAGCAGGAATGGATAGCGGCAGAAAGGGTTTTCTCACCCTGGACAGACCTTGAAAAAAAGCTTAGGGCCTCTAACATACCCCTCTGTTCCCTGGAAACAAGGACTCCTTTAGCCTCTTTTGATATTTTGGGGTTCAGCTTGCAGCATGAACTCTGCTATACGAATGTCCTAAATATGCTTGATCTTTCCGGTATTCCCCCTAAAGCAGCAGACAGGGAATCAGGCTATCCGCTAGTCATCGCCGGAGGCCCGGCATGTTTTAATCCTGAACCTGTGGCCGAGTTTTTTGATGCAATAGTAATAGGGGACGGTGAAGAGGTTGTATTGGAACTGTGCGGGATCGTCAGGGATTGGAAAGCTCAAAGCCTGCCTAAGAAAGACCTCCTTGAACAACTACGCCATGTGAGGGGTATTTACATTCCCTCTTTTTTCAGGCCGGCATATAATACCGATGGGTCGTTTGCCGCCATCGAACCCCTGTATGACGACTATGAGTGCGTGCTGAAGACTAGACCTGTAGATCTTAACTCATACCCGCCATTTTACGGGCACGTAGTACCTTATACCGAGCTTGTGCACGACAGGCTGTCAGTTGAGGTGGCACGGGGCTGTGGCAGGGGTTGCCGGTTCTGCCAAGCAGGGTTTATCTATCGACCCGTAAGGGAGCGGGACCCGGATTCCATAATTGAGGGTTCCCGGGCAGCCTTGCGGCGTACCGGATACGATGACCTCTCCCTTCTTTCCCTCAGCACCGGGGATTACAGCCCGGTGGAATACCTTATTACATCCCTGATGAACAAGCACGCCAAGGAAAAAATAGCCATCAGCCTGCCCTCATTACGCATAGACTCGCTTATGGATTCTTTTCTGGAACAAATCAAGAGGGTGAGAAAAACGGGATTTACCCTGGCCGTGGAAGCAGGCAACAACAGGATGAGACAGGTTATTAATAAGGGGCTGACCGAAGAAGAAATAGTATCCATGGCAAGGACCATATACAAGGCCGGATGGAACCTCATCAAGCTGTACTTCATGGTGGGGCTGCCCTTTGAAAAAGAACACGACGTGCAGGACATTGTCAGGCTTGCCCGCTTGCTCTTGAAACTTTCTCCAAAAAGGGGGAAGCGCGCCCACCTGAATGTCAGCGTGGCCACCTTTGTCCCAAAGAGCCATACGCCTTTCATGTGGGCATCCCAGCTCAGCGCTGAGGAAGCCCGGCACCGGATCGCCATGGTTCAGGACGGCCTCAACGGAACCCGGGCAAAGGTAAAGTGGAACCAGCCGGACATGAGCTGGTTGGAAGGCATATTCTCACGGGGAGACAGGCGTCTTTGTACCACTGTCCTGCGCGCTTGGTCAAAGGGCGCGAGATTTGATGCATGGGCTGAACACTTTGACCTGTCCCTCTGGAAAAGCGCACTAAAGGAAGAGGGGCTCAAGCCCGAAACATACCTCCTGGGGCAAAAGAACCATAACAGTTCCCTGCCATGGGACCATATTCTCACCGGTGTGAACAAGGAATACCTCTTGTCGGAATGGCAAAAGGCCAGTGAGGTCGGCGCTACGCCCGATTGCCGAAACAAGTGCACCAATTGCGGGGTGTGCGACCACAAGGAAATCAGCCTGATCCTGGTTGACAAGAAGCTACCCCCCACACCGCAACCTGCAATAGGGGACCAGCCTGAGAAAGGGATCAATCCAAAAAAAGATAGATTAACATTCACCAAGCTGGGCCTCATGCGATACCTTTCTCATTTGGAGTTGGTTCGCTCAATAACCAGGGCCCTCAGAAGGGCGGGCATTCCCATGGCCTACTCAAGAGGATACCATCCCATGCCCAAACTTTCTTTTGCATCTGCCCTGCCTGTGGGAGTTGAAAGCCTAATGGAGACCTTTGAGTTGGAGACCGAGAAACCTGTTGAGCCATTGCAGATGATGAAAGACCTGAACAGCCAATTACCCAATGGTATCCATATCACGCGCGTGGAGAAAATTCCTTTACGAAAAAGGCCCGCACGTATCGTGGAATCCACTTATCTGGTAAGATTTTCTGACAGTTTGCAACCCCAAACAGCTGTGCTGGAAGTGTATAAAAAGCGGGATGAGTTTATCATCTCCAAAGAGGGCAAGAAGGGCCCACGACCGGTTAATCTCAAGGAATGGGTGAGATCCATTGAATTGCTGGGCCCTAGGGAAATAAAGGTGGTTATCAGGTTCAAAGATGGCGGGCCGCACCTGAAACCGCAGGAGGTCGTAGGCGCCATATTCTCTCTGAATGCCTCATCAAGCGAACATCTGCAAATAAGGAAAACCGCACAGGTCATCCAATGAAGGGAAGACCCGTGCACCAATGGACAAACAGGAGATGGAAACCCAGTGAGCACTGATCTTATCATAAACGCGAGGCCCTATGAGACCAGGGTTGCGCTTGTGGAGAACGGAGTAGTGGCGGAACTCCACATAGAGAGGCGCACAGGCCAGGAGCTGGTGGGCAATATCTACCGGGGAAGAATCGTGAGGGTCCTGCCCGGCATGCAAGCTGCCTTTGTTGACATTGGCCTGGACAGAACGGCATTTCTCTATGTATCAGACGTACACAGGGAATTCCAGGACATAGAGAATATGATGCTGCAGGGCCAGCAAGGGGTGCTCAATCACAAGGATACCGCCCCTGGTGACAGATCTCATGTCAGCAGCCTGCCCATAGAGGATCTCCTTCAGGAAGGGCAGGACATAATGGTCCAGATAGCCAAAGAGCCATATGGCAGCAAGGGCGCCAGAGTAACCTCGCATATATCACTTCCGGGCAGGCACCTGGTGCTGATGCCCACCTTGTCCCATATTGGAGTCTCGCGAAAGATAGAAGATCCACAGGAAAGGGAAAGGCTGCGGAACCTCATGCGGGAGATCAGACCCGATGGGATGGGATTCATTGTAAGGACGGTGAGTGAAGGGACCACCAAAGAAAAACTTAAGGCAGAAATGGAATTTCTTCTCAAGCTATGGGACACCATAAGGGCAAGAATGGAAAAAACCTCCCACCCCGGACTGCTTCACAAGGATCTAGCCATATCATTGAGGGCCGTTAGGGACCTTTTTACCAAGGAAGTGGACAAACTGGTCATAGACAGCCCAGAGGAATACGATAACATAATGGAGTTTATCAACACCTTTGCCCCAAGGCTTAAGTTCTCCGTGGTGCTTTATGAGGGACAAGAACCGATATTTGATGCCTATGGCATTGAGATGGAGATCTCTAGGGCCCTTAGCAACAAGATATGGCTAAAATCCGGCGGTTACATAGTCATCGAGCTTACAGAGGCCCTTACAGCCATAGACGTCAATACCGGCAGCTACGTTGGAAAGAGGAATGTAGAGGAAACAATCTTGAAAACCAACCTGGAGGCGGTAAAAGAGATAGCATACCAGTTGAGATTCCGAAACATAGGCGGCCTCATTGTTATTGACTTCATTGACATGGAAAAAAAGGCCAACAGGGAAAAGGTCTTTCTAGCCCTGAAAGACGCCCTCAGCAAGGACAAGGCCAACACCAACATATTGCCCATGTCAGATCTTGGGCTGATTGAGATGACAAGGAAGCGAACCCGGGAAAACTTAAACCGCCTTTTATGTGAACCATGCCTGTATTGTGAAGGAAAAGGGCTGCTCAAGTCCCGCAAGACCATTTGCTATGAAATCTTCAGAGAGATTGAAAGGGAGATACCATGGTCCAGTGACCAGGGTAATGTCTACATTCTAGTAAACCCGGAGATTGCCACCATACTCAAGGAAGAAGAACAGGACTCCATCCTTGAACTGGAAAAAAAGACAAATAAGAGGCTTGTCATAATAACCAAGGATGATTTTCACCTGGAGCAGTACGAGATAAACTTTTAATATCTTCTTCGTTGCCCCTTACTTCCGGCAAACCAGTTCCCGTCCCCTCGGGAAAAGCATTTTGTTTCAACTACTGCTTTTTCCACGCCGATGACTAATATATGCCTTCTTCTTAAAATTGTTGAAATTATGTTATCTTTAGTATAAATACTGGATATCTTGTTTACTGTTAATACTTTAGAAAATATTTTTGCCAAATTTATATCCCTTTCATGAAAAATCGCTATCCAAAAGCATACATTGTCCTTGCTTCCATGATCATAGCAGTATTGGCCGCATTGTCTTTCCTAGATCTCTCCTTTTTTAAGTATCTCGACAGGTTGGCCTATGACGCAGAGTCCCTGTTTCACACCAAGTCCATTCAGGCCGATGACCACGAATTTGTCTTATTGTTAGCCGACACCCCACCTATGACCCAGATGCCGGCACCTCCCTTGGGAAACCGGGATCTCGCAAGGCTGATTGGCATCCTTGAGGAGAGAAAAGTCAAGCAGATCCTCATAACATTCCCTGTTACTAGAGAAAATCCTGAGTTTCCCCAAGCCTTAGAACAATTAAGGAAGAAGTTGCTGGCTGACCCAGGCATACGAAACAAGGGGTCTACCAAGTCCAGAGTGACCCGGTATTGCCGTGAGCTGGAAAACCTCTTAGACTGGGATTCCATCCTTGCTAAACGGGTCCAGGACAGTGGTAATGTATGGATTGCCCTGCCGGTTGCCGGTGAGGGAAAAGCGCTTAAGCCTGCTGGCGAGTGGGTTCCAAAGGCCCTTTTTAGGGCAGACAAAAACGCCTCGCGGTACTTCCAAATTGAAGGTATTCGTATTGCATCACCGGCCTTCGTGGAACTTTACAGCGCTTCTGCTGGTATTGGCCATAACTTACTGGTAAGCGACGATGGACTGCCGGGAAGGATGCACCAGCCTTTTCTCACAACTAATTTCGGCCTACTCCCCTCCCTCCCCGTACTCCTTGCAATGAATTACCTGGGAGCAACACCATCGCAAGTGGAAATCTCTGCTCGCCAGCTTAAGATAGGCCCACGTGTCGTTCCCCTTTGCCACGGGCTCATCATCTTGTGTCCTACACGTCTAGGCAGGGACTTTACATCCTACTCAATTTCCGAAATCCTTAAGAATAACCGTGCGCCCTTGGAACTACACAACAAAATTGTTATTGTAGGGATCAAGGCTCCCTTGGTGCAAATGGGAAAGCCCGTCACGGCTCCTTTTGGCAAGCCACTTTCTGCAGCACAGCTCGTGGCGGGCATCGCCGAGAACATCATACACGGCCCCTACATCACCCGGCCCAATGGTGCTCAATTCCTTGAATTTGTACTGATGGTATTGGTGGGATTCCTAGGGGCCTTTCTGTTTCCCAGGGCAAGGTACCTTTCCAGCGCCTTGCTCTTGCCTCTTCTGGTTCTCCTTTCACTGTTCACCGGATGGGTCTTTCTTTCCTTTTTCGGGATTTGGCTCAAGGTTTCGTATGCTGTCACTGCAGCTGTAGCCATGTTTGTGCTGTGTAGCTCTATTCAAATCATGCAACTGGATCGGGTCACAAAAGAGGCCATCGAGGCAAACAGGTTACTGGGCCTGAATTTTCAGAAGCAGGGTGTAATGGACCTTGCCTTCGAGCGATTCAAGATGTGCCCGTTGAACAACGTGACTAGGGATCTCATTTATGAGATGGCACAAGAATGTGAAAACAGAGGCCTGAACACGTTGGCCTGGCAGGCTTATAGCTATATATTGAAAAGGGGAGAGTTCCGTGATGCTGCCAAGCGACTCGCAGAGCTGGAGACCCTGGAAAAATTTCCCGGCTTTGACCCGCAGGGGGCAAGAAAGCGGGAAGGCCCCCTTTCCGAATCGTTTATCCAGCAAAGGAAGATGCTGGGAAAGTACCAGGTCATAGAGAGGCTCGGCAAGGGCACCATGGGTTACGTGTACAAGGCGGTTGATACCACCATGAACCGTCCGGTGGCCCTTAAAATCATCCGGTTCTCTGATGAATTTGATGAGGATCTTATTTCAGAGATCAGGGAAAGATTTTTTAGGGAGGCAGAGATAGCCGGTCAGTTGAACCACCCCTCCATTGTCACCGTTTATGATGTAGGAGAAAACCGGGATCTTACGTTCATGGCAATGGAGTACCTAGAGGGCCATGACCTTGAGAGGTACTGCAACCCTGATAATCTTCTGCCACTAATGAAGGTGTTGGAAATAGTTTATCAAATAGCAGACGCCTTGGATTACGCACACCAAAAGGGAGTAATCCATAGAGATATAAAACCGGCAAACATCATGCTTCTTAAAAATGGCACAGTAAAGGTTATGGATTTTGGAATTGCGAAGGCCGTTTCCACTTCCCGCACCAAGACGGGCGTCATCCTGGGCACGCCTAATTACATGTCTCCAGAACAGATCATGGGTCACACCATGGATGCAAGGTCGGACATCTTTTCCCTTGGTGTCCTTTTCTTCCAGCTTCTCACTGGCCAGTTGCCCTTTCATGCTGATAATCTGAGTTCACTTTTGTATCAAATCACCCAGGCAAGACATCCATCGGTTAGGGAATTGAGACCCAGAATTCCAAAGGCATGTGAGCAAATTGTAGATAAGGCTTTAGCAAAATCGAGAGAAAACCGATTCAAATCAGCGAGGGATATGAAAAGATACATCCATCTTCTAATCTTGAGACTCAAAGAGATTAGGAGTAAAACTAGATCAAACTAGGTTAAACATAGTTCTATTAAGCTTTGATTTGGCGGATGGGGAAATTTTGCTAATAAAAGCAGCAGGCATAACCGATGTAGGTCTTAAGAGAGAGGGTAATGAAGACGCCTATTTGATGGACGACCAGTTGCACCTTTACCTGGTGGCAGATGGCATGGGAGGGCATCTCGCTGGAGAGGTGGCAAGCAAGGTCGCTGTGGAACTCATTGCAAAGGCCTTCAAGCGGTGGTCTTTGGCTGGCACGGACGGGGAGGAAATCTTTGGCGATATTGATTCGAGCCTGTCCACCCAAGGAAACTATCTTCTGGGAGCCATACGCCTTGCAAACCGCGTAATCCACGAGATGGCCGCTGCAGATGAGAGATATCAGGGGATGGGCACGACCTTGGCAGCATTGTCCATTTCACCTTCTCTTGTTGTAGCCGCAAACGTGGGAGACAGCAGGATCTATCTTGTAAGGGAGGGCCAACTGGAAAGACTTTCTAGGGATCATACAGTGGTATCAGAGCAAGTAGAAATGGGAATCATGACACAAGACGAGGCTGCACACTCTCCCTTGAGGCACGTTCTGACCAAGAATCTCGGCTCGGCCGAAGAGGTATATCCCGACATCTTTGAATTGGAGCCATCTAACAATGATCGATACATACTTTGTACCGATGGGCTCACCGACCTAGTCTCAGACGAAGAGATCCTGGACATGACCATGCTTGTAAAAAGCCCTGACAATCTTTGCAGAGACTTTGTGGATATGGTCTTGAAAAGGGGCGGCCATGACAACACAACAGTGATTTCCATCTTTCTGTCAGGGCTGGACGAAAGGCAAACCGGTGTCCTGAAGAAAACGGGCACCTTAGCCGCCGACCTCTGGTTCGGCCTTAGAAAGGGATTGAAAAAGATCAAACCATGAGTTTATGGGACAGAACACTAAAGAGGCAAGCAGCGGGGGACAACCATGGCTAAGTTTGTACTTATGTTCAACAAACAGGTCATACAGGAATTTCCTTTGAACAAGGGAAGCGTCACCATCGGAAGAAACGAGGAAAATGACATAACCATTGAGAACTTAGCGGTGTCGGGATTCCATGCGAGGGTGGACAAGACCGGACGGGATTACATTCTTACTGATCTTCAAAGCACAAACGGCACGTTTGTAAATGATAAAAAAATATTTTCCCACAAGCTCTCCCATGGCGACAATATCATTATCGGTAAACACACCCTGCTTTTCCTTGCCCCAGAACTGCAAGCAGAAGATGCTGAAGCAGACAGCGGCCCGGTTGACCTCAACAAGACCATGATGCTGGACACGGAGCGACAAAGAGAGCTTCTGGCCAAGCAGGAAAAAACCTCTCCTCCCCCCAAGAAACCTGAAAAAATAGGAGTACTCAGCTTCCTGGATGGCTCGAAAGTGGGCGAAGTAGAGCTGAAGAAAAAGCTCACCAGGATAGGGAAGGCGAGCACGTCGGAGGTCAGGCTATCAGGACTATTCATGGGTTCCACAGCCGCCACCATAAGCAAGCGGCCTACGGGCTATACAATCACCTTTACAGGTGGGCTAACAAAGCTAAAGGTGAACGGGGAAGTGGTAAAGGGGAGTATACCGCTAAAGGATTTTGATACTATAGAGCTTGGCTCCTATAAGTTTCAGTTTTACCAGAAAGAAGTTGAGTAAGGCGTGATCTTAGTCCTTACGGTATTTCTTCTTGATCTCATCCAGCCCTTTCTCAATATCATCCTTGGTGAAGGTCTTCCCGCATTTGGTGCACTGATACGTCTCTTCCAGGATCTTATCGTAAATTAGCTGGTTGGCAAAATTGACCCGGTGGAAACGAAGAGAAAAGCTGTAAACCAACTGAAAATCCTTGCTCTCGCACTCATCGCACTTAAAAAATTCCACCACCTCGTCCATTTCCCATTCCTCCGGTGTCCTGATTGTTCGATGCCAAGGGCGGAAAGAAGTGGAGCCACCGTGCGGAGTCGAACCGCAGACATCCTCATTACGAGTGAGGTGCTCTACCAGCTGAGCTACGGTGGCTCTCCAATTTCGTCAATAATATATAGTGTTCCCGTGGTATTGTCCACGATTTTTTAAGTGCATTATCTTCCCAAAAGTCCTAAATTACCCTTTGAGCCGTTGGGCTGCCAAGTCTTCAACAATGGGAGATTTAACCATGAAAAGGGAGCCGAGACAATACATAGTCTTTCCGCTTGATCTGCCCGACTACGAGCAGGCCATGGTATACGTGGACAAGCTCTCATCCCACGTGGGGCTGTTCAAAGTGGGCCTGGAGCTTTTCATAAGCCACGGACCATCCGTTGTCCGCGGTATCAAAGATGCTGGCCCCGCTGAGGTATTCCTGGACCTCAAGCTTCACGATATCCCTGCCACCATGGGCCGAGCATTCCTAGCTGCATCCCGCCACGGGGTCAAATTTGTCACTGTGCATTGCGATGCGGGCGAGAGGGGTCTAAAAGAGGTATCCAGGGTTTGCGGGGAGCAGACCAAGGTCTTGGCCGTTACTGTACTTACCAGTATGGACACTCAGGCCCTCCTGGACGCGGGATATGACCCCTATTATGCTAACGACATATCAGACCTTGTGCTCTTGAGGGCCCGAATGGCAAAGCGGGCCGGATGCCACGGTATTGTGTGCTCCGGCAGGGAAATCAAGGCCTTGAGAGAAGCCCTCGGCCCTGATCTTATCATGGTCACGCCAGGAATAAGGCCTTCATGGTCGGTTGTCGGCAACGATGATCAAAAGAGGATAGTTACGCCAGCTGAGGCAGTACGGGCGGGAGCCGATTACATAGTTATCGGCAGACCCATACGCGATGCCAAGGAGCCTGCCGATGCTGCCAAAAGGGTGGCTGAGGAGATAGCCTCTGCTTTTTCATAACAGACAAGAACGTGTGCCCACCTTGTCCAAAGGCCATTAGGAGACTTCTCTTTGCCTTGTGTGGGCTGTCTTTAAGATTTGTTTGACAAACCAGCCCACCTACCCCACAATACACGCAATTCAGCGGACTGGGGAGGCATACCGAAAACTTTGGCCAGAAGAG
>Ga0164318_10002754_pt1 | contig 16421 bp, 23 predicted proteins | sample GuaBasSedimGuay9_FD_113734 | JGI IMG/M metagenome (GOLD analysis project Ga0164318, IMG submission 113734) | Subseafloor sediment microbial communities from Guaymas Basin, Gulf of California, Mexico - Guay9, Core 4571-4, 0-3 cm | ecosystem: Environmental > Aquatic > Marine > Hydrothermal vents...
AAAGTACGGCTCTGAGTTAAATCCCATAGCACTGTTCTACATGCTTATGGTTGTTATTTTTCCCACACTGGGAATAGTTTTCCTCATCATATTGTCATCTTTCATTGGAGCAACCTTTAATATTGAAAACGTACTCATTGGTATACTCGTCTACCTTGTCTTTATACAGTTTATGTTTATCGGTATGATAAAAACAAAGAGGCCCATAGGAGTTTAATATGTATAAAATAATGCCAGAGTCGTATAGAAGGAAAATAGAAGAGTGGTTGAGACTGGCGGGAAGTAAAAAATCTCCACAGGGTTTTGTTAATTATTCATTCTCCTTCTCAATAGCATTGGGTTTCTTAATATCGGTATTTATAGGGGTTAACCTGCTCCTCTTATGGATTGTATCTTCCATATCAATATTTTTACTTTTTCATGGTTTGCTCGTGCTTGCTATTGACAGAAGAACAACATTTGTTGAAAATGTCCTACCTGACGCGTTACAATTAATGGCTGCCAACAGCAGAGCTGGGTACATACCAAGCAAATCTCTTTTGTTAAGTGCTAGAGAAGAATTTGGACCGCTTGCAACAGCAATAAAAAACGTGGGGAAAGACTTAATGACCGGAAAATCTTTAGAAAGTGCACTTCAAAAAATAAAAAAAGAAATAAAATCCGATATTCTGGGTAGAACAGTAGATATGATCATAGAAGGTATAAGAAGTGGCGGTCAGTTCTCATCCTTGCTAGAAGAGAACGCAGATGACATACGAAGAATGCAGCTAATAAAAAGAGAGATGAGAGCCAGCATAGTGATGTATATAATATTTATATCTTTTGCAGGTTGTATAGGGGCGCCGTTGCTTTATGCCCTCTCTGGTTTTTTGATTTCAACCCTTTCGAAGCTCGGTGCCAGGGCAAAAATTCCGGAAACTGTCACAAGCAAGCTCCCTCTTATGAAATTTGGAAAAATAGAACTCTCGCCAGAATTTCTCAATCAATTTTCAATAGCAGCTTTGCTCATAACAACAATTTTTGGCGGACTAATAATAGGACTTATTTCCCACGGGAGAGAAAGGGCAGGGATAAAATACATACCAATTCTTATAATTGTAGCCCTTCTTGTATATTACTTTTCAGGTGTATTCATAAGACAAATGTTCGATGCATTTCTCCCGATAGCATGGAAATAGTAAATAAATGGTGTAAATGTATTTACCTCGCACCTTCTGCTTCTTTTTCTATTCTCATTCTTTCAGAAATGGCAAAGGACTTTTTATCGTTATTGTAAGCAGCAATTATCTCTTCTGCTATACTCTCCTCAAATTTTTTCTTGCTTTTAAAATTTTCTTTGTAAATTCCCTGTGTTAAATGTCTCAATGCAACATCAACTCTTCTTTGAGGACTTGTTATAACAGCTCTTCTTGCTATTATACCTCCAAGTCTGTAAGCAGCTATTTCCTCTAACACAGCAGAATTCTCTATCGCTTTTACAAGGACTTGTACGGGGTTCTTTTTTGTTTTTTCGTAAATAATATCAAATGCTTTCTTCGTTGCTTTGTAAATTGTTGCATAATTTCCACAACACCTTCCGCTGGTAAGCTTGTGTTTTTTTCCTCTGTGGCCTGGAACCATAAGCTTATTCATAAATCTCTCTACAATGTTCATTTTTCTTTTGTTGAGAGACAATGTTGAATATCTTCCATGTGTTCTTGGCACTATGACGGGGTCCAAATTAATGTACCTTTTAAGGCCCACATCTTCTACTTTAACTTCAGATAAATCCCACTTGTTGAAAAGCAGAATTTTTTTATCCATATTAAGCTCCTTTAGGTTTCTCTTTCTTGCCTTTTAAAAGTTCTGAAAGGGCAACACCATTCACAGCAACAACTTTGTATTTTATACCGTGTTGGCTTCCAATTGCTCCTCTCTGAGAACCACCAACGCCCTCTATCAAAACGGTGTCATGTTCGTCTATAAACTTTATGGCGTTTGTTCCGGGAACAAATGCCGTTACTTGTATACCATTTTTTACTATCTGGCATCTAACACATTTTATAATTCCAGAGTGGGGTTGTTTCTGCTCAACACCCTTCTTTTTCAAAACTATGGCAGTACCCATTGGGGCACCTTCTAACGGATCCTTTTTCCATAATTTCAGCATTTTTCTCTTCTTTTTGTCAGAGCTTGTTCTAAACTTTTTCCTCTTCTTCTTCAACTGTCTTGCCGAAAATTCACCCATAATACCATCTTTTTATTTTCTTATTTATAGTTTACGTGTTTAAATTTATTTATTGCTTAGGTTTTTCAAATTAATTAGACGTATCTCAAAACCAATTAATTAATTTTTCCAAACCACCTACGAACAATGTTTTTCGCAGGACCTGTTTTAATACCCAATGGATAGGAATATGTTATAGTTACACCATCTACTTGGTTTGCATATCTTTCGAAAAATTCGTTATAGAAGTTAGTCTCTTCTTCTTCACTAACAATTTTAAATCCACGCACAGCGTCTCTTCCTTCAGGAGTTGCATCGTTTTCTGAAAATATGTCTACTTCCCCGATGACAAATTTGGATACGTTATATTTTTTCTTCAGCTTGGCAGCACCGGAAATTGCTTCCCCATAAAAATCAAGACAACCTTGAACGTTTCCATCCCCGCACGGTAGATTTGTAGTAAAGAAATCATAGCCTGTTAAATTATAGTCACTGGAACAAGTATCGAGAATTCCAACACCGATTTTACCTGTGTAATGTTTTTTCACCTCTCTAAGCAGTTCCTGTGCTAATTTGCTCACCTCTCTGTTTTTACATTCTTCTACGCAATTCGTTGGAACAAAGAACTCGTTGTCCAATTCGCTGTTAATATTAAAGGCGTATACACCTTGTTTCTCACAAAACTCTGCCCATTCGCTTACAAAGTTTTTGAAATTCTCCAAAAATATTTTTCTATTTTCTGAAGGAATGGCCTCGGGACCACCAATTTCTAAATCAAAAATGACATGCAAACCATTTTCATGAGCAGTAGATATACCTTTTGCAAAAATCAGTTCCATTGTTTTCTTTGGCTCATAACGATAAACATCAAGTGAGCCATCAGGCAACGGTGCAGCTGAAAAGAAAATCATGATCATGTTTCCATTCATTTCACTAACCTTTCTTATATCGCTAATGTAGTCTTTATCCCAGAAATCAACAGAATATATTTTCCAGTATTGTGGTTCTTCTTTGGGCGGCTCGGAGACAGTAACATTGCATTTTTCATAGTTTTCTGTGCACCACTCTTTGCACATGTTCCAGCCTATGTGTTCAAGACAATATTCTGCACAGCTACTAAAGTTTTTTATATCTTGAACAGGACAAAATTCATCATAATATTTGTTATTCTCGCTAGTTCCATAATCTTTTGTTATTTCTGTCATTTTCTTTTGAGTAAATGGGGTGTAAAATTTAAACAGTAGCATGAATACAAAAAGAATCAATACTATTATCAGGACATTCTTTTTCATTATATAAAGTTTGAAAAACTTATACTTATATTTCCATGTTACAAATAGTGACCATCATACGCTCCTATTTACTTCTCGTTGCGACTGCTACAGCTATCCAGCAGAGTCCGCACAGCAAAAACATTATAAATGCGACCAACGCTGCCAGTGCGTAGGAGAATTCTGTTACACCAGGACCAAATTCTAAGTTTTGAACTATCCACACCCCCATAAATAAAAATATAGTACCTAATATCCACGTGAAAACAAGTTTTGAATTACTTCCTCCACTCTCGTAAAATATTGTTCTTCTATAAGACATATAATCACTATTAATTAGTTACAAAACTTCTTTATAAACTTAACGGTTTTTCTGGTTTTATCTTAAAACAAACTAAATAACAATGTGAAAATTGTTTCATAAAGGTTTAAGAAATTTTCTTCTAATTGTAAAAATTAGTTGTTTTTATCGAATGGTAAAATGATTATGCCCAAGGATGATAGTAGGCACCTCGAAACGTATGAAAGGCTTGCTGAAAGGTATGAAAGAATAGGAGATGTATACACTGGACTTAGTCAAATATACAGAGCTTTGCTTGATCTGGGAGTTGATGAAAGTGACAAAACGTTTCAACTCCTCGAAGAAGTGGAAAGGAGAATTAGAAAATCGTTTTTCAGTGGGAAAACTCACGAAGATGAAAGAAGTTCTGAAGAAATCACAGATGATATCCTACGTGAGCTTTTATCTACTGTAGAAGAGGGTGAAGAATTTACGATAATAGACCTGAGGATGCGTAGTTCATTATTTGGTCCGATGGATGGAAGAAAAATTTCTCACTTAATACGACGATATTGTTCAGTTGTCGGCAGGAAAGGAAATCATAATGTTTATAGATTGTCTAAAAAAACATCAAAGAAAATGGAATCAGGTGAATATACACCAGAAATTCCAGATAATGAGAAAATATTAAGCGAACTTGTGAGAACAGTTTCAGAAATAGGTAACCAACCATTTACTGTGCGTGACATTGTAGCACATAGCCCATTTTTTGGAAGATTTGGTGGTCAGAAAGTGTATAATCTGATTAAACCATTCTGTGAGCCAATCGGATATGAAGGAGTGGTAAGAACATATAGATTGAGAGAAGAATATGCACCTAACAAACAGGAAGTTCATGAGGAAAGTGTGACTGAAGAATTGTCTCAAAGTGAAGATAAAAAACTAAAACTAGATGAGGGTGAGATCAAAAATGTTTTAGAAGAAGTTGCGAAAAGGCTTGGTAGTAGGTTCATCAAAGATTATGATCTTGCTGCAATGTGCGCTAAAAGTTTCGGTTTAAGTGAAGATGAGTTTCTTGAAATAATGAATTATGCAACAAAGAACCCTGATTTAACAAAACGGTTAATTGGAGAAATTATTTGTTATAGCGAAGCGACAGGAGAATATTATGTAAGACGACGGGGGCCTGAATCTGAAAATGGATTTTTTACAGATAACAACGGATCAGATACAACAGTGACGGACGCGCGTGGAATCCTTCATGACGAAGAAACAATGGGGATTGTAGCGCTTGAAATTCTTGAAGCATTAAAAACTGGAATTTGTAACGTTGTTGATTTATATGCATTTTTGGGAGATTTGGGACTAGAAAAAGACGAAATAGTAGAAGTATTGGAATATTTGAATGAACACCCCGAGAAAAGTAAAAAATTGACAGATGGTTATGTCATAAAGTACGATCCCACTCTAGGTATATGTCAATTGGAAGGTATCCATGTTGAGCACCCAAATAAAGATGTTGTCGGACACGAAACACTTCAACATTATGTTGAGATTTCTCTTCTTCTCGGACCTGGAGACGAACCTAATTATTTCAAAGAACATGGGGAAGATATAACACCGCGCAATATTCCAGAAGATATTATTAATGCATTAATGAATGTAGAAGAGTTCGGGAGAATTATATCAGACGATTCAGAGGTCTCTGAGCTGTCAGCAGTAATTGCATATGTAGAAAGAGAAGACCATTATTTTGTTGAAATATACAGAGCAACATCATTAGGTGATATAAGAAGGGTTAGGTTGTTGAAAAGAGGCTCCGAAACATACGCATCTGCTGATCAAATAGACAATAGTGTTATTATTATCAGATCTTTGAGGAATGCTGATAAAATTGTTGCTGTGACTGATGAAGAATCTATTAGAAAATTAGAGAAGTTACAACGTGAACTTTTTGGTGGTGTAACCTATGCTTCTTTTTTCTCCGAAGAAGAGTGGGCAAGAATATTCGGAAATGCTTCGGGAATCGAAAGAGTGAGAGCAGGTGTTCACTTAAGTTCCGATGGTACAAAAGAAAACATAGCTGAGCTTGCATACTACATTGGTTTGGAACATGGAAGAATAATAGAAGGGTACCTTAATACACTCTTATCCAATGGTTCTGTTATCTTTTTAAATGGAAAATACTATCCAGCTCCATGGTATAAAACAACCAGTGTGGATAAAAAAGGAAAAAGGAGAGTTATAAGTAATTTCTTCCATGGACAAAGGAGAAATTTTGAGGGCAGAGAAGCGAGGGAAGTCATTGAATTTTTAACTTCTTTATCGGATAAAGACCCCTTCGTTCCTGGCGAAGACAAGATTTTGGTCGCGAATGTTAGTGGGACATCGTTTAAATTACCTCGTGTAAATGAGGCGGCAGAAGAAGGGAATATAGATATTTTTGGAGTTGTTGGCGACGAGTTAATACAATTTTTCAGACTCAGAAGATTTAGATACCCCGAGAAAATAGGAATTGAGGGGCAGTTAGTCCTGCCTCCGAGAATGAAAGTAAGTGAAGCGAAAGAATTAGTCCCCCTGAAAAAAGAAGAGTTTGAAGAGATACTTCATTATTTAAACTGGAAATGGGTAATATAATATTTACTCAAAATACAACTCGTCATTCAAAAACGGTATTAGAGCGACAACAAGCCCGTTTACATAGAAACTCTTTCTGTCCATGATACCCTTTGTAAAAATTCCAACAGCCCCCTGTTTTTGTTTTGTGTTTTCTTCTCCTGTTAATTTGTCCATAACATGCCCTAACTCTACACCATTAAGAAGATGTTCTGTTACTTTGTCGGGAAGTTCAAACAGCGGCGAAGTTCCATAACCCAACTTACCGTGTTTATCAATAATACACATTCCACCAAATGCAAACCATTTAGAAAGTAATTGTATTATACCGCCCTCTATTCCAACAAAAAAATCAGCATCAATACCCTGTTTTTTGCTTATTTCCATTAGTCTCAAAGCCCTGTTTCTTGCCCCCTCAAATGTTTGGTGATTAACAGGCTGATCAGGAACTCCACTATTTACCTTTATTCCCATTACCCTTACATTTTCAAAATACTTCAAGAATGCTTCTTTGGTTGCCTCTATTTTCACCGGGTTTTCTGATCCAACCAGTACCACAATCTCTTTCAACAACATCACCTTAAATTTCTCGAACTTTTTGTTGTAATTTTTGAATTTCTACAATAAAAAACTAACACAGAACAGACATACTAAATATAAAGCAATATCAAGAATGACACACAATATATTGTGTAAAAAGAATTCTTTTCATAACATTTTAAATGACACAAAACTAAAAAATCTAAGATACTCGTGAACGAAAAAGATGACGTTATGAGAAGGTATCAGGAAGAATTCGATGGGAAGGCATTTGTTGTGGAGGGCTCCAGCGGAACAATTTATTTGTCGGAGCCTATAGAAGAGCTCAACCCAAAATCAGGAAGACCACTTTCACCCGTGGCAACTAGAACACGCGTTCTGGAAGAAAGATATAAAAACCCACACATATGTAGAAAAATGTAAAAACAATAACCTGCCTCCACTTCTAAGGAGCTGAAACTCTCGAGATCAGTATTTCTCTCTAATAATCCCTTTTATTCTCAAATGTGCATACTCATTTTTTTGCATCTCATATAAATCAAATATTGCTTCTGGAATTCTACCTAACGGCACGCCTTCATTTTCTTTAAAAATATCCACCAATACGTCTACTCCTATCTTCCTAACGTTTTCTCCGCCTTTGTCTTGCAAAGATACAATTTCGCAATAAAGAGCATCTCCCACTTCGAGAGAATAGTAGTTTTTGATCCCCATTGGAATTTCAAATTCGTTACCAATGCCGTACGATAACTTTACATACATTTCTCTAAATATTTTTTCTACTTCACTTCCAATTTTGAAAAATGGTCTTTTATCCTCGCTCATAATTTTCATATTTATCTTTTATTTAGTGGTAACAAACATTAAAGAATTAGGAAAAAGTTTTTTAAACTTTATCTGGGGAATCTGTAGTGATGCCATCAACTCCTATTTTTTTCATTTTCTCTATAGCTTTCTTCTTATTAACAGTCCAAACATGAACCTTTAGTTTGTTTTTATGCGCCTCTTTAACGAGTTTTTTCGTGGTAATAGTATGGTGTGGGCCTATTATATCTGCTCTGACTTTTTTTGCCTTTTTTATTATTTTTTTGGCTGGCAACCCCTTTTTAAAACCGCCCATTTCAACTTCTATATCTGGAGAAATTGATTTTATTTTTGTCACAACTTCTGGAATGCTTGTTGTAATTATCACAGACCTTTCCATTTTATTTTTTTTAATAACATCTATAACCCTCTCCTCCATTCCCCTTTCCTTAATATCTATTTTGCAAGCACACTTGTTTTTCAGAAACCCTATCGCTTCGTGCAGAGTAAGAAATGAGCCGTCTTTCTTAAATATCTTTTTTATTTCCACAGATGTCATGTCTTTAACCAAGCCGTTGTGATTCGCAACCCTTTTTAAGTCCCTGTCATGTATAACAACGATTTCATTATCTTTACTAAGCCTTATGTCAAATTCGACAACATCAGCACCTAACTCTATAGCTTTCTTGAAGGATTCCATTGTGTTTTCTCTCGCATAACTCGATGCACCTCTGTGAGCTATTTTGAGAACCATTAAAAATAATTAAGGTTGAACTCATAATAAATTTTCTTAAGTGCTGGAATGGGATCACCATCTCTTGAGTTTTTTCTTTATGCGGTCTTCTGGCCTGCCAACAAGCAAATTTCCATCAACCCTCACTTTCTCTCCAGATGGCAATTCAAAGGAAAAAACACACTGGTCTTTTATAAAAGTTTTTTGCTTTTCATTTTTTTCAATAATAATTGTATTTCTTGTTTCATCAACCACTATTCCTTCTTCACCAACATTTGATTTGTTTTTCGAATCAACAATCTTTACTCTAAGACCTATTAGTTCATGTCTAACTATATTCTTTGCCGTAATCATATATCCACCCGTAATTTATTGTTGATACGTCACTGGATCTATATGATCTCTATCTGATCTTCATTGAAACCCATTTTTACTAACATCTCATAGATTTTTTTCTTGTGACTTCCTTGTAATTCTATTTCTCCGTTTTTAACAGTCCCTCCACAAGCGAGTTTGTGTTTCAATTCTTTAAGAATTTTCTTGCTGTCCATGTCCTTACTGAGCCCTCTTATGACTGTCACTGTTTTTCCGTATCGCTTACTCTCTTCGAAAATTGTTATTTTCTCCTTTTCCTTCTCTAATGTTTCACATGTACAAAATTCCTTCGGAAGACCGCATTTTGGACAAGTTCCGTTCACTTTGCCTTTCCTCCCTGGTTTTGTATAGTTTTAATTCTAGCTATAGTTTTTCTAATTTCTCTTAATTTACCAGGAGATTGAACAGAAGAACCCACATCTATGTTGGCCTTTTCTTTTGCCAATTCTAGCCTCAACTCTTTTAATTTTTTCTCCAGTTCCTCTCTGCTCATTTTCCTTATTTCACTTGCTTTCAATATGGCCATTCTACTTAATAAAATTATAGAAATTTATTTTTATGCTTAATTGTCTTTTAGATTTTTATATATTTAAACACTTTTTATAATTCCTAACAAACAATATAAAACATGGAGCTTGTGTTTATATTATTATTCGCATTTACCTCAGCACTTTTAACATATTTTTTATTCAGGAAGCTTTCAGTTTTTTTGTGGGGATTCACAGCCGCACTTCTTCCAGATCTACCGATCTACATCCTTTCAATTCTCGGGGCTACAAACCTTGGTACAATATTGATAATAAACCGCTTTTTAGGTTTATTCCTTTGGCCTGTCTTTCTCATGGTTCTTGATCTCCTGTTAATAGAGCTCGATTTGTTCGGGTATCTAAAACCGTTGTCTCTCCTACTACCAGAATCCTTTAAAACCGCACTTAAATTTGAAGTTATTGTCGAGAAACTACAGAGATACAATGCCATACCTAGGCCAACTAGACTTAAAACAGTATACAAGGTAGGATATGTATCAATTTTGATATATTTGATAATGATTTACACATCAGAACTTTTGGGATACTCAATAGTTTCAATTTTATAAATAATCTCCAACACACATTTAGTAACGTATTGATTATTGACCCATGCTATTAGCGAAATTTTATTTTTGGTATGTGAAAGCCATTATTTAAATTTGTATTACTGCATCTTCTAGTGTTTTAGGGTGTTCTACAAGAATTTCTGCCCCTCTTTCTGTCATTACAACCAAATCTTCTATTCTAATTCCGTAAGGTTTTTTAGCATTTGGAAAATAAACTCCTGGCTCTATGCTAAAAACCATTCCCTCCTTTAACACATCATCTCCCTTCCAAGTATATCTCAGCCAAGGGGCTTCGTGAATGTTTAATCCAACACCGTGTCCTATTGCGTGCCCATATCCTTCCTTAAATCCTTTCTGGTTTACCGGACTTTCCAGAGTTGCATAGCCTGCTTCCTCCATAAGTTCATGGGCCAAGTAATCAACGTCCCTCCACAGCATTCCTGGTTTTAAAGAGTTTATTATTTCTTCTTGAATTCTTAAAACATCTTCGTATGCTTTTTTAATTTCTTTTGGTATACAACCAACAACATATGTCCTTGTTTGGTCCCACCAATATTTTTCTCTTTCATCTCTTGGGAAGAAATCAAAAATTATGCTTTCTCCTGGCTGTAAAATAACATCAGGAGAACCGCGGTTGTGAAATTGAGCTGCTTCTCTACCCATGGAAAATATTGGAGGCTCAGAAGCTATGTCGAATCCAAATTCTCTGGATGTTTCCTCCACCAGCTTTTTGACATCATTAATTCTAAGAGGCTTTCCTTCATAATATAATTGACCATCCTTTATATCGCAAACGCCCAATAAGCTTTCAACATCCATAAAAACACGTTTTGCTTTCATACCAATATTCTTTATTTTAGTTAATTCAGAATCGCTTTTTGTTTGTCTTGCAATTTCAATAGTAGAACTGTCGTATAGTAGTTTTTCATCAAAAAGTTCTATTCCTGTTCCTTTAAGTGCAGAATTAATTGCATGTAAATAAGGAGCTGCGTTTTCAAAAGTGGTTGCCCCGTAGAAAGAGACTCTTCCTTTAATTCCCAACTCTTGTAATAAATCAGCTTCTGCTTTTGCATTTGCGATTATGGTTGTTGGCTCTGTTAATAGCAATTTTTTTCTTCTCTCATACAATAAATCAGAGTCAAAAACTTCTCCTCCCAATTTTTCTGCAACTTCTCTTGCTGCATTTCCGGAAAATGATTCACTTGCAACTACAATCGGTTTCCCATCTCTCCTGAGAATAATTTGTCCTGAATCCAAAGACGTTCCCTGCTTTAAATATACCCAAGAAGCTTCATCGGGGTTCCCAAATCCTCCGAATACCACAATTGCATCAATCCCCCTTTCTTCCATTATTTTTGGTATGTCTGAAATCATTTTTAGTTTTGTAATAAATTTATTTAAAATTATGTCTCAGTAATCTTACAACACGAAATTTTTAATAAATAAAAAGTAATCAGATGATTCTTTTCACGAAAGAGCGTTTATTTTTTCTTTTCAACAGTCTCTTTTTCAATGACCTCTTCTTCGATGCTTTCTTCTGCTTCTTTTTTAAGTTCCTCTTCTATTTCTTCTTCCTCTATTTTCTTCTCTTCTTTTCTTACGATGTTCCCTGTAATATCAAGGCTTTCCTTCATTATTCTTACCTTTATTCCTATAATACCTGGCTTTGTGAAAGCTTCTTCGTAACCATAATCAACCATTGTTTGTGATAAATAACCACTATGTTTGATGTGACCGTCAATAAATTTCGCCGTCATAGCTTTGCTACCAGAGAGTTTGCCTGAGATTATTATCTGGGCGCCAAGAGCTCCTGCATCCATTATTCTTTTCAGTGCCAGATTTCCTATTTTTTTGTAGTTATATCCTTTCTCTATAGCTGACTTTATTTGTTTCGCTACGATTTTTGCGTCAAGATCTGGATTTTCAATTTCTTTTACATCTATTTGCGGGTTTTCAACATTAAATTTCTCTCTAAGAGCATTTGTTATTTCCTCTATGTTTCGTCCACCCCTGCCTATTATTTTTCCTGGTTTGTTTGTGTATATGATTATTTTGGTTCCCAGTGGAGTACTTTGAAGTTCTATGTGAGAATAGTCTCCAGAAGGGAAAGCACTGCGTATGAAATTCTCTATGCTTGCTTCCTTTATTCCCTGGTTTACGAAATATTTTTTCACCATACTATCTTTCCTCTAATATTATCTGTATATTAGTATTTTTTGTTGAACGTCTTCTTAGTTTAAATCTTCTCGGCGTGTAAAATCTGAATCCCTTGTGAGCAGATGCATGTATAACAAGCTTATTGATATCCAGTCCTTTGGCTTCTGCGTTGTTTTTGGCACTTTCCAATATGTTTAATATCTCAGTTGCTGTTTTTGTATAATATTTTCCATTCAAATTCCTTTTTTTGTTTATAAGGTCTTCAAGAAGTTTTTTGCCTTTTGAATATCTCAATCCGTTTATAGCCCTGCATACAATAACAGAATTTTTGGTCGATATTCTAAGGTTTCTTCCGTATGCTTTGGCGCTTCTTTTCTTATCTGGATTTAATACGTATCTTAACATAGTCACACCTACTTCAATGGTACGTATTTACTGGAACGTGTTGCACCGAAACCAGGAGCGCTGTGTTTAACTTGTTTTCTTGTCAGTGCAAATTCACCGAGCCTGTGACCTATCATCTCTGGTTTTATTTCAATGGGAACATACTCCTTTCCGTTGTAGACACCGAGCTTGACTCCTATCATTTCAGGTATAATTATCATTTCCCTTTCTTTGGTTTTGTAAAATCTGCTTCTATTTTTTCTTATTTTTTCCAAGAGTTTCTTTTGCTCTTCTGTGAAACCTCTTTTAAGGGTTCTTCTTTCTCTTGATGGCAATAGCTCTCTAAATTCCTCTAGGCTCATTGCCTTTAATTCTTCTAGTGTTTTACCGCGATACATGAATTTGGCCATACCTATCTTTTCCTCCTCCCAGTTCTTCTCGATGCGATACTACCAACTTTTCTACCGGGTGGTGCATGTCTGCTAACAGATTTTGATCTTCCTATGCCTGATTTTCCTCCGAAGGGGTGATCCACAGCATTCATGCTAACAGGGCTTGTTCTGGGATATAATTTCCCTCTTGCATGCATTGCTATCCATTTTTTACCTGCTTTAATCCATGGTCTTTCCTTTCTTCCTTCACCAGCAGGTTTGCCTATAGTTGCCATACAACTTAAATTTATCTTCTTCTGTTTTTTTGATGGCAGCTGAACAACAGCTTTGTCACCTTCTTTTGAAAGAAGAATTGCACTTGTACCAGCACTTAAACACAATTTAGGACCACTCTTAGGTACTGTCTCTATACCAAATATTTCAGCGCCAACAGGTATTTCAGAAAGAGGTTTAACATATTCTTGGATGTTATCACCAACCTTTGCTCCCTCAGGAGCAACTATATAACCCGTTGTGTTGTCTTCATATTTGACCACTGCAACAGGAGCACTTCTCATTCTCGTATTAATTATATCCACTATCTTTCCATTAACGTCTTTGTAAACTAAAACAGCCTTTAATTTTCTCGGAGGAGTCTTATAAGTAGGAGAACCTTTCCCTCTTCTCTGTGCGATTATTCTTTTCCCCATATTAACACCTCTATATCATTCCGAGTCTTGTTGCTATATCTGCTGCATTGTAATCCGGATGTAGTTTAACATATGCTTTTTTAACACCTTTTCTTGTTATTTCTACGTTTACCTTTTCTACTTTTACACCAAATCCTTTTTCAACAGCTTCTTTAATTTTCTTTTTTGTTGCATTTTTTTTAACTATGAAGACAAGTTTATTTTCTATTTCCACCATGTTCATGGATTTTTCAGCAAGATGTGGATGCTCCAACACATTCCATGGATTATACTCCTTTTTCTCAGACTTCTTTTTAACATTTTCTCTTTCACTGCTTATTTTATTTTTTGGATTTGTGTTTTTCTCTTTCATGATATCTTCTCCAGCTCTTTTATAGCCGATTCGCTCCATATGCAGAACCTTCCGGGCATTCCACCAGGAGCAAGAAGACTGACGTTTAATTCTTTTAATGTTGAAACATCAAAGCCTGGAATGTTTTTTACTGCTTTCTTGATCCCTTTATCTTCTTTGACTATTATAAGTGGGCCTTTCTTCTTTTTGTATTTTCTTCCTCTTCTTTTACCTTTACCTGCCCTCACCTTCTTTTCTTTAACCCTTTCCAATTCTTTTTTCAAACCAAGTTTTTCTAAAACCGAAACTACATCCTTTGTCTTCCGGATGGATTCTAATTTATCCTCGATTATTATTGGAAGCGTTTCTACACCGTTTAACACATGACCCCTTGCCTCGACAAAGTCTTTTTTAAAAGTGGCGGCTATTGCGGAAAGAAGCGCCTTTTTCTTTTCCTTTTTATTCATTTTCTTTTCAAAATCTTTTTCAGGTTTCGGGGGGTGAGCTTTCCTACCCTTAACCGCTTGCGGAACGAATCTTGCCGTGTAGTTTAAAAATCCTTGACCATGAATTCTTTTCATCCTTGCCATCTCACGGTTCATCATTGTAAAGTATGTACCTCTTCTTCCATGATAGTGAGCTGATGTCCTTTTACCTGCCAGTTCGTCGGCTCCATATGGTTGTCTTTTTTTGGATTGTTCAGAAATAAACGCTCTTTGTATAAGGTCAAGCCTGACAGTTTCCAAGAAAGTTTTGCCTAAAGAGATCGTCCCCTTTTTACTTCCATCCATTTTATACACTGGAATTGAAATTTTGGACATAGTTTCTCAGCAAATGTTATTAACATTTTAGATAAGTTATAGTATAAGTATACTTAAATTTTTATTTAAATGTTTAGTGATTTGATGCTTTCTCTTATTCTTTTGGATTTGAGATTGTGTATATAGTTAGGATTGAAATGTATGTTTTCGATTTTATTGTTTATAGGCTTTAACATGATAAACAAAGTTTATAAAAATAAAATCAATATCAATCAAATGAAAAATCTGGAGTACAAAATTGGAGAACTGGAAATCAATCCAGATAAATTAAGATTTGATGGACCAATCCCATACTATTCAAGCCATAAGTTTGTGGTAGAACTCGTGAATGATATTGCTTCTATTTATGTCGCAGAGGGTGAAAGACACATGTATATTGCTTTAAAATTTGGACTAGATGAATCACATTTGGTTGGTGGCGGAAGCCTTTATTTAGATAGAGAAGGAAGATTGGTATTGAATGATTATTCAGGTGATTATGGTGCAATTCCGAAGGTGGTGGCAAAGAGATTTGCGGAGTTAATTATCCCAGAATTGAAAAAAATAGGAATAGAGGTCGATGAAATTGAGGTCAACCCGTGCGAATCTTACATAAATGATTTTTGGAAAAAATGAGTTTCTGAATGAATACACACATGATTTTGTGAGATAATAAGACTTAAGATTTCAATGGGAAATATAGTATAATTTTGGACTGAAAAATCTAATGAATTTAAAAAACCATTTTAACCCAATCAATAGAAACTAAGAACTGAAAAAATTAAATTTATTTAAATATACACCCTTAAGTAATTTATTATGACAAAACGCACCCAACAAATCATAAGGCTTGCTGAGACTAATTTAGATGGTAATAGGCTCGTCTCTGTAGCGATAAGAAGAATTAAAGGCGTGAGTTTCATGCTTTCAAATGCCATAACAAAGGCATTGGGTCTAGAAGGGAAAAAACTGTCGGAACTTAGCGAGGCTGAACAAAAGAAACTCGAGGAAGCAATATATAATCCCCAGAAAATAGGGATTCCTTCTTGGATGTTTAATAGGAAACGAGACCCAGAAACTGGAAAGGATATGCATCTTATAGCATCTAAATTAGAACTTACACAAAAAATGGATATAAATCTGATGAAAAAACTAAAAACTTATAAAGGTGTAAGACACGCTGCTGGACTTCCTGTCAGGGGACAGAGAACAAGAAGCTCATTCCGTAAGAAAGGTAAGACAGTAGGCGTTATGAAGAAATCAAGACAGCAAGGTAAGAAGTGATAATATGAGGAGATTAAGAAAAAAGTCCAAAAGACCAAAACGTCCGTGGGACGCTGAAAGAATAAAAGAAGAAAAGGCTTTGATGAAAAAATACGGTCTAAGAAGAAAAAGAGAAATATGGAGAGCTGAAGCTATTCTTAGAAGTTTCAGACAGAGAGCAAGGGAGCTTATTGCAACAAGAGATAAACAAAAGGAAAAAGCACTGATAGGTAAACTTTCAAGAATGGGGCTACTTCCTGAAAAAGCAGAAGTTGAAGATGTTTTGGGCCTGAATATAGAAAATATACTCGACAGGAGATTACAAACCATGGTGTTTAAAAAAGGTCTTGCCAAAACGCCACTTAGTGCAAGACAAATGATAGTTCACGGTCATGTTTATATAGGAGAAAAAAGAATAGTTTTTCCATCATACTTAGTAAACGTTGAGGAAGAAAACAAAATTATTGTTAAGGGTGTTACAAGG
>Ga0164318_10002755_pt1 | contig 16419 bp, 15 predicted proteins | sample GuaBasSedimGuay9_FD_113734 | JGI IMG/M metagenome (GOLD analysis project Ga0164318, IMG submission 113734) | Subseafloor sediment microbial communities from Guaymas Basin, Gulf of California, Mexico - Guay9, Core 4571-4, 0-3 cm | ecosystem: Environmental > Aquatic > Marine > Hydrothermal vents...
ACATCACGAAACGCTGTCTCAATTTGCCATCTCATTTTGTAATATTGCCTGACTAAGTACACGAAAGACTTTGAACGATATTGTGGTGCAATAGTTGTGATTAAACCATATAATTGTTCACATATCTCGTTCAAACTTAGTTGTCCTTGTCGATAGGCACATCTCAAATCATTAAGATTCTGTTTCCCTTTAGGAAATAAATGAACCCAACAACGTGTAAATTTTCGCTTTTGGCTCTTTTTATTCTTTGTTCTTATTGTTTGAATTCTTTTTTCTTTCCCAAAATATACTCTTTTTTTGCCTTTTTAAGTTGTTTGTAGTTTCTTGCAGGTGTTATTACAGGAATTCCTCGATTTTTGAATGATTTTAAAATCCATCAATCTTGTGGAATGATATCTGATTCTAACACAATTCCTTTTTGGGTTGGGGGAAAAAGATAGTTTATTAATAAAAGTAAATTAGCTGATTTCAAAGTAACCCAAACAGGACCTAACGGTGATTCTGATGGTGTTTTACATAATACGATTTTACCATTAGTTAACACTTGCTTATTAATCATGAAAGTTATAGAATCTGCTTCGGGTTTCAATCTCGCTAATAAAAACTGCCTGAATGCTTCGACCGTTCGATTTCTCCGCACTTGATTAAATATAAAATGAGTACTTTCCAATCCATGGAAGGTTTTTTCTATAGATTTCACGGGAGTATTTGAAATTTCGCTGATTACAGAATTTTCGGCGATTCCAAATTGATTTAAGATTTGCTCAATTATTTCTTGATCCTCTGAAGGATAAATTTTCGTATATAAGGTGATGGTTATCATTTTTTATTTTCTCTTATTTTCTCTTATTCTTTGGTTATTTTTGAGTAAGCAAGCTGTTGAAATAATTTCCGACATTGTGATTCTAATTCTTGAAATGTGCCGTTATTATTGATAACATAATCGGCATTTTCTATTACTTCCCTTAAACCAAAACCCAATTCACGATTATCACGTTCTAATATGGTTTGAAGGTTTATCGAATCATCCGCACGATTTCGAGATTGTAAGCGAGCATGGCGGATGTTATCTGAAGTATGAATTGCAATAATTATTATACGAAATTGTTTCCGAAATTCATCAACTTCAAACATCGAACGAATGCCGTCAACAATAATTATGTTTTCAGGAAGAGATATAATCTTTTTCACACATCTTGAAGCAATAGCAGCCTTTCCTTCAATTTTTCGTAACTCTTGGGAGATTTTTCCTAAATTTTCTGGGGTAATATCTAATCCACGAGATATTGTTTCTTCTCGAATAACATCTCCCATTACAACAACTGGCGCAAAATCCTTGGCATAAGATATAGCTTGTGATTTCCCGCTTCCCGGCATCCCCACAATCCCCCAGATGGTTTTCATGATCATGCTTATAAAGATTACATTCTAAATGAATTTTAGGGATGGAAAAATTTCATCAGCAGCAAGATCAAGGCATTTTCTCACAAAATTATCACAAAATTCGTACCTACTCTAAAAAACAAGGAAAATCCCGTAAGAAATGGCCAATATTCTTCCTTGAGTGGTGTAAATCCAGAAATTATCCCTATAAGATCGAATCCCATAGATTTTTTCCCCGAACACGGTTCTGGTTCATCCTTTTTCCAATCTTATGGTTGATGGCTGCTTTAGCAGTGATCATAGGCATTTTATCTTCAACTTGGATTTTAATATATTTAGGGCTAGGGTTATTATTCTTTCTTTTAGTAAGCGATTATGGATTTCAAATATGGGATCGATGTAGCATCCATTCCCACAAACCGATTAACGGGCAGACATTTAGAATTCAATATCCTTCTAAAAAGAAGAAAGATTTTGATATGAACATGGCGAAAATTGTAGTATTTTCCCACTTTGATTTTCCAACTCCGAGCTATCAAAACCAAACACATCTTTTTATTCATAAATTTTACCCTTTGTTAACAGTTCTAACAGTTCTTTCAATCTTCATCCATATAATCCTTAAAATTTTTACTGAAAATTTAAATCAAGAATTTGTTATTCTTTTTAGAATGTTAATTCTTTTTTTCTCGGTTTTACTTATCTTTAGTCAAATAATTCTCATAATTTTCCAGAAAAATGGCAAAATTACGAAAGATATTGCTGAAAACGAAGAAGAATTCAAGTTAACCTTATTTTCATCATTAATTGATTATTTTTCCGCTTTACCAAGTTCGTTTCAATGGTGCGATATGGAATTTATCTTTTTATCAGGTTATGAAGACATCCAAATCAAAAATCATCTCGTTTTTAAAAATTTCTTAATAGATTGTAAAGAATACCAAGAAATTTTCCCTATTTATTTAGATTTTGGCCCATCACCCCCTTTTTTATATATGTTATCAAAAAAGAAGTTATTTCACAGAAATTTATCTTCTTCTTCCCACATTAACCTGCCAAATCTTCTTAAACACTTTTTAACCCATTATAGTATTATTCCAATTTCGCAAATTAACCAAATTTTACCTCGATTTTCCTTTTTACATCGAAATTTTGTCACATTCACCAACCAATCGGGTCGTTACCGATGGGTATCACAAAGAATTTCTGAAGCTCATATTATCAAATTCGGTGAAAAATTCTCACATATGCTACTTGACCTCTTTCAAATATTAGAGCAAGAAATCGAGGATATATTTACTCCAGAATTTCAAAAATAAAGGAGAAGCGGAAATTTGACCCCAATATGTTCTTATTTCTTTTTTAGCTAAAGAACACGAGCGATAAGAGAAAAATTTTAATTAAATCCTTCTTTGAATTTCTTAGTGATTTATAGTGGTAAATTATCAAGAACGATCTAATCGAAAACCTTCGGGCGCAAAAATTAAACTAGCGCATAAAAAACGTAAAAGTCGAATGGGTCGAAATCCAATTGAAACCCATATTGCCGATGAACGCAAGAAAATTATAAGAACCCGAGGGGGAAATTTTAAAATTAAAGCTTATTCTTCTAATCTGGTTAATGTCTCAGATCCTACCACAAAAACAACTAAACGTGTTGAAATTACCCGCTTAGATAAAAATACAGCTTCTGTGGATTATCAACGTCGAAATATTATTACAAAAGGCGCAATTGTAGAAACGGAATTAGGAAAAGTGAGAATTACCAGTCGTCCAGGGCAATCAGGTCAAGTAAATGGCATTTTACTTCCTGAAGAATCGTAATTTTTTCCTCTTTTAATTATTGTTTTTTCTAATAACCCTATTTCTTAATTATTTCATAGTTTCGTGGATTTTTCCAGTATCCCTTCATAAATTAATCAAAGCTGAATCATCGCCGATAGACAATCGTGTTTTAATGAGATTTTCTAAGGAAACATAATCGCCCAAAATAGAAGAGTCCGTGGTGAAATTTTGAAGAAAACAGTTATTCCCAATAACGGTATTGGTCAAAATGCAACGACGCAATTCACTTGCATCCCCTATAGAAGCATACGGTCCGATAATAGATGATGAAATTTTGACATTTTCGCCTAAAAATACCGGTGGAATAATTAAAGAATGAGTAATATGACCTGATTCTTGTAATTTTTTAATCTGCTCGTCAGAGGTAGGATTTAATTGCAGTAATTTTTGATTACCTTCTAAAAATTTTTCTAATGAACCGAAGTCCAACATATCTTGTTTCATCGCATGAATCCCAATTATTGCGCCTTCATTAATTAACCGTTGAATAATTGGAACATAACTGTGAGTTTCCCCAGGAAGTAGCGGTTTTTGAGCTTGTTCATTCAGATATTCCATAAATTTTTTTGAAATAGATTTTTTAATTAAAAAGGCACCTTGGATTGTTAGTTTAGAAATGAAATTACTCGGTTTTTCATGAAGTCTATTCACGATTTGATTTTCATCTATCTCACAAACCCCATAATTCTCTGGATCTGGAACTTCTTGAACATTTAATATTCCGTCATATTTGTTACTTTCACACTCTTGAAGAAGTGTATTATAATTACGTAAAGGCAGCCTATCGCTAAAGAAAATGAAACAATCTTTATTCTCTGCAAAGGGTTGAGCCAAAGCAATAGCATCGCCAACACCAGAAAAAATTGGTTTCTCATTGACCATCCCACAAGATTGTTGCTCTACAAATTCAATGTGGAAATATTCTCCCATCATTCTGTTCAAATTTGTGATGTAATCAGTTAGCAAACGTTTTTTGTATCCAACGATAAAGACAATAGTTGTACCTTGAGGAACCACTTGTTTGATTCTCTCTAAAGTATGAGCAATAATGGGTTTTCCTGCAACTCTAATCAATGCTTTGGGTTTAGAAATTACGAAAGGCTGTAGATACGACCCTACTCCAGCAATGGGACAAATAACAATCATTTTAACATCATTTCTTTAACTTGGTATATTGCTTCTTTCTAAGTTTTTCTTTTAGAATTGCTTTATTTGATTTGTTTTTCTTCTTTCTTTTGGCTAATTGTGCTGCATTTTTCCGTTTTTGCTTTACTTTATTAATTTCTGGAGCCAATTTCCGTAGTACAAAGGTTTTTTTCTGTCCCATGGTGTCAATTAACACTCGACCAGGAGAATCAAACGGGGTTCGAGGATAAATGGCTTGTTTTTCATGTTCTGCATAGTACTTAAGATTTTGAGCAGCTTCAAAGACATCTAAAGAAGTGGGTTTCGAGCATGCTAATTCTTTCGGAATACGGCGCCCAAGTCTAACTGAACGATTAAGATCGAAGTATTGAGGCCAAAAAATAGTCAACCCTTTCCGTCGCATAAGTTCTTCTCCAATCAAAATAATTATGAAACGTGTTTTAACCTTTCGCTAATGTGAATTTTTTTGGAAAAAATAATCGATAAAAGTCCATCCATAAAAAAAAAGAAAAATATGATGATAATTATATCATTTCAATAGCGCTGTTGAAAGTTTCGCTTGGACGGCAAATCTTTTCAGCAATTTCATCATCCGGTTTGTAGTATCCCTTCAAATCTACTGGTGAACCTTGAACTTCCAATAGCTCTTTGAAGATCTTTGACTCATTATCGGTTAGAAATTTCGCAACCTTAGTGAACTTCTCTTTCAATTCTTTATCCTTCGATTGAGCTGCAAGAGCTTGAGCCCAATACATGGTAAGATAGAAATGACTTCCACGATTATCGATTTCATTCACTTTCCGAGAGGGAGATTTGTTGTTATTAAGATATTTTTCGATGGCTTCTTCCAAAGTTTCTGCTAGGATTAATGCCTTTGAATTGTTATTACGCTCTCCAAAATGAGTCAAGGAAGGTGAAAGTGCAAGAAATTCACCTAATGAATCCCAACGCAAGTGGTTTTCCTTCAAGAATTGTTTCACATGTTTTGGAGCAGAACCACCGGCACCCGTTTCAAATAGTCCTCCACCATTCATTAATGGAACTATTGAAAGCATTTTAGCGCTTGTTCCTACTTCCAAGATAGGGAAAAGATCAGTCAAATAGTCGCGAAGCACGTTTCCAGTTACTGCGATAGTATTTTTCCCAGCCTTTATTTGCTCACATGCAAATTGGGTAGCGCTTTTCAAGTCCATAATTCTGATATCTAATCCAGTTGTATCATATCCAGCCAAATATTTCTGGACTTTTTTGATCAGTTCGGCATCATGAGCCCGATTTTCATCCAACCAGAAAACGGTGGTGAATCCAGTAGCTTTAGCGCGTTTGACGGCTAATTTAACCCAATCTTGGATGGGTAAATCTTTAGCTTGACACATTCGGAAGAAATCTCCATCTTTAACGGGACGCTCTAATAACACCTCTTTGGATTCTGAAATAACTCGAACTACACCTTCGCCATGAATTTCAAAGGTTTTATCGTGAGAACCATATTCTTCCGCCTTTTCCGCCATCAAGCCAATATTTTGAACGGTTCCCATGGTAGCTGGGTTGAATTTTCCATGTTCTTTGCAAAAGTCGATGGTAGTCTGAAAAACTTGTGAATAACTGCTATCAGGGATAGTGAATTTTGTATCGTGAAGTTTTCCATCTGGACCCCACATCTTTCCACCGTTCCGAATGGCCGCGGGCATGGAAGCATCAATAATCACATCACTGGGAACATGTAAATTGGTAATCCCTCTATCAGAATCCACCATAGCAAGTTTCGGTTGTTTTTCATAGCATGCTTGTATATCGTCCTTAATTTCCTTTTGTTTTTCTTCTGGTAATGCTTGGATTTTTATATATAATTCTCCAAGTCCATTTCTGGGGCTTATTCCAAGTTGTTTGAAGGTATCAGCATGTTTTTCAAAAACATCCTTGAAGTAAACAGATACTACATGACCAAAAATGATAGGATCTGAAACTTTCATCATCGTGGCTTTCAAATGGACCGAAAACAAGATGTTTTGTTCCTTCGCGTCTTTAATTTCTTTTTCAAGAAAAGCACGCAATGCTTGTTTTTCCATCACGGAAGCATCAATGACTTCACCCGGAATTAACTTTAAATTTTTCTTCAAAACGGTTTTATTTCCATTTTTATCAATAAATTCAATGGTTGAATTACCAGCAGTTTGATCGGTGATGGTCGTTGAAATTTCATTTAAATGAAGATCTCCATGATCCATAGTAGCCACATGGGCCTTAGAATCCTTTTTCCATTCTCCCATGGTGTGGGGATGGGCTTTCGCATAATTCTTTACAGGTGTAGGAACTCGCCGATCAGCATTTCCCATCCGAATTACGGGATTAACTGCACTTCCCTTAACTATATTAAATTTAGCCATAATGGCTTTTTCTTCATCATTTTTTGGTTCATCTGGATAATCTGGAATATTATATCCTTTTTCTTGTAATTCTTTGACTGCAGCTTTGATTTGAGGCACTGAAGCACTGATGTTAGGCAATTTAATAATGTTGGCTTCAGGTTTTTTCACCAAAACACCCAATTCTTCCAAAGCATTTGGTTGTCGTTGATCTTCAGTTAAATATTCTGGAAAATTAGCGATAATCCTCCCGGCCAGAGAAATATTCTTGGTTTCCAAGGGGATATTGGCAGATCCCAAGAATTTCTTTACAATAGGTAAAAAGCTATAGGTTGCAAGACGTGGGGCTTCATCCGTTATTGTATAGGTTATTTTTTCATTATTTTGACTCATAATTTAACCACATTTAATGGTATATAGGCAAGTTTTAAGAAAAAATGGAATTTTTTCATATTTTTTATTTGTATCAGTGCTGGAATTGAATTGACTCTGATACATTGGGATAAAATACCTTTGAAAATTAATAAATTTTTACATATTCTTAAAAAATAGGGGCCTTAAACTCAAATTATGGAAAATTTCATCTGGATTTTTGCCCTTTTTTTTAGATTTCGATTGATGAAAATCATATATAGGATTTCTAATTATTTATATGATTATTATCATTTATATCCTTCTTATCGCTTAGTTTCATAGCATTTATATTTTTTACGCTTTCCGTTTTATTTCGGATTTAATGTCTCACTATGACATAGTCAAACAATTATTATGATTGTGTGAGATCATTTGTTCCGTTATTATGATTTCAATTTTGATTTTTTCAATTTCTTGATTGCTTCATCCATACTTGCATAATCGATGGGCCACGATTTGACCATGAATAGTAGGGAATTAAGCGTATTTTACGATTTTTTTTATCAAATGTTAAAAGAGAAGGAATACCACCCATTAATTCGAGGTTATGTTCATAATTTATTTTCGGATTTGCTGGTAGATAAATTGATTCAAATTCCATAAAAGGATTATCGAGAGATTCACTACAGAAAATAAAAGGTCCACGTTGGAATGCAATACGGCCAATATTTGCTTTCACTTTAGGATGTGACTTTAAAATTTTCACAGGAAGGGAAAGTTGAAGTGAAATTTCACAATTCTTATCCCATAATCGGGTTATAGGAAACCAGTGACTACGATGCAATTTAATCCCTGATGCAATATATTCCCCTAAAAATGAATTTTTTTCAGGTTGAAAAGGAAAATTATTGATTTTATCCGCTTCTATCTTCTTTCCATTCATCGAAACAGAAAATTCATGGCTCCAATGGGGGATTCTTAACATTAATGTGAATTTAGTAGGATGAGGAAGTTGAAGTTGTATTCGGATCTTTCCTTTATCTAATAAATCTGCTTCAACTTTGATTTTAATTAGCAAAGTCTCAGATATTTGAATATTATCACGAGATTTTTCCGCAGAATTCATGGGAAGAAAGATTTCGGCAGAATTTCCGATATACTGGGTTAAAAAAAGTTTATTGGGTGCAATTGTATAACAAAATTTACCTAATTGCGCCAATATTCGAGATATGTTAGAAGGACAGCAAGGTGTTTTATACCAAGATCTCCGGCTATAATTTCCTTTACTTTCCAAGATATTTCGATATAAATAACTTTTTCCATTAATTCCCATACCTACCAACATCGCATTGTAGAGTTGTAACTCCAAAACATCAAGCATTTCTACCCGTTGGGTAATCTTGAATAATTCCCAAGTCCAGAGAATATTTGCCACAGCAGCACAAGTTTCACAATAAGCGGAATCATTGGGAAGTTCAAATGGGCGACCAAATCCCTCAATCAGAGGAAGAGCCCCCAATCCTCCGGTGACGTACATGAATTGAGATATCATTTTATCCCAACACTGCTCAATCGTCGATAAAGAAGGAAGATCTTGCTTCAAATTTAGATAATTGGTTACAGCGGTTTGAAAATATCCAAAACGCACAGCATGACCCTCGGGACGGATCCGTTTACCAAAAGGTTTATTTTCTTGAAAGTATTTCCCAGAAAAGAATTGATAAAGTGCCCGGAAGAAATATTTTCGGCGCTCATTTTTCTCCATCGTTTCTAGAAAACCAAATTCTTCTTGAGATTCGCAATCTTCTACATTATGGTTTAAAGAAAGGTCTTTCTGGTATTTCATTCTATTTTCAGTTACAATTTTTTCTCTTTTGCTTTGATCGAAATTTTGCTGCAATAATTTGATTCCATAGAGCTTTGTGGTTCCTCTTCGCAAAATAAATCGTTCAGCCATTTGCAAATATTTTGAATTTTGGGTAAATTTATATAATTTTAGCAGAGCCCATTCAATTTCTGGATGTCCCGGTGTTCCAGGAAAATTTCGACCTAAAAACTCATTAACAATCAAATCAGCAGCTTTTCGTGCACATGAAAAAAGTTTTGAGTCTTTATCGATAATATAATGGGCAATACCTGCTTCAATCAAATGCCCCATGCAGTATAATTCATGTTCAATGGAAAGATTCGCCCACTTTCTACCAGGAAAATGAAATTGATTATAAGTAAAGATATATCCATTTTCTTGTTGGGATTTTACAATGATGTCAATCAATTCATTCAATTTTTCTTCTAATCCCTGATTTGATGGATTCTTTGATAAAATCCATGCTGCTGCTTCAGCCCATTTGTAAACATCGGAATCAGTATAAAAATAACCTTTTCTGAATCCTTCTTTTAAGTTTGCCACTAATCGAAAGTTATCGATGCTTCCAACTTTTTCCAACATCTCCCATTGATGGAAAATTGCCACATTTTGGTTGGTATCTATCCATTTGCTCCAAAAAGGGTCTGATATCTTAATGTTTTGGAGTTTGCATTCAATGAGGACCATTTATAAAACCCGATAAAATTGTTGCTGGTATTAAAATAATCAAACTAGTAAGCAATTCACTCAGAGTTGTAAAAATATTCCCTCCAGCTAAATTAACACCCGCAAACATTGCCACTAAAAAATATAGAATTATAAGCCCTACATACACTAATAAAGCCGTAATCAAGCTGTGTTTGATTCCTTTGACAAAAATTCCAATAATTAATCCCACACTAAACCATGTTAATATAGTAGGCCATAAAGTTTGCCCAAAAAGAATTCCGAAAAATCCCACACTCTGTAAATTACTTATTGAAAAAAGAGAAAATAAATTAGAAGAAAATCCCGATCCTACTAAAAGATATAAACCAGTTACAAAATCGATAAAAGTTCCTGCAGTGAAATGTGGAAATATATCTCGATCTAAGCGAACACCTCTATATACAAAATTACTAAAAATAAAGACACCAAAAATACTTAATCCCAAACTCCATATTATTGCAATGATATAACGAACTTTGAGGTTGTAAATTGGCATTAGAATATTCTCCCGTATGTAGAAATATAAATTTATGCAGTTATATAACCTTTGATTTTATTGCGGGAAGAAAAAAATTCATAATAAATGAAATATTATTTTCCTCAAATCGTTCAGCGAGATGGTGATTATTTTCATCATTGGAAAAAAAGTTTCTGAACGTTCGCGAGTTCCATGCATATATCATGGTACAATGACACGAAATAGGTGTATCTTATGGTCGATAAAAAGAAAAAAGACTCCGCTAATGAAGGCGAAGATGATATTGAAGAAGTTGTTCTTGATGATGACACGGTAATCTTTCAAGAAGAAAAAGAAGAAGATCTTTTAATTCCTCGAAATGATTATTTAAGCTCAGGAGTACATATTGGAACTAAATTGAAAACGGTTCATAGTGAAAAATGGATTTACCGAACGACTTCTTATGGATTGTATGTAATTGATTTGCATGCGACAGATGAAAGAGTGCGCATTGCTGCAAAATTCTTGGCATCCTTTGATCCAGAAAAAATTATGGTTTGTTCCGTCCGTCGATATGGTAGGGCCCCCGTTCGCGCCTTTTGTAAAGTAACTGGGGCACGTGCTTTAGCCGACCGATTTATTCCAGGGACCTTAACAAATCCTTTAATTGATCAATTTAAAGAAGCAGATGTTTTATTAATGATTGATCCTCATGCAGATAAACAAGCTTTAGCCGAAGCTCGCTTAGCTAGAATACCTGTAATTTCATTCATCGATACGGATGATTATCTTTACGATATTGATTTAGCGATACCAAGTAACAACCGTGGTCGAAAAAGTTTATCAAAAATGTTATGGTTATTAGCCCGGCAGATTATGCGTGAACGAGGTAAGATTGCTAAAGACGAAGATATTGAGATCACTCCTGAAGAATTCGAATCTAAAATAACTCGTATTCCTTCAACTTCTGAAGATTAAATTTTGTTTATAAAAAAATCTTTCTTTTTTATCCTTTTACTCCCATTATTTATGCAGATCTTTTAAGTACTTCAAGAATATGGTTTTTTTTCTGCTGCGCATCTGAAAATGCCTTTTCTAATTGTTGAATGTGCTTTGTGGGTACTTGTTCTATTTGATCAATCACTTTTTTAATTCCTGTATATGCTGCTTCACGAAAATGGGGTGAAATTATTTCTTCATTATCTCCATCTATAAAATGAACACTGTTTTTTGGAATTACCTGTCCTATTTCAAGAGCCTTAATCCCATTTTGATGGAGTAAATCCAAGATTTTTTCTTTAACCTCTGGTTGACAAAATATCACAAGACTATCAAGTGAAACACCCAAATAATCAACAGAAGTTTCTTTCAATAAAGCTAACACGCGTGGATTAACCATTTGGCGAACTTTTTCAATATTCACCATAAATCCGTGAGAAATTACCGATTGAATTTCCAGAAGGTCATTTCTTAGCCCTCCATTTGTAACATCAATCATTGTATGAATTTGTGAACATATTTTAGGCTGGGATAAAATAGTATTTACTGCTTTAAAGAAGTTGATGTTAAGTGTTTCCGCCACCACATCAGACCGCCCATGATAGAGTGCGGTAGTGCTGATGGTACCTCCTCCCGATCCGTAGGTCATGATCATGCTGTCTCCTGGTTGAATATTTTCTCGAAAAAACGAATATCGGAGAATACCTACCCCTGCAATACCTCCAGTTAATCGATCACCAATGACCATATCACCACCAATTCGTAGTGTTGAGCCCGCAGTTATGGGAACTTGAGCCAGTTCGGCAACTGTAGCAATTCCTGCTTCAAAATCAAACAATTTTCCAATATCTCCATCATCCGCTAAATGAATATCAACCATGATCGAAATAGGACGAGCACCTTTAATGAGAATATCGCGCAACATCGCACGTGTGACATGGAAACCAGCCAAAAAAGGGAATTCACTCAAACGACTATGCATCCCTTCCATTTTTGAGACAATAACCAGAGAATTGGAATTTTTCTCCTCTGAATTGAGAGTTATTTCAACTGCTCCTGCATCATCTAATGTTAAAGGAGATAAGAGTGCTTTTGTAGAAGTTTGAGAAATTTTAGATATCATTTCATGAACAATATTATCTCCAATTCCACGACATCCCACTCCTCCTTCACCCATCTTAAGATTTGCTTTAATTGGAGTTATGACGGTATTGACTAAATCGTGTTTTTTTTTCTCAATTTTTGATGAAGAACCCCTTAGAATTTTCTCTGATACTTCAACTTCTTTTAAAATGGCTTCAGCATATTGCTGCAGTATATTTCGGGGCGCATTTTTAAAAATCTGATATTCATCAATTAATTTCTGAATAATTTCTTCACGAGTTTTTTTTTGGCGTAGTAATTGGCGGGCAATACCTTCTAAATTGGTCATTTCTGAATTCTCGGCATTTATTTTATATGTATGATTATTCAAAAAAAGAAAAAGAAATTTATCAAGCTTTTCATTCATAATTTTAACTATAATGCATTTTTTAATTCGTGCCCCAGCTCGTATTCACATGACTCTGATTGATCTCAACGGAAGTGTAGAAAGAATTGATGGAGGGTTGGGTTTTGGAATTCAAGAGCCATTTTTCAAAGTGGAGTTTTGGGATGATATTCCAAACAATAATCATCTTTCTAAAGATCTCAAATCGCCCTTAAATAAAAAATATGCGATAAAAATTGGTGAAAAAAGGGTAAATTTTTACGGAAATCAAAATGAAAAAGAAATTTTTGAAGATATTATCCATCGGATGAGATCAAAATACAATTTATTACCTAAAGAATTTTCAGTCCATATTCATAAAAGAATTCCCCCTCATCAAGGTTTCGGTTCAAAAACTCAGTTATTGTTGACATTTGCCAAAGGAATTGCAGAATTATATGGAATAACACCTTCTGTTTATGAACTTACCAGAATTGTTGGACGAGGTGGAACTTCTGGAATTGGATATCAAGTTTTTGAACAAGGAGGATTTCATTTTGATTTGGGGCATAGTTTTGGAAAAATGAAGGAAAAACAATCATTTTTACCTTCTTCAGCAAGTTCCGCAAGACCAGGATTACCCTTCTTTCATTGTGATTTACCTTCAAATTGGAAAATTTTCATTATGCATCCTCAGATTTCCCAAAAAATTGCAGATCAAAAGGAGATTTCTATTTTTTCTGATTTTACACCCATTGCTCAACGGGATATAGAGATTATATCACACAGAATTCTGTTTCAAATAATTCCCGGTTTATTACAGCAAGATTTGAAGGTCTTGGCAGATGGTATGCATACAATAAATAATCATGGCTTCAAGAAAATTGAAATCTCGTTACAACCTTCATTCGTGCCCGATTTATTAAATAAAATCTATGAAGAATTCCATATTCCTGCCGGACTCTCTTCTTTTGGTCCAATTTTATATGTAATTGTGGATAATTCGATGAGAATTCAAGATTTCACAAATTTTATCCATAAATTTAATCAAAACGATTCTTCAATACCTAAAATAAACTTATTTGAGACATTTCCAAACAATCAAGGAGCTTTAATATCTCACATTCCATAGTAGTACCTATGGAAAAGTTAGCACGTGATTATCATTCACCGGATGTTTCCGATCGTGAAATTGCAATTTTTGAACTCGGAATAAAATTAGCCGCCTTATTCCACATTATTTTCGGAGCACCTGTAGCCAATGTTGGAGATGTAAAAAAAAGAATTGCAGAAGGAATTGAAGCTTCGATTAAATGTCAGCCCTTTGTAAAGGATGTAAAGGTAGAAATCGCCGAACTGCATGATGGAATGAGCCATAATTACACAAAATCAAATGAATATGATTATTCTTATGTCTCAGGAAAGAATCTAAGAGCTCAAGTGGAAATAAACTATAACGGTTGGCAAGCAATCGGATGTGTGGAATGGAAATCGGATTTGAATTACCCAATGATGTATATTAAAAGTGTTAATCCACTTGAGTGATTGCAATAATTCTTCAAATTCAAATAAGTGAGAACCCTTTTCTTCATTATGAATTCATCAATTCCGGATCAAAGTAACTTCGATCATTTTCGATTTCTGCGAGTTAAGGGCTCAAATTACCAAATCGGTTTTCAAACAGGGAAGAAATTCCGAAATCAAATTAAGAATGTCGTTGAAAACAGCCTTAGAATTCAAAATCTGCTGAAATTTGACAGAAAACATCCTGAAAAAGCATTAACTTCTGAACAACTCATTCAAGCCAATTTTCCACAATATTTAGAGGAAATTCGTGGTATTGCTGAGGGCTCTACGATCGATTATCATACGATCCTTCTCATCAATCTTTTTCATCTTTATGAGCATGAAGATTGTTCAACGGTTATTTTCAAATCCGATTCAGAAATTCTTATCGCCCATAATGAAGATCACAATCAGATAATGTGTGAAAATTCCTATTATTTAGAGATACATCTTCCAAATGATGTAGTTATCTTCACACATACTTACCCTGGCTCTATTCCTGGTTATTCTCATGGAATGAACTCGCATGGCATTGTTATTACCTGTAATTATGTGCCAGATCCGATTGAAGATATTGGAATTCCAAGGACTATTTTAGGGCGGTGGATGTTAGAATCTAATTCTATTGAACAAGCAATTGAAAGATCTCATGGTTTTACCCCGCGTTCAGGTGGTGTAAGTTATAATATTGGAAGTGTAAATGAGCAACGTGTGGTAAATGTGGAGATTACTGGTCGAGATTGGGCGTTAACTGAGATTGAAGACAAATTTTTTCATCCAAATCATTATATTTCACCGAAATTTTCCCAAATTCCAGTACCAGATTCAAAATATTCGACAACAAAGAAAAGATTGAAGCGTAGTAAAGAGCTTTTTCCTATCATTGAAAAATCCAGCCAAGGAGCATTGAAAATTCTTTGGGATCCTGATATTTTTATTCTTCCACATGCAATTCCCAAAAAAGGAATACATTTCACCTTTAATACTTCAGTTTTCCATCTCAAAAATCATCAAATATTCACTGAAATTTATTCCAATCAGCGAAATTCCGAAATTTGTGATAAATATAAAATGGTGGAATTAAAAAAAGGATAATTCTTGAGGTTCTACCCCGTTTTCAATCAAATAATTATCTATTACTTCATAAGCAGCATGAAATCGATCCATATCCCGCCAACTGATGATCTTCTTTTTTATTATATTATATGTTCGTATTGCATCATTGTAAAAATCAGAATATCTCTCATAGAGTGGTATTCGGGTGGCTAAAATCAAAGCTTCTAATGAGAGGTTAAAAGAACGATTGTTGAATACTTGAGGTAAACGATAGATATTCTTGGAGAGAACTTTTGCTCTGATATTGGGGACTTCACGCCGTTTACATACTGGTCGATCAATAAGCGAAGAAGGCAAATCTAATACTTCACATTCCAAGATCACCCAAGCGCTTTTTAATATAGGAATAGATTCCGTAATAATAAAAGCCGAACGTGGTAATTCATCAATAAAATTCATATGATCCTTACGCCGTAATGCCGCCATAACATATTCAAAAAAATCCTCAGAAAAATTGATGGAAAATCGAACACCTTTACTAAGTAAATCTCGAGTATGAGTATTTGCATATGCATGGATATAAACTTCATCAGTTGGAGTAAAATGAACGCCCATACACGCAGCATTTATTTTTAGATTAGAATCGGGAAAATATGTACATAATATAGATTCATAATTTATGAAAGGTTGAAATTTCAGCAGATCTCCCGAAATTATTGGTTTAGTCGATGCATTCATATATAATTTATTTAACTAAATCGTTAAAAGCTTTTCAGAAAATTAAATAAGTGTTGAGGGTTATGGAAAATGAAAGCAATGCGAGTGGTTGGAATTGATCCTGGTTCTGTTTCATGGGATTTTTACGGTTATGAAAAAAAAAGAAATGCACGAATTTCATTTTTGGATGGTTCAATTCCATCGGAAAAAGTAAAGAAAAATCCAATTGAGATTATCAAAATTCTTAAACAGAATCTGCCAATTGATGCAATTGCTGCCCCCAGCGGTTTTGGCCTACCCTTACGGGAATTTTCTCGAAATAATCCATTAACCCCTAAAGAACTAGAATTAATAACTCTAAGAAAACCGGATGAAACTGAAATCATGGGTCTTCGAAAAGTGGTTAATTTAATTTCTGATTTACCGGCTCGTCTGTTTATTCTCCCTAGTGTAAAGCATTTTCAAACTATACCTCGACATCGAAAGA
>Ga0164318_10002756_pt1 | contig 16417 bp, 15 predicted proteins | sample GuaBasSedimGuay9_FD_113734 | JGI IMG/M metagenome (GOLD analysis project Ga0164318, IMG submission 113734) | Subseafloor sediment microbial communities from Guaymas Basin, Gulf of California, Mexico - Guay9, Core 4571-4, 0-3 cm | ecosystem: Environmental > Aquatic > Marine > Hydrothermal vents...
AGCCCATTGCTGCCGCATCAAACCGTTTATACAAATGCCTTCTCGCATACCCGCATAGGCCGGATTTGAATACATAATTGTTTGTTGATGCTGTGTAAAAACAGACATTTGTTGTGCCGACAGCGTAAGCGTGAACAGGCTGCCCAGAAAAAACAATATGTATCGAAAATGAAGTTTCAATTTCTTTAAAAATAAAGGCTAAAGTAAAAATTTTATCACTTATAACTGATTTCTTATTTCATTTGTTGCGCCAGCAAACTATCTTTTTTATACAGGCAGCTTAAAATCATTCCTGCCAACTACTTCCTTCTTTAAGATAATACTGCTCAATCGCATTGTAAGTTACACCATCCGGGTGAAGTTTACTTTCAAAAAGTGTGATGCTGTCAACCTTAATATCCTGAACAAATACGTCTCGAAATAAATCAATTGTTTGTTGAAATTTGATTTTGTTTTGAACACTTTTCAATCGGCCCAAACTAAGATGCGGAATAAAATTTTGCCTATCAATCGGGAATCCAGTTTCATTCAACTTACTAAATATTTCGTTGGAAAGTGCAAATAGTTGTTTGTTCTCCTCAATTCCAAACCAAATTAGCCTGGGTTTGTACCGGCTGCCAAAAATACCTGTTTTTTTGAGTGTAAGTTTTAAAGGTGACAAATTAGTTACGCTTTTTTTAAAAACCTGTTTGATATCGATCATTTTTTCGAATGGGGTTTCACCAAAGAATTTAATGGTAATATGCATGTTTTGAGGTTCAACCCACCTAATTTTTTCTGTTCGAAGCCGACTTTTTAAATCGGCAAAAACAGATAGAAAATGTGGATCAGGAACTATGTGGATAGCAGCAAAAAGACGTTTCATTTTAAAACAATCGGATAGAAAATGTATTGTCCGACAAAATAAAAGAAAAAGTCACTCACAATAAAAAATATTTTACTTTTGCCGTCTCAAATTTAGTTGGGGGATTAGCTCAGTTGGCTAGAGCGTTTGACTGGCAGTCAAGAGGTCATCGGTTCGACTCCGATATTCTCCACTCACATAATCAACCACTTACAGCCTTTCAAATTGTAAGTGGTTTTTTATTTGCAAACATTTTGCATAACATCTGCTGCTTATATTACCTCTTCTTCCTGTTCCAGACAAATTTCGGCAGTAAAACATATCAAGCTATTTCTTCTCCTACAATATCAATTGCATTATCTTTTCGTGCAAATCCTCTGCACATTTCAGCCCTTTCTTTGTATCGCAAAATCATAATACAATGGAAAGCCGCTCAAAATATTTTATGAAAAGTTGGTTAAGAAGCGACATAGATGGAATAAGATCCTGCCTTGCAGAGGATATTACATATATATACTCCTCATCAAAAATACATATAACAGGGCAGGAGAATATTATCAATTACCTGGATAAAGTTTTTAAAATAAATGGTGACAATGATGTTACGGTAAAACTTCTTCATGTCAATAAATCCCAAAATGAATTCCAACTACTGTATCAATATGTTATGTGGCAGCCTGAACTAACCCTGATGATAAGCAACTTTTTTGTACGGGTTGTTTCAGCTATTGAGCCCAAGGAATTCAATCATCATGTTTCAGTGAAAATTAAAACCAAGAATAATAAAATATATGAAATCAATGTACTTCAGAACGTTACCGTATTGCGCAAAATGCCTGCACAGATAGAACATATGTTTGCATCAGAAAACGGAAACAGAAAAAGAAGATATGAACAATACATTCAGTGAGACAACAAACTACAGCCTTCTTCTTAAAACATCGCAGTGGAAAAGTAAAAGAAAGGCCATAAAATCCAGAGACAAATACAGATGCAAAAACTGTGGCTCAACACACATGCTACAAGTACACCACAAACAATACCATACGTTTAAATCAAATAGGCAACGAAAACTACCTTGGATGTATGAAAACAAATATCTAATCACACTATGCGAAAGCTGTCATCATAACGGACATAAAAAATACAGAATTCCAGTTTTTAACATTTAAATCAAATTATTATGAGTTGGATTACAAAATTATTTGGCAGGGAGAATTCCAATGATGGAAATGAAACAGATGTACTTGAAAAAGCATACAATGATGGAAATGAGCTTGCTGGTTTAGAGGAGGTTTTTGTTGATAGCACCCCCCCGGCTACTGAAAGGACTCCTCAACACACCAGCAAGCTATTGCAATTTTTTAATCGTGATTTTCCAAATCAGGGATTCCAGGATGGGTATTCCAACCATTCAAAGGAAAAGTTGCAGCAGTGTATTCTGAAAATTAAGTCGGATTTCAGGTTCGAGATTGATCAACTAATTAGTAAGAAGCGGGATGAAATACTTAGACTCGCACAAAGCAGAGTCGAAGTGGAAGGTATATCTGATGAAACGGTTGCTAAAATAGATTTGCAGCTAAATCATCATACTAACCAGATTACGGAACTGGAAAGCCAGAAGGCACTTTCTTCTGAAGATGAAGGCTGGGTCATGAAGGTACAACACGAATATCAGAATGGATACGCTAATGGTACAAAGCAGTACTTTGATGAAAATAAGGTTTTAGGGTTTGAGGATATTTTTTAATAGCTATTAAATTATGATGAAATTCAATTGTTTTATAACAGGAGAAGATTTTGAACTTCTGAGAAAGGACACCCCAAAAAGCAAGCAGAAAGTTGTTGCTTTAACCACTGCTTTATTTGTACCCGTATTATTTTGGTTTCTTTCAACTTTCTTATTAGTATTTCACGTGTTTCAGGAACAGTTGTGGGTTGCATTATTGGCAGGGTTCATTGCCTCTTTTTTTATATTTCTTATTGAAAGGATAATAATCATGTCAAACGGTTCAAAAGCCATGATTAGTTTCAGAATAATGATTGGTTTAGTCATTGCTACACTTGGTTCATTAAGTATTGATGAAGTTATTTTCAAGGAGGATGTCGATCAGCAAATGATGAGAGAAGAACAACAAAGAATAAATGAAGGAATTGCAGCAGCCGAACTAAGTTTTGAAGAAAAAATCAACAAACAAGAGGAGCTTGTTGATCAAAAGAATGGTGTCTGGAAAGAAGCGTTAAAAATTGTACAAGCGGAAGCAGATGGCACCGGTGGCAGTGGCACAAAAGGTGTAAGCTCTATAACAAAGTTAAAAATGAATCAAGCTAGTCTACTGGAAGATGACTATAGAAATGAAGAAACTAAATTAGAACAATTGCGGTCATCCCTTGAGAATGAAAAGATTGCAACTCAAACAAGAATAGAACAATCATTTAGCCATAATGCTTTGCTACACAGGATTGATGCCATGTTTGAATTGGTTTTACAGAATCGATTGATGATGGCAGCTTATATTCTATTTACTTTACTATTTCTAGCCATGGAATTCCTGGTTGTTGTCTTAAAGTTGTTTTTACCAAAAACGCATTATGAAAAGAAAAAAGAAGCAATGGAGATTATAGGTGAAAGAAGACTGAATTCCCTGATTGCATTTGATAATACAACATACAAGCCAGATTACAACAATACAAAAGTAAAGAAGGTGAACAAGGAATTGAAAATGATCGGGCTAAATTCAACTCTATTGTAAAGTGTATTCAATTTTTGTTTTAGCGCAAAAAAGTCTGTGTTTTCGACTTTTGGAAGTTTATGATATGTGAAAGAACAAAAACTCAGAAACAAGCTATTAAGTACTATTCCAGTATGGGACAGGTTACAGTAAAGTCCTCCAATTAATAATTCTTCAACGAATTTTTCAACTTCGTGGCAACTTCCTCTCGGAGAGATTCAGGTGAAATAACAGTAACATCATCCCCATAGGAAAGTATATGGGCAATCAGTTCCCGATTAGGTATTACCTCGATAGTAACGGTCAAACCATTTTCATCTTGTTTTGTCTTCTGAGAACCATGTAACGGCTTGGTAAGAATATAAGGCGCACGATTAAGTGAAAAACGAAGCTTTATTTCAACTGGTTCATCATTAAGATTTCGAGTCACCCCAATTACATCATCAAAGTATTCTTTAAAGTCTATTTCTAAATTCACAAATTTTCCACCTACTTCTTCGATTTTTGTTATTCGATCAATCGGGTAGTTTGTCAGACTCTCATAACTATCTATGTGACCAATCAAAAACCACCTGTTATTATATTGCTTTAAATACAATGGATGAAAGAGAGTGACCAAAGGTTCTTCCCGATGAAATGGTTTATACGTAATTTCAAGAACTTGCTTATTAAGAATTGCATAATACAATTTGCTTAGATTTGATAGGCCTTCAAGGTATTGATTTCTGCCAAAATCAATAACCTTTCTTTCAGAATCGGTGAATAGTTCTTCTAATTGTGCAACCAATTCATGCATCCATTCAAATTCGTCCAAGCTGGCAAGTCTTGTAATAACTAACTTTGCGTTTTCAATCTGTTCAAGTTCTATTTTACTGGGAGGTTGGTTAAGGATAGAGAAGCTGGCGTTATCGTATTGATAATATGCTTTTCTGTCAATACGGGGTTTAATAAGCGGAATAGACCAGCCTTCCTTACTTTCCATAAACTTTATATCATATAAAATTTGCCGGCGACTAATGCTAAGAATGGAAGGATCCATCACGTGGAGTTCTTTAAAGCATTCTTCAATAAGGTCGACCATGAAATACTGTTTGCCAACATTACTAAAACATCGGTCAAGAACCTGGTATCGTAAGTAGGCATTTTTCTCTAAGGGCATCTTCCTGTCATTTTCTTTATAAAAATGTAAAAATAATATTAAAACGCAAAACGGCTGCACACTATCAGTGTTACTTTGTAATTGAAAGTAAAAATTAAATTTATACTCCATGATCGATTTTAATAGCATTGAGGACTTAAAAAGGAACGGGTTTAAAGGTTTCAAAAAGGTAAATGACCTCTGGAATAATCGTTCAGACATTCCAAAAGAGAAGGGGGTTTACCTTGTATTAGATCCAAATTTTAATAAACCTGAATACATTATTCCAGGTGTTGGCGGCTTCTTTAAAAACCGGAATCCAAACGTTCCGAACGCAGAATTAGAACGAAACTTTGTTCCAAATTCACTAGTTGTATACATTGGTAAAGCAGGAAGTTTAACAGGTAATGCAACTCTACATTCACGATTAGGGCAATATTTGCGCTTTGGACAGGGGAAAAAAGTAGGACATTGGGGTGGCAGATACATCTGGCAATTAAAAAAATACCAGGAATTGATATTTTGCTGGAAGCCAACCCCGGGCGTAGAACCACGAAATGTAGAAGTTTCAATAATGAATAATTATTCAGATCAATTTTACATGCGACCTTTTGCTAATTTAGTAGCCTAAACAAATATCGACAATTACCATTGCCAATGACTTTACACGAAGCAATAGAATTAGTCCTCAAAGAGCAGCAACAACCAATGTTAGCTCGTGAACTTGCGGATGAAATAAATAAGCGTAATCTTTATCAAAGAGGAGATGGTGGGCCTGTACCACATTCACAAATACTATTGCGAGTACAGAATTATTCAAATTTATTTATTCGGGAGGGCAATAGTATTAACTTGGTGGAACCTGTCTTTCAGAAAAAAGAAGCTGAAAACTTTGACTTTAAAATTCTACAACTATTTGATAGTTTTCGTGGGCATATAGATAGTCGTCAACTTATAGATTCTCTATTGCCGTTATTAGTTTTAAAATATATTAGTGACCTTGATTCAAGCGAAAGAAGTATTTATAATATAGAGTTATCCGATACCACTAATTGGGAAACAATCCTAAACCTTAAGTTTCAAACAGGTGATTCTTTAAATATCTTATTCCATGAATTAGAGCAGCAAAACCCATTTTACACCAATGTCTTTTCTAATTTTGATTACAATGATAGAACAGTAATTAATGACGAGCAATTAAATAGCTTAATCCATCTGGTTACAAATATAGATTTTAATATTCCTAGTTTTATTTTTGGAGATTTTGTTGATGCAATTTTGATTAGGTTAACACGAATGAAAGGTAAATCTGGAGAAGTATCTCTTCAGCCTACAGAATTGACTAAGTTAATGAAACATTTTATTCCAAAAAAGGATAATTTATCTATCTATAATCCTTTTGCAGGATACGCGTCATTTGCTTTAGACCTTCCTAAAAGTGCCAATTACTACGGCCAAGAAATCAATCAAAAGGTTTGGGCTATTGCACGGCTGAGAATGCTAGCCCACGCTCTCAATCATAATTTAAAACTTGCATGTGAAGATTCTATATATCACTGGCGTCCATTCATTAATAACACTAAGTTTGATTTTATTGTTTGTTCACCTCCTTTTGGCGTTAAACTTAACAACAAGGAAAGGCTTAATCTAGAGACCGATCAAAGGTTATTAGAACCATTTATAATCGAGAGCGCAGCAAATTCACTTTCTAATAGAGGCTTGCTAGTCATAACTGGTACACATGGATTATTATTCAGAGTTGGTACTGAGAAACGCATTAGACAGGAAATTATAAGCAGTGATTTATTAGAAATGATAATCGGTTTACCAGGGAACCTTTTTTCAACCACAAGCGTTCCTTCTGTAATTTTAGTTCTGAATAAGGCAAAAACAACTAAGGGGAAGGTCAAATTTATTGATGCTTCGGAGTGCTATAAGCAAGTCTCCAGAGCTCAACGAATTTTGGATACGGATGCGATTATTGAACTCATTAACTCTGATGAATCTAAAACTAATAGAAAAATTGTATCCAATAAAGAGATTGAAAAAAATGAATTCAATTTAAGTATAAATAGATATTTATATACACATTTAGACTTAGAAGTTGAACCTGGGACTAAGCTTTTGCGGTTAGATGAATTATTGGAAGTATATCCAAAGTCCTATAATCAGCAGGTTATCAGTGGTAAATATGTTAGGATACGGGATCTTGCAAATGATCAATTAAATAATGAAATTAATTTTTCAGCTATCGAAACGATTGAATTGCCACCTAAAAGTGTACTACTAAACAAAAATAGTATTTTACTTGCTTTAAGATGGAATACACTGAAACCGACATTTTTTACAGGTTCTGATGAACCAATTTATTATTCTTCGCTTGATATTGGTTCCTATAAGATAGCTCAAAGTCAAATAGATAAGGATTACCTAATTAACGAATTAGCTTCTGATTATGTTCAGAATCAACTGAACAAGTACAAGGTAGGATCTATTGTATCGTCAATTTCAAAAAGTGACCTTGGACGGATACAAATTAAAATTCCATCATTAGAAGAGCAAAAAAGAAAAGTGCTTGAGGCCAAACTAGAATTGATATCGCGAGAAGAAAACAAGATTGTCGAACTTAGGAAGAATTTTGGAATTGATGTTACAGGCCAGAACAGTTTATTAAGACACCAAATTGCCGGAAGATTAAAAAGTACAAGAGGTGCATTTAAAAATCTTAAAGGAATCATTGAACACAAACTACCTCCTTCTTATAATGATTTACTTGAACTTAAAACCAACGCGTCTTCGGCTTTAACCTTCAAGGATTATTTGAGAATTATTGAACGTGATCTAAATACTATTCATCAAACTGTAATAAGGTCAAGTAAAGAAATGGACTTGAGCGAGATGAGTATTACTGAAATTGATGTAATTGATTTTGTTCATCGGTATTATAAAGAATTAAAAGGCAGATCAGAAAACCGATATAATGTTAGGTTTAGCTTTGATCGGGATTCACTAAAGACTAATGAAGTCAACAAAGTATTAATCAAAGGTGACACTGATTTGATTCGGTCAATGTTTGACAACCTGGTAGAGAATGCTGAAAAGCATGCGTTTGATGAAAGTGCATCTATTAAAAATAGGTTAGATATTGATATTCTTTTGGATTTCAACAGAATGGAAATACAAATAGATTTTAGCAATACCGGAAAACCATTCCCAGAAAACTTCAATTTTGACAATTTCATTAATAAAAATAATAAAGCAGGGAAAAATAGAGGAGAGGGGTTTGGTGGCTGGTACATTAACGAGGTAATGAAAATTCATGGTGGCGCGTTAAAATACATTGATGAAACTAGCACAAGTGGTGTTGGAGAAGGATTAGCATCTACTTTTGAACTTCATTTCCCAATAGAAATTCAAAATTATGAGTAAATATAAAGTGTTGTGGTTTGATGATGAGCACGAGGAACTTGAAATAATAAAAGACGATGCGTTGCTTAATGAAATTGAACTTGTTGGTGTCAATAATGCAATGGATGGACTAGAAAAGTTAGACAGTCAACCATTTATGTACGATGCCGTAATATTAGATGGGTTATTCTTTTTGGATAATTCAAATACTGGTGATGCAGTAAATCAAGCTGCTTTCGGTAAAGTTGCAAAAAAACTTAGAAGTTTAAAAGATACTGGTACTGTTATTCCTTGGTTTATTTTTTCAGGACAGCCAAGTTTTGTGAAAGAAACGCACATACTTGTGGATGTTCTATCTGACAAAGACTTTAGCAATGGTAAAGTATTTGATAAAAGCAAAGATGAAGATTTTGAAGAATTATGTAAGGAAATTATTAAAGCTTCAAATGAGATAACAACCACTAGAATCAAACATAAATATTTTAAGGCATTTAAAGTATTTGATAATGATATTATAGATATAAAATACAGGCAAATATTAATTGAAATATTAGCCTGTCTGGAAATGAATGACTATAAAAAGAAAAACCTTAATACAATCCGAGATTTACTAGAAGCAATATTTTTAACTTTAACTTATGAATATGAATGTATTCCTGAATCATTTATTAATAATAGGGGTAATCCAAATCACCAATGGTGTTCTTTGTTTTTTGCAGGTGTAAATGTAGACTTGAGAGATGGTAGCGGAAAAACCTTTAAAATTCCATTTAAAATACCTAGCAACATTTCAAGTAGTATTACATACATAAAAGAAATGTCCAACGGTTTTTCTCATATAAATGATCATGATATTGTAAAAAACGCATATATCAGCTCTACATATTCTATTCTTGAGGTTCTAGAATGGCTTCCAGGATTCATAGATGAGAATTTTGAATAACTAATTCTAACTATGCAAAACTACTGCACACTACCCCCTCATATTTGTAGCATAACAATTAACAAACCGAATTGAAGATGAAAAACCAATCAAAAATTACTTGTCCAAAATGCGGAACCGAAATCGATGTTCAAGATGCGCTGTCACATCAGATGGAAGAAGACATCAAAAAGAATTATGAAGCAAAGCTAGCAGGTGAAAAATTAAAATACGATGCGCAAGCTAAAGCCTTGACAGAGGAAAAGGCTGTATTTGAAGAGAAAAAAAGAAAAGAGAATGAACTCTTTCAAGTGAAACTTGATGAGAGAATCTCCGCTGAGAAAAAACAAATCGAAAGCAGGTTAAAAATCAAAATTGAGGGGGAGCAGGCTGATCAGTTTGACCTTCTACAAAAAGAACTTAACGAAAAATCAGAGAAATTAAAAGAATTAAACAAAAGCAAAGCGGAGATTTCTAAACTTAAAAGAGAAAAAAATGAGCTGAGAGATTCGATTGAGGCAGAAACCCAGGAAGCATTAACAAAAACATTAACAGAAGAAAAAACGAAAATCCGTCAGAGTGAGCATGAAAAGAGCGAACTAGCAATAAAAGAGTTGGAAAAGAAACTTGAAGACCAAAAGAAATTAGTGGGAGAAATGCAACGCAAACAAGAACAAGGTTCAATGCAATTGCAGGGTGAAGTACAGGAACTGGCCATTGAAGATTGGCTGACCAATAAATTCCCACTGGATACCATTGAAGAAATCAAAAAAGGTGTCCGGGGAGGTGATTGCATTCAAACAGTTCATACTCGAAGCAAGCAAAATTGCGGAACAATTTACTACGAAAGCAAAAGAACCAAAGATTTTCAAACGGGTTGGATTGAGAAATTCAAAAATGATATCCGTGATAAAGGAGCTGACATTGGCGTTCTGGTTACCGAAGCAATGCCCTCTGATATGGATCGTTTGGGATTGAAAAATGGTGTCTGGGTTTGTTCGTATGAAGAATTTAAAGGTTTATGCGTAGTTTTACGAGAATCAATCATTCGTGTAAGCAATACGGTGGTTTCCCAGGAAAACAAAGGGGAAAAAATGGTCATGCTATACAATTATCTAACCAGCAATGAATTCAAACTACAGATTGAAGGTATTGTTGATGGATTCAGGCAAATGCAGGCCGACTTGGAAACAGAAAGAAGATCCATTATGGGACATTGGAAAAAAAGAGAAAAACAGATAGAAAAAGTGCTTCTAAACACGACATACATGCATAATTCAATGAAAGGTATCGCGGGAAGTGCTATACAAACTATACCGGCATTGGAGTTAACAGAAGGTGAAAATTAGCTGTGCTTTTAGCAAATAGTTAAAGTTTATTTCACTAATATTGAAAACCAAACAGATATGAAATTAGGATTAGAAAACTTCAGGATATTTTCGAAGAACCAGGAATTCAACCTTGCACCAATTACAGTATTGACCGGGCCTAATAACAGCGGTAAAAGCTCACTGCATAGGGCCATGATATTGATGTCGAATAGTTATAAAAAGAAAAATGGTGAACTTGTGATTGAAGATTTACTATTTGATAAAATAGAAAAAGAGATTGGAGACTTTTCCGCAAACTTTTCATATAAATCGAAATCAGAGGGGCTATCTTTTAAATTCAATTATAAGTCTGATATTTTGGTTGATTCAGAGGTATTCGTAAATTTAAAGTACATCTCTAGCAAAGATTCAAATGGAAGGCTTGGTGAGATTGAAGTTAAAATTAAGCTACCAGATCCTGCTCAAACATATTCTCTTTTTACGATTTCATCTGAGTACAATTGGCATTTTAAAAAATTTCATGCAACTTTTTATTTATTCTTATTGAGCTATTTACGTGCAAAAGGAAGAGAGCAGGAAGATTTGCTGAATATGTGCAGAAAGATCAAGAACCCTAATACAGCCTTAGCTCCTGAAGATGAGAAGTTTATTGAGAACCTATTAAAAAAGGGGTTGGCATTAAACACTAACAAAGGGAAATCATTAGTGCCAGGAGGTGGATTCTCTGAGTCATCACCAATAGGCTGGAATGTATACAGCGAAAAGGCGAAATCAAAACAGCCGTATATACCAGAATTGAAAGCTGCATTAAAGGCTTTTTCAACACCTTTTGACGATTTTGTAATTGCTTCAGATTTCTTAGTAAAAATGAATTCTATCGAATCATTTGGTGATGATTATCAAAAGAACAAACCAGAAATTCCAAAAGACCTAGAAGATTTACTGAAAGATGAGAATATTCTTACACAAGACGATCTAGTTGAAAAGTATAAAGAATTCGAAGCAAATCTATTAGCCAAGTTGATAAAAGCGTTTAATAGTTTTGGCACATTGCTATTGGAGTATAACGAGGAAATAATCCATGTTTGTAGTACACTTAACCTTTTTATCTCAAATAACTTGAGGAACAAAATTCAATGGGAAGACAACCTGGAGATTAGTAATTCCCCTTTAAGCAGCTTTATATTAAAAATACAGGATTGGGGTGACAGAACTACATTCAAAGACTATTCTGTGGGCGATGTAAAGAATAATCCTAAAGGGTTACTAAATGAATCACTTAATCAAGCTGCGAATATATTAGATATAATATTCAACGAGTTTTTATCCAATCTTGGACGTTTTATTGGGAATACAAAAGTGTTATTGCTTAATTCTGCTCATGACCGTCATATTATTTTTGACCAGGAAACTAAATTTGAAACAGCATATTCGAACTATGCAAAAAATAGATTTGAAAAAAGAGAAAATTCCGAACAAGAAAAATTCATCAAACACTGGCTAAAGGCCTTCAATTTGGGAACTTCAATCGAGATCGAAAAAATTATGGCAGGGAAGGAACTAATTGGTGCGGAGTTTTACCTTAAGAAAGGAAGACGAAAAGTTCCTTTGGGTGATAACGGTATGGGAACAAATCAGTTACTGTTGTTAATCTTGCAATTAGCTACTTCATTGAAAAAATCACGGTTTTTACTTGAAGAGCCCGAATCAAATCTGCATCCTGCTTTTCAAAGCCAACTTGCTGATTTGTTTATTGACGCACACAAAAAATTTGGCCACACCTTTCTTGTTGAAACACACAGCGAATATTTCATAAGAAAACTACAATTCCAAACTGCAAAGCAAGAAATAAGTCCTGATGATACACAGATTTATTATTTCCACCATCCTGATATGGTACCCGAAGGGGAAACCCAAATAAAGAAATTGAATATTAGAGCTGATGGGATGATGGATGATGATTTTGGTAATGGTTTTTTTGATGAATCTACCAGACTTACAATTGACTTGCTTAAAATTCAAAACCAAAATTAAATGCTTAATACAGTATTGGATTACGAATTATTTGAAGACTTTTTTCAGAACCAACCTAAACCGATTCCGCTGGGAACTGAAGAAGAAAATAAACACTGGTATTCGTTATGGGATTTTTTAAAGTCTAAGTCAGATGTCACGATAACAAACTATAAGAACCAGAAGAACCTTTTTCTAACAAGTTTAACAACAGGAAGAAAAGGAACAAGGTGTAACCTGTCTTCCCATTTTAGAAAACCACAGGAAAATAAATTTTTAGTGACGAATCCATATTCAGTTTATTTTCTGAATGAACCATCGATGGTGTCGAAGAATAATTATAAAGACAAGAATGGATTACTCTTAGGATTTAAAGAAGATTATTTTGAAAAATGGTTGGAATTAGGGGTTGTTAATAAAGACAAAATTATACCAGTACGGAAGAATAAAAATTGCAAGTTTAAAAGTTGGTCTGATCTCGATGAGTATATACTGCCATTTACTGATATGGTTTTTGTTGACAATTATATTTTTGACTTCCGTGTAATCGAGGATAATTTAATTGAAATTATTAAAAGGTTTGATAATCGAAACCCAGTTCCTTTCAACTTATTGTTTTTTTCATTTATTGGCAATGAAGGGTATGAATTGGATATTGATTTGCTAGAAGAAAAACTGATAGTGCTATTCTTAAACAACAATATTAAATGTAATCTCAGTATTGTTCTTGCGCCATTCTGGCTTAAAGAACACGACAGAAATATTTTTACTAATTACCTAAGAATCAATTCACAGGATTCATTCAATTATTTCAAAAATGATGGTACGGTTAGGACCAAAGGAACCGAAATTAAATTTGATTCAATGGCTGAACCTGTTAATTTTAATGCAGCAAAAGTAGTCTTGAGCAGCATAAAATCTAAGATCAAGTCAATCAAAGGATATCCAAATAATGGAAAATATCTAAAAGGAGATTTAAAAAACAGATTATTAACAGCATAAGAATTCAACACATGATAACCGGACACCTCAAATCACAAGTTGATAAAATATGGGAAGCCTTCTGGACAGGTGGCATCTCGAACCCTTTAACGGTAATTGAACAATTTACCTATTTGTTGTTTATCCGAAGGATGGATGAGAAACAGCAGTTGGAAGAAAAAAAGGCCAATATAATTGGTGTGCCGCTGAGCAATCCCATTTACACCAAAGAACAATCAGAACTGCGTTGGAGCTCGTTCAAAAACAAAGATCCTGAAAGCATGTTTGTATTGTTTACCAAGCCTCAGGCAGGTGGACTTACTGTTTTTGAGCATATGAAAGAAGTAGGCGATGTGGGTGGCGTTTTTGCTACTTATATGAAAGGGGCAACTTTTATGATCCCCACACCCAAACTGCTCGACCAGGTGGTACAGATGATTGGCAAAATCAAAATGGAAGACCGCGACACCAAAGGCGATCTGTATGAATACCTGCTTTCAAAAATTGCCACTGCCGGAACCAACGGGCAATTCCGCACGCCCCGCCATATTATTAAAATGATGGTGGACATGACGGAACCCAAAAAAGAAGATACCATTTGCGACCCTGCCTGCGGTACGGCAGGTTTTCTGGTAGCTGCCGGAGAATACGTACACGATAACCACCCCGACTGGTTTCTTGAAAAAGATTTCAGAAACCACTACAATTCGGATATGTTTACCGGAATTGAGTTTGACGCCACCATGCTGCGTATTGGTGCCATGAACCTGCAATTGCACGGCATCGAAACACCGGTGCTGATTGGCAAAGATGCCCTGAGCGAAGGCAATGGCGATTTACGGGAAGCGTTTTCACTGGTACTGGCCAATCCGCCTTTTAAGGGCAGCCTGGATTACGATAGTGTGGAATCCTCCCTGCTGAAAACGGTAAAAACCAAGAAAACCGAACTCTTGTTTTTGGGTTTGATGCTACGGATGCTGAAAACAGGCGGACGCTGTGCGGTAATCATTCCGGATGGTGTGCTGTTTGGCAGCTCCAAAGCCCACAAACAAATCCGGCAGGAGATTATTGAAAACCACAAGCTGCAAGCCTTAATCTCGATGCCCAGCGGAGTGTTTAAACCCTATGCCGGTGTAAGTACTGCTGTGCTATTATTTACCAAAACCGGAACCGGCGGAACCGATAATGTTTGGTTTTACGATATGAAAGCCGATGGCTACAGCCTTGACGACAAACGTGCCGAAACAAAGGACAACAACATTCCTGATATTATTAGTCGTTATCAAAAGCTTCATGACGAAAAGGAGAGAACACGAACCGAGCAAAGTTTCCTTGTCCCGTTTTCAGAAATTAAGGCAAACGACTGGGATTTATCCATCAACCGCTACAAAGAAATTGTGTACAAGGAGGTGAAATATGACCCGCCTGCTAATATTATTTCCGATATTAAAGCCCTGGATACTGAGCGGACAAATGCGCTAAAAATGTTGGAGGAGTTGTTGGGATGAAAGAGAGTTATTTTCTAAAAGATATAATTGAAAAACCAATCACCGGGGAATGGGGAACTGAAGGTGATAATGTCAATGTATTAAGAACAACAAATTTCACAAACGAAGGAAAACTCAAAACAAAGGAGGTTGTTCAACGAAATATCGATAGACGTAAAATTGACAAAAAAAAATTACAACATGGAGATATAATAATTGAAAAATCGGGTGGCAGTCCCACTCAGCCAGTTGGGAGAGTAGTATATTTTAACCTTACTGGAGAATATTTGTGCAACAATTTCACATCGATTTTAAGACCGAAGCAGGAAATTGTTTATCCAAAATATCTTTTATACATTCTTTTTGCGTACCATAATTATGGATTGACATCTGCTTTTCAAAACAAAACTACGGGTATAATTAATCTTCAATTGGGGAGATATATTGCTAATCTCAGAATCCCCCTCCCCCCACTCCCAACCCAAAAAAAAATAGCCGCCATATTAGACGAGGCCGACAAAATCCGCCAGCTCAACAAACAACTCATCCAAAAATACGATGAGCTCACCCAGTCGTTGTTTTTGGATATGTTTGGGGATCCAGTGACGAATCCGAAGGGGTGGGATGTGATAACAATAGTAGACTTAGTTAGAAAGGACAAATGGTCATTAAAAAGAGGCCCTTTTGGAGGTGCTTTGAAAAAAGAGATTTTTGTTGATGAAGGATACCTTGTTTATGAACAGTACCATGCTTTAAATAATGACTTCACTTTTGAACGATACTATATTGATGAAACAAAATTCCAAGAATTAATAGCTTTTGAAGTTAAGTCTGGTGATATCATTGTTAGCTGTTCTGGTGTTTATTTAGGTAAACTTGCGGTTATTCCGGAGGGTGCGAAAAAAGGTATTATCAACCAAGCCTTGCTCAAAATATCCCTAAATGAGCACAAAATGAGAAATGACTTTTTCCTATTCCATTTCACACAAAAGAATTTTAAGGAAACATTTTTTGAATCTAATCGAGGCGCTGGCATTCCTAATTTTCCCCCTATGTCTGATTTCAAAAAATTTCCATTTATATACCCTCCAATTCATCTTCAAAACCAATTTGCAAAACGAGTCCAAGCCATTGAAGCCCAGAAAACCCAGGCACAGTCCGCTTTACAAAAGTCGGAGGATTTGTTTAACAGTTTGTTGCAAAGGGCGTTTAAGGGGGAGTTGGTGGTATGAGAAAAGCAAAGGAAATAGAACTTCGGTGGACTTATCCAAAAGAGATGAATGCCGCCTGGGAATCAGATGATTCCTATGGACGAGGGATATATCAAATCACCAGGTGGTTTGGCGATAATGAATCATTGATATACATTGGCCTCGTAAAGAAAAAGAACAGGGATTTTTACATCAGGTTAAACGAGCACTGGAAATGGCTGGAAAACCTTAGAAGCTGTCTAAAAACGAGAAATTAACTTTGCTATGTGAATAACAAAAAGAAAAGTCACCGCTATTACAAGAATAAGTTCAGATAATTAAGGTTCACTAAAATCTTAATAAAAATGACA
>Ga0164318_10002757_pt1 | contig 16416 bp, 13 predicted proteins | sample GuaBasSedimGuay9_FD_113734 | JGI IMG/M metagenome (GOLD analysis project Ga0164318, IMG submission 113734) | Subseafloor sediment microbial communities from Guaymas Basin, Gulf of California, Mexico - Guay9, Core 4571-4, 0-3 cm | ecosystem: Environmental > Aquatic > Marine > Hydrothermal vents...
GGATTACCAGGATTGCTTTTTGATAGGATAACAGGATTACCAGGATTGTTTTTTTGACAAGATAACAGGATTAACAAGATTGCTTTTGGCAGGATATACATGATTGCTTTATAACAGAATAACAGAGTTTACTCTCTCACCTTCTTATAAACTCATATTTTTGCCCTATATTTTGAATTTTGAATCTTGTTCCTTGTAAGATGGATCGATGGTCAACAATCTATAATCGAAGAAATTCGTATTCACTTCGATTGTTCACATGTTCGATATTCGTTATTCAAAGACTTGTCACTTGAATATCAATGTATAAATCATTACATTAAGAAGATATAATAAACACTAATTGACGAGGTGATTTTATGGCTGAATCAAAACGACTCATTGCATTGGATGTATTCAGAGGGGCAACAGTGGCTCTGATGATACTTGTGAATAATCCCGGGAAATGGGGTGCTCAATATGCTCCTTTAGAACATTCTGCATGGCACGGTTGGACTCCAACGGATTTTGTCTTTCCATTCTTTTTGTTTATTGTTGGTGTCGCCATGGCTTTTTCTTTTAGAAAATACGATTATAAATTGAATAAAAATGCGACGAAAAAGATCATTAAACGGACTCTGATAATTTATGGATTGGGAATCTTTTTGGGTCTCTTACACCCGGTTTCCGGTAGTACTTTTGGTGAAGCGATGGGTAATCTTTTTGGCAATTGGCGTTTGGTTGGTGTGCTGCCAAGGATTGCTCTCTGCTATTTATTTGCCTCATTATTGGTTTTGAAATTTAATAAAAAAACAGTGATGTGGATCGCCGGAGGCATTCTTGTAGGTTACTGGATTCTCTTGGCATCGACCGGTGGGTTTGGCATAGAGGATGTTCTTGTACGTAAAGTGGATCTTGCCATTCTTGGTGACGGCCACATATACCACGGTTATCGTGATAGTATGGGTGCACGCATTGCCTTTGACCCCGAAGGCTTACTCAGCACGCTCCCGGCCATTGTTACAACGATCCTGGGATACTTTACCGGCATGCTGATCCTTGCAACTCCCGATAAAAAGGAACTAGTCAAAAAAATGCTCATTCGTGGTGCTGCTTTTGTTGCACTCGGTCTCTTGTGGGGACTTTTCTTCCCGATCAATAAGCCGATCTGGAGCTCATCATATGTGATCTTGATGGGTGGCTGGGCTATGTTGTTCTTAGGTGTTTCCATTTTACTGATCGATGTTTTAGGCTGGAAGAGCGCAACTGAACCTTTTGTTGTTTTTGGCTCAAATCCCTTGTTCATTTTTGTTTTATCTTCCATTTATACAAGACTGCTTGTGTATATAAAATATATACCGATGAATGGTGCCATAGTCAGCACTAAGTCTTGGCTATTTGCGAAATTTTTTATGCCAATGGCTGATTATAGCCAAATTAATGCATCATTACTTTTTGCATTAACGACTATCACCATTTTTTGGGCGATCTCACTCATTTTGTATCGCAAGAAGATTTTTATCAAAATTTAAAAGGAGCACTTAATGAAAAAAATATTAAGTCTGCTAATAATAGTAACCCTTTGTTTTGCAGGGCAACCAAAAGTTAAATTAGGTATTGATGTTCTTGAAGAAAGAGGATTTGATATTCTTAAAGATAAACGTGTTGGGTTGATTACAAATCCAACGGGCGTAAGTCAAGATCTGCGTTCTACGGTTGATATTTTATTTAATGCTCCGGAAGTTAATCTGGTAGCCCTCTTTGGTCCCGAACATGGTGTCCGCGGTAACTTTGGAGCAGGTGAAAGAATTGAAAATGCTGTAGATCCTGTTACCGGTGTCACAGCCTATTCATTATATGGAAAAAATAAACGACCGACACCGGAATCTTTGGAAAATATTGATGTGTTGGTGTTTGATATCCAAGATATCGGATGTCGTTCTTATACCTACATCAGCACCATGGGTCGTTGTATGGAAGCCGCAGCTGAAAATAATGTGGAATTTGTTGTACTGGACAGACCCAATCCCCTAACGGGAAATATTGTTGAAGGCGCAACTGTTAAAGAAGGTTTTTTCTCGGGAGTTAGTGCTTACAAAATACCCTACGTTCATGGGCTGACAATCGGTGAATTGGCGATGGTTTATAATGAAGAAGGTTTGTTGAGGAATGGAGATAAATGCGACTTGACCGTTGTGCCCATGAAAGGCTGGAAAAGAAAAATGGCTTTCGAAGATACCGGTTTAAGCTGGGTCCCTTCATCACCACATATCCCGGAAGGCAATACGCCGCCATACTATGTGGCAAGCGGTATTCTGGGTGAGCTCTACCAAGTCAATATTGGTGTAGGATATACCTTTCCCTTTAAATGTTATGCGGCAGAATGGATAGATGCTCAGGAGTTGGCAGATGCTATGAATGCGCTTGACCTTGAAGGTGTTGTTTTTCGTCCTATCGCCTATACTCCATACTATGGTGTAGATAAGGGCAAAGAAGTTCAAGGTGTTCAAATTCACATCACAGATTTTAGAAAAGTGGAACTCATGTACCTGCAATTCCGTTTTATGGAGGTACACCATCAATTATATCCCGAACATGATCTGATCGAAATGGGAAAAAATCGCTGGCATTCAATGGATATCGTTTGTGGAACGGATGAAATCCGCAAGACCTTCCAGAAAAACTACAAATTTGCAGATATTAAACCAATATTTGAACGTGATGTAGAAGAATTCAAGAAAATGTCCAAAAAATATTATATGTATAAATAAGGAAAATAATGAAAAAATTACTCAGTATTATTTTATTGATTTGTTTGTTAACAGGAGCAATATTTGCCGAAAACAATCGTGAATGGCGCGCAATATGGTCCATTACCTGGAACCAATTTTCGGCAGGTGCTTCTACAGAAACATTGAAACAAAGAACCCGTGATATTCTTGATAAACATGTAGAAGCCGGCATGAATGCTGTCTTGTGGCAGGTTAGACAGGGAGGAACGGTATACTATCCTTCTGCCATTGAGCCATGGGGCTCTTATCTTGGCTATACAGATCCCGGATATGATCCTTTGGCATTTGCAATTGAAGAAGCCCATAAACGCGGGCTGGAACTACATGCCTGGTTCAATACCTTTCATTGTTCAAGCAATCAGGAAGGTGCTCCGGCTGTAGAACATCCTGATTGGGTTTGTCGTGATGGCTATGATCATCCCATGGGCAGTTCCGAGTCTTTATCTCCGGGATTAAAAGAAGTACGCGATTATACTGTGAGTTTGGTTGCTGAAATAGTAAAAAATTATGATATTGACGGAATTCATTTTGATTATGTTCGCTGGAACGAATATGATAATACTGAAGCCAGTATTCTTTTTGCCCAATATGCCGAAGATAATGATCTTCCGGATGGCGAATTCCCTCCGGGTATGGAAGAATACTTACAAAACAGAGAAATGGCTTCTCAATCTAATCGGACTCCCTTAGCCCCTTCTGCAAGTAATCGCTATCTTTTTGACGCGCTTCACCCCGAAAGCGCCGGTATCCCGGATAGCACGGATTTATTTCCGGATGCAACACCGGGTGTAAAATTTGCCTCTTGGGGCGATTGGCGCCGGGGTGCTACCAATGTGTTCATTAAAGCTGTTCATGATACTGTTCAGCAAATAAAACCATGGGTTAAAGTTTCACCGGCTGCTTTGGGACGACATAGAGCAGGCAGTTGGAATGGCTATTATAGCACATTCCAGGATGCTGCAAGATGGTTAAATGAAGGCTGGGTAGATATGATTACTGCCATGAGCTATCATTGGAAAACCGGAAGAGATTTAAAATACGAACTGGAATCAGACTGGTATCCCTACCTAACAAAAGGTATAGCAGATGGACGTTATTATTCACCCGGTCCCCCTTCATATTTATTAAGCACTTGGGGCCAGCATCAGAATATCATTTCAATTGTTCGTTCACTTCCATGGGTTAAAGGCTTTCAGTTTTTTGCATATACGAATTGGAAAGATTCACCCTATGCTTTAGAAAGTTCTCATACCGTTTTTGCACAGAAGACAAAACACCCAAGTTATGCATTTTTAAATAGTGATGTGCCTGCAGCACCTACCCTTAATATGGTGAAGAATACCGATAGTTCATATACATTGACAATTACGCCTGCTGCAAGTGTTACTGAAAACCAATGGTTTGTTGTTTACCGTGAAAGAACATCATCTATTAATGTTGACAACAGTGAAATAGTCAAGATCGTTTTTGCAGATAGCGCATTTACTTATGATGTAAATTTTGATGGTCTTCAATTAAGCAATACAAAATATTATTACGCCGCTTCAATGTGTAACCGTTACTGGATTGAATCGGAACTTTCGTCAGTCGTCAGTACTGACAATTTGCCCATATTGCCACCTCAGGTCATAGCTCATGATCCTGCTTCAAACGAAACGGAAGTTCCTAACAACCAAGTCGTAAGAGTGGAATTTAATAAAAGTATGAATGCCGCAAGTATAGCGGATAATTTAACGATAACACCTGTACCGGAAAACCTCAGTCTGCAGTGGGATAATCCCACATGGGTAAAAGATGATCACTTGATCTTAAATATTTCTGCTTCATGGGAATTTAATACAACTTACACGGTTACTTTCGGTGCATTGACTACAGATCAAATAGATCTTCAAATTGATGGGAATAAAGACGGTACGGGTGGAGATGCTTATTCCTTTGCTTTTACGATTTCGGGTGCTGATGAAGAGGCACCTGTTATTACTTACAATTACCCGGTACAGGGAGATTTTGATATAGATACCGATCTTCCCGTTTCGCTGATATTTAACGAAAAAATAGATTATTCCACATTGGTTGACAAATTTAAATTCTACTATGCCGGTTATGTTATTACTCCATCTTATACAGCTTATACCGGGTCTGACAATCGCAGTCATGTCAATATCAAACCTAATTCATTTTTTCCTTCAAATGAGATTGTCACATTAGAATTAGAGGCAGGTATTACCGATACCGCGGGTAATGCGATGACAAGTCAAAGCATAAGTTTTACAACTGACAGTTCCATGTATCTTGGCCGTAAGATGATCGATAATTTTACGGGCATATATGAATGGAAAACACCAACATATAGTGGTTCAACAGTCGGAATAAACAGTACATCATCTTCATCAACTATTCAGTCAACGAATCGCGTTTCTGGATTTGCTCCCGATTATAAGGCTTTAAAGATTGTTCTTGTTCCTACGCAGGCAGATTGGTTTGCCCGTGTTCATAATGCGGATCTTAAAAACAATGCTAACCTAGATACATCTATGGTCTTGCAAGCTTATGTCTATGGTAATGGAAACAGATACAAATTCCGCTTTAGTATTAATGAAAGAGGAGGTGCCAATAGTTTTGAAGTTTCGACATGGTATACCGTTGATTGGATTGGTTGGAAACTGGTTGAATGGGATATTCACGATCCTTCTCAATTCGGGGTATGGGGCAGTATGACAGGTGGTAGCTTAGATGGGACTTCCTATGGATATGAATCTATTCAGTTTATACCGGGAAGTGAACATCCGGAAGATGTTGTTACTTTTTATATCGATCAGCTTAGGATGGTAAATAAACAAGAGGGTACATTCCCCGAGAATCACCCACCTGTAATCGAAGCTATTTCAGACACAAGTGTTGCACCCTCTACATCAATTTATTATTACGCCGCATATAGCGATCCGGATCCCATGGATATTCTCACAATGAATGTTATTCCTGATACATCGGCAATAAGTGTAAGACGATATTCAAATCCTGCTGAAAAATTCAGACTGAAAGCCAAAAGTGATTATGAAGGCGTAAGCAATATCATGGTTATTGTCAAAGATAATGGTATTGGCGAACTTGCAGATACCGCTTCTTTTAAGATGACGATAACAAGCAGTTCTGTTATTGATATTCCGGATGGCTTTAAGGTATATCCTAACTATCCGAATCCTTTCAATCCTGTAACGACCTTGCGTTTTGATCTACCTTCGAGCGATAAAGTTCGGGTTGAGATATTCAATACGCGCGGACAACGGGTTGCTCTTCTTGCAGATCGGCATTTTGAAGCCGGTTCATGGAATTTAAATTTCGATGCTTCATTTTTAAGCTCGGGCGTGTATTTCTATAAGATCACAGCGGGGGAAGAAATGATCGTGAATAGGATGACGCTCTTGAAATAAATGTTCTTGGAACATTATAGCTCTGTACGGAACAGGCATGTCTGTTCCGTACTTTTATTATTTAATAAATTTTTCTTATTTTTAACAATATTCTGTAAAAAGGCGGTGGATTTTATTCTCATTTTCACTATATTTACACATTGTTAATTAGGTAGAGATTTACCGTATTTCAATGGGAGATAAACATTGAAGCTATCGACATTTAAAAAAGGTCTTCACGCTGAAGATTACAAGTATTTCAGTCACGACAAGGCCATAGAGACCTTGCCACTGCCGGATGATGTTTACATCCCGCTGCAACAACATATTGGCGTTACCTGTGAGCCCCTGGTACAAAAGGGCGATAAAGTAAAAACAGGCCAGATCATTGCCAACACAAGCTCCTATGTCTCCGCACCCGTTCATTCGAGTATTACCGGCGTCGTTAAGGATATAGAAAAATATTATCACCCTCTTGGTATGCGCTCAACAATGATCCACATCAAGCGCGAAGGTGAGGAAGAATGGGAGCTTCTTGAAAAAGTTGATGATTGGAAATGGGCACCCAAAGAAAAATTACTTAATACCATCCGTAATGCCGGAATTGTCGGACTTGGCGGAGCGACTTTCCCTACTCATGTAAAATTAAATCCCCCGGAAAATAAAACTATAGATTCTTTTATCTTGAATGGTGTAGAATGTGAACCTTATTTAACCTCCGATGATCGTTTAATGATCGAACAGACAGACAAGATCCTTCTTGGCATGGCGATCATGATGCATATTCTGGATGTTAAAAAAGGGTATATTGGTATTGAAAACAACAAACCCGAAGCTATTGCGCAGATGCAAAAACGCGTAGTTGAGCTCGGGCATCCTTTCACTGTTGTTCCTTTGAAAGTAAAATATCCTCAGGGCGCGGAAAAGATGCTGATCTATTCGATTCTAAAGCGAAAAGTACCTTATGGTAAACTTCCAATGGACGTGGGTGTGGTTGTTAATAATGTTGCAACGGCTTATGCTGTAACTGAAGCTGTAACAGAAGCTAAACCATTGGTCCAACGAGTGGTTACTGTGACGGGTGACGGTGTTAATGAACCGAAAAATCTAATGACACGTCTGGGGACGCCGTTTAAAAATCTATTTGATGCATGTGGGAATGTCAAAAATGACGTTCACCGCATTTTTATGGGCGGTCCCATGATGGGAATGACCCAGTATCATTTGGAATCACCGGTCGTCAAAGGCAGTAGCGGTATTGTAGCCGTTACCGGTGAGTTAGTTGAAGAAATTACTACATTTCCCTGTATTCGCTGTGGCGCATGTGTACATGTTTGCCCAATGAACCTTATGCCTATACGTTTATCAAAGCTTTCTCAAGCAAAAGAAGTTGAGAAATTAAATGAATTTGGTATTATGAATTGTATTGAATGTGGTTCTTGTTCCTTTGTTTGCCCCGCAAATATTCCTATAGTACAATGGATTAAGGTTGGAAAAATTCGGGTAAGAGAAGCGGCAGCGAAAAAGTCAAAGGAGAAAGCATGACAGAAAAAACGTCTGCTCCGGAAGAATTAAAAAAAGAAGTACAACTCGATGTTACTCCGGAAAAAGAAATAAAAAAACCGATCGAGAAAAAACCAAAGCCAAAACCGGATCCACGACGTCGTCTGTTTAAATCGGATAGAATGACCATTGTTGCTCCGGCACCACATAACAAAGGAAAACAATCGGTTCCTCGCATTATGTACACTGTTATTGCGGCCCTTTTACCTGCTTTGATCGTTTCACTCATGTTATTTGGCACCAAAGCTATGGTTACAATCTTAGTGGCTGTTTTTGCTGCTATGGTTGCAGAGTATGTCTGTAATAAGATCATGAAAACCGGACTAACCATTGATGACGGATCGGCTATCTTGACCGGTATTCTTTTAGCCATGACACTTCCACCTACGTTCCCGATCGCAGGAACAGCCTTAGGTGCAGTTGTTGCCATTGTCTTCGGGAAACAGGTTTTTGGTGGTTTGGGTGCGAATATTTTTAATCCCGCATTACTTGGCCGTGCATTTCTGCAGGCAAGTTTTCCGGTTAAAATTACAACATGGACATTACCGGCCTTTGCAAGTGCGGGATCTCATTTCGAGATAGCCACATCAAAAGCTGTTGATACGGTAACAGGAGCTACGCCTTTGGGACTTATGAAGTTTGAAGGTATAGGCACACATCTTAAACCGCTGCTTTTGGGAAATGTCGGGGGATGTATAGGTGAAACCTCTGCCATAGCCTTATTGGTTGGTGGTCTTATCTTAATCATATTGAGATATGTTGATTGGCGAATTCCCCTAAGCTATATCGGGACTGTTTTTGTATTTAGCGGTGTTTTATGGCTGATAAATCCGGAAATTTATCCCAATCCGCTCTTTATGGTTTTTTCGGGAGGCTTGATCCTGGGTGCTTTCTTTATGGCGACCGATATGGTCACCTCGCCGATCACACCCCTTGGTACCTGGATATATGGTATTGGTATGGGAATTGTTCTTGTTGTCATTCGTGTTTGGGGCGGTTTGCCCGAAGGTGTGATGTATTCAATATTATTTATGAACGGACTTGTACCTTTGCTGAATCGCTGGACGCGACCGAAATATTTTGGTGAGATCCAGGAAGAAAAGAAAAAGAATTAGAGGAATCATATGAATAATACGGCTAAGATCATTATTGTATTGACCTTAATCACAGTTATATCCGGCGCGGTTTTGGCTGTGCTTGATGGCTATACAAAACCACGGATCGATGCATATAAAAATAAAGTCATGAATGAGGCTATTCATGAGGTTCTCCCTCAAAACGTAAAAGTAAAAACGATCAAAAAAACAGTTAAAGAAAATGGCGAAGAACTAGAATATGTATTCTATGAAGCAAAGAAAAATGATCAAATAGTGGCCTATGCTTTTCAAGTAGCCGGTGGTGGGTTTCAAAGTGAGCTGGTAATAATGGTCAGTGTTACGCCGGATTTTTCAGAGATTATCAATGCAAAAATATTGGCACAGGTAGAAACACCCGGACTCGGAACGAAAATTGAAAATGATCCTTCAAACAAGGATAATCCCACATGGTTTATAGATCAATTCAAGGGATTGAAAATAAACCCTGAAATTACCTATGTTAAGAATGCAAAACCTTCCGGGAATACGGAAATACAGGCGATTACAGGAGCAACCATTTCATCTGCGGCAATAGTCAGAATATTGAATACCGAAATAAAAAAAGCAAAAACCGTGTTGGATAAATAAAGCAATCATTGCGTTTGGAGAATAAATATGAAAGAAAAAACCGCAATACAAGAATTTGTAAAAGGGATATGGGATGAGAATCCTGTTCTCGTGCAATTGCTTGGGCTCTGTCCAACACTTGCTGTAACCGTTTCTGCGGAAAATGGACTTGCCATGGGGTTGGCAGCCACCTTTGTGTTGCTTAGCTCCAGTTTTCTGGTTTCGATGTTCCGCAAAGTTATACCGGGACAGGTTCGCATTGCAGCCTATATTGTAATCATTGCAACATTTGTAACGATCGCTGATCGATTTTTAGCAGCTTTTGCTCCTGATATTTCAAAAAGTCTCGGCCCATTTATTCCGCTGATCATTGTGAATTGTATGATCCTTGGCCGCCAAGAAGCATTTTCTTCCAAGAACGGTATTTGGCGTTCCCTGATGGATGCCCTGGGGATGGGTTTGGGTTTTACTCTAACACTTCTTGTACTGAGCTCCATTCGTGAGATCCTCGGTTCAGGGACATGGTTTGGAATGAACATTATGGGGGAATCTTTTTCACCTTGGGGTGTAATGATTTTACCACCGGGCGCTTTTTTTGCACTGGGCTGTTTGATTGCCGGAGCAAATTGGATCAATTCTAGGAGAAAAGCATGAATTTACTCATTATCTTTATTGGCGCTGCGCTGATCAATAACTTCGTCTTAAGCCAATTCCTCGGTATTTGTCCTTTTGTGGGAGTATCCAAGAAAGTGGATTCCGCTTTCAGTATGGGAATGGCAACTACTTTTGTCATGGTGATCGCAGCGATGGTGACATGGTTGGTCTATAATTTTATCCTTGTACCCTTTAATCTTCAGATCCTGGAATATGTTGCTTTTATTCTTGTTATTGCATCACTTGTTCAATTTGTAGAAATGTTCATTCGTAAAGTGAGTAAACCACTTTACGATGCATTAGGTATTTTTCTACCACTGATCACAACGAACTGTGCAATTTTGGGATTGGCATTGAATTCAGTCCTTAAAGAATATAATTTTTCCGAAACGCTGATTTACGGTGTGGGCGCAGGAATTGGATTTACACTGGCGCTAGTTATAATGGCCGGTATTCGAGAAGAACTTGAACTTGTAAACGTACCTAAATCTTTTCAGGGCGCTGCAATCACAATGATCATTGCGGGAAGTCTTGCTTTAGCATTTATGGGCTTTGCAGGGTTAATATAAGGAAGAATGATGGATATACAATCAATACTGATTGCAGCAGGAAGTATGGGAGGACTAGGCTTACTTTTTGCCGTTGTATTAGCGATCGCCAATAAAAAATTACATATTGAGGAAGATCCCCGTATCACAGAGATTATGGATGTGATCCCCGGTGCAAATTGCGGCGGGTGTGGTTACCCTGGATGCCAGGCTTTTGCAAACGCTGTAGCAAAAGGTGTCGCGTCCGTTGATGGGTGTCCGGTGGGTGGAACTGAAGTTGCCGAACAAGTTGCCAAGATTATGGGTGTTGAAATTACCAGTGGTGAGAAAGAGGTTGCTCAATGTCAATGCCAGGGCGGACTTGAAGAGATCGCATATCAGGGCGAATATCTAGGTGCTCAATCCTGCATTGCCGCTACACTTGTTTCCGGCGGAAAAAAATTGTGTGAATTTGGTTGTTTGGGACTAGGAGATTGTGCTGCAGCCTGTCCTTTTGACGCTATTATTATATCAGAGAATCGCTTGCCGGTTGTAGATGAAGAAAAATGCGTTGCATGTGGCAAGTGCGTAGATGTTTGTCCCCGTGACCTTATGGAATTACATCCTTTATCACACAGGACCAAAGTTCTCTGTAATAATCATGATATTGGGCGCTATGCTACAAAAGTCTGTACCCGCTCTTGTATTGCTTGCGGTGCATGTGAACGAAAATGTCCCTTTGATGCGATTCATGTGATCGATAATCTGGCAACGATCGATTACGAAAAATGTAAGCATTGCGGTTTATGTGCAACTGTTTGCCCAACCTCAGCGATTGAACACGTTAAAAAGGAAAGAAAACCAAAACCAACGCCTCCTCCTGCATCTGCAGAATGAGTCAAAGAATAGGAAACATGTAAAGACGTGATTTGTCGCGTCTCTGCATTTATAGGTGACAGATGCCTACTAACGGAATTATAAAAGAAAAAAAGGGCAACAAGGTCTTTATAGAGATCAAAGAGAACATGGATGTTTGCCGTGGGTGTGCCGCTCACGCTTTATGTGGGAAAAAAGATTGTACCGAAATACAAGTTATCTTAAATGATCGTGAAGATCTGAAGGCGGGAGATAAGGTCGAGATCGAGGAAAAAGAAAATATTCTGATAAAAACATCACTTTTGGCTTACGGGATTCCATTGGTATTTTTTGCTGCCGGGATTCTTCTTGGTGCTTTTATCCCCGAGATGCAAATTCCTAAAGAATTGTTACAGTTCCTTGCCGGGTGTGTAGGTCTGGTGATTGGTGGATTTTTTGGCAGATACTTTGCTAAACGTTTATCGCGAAGTATAGACAAGTATTTGTCCGTAAATGTGAATAATCAACAACAATAATTAAATAATATTTATAATAATTCGAAGACCACGCAATATTGTGATATAATATCAAACAGTATTGGCAATATTATAAATAATTGTTGTTTTTATTAAATTTGCTTGCTAATTTAGCGGAGATTTTTGAGCAACAAAAAACAGGTACCATGATGAAAAACATTGAATCTGATATTATGAAAATATTTGGTATGAATGTCTTTGGTGATGCGGTAATGCAGCAGCGTTTGCCCAAAAATGTGTATGAACAACTTAAGCATATTATTAAGGGTCATCGTGCATTAGATATAAATATCGCTGAAATTGTTGCAAATGCCATGAAAGATTGGGCTATTGAAAAAGGTGCTACGCATTATACTCACTGGTTTCAACCTCTTACCGGTATAACAGCCGAAAAACATGAATCCTTTATTTCACCCAATGGTGATGGTAGCATTATTATGGAGTTTTCGGGCAAAGAACTTGTCCAGGGCGAACCGGATGCTTCGTCATTCCCCAGCGGAGGTTTAAGAGCAACGTTCGAAGCGCGGGGATATACGGTTTGGGATGTTACTTCTCCCGCCTTTATTAAAGATGATGAAAACGGTAAAACTTTATATATACCTACAGCCTTTAGCTCCTATACCGGAGAGGCGCTGGACAAAAAAACACCGCTTCTAAGATCAGTTGAATCTTTATCAAAGCAGGTGATCAGGGTACTGCGGCTATTGGGTGATACCACATCGGAATATGCAATCCCGAGCGTGGGTCCGGAACAAGAATATTTTCTTATTGATGAGAATTATTATAATGAACGTTTAGATCTTCAAATGACAGGCCGGACTTTATTTGGTGCCCCGGCGCCAAAAGGTCAGGAATTGGATGATCACTATTTTGGGAGTATCAAAGAGCGCGTTTCTTTATTCATGAATGATCTGGATATGGAATTATGGAAATTAGGTATTTCCGCAAAAACCAAACATAACGAAGTCGCACCAAATCAGTATGAACTTGCCGTCGTATATGGTGAATGTAATGTGACCATTGATCAGAATCATCTTGTAATGGAGATCATGAAACGAGTTGCAAGACGTCATCATTTGGTATGCCTCCTTCATGAAAAGCCCTTTGCATGCGTTAATGGATCCGGGAAACACAATAATTGGTCCGTTAACACCAATGAGGGAGTTAATCTTTTATCACCGGGTAAAACAGAGGAAGAAAATAAACGATTTCTGCTTTTTGTTGCTGCGGCAATTAAAGCCGTTGATGTACATGCTGATCTTTTACTTCTTTCTGCTTCGACACCTGGAAACGATCATCGTCTCGGAGGCCATGAAGCCCCTCCCGCAATTATTTCCGTTTATCTTGGACAAACTCTGACGTCCATATTCGAAAAGATCGAAAAAGGTGAAAAAGTTGATAAAAAAGTCCGCGAGATCTTTAATTTCGGTGTTTCAACCTTACCCGATATTTCAAAGGATGATACAGATCGAAATCGAACATCCCCTTTTGCTTTTACCTTGAATAAATTTGAATTTAGAATGGCGCCTTCACAAGGCTCGCTTGCAAGGCCCAATATGATCCTCAATACGATGATTGCCGATACGCTTGCTGAATTTGCAGACATACTTGAAAAAGATAATAATGTTGAAGCCTTACTTAAAGATGTCTATTCAAAACATAAACGTATTGTATTTAATGGTGACGGATATTCTAAAAAATGGCATAAAGAAGCTGAGCAGCGTGGCTTACCTCGTTTTAATAAGAGCGTGGATGTTTATCCTGAATTGTGCTCAGATAAAAATGTAGCATTATTTAAACGTCAAAATGTTCTTAGTGAAAAAGAGCTTAACGCCAGAATGCTGATCTTTCTTGAAAACTATGTTTTAAAGAATCGAATTGAGGCTTCTACCATGTTAGTGATGGCGGAACGACAAATATTACCTGCTGTTTTGAAATATCAGTTAATGTTAGCGGAGAATGCGAATAAACTCCAAAAAGTAGGCGTTAACAGTAAACTCCAAATTGAACTTCTAAAGGACTTGAATAAAAAGTTAAATGTTTTTTCAGATTGTATTGGCAAATTAAAAGCAGATCTTAAAAAACTTGCCGGCCTCAGCGAGGAGGATGCTCCGGTATTTACCGGTGATACTCTTATAATTGATATAGCACAATTGCGTGAAGCGGGAGATGCCCTGGAAGAAGCCTGCGGAATCGAATATTGGCCCATGCCAACTTACTCGGACATGTTATTTAAAATATAAATTATTCCCCAATAGCAGAAAAAAGCTTCTTGCCTTATTGCAGAAGCTTTTTTGTTTTCCTGTCATTTCGAACAGTCTTCGCCTCGATTATTCGGAGCTACGCTTGCCAGGCCTTTGTAATATTTGCGCATGCCGGCCGATCTGTGCATCGAAGTTTTCTTGACCAGCGCCCTGATAGTTTGGGGAACGTAGGAGGGAGAAATCTCAAATATTTATAACACGTATTGAGTATTTTGAGATCTATCAATAGGATTCATGCTTCTAAGATCAGGTTCATTAGTCGGCTTGTTCCTCGTTGTCAGTTAAGGGAGTAAATAGCATATCTAATGTGAATAATATCACAGGAAACTTGGATGGGTAAAAAATTAGTTATAGATTAACGAGTTAAAAGGAGTATATGATGAATTTCAGAAATCACGTAACTCGACTCTCGCAATATAAGGCTATTTTACTGCGATTGAAAAAAGAAGGTGTTGAAAAAACGCATGCAGAAACAATATCAACTCAAATTGGTATTCCGGCTACACAAATAAGAAAAGATTTTTCTCTTTTTGGCATACGTGGCAATAAGCGGGGAGGCTATAATGTTGTCGAGCTGCTTGAAGAGTTAAAAAATACACTTGGATTGAACAAAGATCTACCCTTCATATTAATTGGTTACGGTAATTTAGGAAAAGCGCTTGCCAGATATCATGGGTTTCACGAAGGTTGTATCAAGATTATTGCTGCTTTTGATCCAAAAGTAGGAGTATTGTCAAGTATTCCCCCTATTCCCGTTTATCCTCCGTCAAGTATCCCCACTTACTTAAAAGATAATCCCGTGAAACATGCTATTCTTGCTGTTCCCAATGATGTTGTACAATCCATGTTTGATGAGTTGTACGCAGAAGGAATACGGGGGTTTATTAATTTTTCCACCATAGCTCTTAATATCCCGGAAGATGCCTATGTAAACAACATTGATCTTGAACTGGAACTTGAAACCGTCATATTTTACACTAAAGAATCCGGAGAAAATGAAAAAACATAATTTCAATATTGAAATATGCATGGGAAGTTCCTGCTTTAGTAGAGGAAATCGTTTTAATCTGTCCATTATCTAATCATTTGTAAAAGAAAATAATCTAAAATCAAACATAGATTCAAATGGTAAGTGCAATTTTATAATTCTTAAAAAAAATACTTCATTTGGCATTAAAAAGCCAAGTGTTTTTCTCAGTTGATTATTAAGTTTTTTCATTGCCATAATTAACTACTCATCTGTAATTGTTCCAAAATCTGGCCTAATGGTAATTTTAGGGGGCTAAAAACATTATAATTAATTGAATGTTAGGATAATAGATAGGATTTCATTTTCTTCAATTAAAAAATGAACAAAAAAGTGCCCAAAATGTGGTAGCTAAAACACAAAAAAGAATGGCAAAAAGAACAATTATCAGAGTCATAGATGCAATAACTGTAGATATAGATTTGCAAATAAACCTCGCTTAAAACACACAATAATTTCTACCTTATTTTATGATTATACCGATGGAAAACAGAGCCTTGACCAGTTAGCTGAAAAGTATCAATTATCTGTAAAAACGATCAGATCAAAACTAATTAATTATTTCCAAACATAAACCTACTGAGACGGCCATTATTATGGATACAACTTACTTTAGACGCAGCTTTGATGTAATGGTATTTCGTGATGCTTATCGGAAGAATAATCTCAATTGGAACTGCGTGAACTATGAAACAATCCGGCTTTACAAGCGGGGCATAAATTTACTAAAGATAAGAGGGTGGAAGATTAAAGCTATCGTTTGTGACGGTAAAAAGGGCTTATTTAAGGTGTTTCCGGGAATCCCCATACAAATGTGTCATTTCCATCAATTGTCGATTATACGTCGTTATTTAACACAAAATCCTCGCTTGGAAGCGCATATTGAATTAAAACAATTATCTTCTGTCTTAATGTCTATTGATAAAGAATCCTGGTTGTTTGCTTTAGATTAATGGCACTTGAAGTAGCATGAATATTTAAAAGAAAAAACCATTAATCCAGTTACCCTATGTGTTAATATATATGTCGCCTCAACCAAGGAAGAACAACATGCGTTATTCAAGGTCAGTAAAGATTGGAATTTTGAAACGGGTGCTACCGCCTGA